>Ga0209902_100239_pt1 | contig 84743 bp, 73 predicted proteins | sample FECB27metaG_FD_188304 | JGI IMG/M metagenome (GOLD analysis project Ga0209902, IMG submission 188304) | Cyanobacterial communities from the Joint Genome Institute, California, USA - FECB-27 (SPAdes) (version 2) | ecosystem: Environmental > Aquatic > Thermal springs > Hot (42-90C) > Microbial mats... | reverse complement strand
TTGCAGATGGGATAGGGAGCTGCGTAGTTCAGCCAAGGCGGGTCACACCCAATAAAGTGAAGGCGAAGGGGAAATCTGAAATGGTTTCCAAGGCTATGTAATATTTGCCTATACTTTCACCAACTATTACTCCCCTTTTTGAGTGTAAGATTACCGATGTCGTTTCTTCTCCCCTGCACCGGGTGCACACCTTACGGTAATCTTTGGGCGGGAAAGGAGTAGAGGATTGACAACCAGATAGACACAATAACAAACAAGCCCAATTAGAATCAGCGCTGGCGAAACTCAAAGAAATGAAAGTTTCGACAAGCGTAATTGTTCAACCTTGGGTTTGGGCGCAATGCTCCGACTTTCCTGATTCACGTGAACTTGAAGTCCAACGAAAAGATTTTTAGAACCAAGAACAGGCGGAGTCTACCGTGTCACAGCAGCGACTTGCGTCGTAGTGTCACCCAGTAGCTCAACATAGACAAGTGCTGACCGGGTTCACGAGAGTCGGTAGACTTGTTACGCTGCCAAATTCTCATCTAATCAACAAATCTTTACAATAAATGGGAAAATCGGTAGCTTTCACCTGCGCTTATGGGTTGGTAATTGCGATTGAGCGCAACTACCACCCCTATTAATTTTAATCTTCGTGGTCTTCAAAGGGATCGCTCAATTCCTTGCTAGGAGGGCCAAAAGAGGTGTAGATGGACAGCGCGGTGATTGTAATGACAATAGCACAGACGGAAATGCTAAGAACTATTGCGGGTTCCATGACAAGTATAGATAATGTGTTTTATTCCTATAGAATATTACAGAAGATTAAAAAATGCTTTGGCAACTCATATTAGGTGAACTATGGCACAAAGGACGCGGTTGGGAGATATCCTCAGACCTTTGAACTCTGAGTACGGTAAAGTAGCTCCGGGCTGGGGTACTACGCCCCTAATGGCTGTTTTTATGCTGCTATTTTTCGTGTTTCTGCTGATTATTCTGCAACTCTACAACAAGTCCCTGATCATCCAAGATGTTTCTGTTGACTGGCGGACTTTGGGCGGTAAGTGATGTTTAAAGTTGAAAAGCCTGCATAACAAGTTACGTCACACCCGGTTCGTCCCGGGTTTTTTTGTCCGCTGCTAGCTGTTGGTGATCCGACTATCGCTACTACCGATTACCCACCACCCGCTTACGATTCATTAGACTACATATGTAGGTTTCTAAGTCGGTTTTGAGTTTACAGGAGAAAAACATGAATGTATTTGGTATCGGTTTACCAGAAATGGCTTTAATATTTGTGGTAGCGCTGTTAATCTTTGGTCCTAAGAAGCTACCCGAGGTTGGTCGCAGTTTGGGAAAAGCAATTCGCAGTTTTCAACAAGCTTCTAACGAGTTTCAAAATGAGTTTCAAAAAGAAGCAGTTCAGTTGCAAGAAGCTGTGAAAACAACTGCTGAACTAGAAACCAAGGAAATACAAGCAGCTCAGTTGCCGCAAGACACTGCGAGTTCCGCCCAAAAAAGCTAGACTGAAGGCAAAATGACGGAAGCTATTGCCAAAAAAATGGTGATTCCCCAGCTAATAGTTGGGTTGGGGAACCCAGAACCCAAGTACGACAAAACTCGCCACAATATCGGTTTTGCTGCTGTAGACGCGCTATCTCGTTGTTGGAAGATTCCTTTAGCAGAAAATCGTAAGTTTCAAGGGGAGTATGGCGAGGGAATCGCAGCTACTGGAGATAAAATCCGCTTGCTGAAGCCATTGACTTATATGAATCGTTCCGGACAAGCAATGCAATCCGTGACAAGTTGGTATAAGTTAGAACCTGAATTGGTGTTGGTCATTTATGATGAAATGGATTTACCCTTAGGAAAAACTCGGCTGCGCTTGTCTGGTTCTGCTGGGGGACACAACGGGATGAAAAGCGCGATCGCACATCTTGGAACGCAAAACTTTCCTCGTTTGCGTATCGGTATTGGCAAACCAAAAGGTGCAGCTAACGCCTCGGAATCAGGTAGCGTTTCTCATGTCCTAGGACGATTTTCTGCTGCTGAAAATGAGGTCATGTCTCTTGTCCTCCAGTTTGTCGTGGAATGTGTAGAACTGAGTCTCAAGCAGGGAGTAGAAAAGGCTATGAATGTTTGTAACAGCCGCTCTTTTGATAGTCCTGAGTCTTAGACTGTGTCTATGAATTAAGTATAAATACATAATTTTCTGACTTTACGCATCCGCAACCAAAATAAATCGTACCCCAACAACGGGTACGATTTATTTTGCTTAAGTAATGTATTAAGCAACCGAATGGGTTAAGACTTATTTTATTTCATACGTCGCTTGCGTCTAGCTGCTACTGCCTTGCGTTTGCGCTTTTCTTGTGGTGTTTCAAAATGCCTGTGGTACTTTACATCAGCTAAAATTCCAGCTTTGGAAACTTGGCGTTTAAAGCGACGCAAAGCTGAATCAATGCCTTCATTTTCTCCTAAAAGCACTTGGGTCATTCTTCTTGTTCCTCGTGTTCCTCATAATCAATATCTCCCATTGTAGTGCCGCCTTAACATTGGCGAAACTCCCCTTAAGAAAACTGAGACAGTAGCGGAAGTAGGGGATAAGAATTTTTGACGATTGATTATTGAGTCTGTTGGTCCATTTTGATTGCAAGCGCTAATTGATATAGTTGACGACGGGGAAGCGAAGTCATTTTTGCTAACTGACGGCTAGCCTGCGATCGCGATATTCCCTGACTCATAATCTTTAGCAACTCTGCTTTGAGTTCTTCTTCGCTAAGTTGCGGTTGAGCCGGTGGGGTTCCCGCCACGAGTAAAGTATATTCGCCTTGGGGTTCGCGTTGGCTGTAGTGAGCGATCGCACTCTCAATTGTTCCCCGCCAAAATTCCTCATACAATTTAGTTAACTCCCGCGCTATGACGATTTGGCGAGAAGTGCCGAAAATTTCTGCGAAATCTTGTAAAGTTTCGCGCAAGCGGTGGGGAGACTCGTAGAAAATGAGTGTGCGGGATTCTGTTTCTAGGGATTCTAAATGCGATCGCCTTTGTTGACCTTTAGCTGGCAAAAATCCTTCAAAAACAAATCGATCTGTTGGTAATCCTGCTGCACTCAATGCCGTAATTGCTGCATTGGCACCAGGAATTGGCACGACTGGTATACCAGCCTCAACACAAACTTTAACCAGTTCATATCCAGGATCAGAAATTCCTGGTACACCTGCATCAGTGACTAAAGCAATTGCTTTGCCGTTACTCAGTTGTTCTAATAACTCTGGGATGCGGCTGCTACGGTTATGTTCGTGGTAACTCACCTGCGGCGTTTTAATTTGAAAATGTTGTAGTAGTCTACCCGTGTGGCGCGTATCTTCCGCAGCGATGACATCCACTGTTTGCAAAATTTTTACGGCACGGAATGTCATATCTTCCAGATTGCCAATCGGTGTACCTACCACATAGAGTGTTGCTGGTTTTATGTCCATGCATAAATATTATCTTGTGGGGTGGGCATCTTGCCCGCCAGAAATTAGACTTTTTGCAAAAGTCTGTATTAACTATTCGGAACCACAGATTATTCAGTCTTGACAGGTGTTTCGCCTACTGCACAGAAATGGAAAAACATGGACTATTTGTCGGTTTAGTCACCTTGGACTTGATTTACCTTGCTGAGTCTCCCCCCAAAAATAACCAGAAGCTAGTCGCTGCTGACTATACTGTAACCGCAGGTGGTCCAGCAACTAACGCTGCTGTCACTTTCAGTCATTTGGGCAATCAAGCTACAGTCTTGGGTGTCATAGGTTCTCACCCAATGACGCAGCTAATTAAAGGAGATTTGGCAAATCACAAAGTCGCAATAACTGATCTTAACCCCACTACCCAAAACGCGCCGCCAGTTTCTTCTATTATTGTCACCCAAGCAACTGGTGAACGGGCAGTTATTTCCATCAACGCCGTCAAAACTCAAGCAAGCAGCGAATCTGTCCCGCCAGACATTTTGCAAAACGTTGATATAGTCTTGATTGATGGACATCAGATGACTGCTGGGAATCAAATTGCCCAAATCGCAAAAGCTAAGAATATCCCAGTTGCTATCGATGGCGGTAGTTGGAAACTCGGGTTTGACAAAGTCTTACCTTTTGTAGACTACGCTCTTTGTTCTGCTAATTTTTATCCCCCTAGCTGCCATACTGAGGATGAAGTTTTTACCTATCTGAGTCGAGTTGGTATTCCCCACATTGCCATCACTCATGGAGAAAAACCCATTCGATACCTCCAACACGGTAAGCCTGGCGTGATAGATGTGCCGACAGTACAAGCCGTTGATACACTGGGGGCTGGAGATATTTTCCACGGTGCTTTTTGTCATTACATTTTACGGGAAAGTTTTCCCACTGCACTGGAGCAAGCTGCCCATATTGCTTCTTTTTCCTGTCAATTTTTTGGCACACGCCGCTGGATGCATTCCCGTCAGTAAATTTTTCGCTTGAAACGAAGTGTTAGGTCTTCAGTCTATTGTTCGTCCAACTTGCTTAAACCAGGTAAGCTTGTCCCAGTACCCACGCTGAAAGCGGATTTTCTCATCTATGACATGAAAGAAGCCACAGCCTCTCAAAGTGTACTTTTTACCTACTGTGCCTAATTCCGTTCCATCCCCAACGAATGTGCCACCGCCAGACCATTCAAGAATAGCCCACTCTCCATCCTCAAATAAGTTTTCAATGTGGGTGTAAGTGTCTGGTGTTGAACGGAAGAAGTTGACAAAATCCCTATGAATGGCGCTTTTTCCCTCAAGAGGAGTCCCGATAGCAATCTGAATGTTCACAGCATCTTCGTGGTAAAGTGCGGCTGCGGCGTCTGCATCGTGAACGTTCATAGCGTCCACCCACGCACTAATCACTTGCTTTGGTGTTCTCATGGGTAATTTTCTCGAGCTTAACTATTTATCCAACAGAGTACAGTCGAGCCATCCTTTGGGAATGTGGCTTCCTAAGTAACGGTTTCATATAACACGCTTGCCTGTCATGCTATCCTACTAGTCGTGGGATAGCCTCCTGTGCATATCTCGATATAGCAGTGTGCGGTACAACACTCCTCAATTTGGAACACCACCCCACACGGGGCATTACATCCAATTAGACACCCAAGGGATATAAAGGGACAAGGCAATAAATGAAAGATTTAGAAAAAATCTTAGAATTAACTCGTTCCGTAGGTTGGGGAGCAACAGATATACTGCGCTCCTTCTACCATCAGACTGGCGACTACAATCTAGAAGTGCAGTATAAACAGAATGAGCCTGTCACAATTGCAGATGTAAATGTCAATAATTACATTTTAGATAACCTGCAAGCGGTTTTGGGTCATGATGATTTTGCCTACATTAGCGAAGAAACTTACAAAGTCGAACAAGCGAACCAAGAATGGGTGTGGATCATTGATCCATTGGATGGTACGCGAGACTTTATCGAAAAAACTGGGGAGTATGCAATTCACATTGCCTTAGTCCAAGAAACACGCCCAGTGCTTGCTGTAGTAGCAGTACCTGAAGCTCAAAAGTTGTACTATGCCATCAAGGGAGGCGGTGCTTTTGTGGAAACCCGTGATGGGAAAATACCGTTACAAGTGTCATCACGGGAACGTATCGAAGATTTAACCTTAGTTGTCAGTCGCAGTCACCGCAATCAAAGATTAAATTACCTACTACAACACTTACCATGTCAAAATCAGAAAGCAGTTGGCAGTGTAGGCGGCAAAATTGCTGCAATAGTTGAACAACGAGCAGATGTCTATATTTCTCTTTCTGGTAAGTCTGCCCCAAAAGATTGGGATATAGCTGCCCCAGAACTGATTCTGACAGAAGCTGGTGGCAAGTTCACTCATTTTGATGGTACGCCGTTGCAGTATAACACTGGTGATATCAATCAGTGGGGTGGTTTGCTTGCGAGCAACGGTCAGTATCACGAGGTTTTGTGTCAGGAAGCTGAAAGGATTTTGCAAGCGTGGGAAGAGGTGAAAAATTGATTGCTATGCAAATTTTAAAACTCAATATCTTCCAGTTTCACTCCTTGCCCAGATTGAAGGCTTTTTCTAGCTGATTTAATTTTATAGAGGAAGCGTGGGTTGTTTTCCAAACAGTAATCTAACCAGTCATCTTCTGATTGAAAACCAATGAGTATTCCTGCTGATTTGCCATTGTGAATAATCACAATTTCCTCCTCACCAGCAGACTGCAAATACTTGGATAAATTCTTTTGAATTTCAGAAAGCGCTATTTTCTTCATCGCGTTTCCCCACCTTTTCTAACCAAGCTTCTACTTCAGATTTGAATACAATTGCCAAAATTTCGATTGTGGTTTCTGTAACATCATAAACAATAAACAGGTCATGCACTCGTAACCGAAACTGCGACGGCGACATCCCTCGTAAACGCTTTATCCGATTCTTTCTGGTTTTGGTCGGCTCATGTCGCAGGTATTCTTTTATAGCATCACATACTGTCGAGCGAATATTTGGCTCTAAAGTGCGTAAGTCTTCGACGGCTTCTGGTGAAAAAATGATTTCATAGCTCGTTCTAGCTACGAGTAACGCTAGAATGACAGCTTGCTCAAGTTGAAACCCAGGGGGAATTGAATTCATCAAACCATTAGAATAAAAATACTTCTTTATTAACTTGGAAAAATTGTAAACAGGCAAAGGTAAATCGTAATACCCCCTACTAATTTAACCTTTAAATCACTCGATGAAATCACTCCATCAGTTGAGTTGCCACTTTTCTCACTTCTGTATGAAATTCCCAAAATCAATTATCTACCGTTAAACTTTGCACCCCTGTCATTCTATCTACCGCTGGTTAGTCATTCCCAATCTTTTCTAAAATCCGAAACTCTATCTGTGGATTTAATTCCTCAAGAATTGCTGATTTCCCATCAGGACGAAGTAACAAAGAGTCCTTAATAAACCAGTTGCAGCCCAATGAGAAACACCACAGACAATTAAATAATCACATCTTGGATATCAGTGAGTTATTTTACCGAAAATTTGGGTTTAAAGCCCCGCCCTTGTAGGGCGGCTTTTTATTGACAGCGTGCTAAAAGTATGAAATTATACTATTGCCCGTAGTCTAAAAGGCTCTAGTGAGGCAATATTGGGTACTCCCCAGCTACAATGCTCAGCTTCGTGCTCTTGTTGTAGGAAAGAGATAGAAGTAATTGAACAAATCTTTTCAAACGCGGTCGGGCAGTCCTTGCGAAAAGTGGACGTATCCAAACGGGGATACTTGAATGCAAGATTCAAGTATCTAGGGAGGACGGTTGAAGCAAGAATCCTCAGCATGACGGCTGAGGAGTGTCAACAATTCACCTTGACGAAAGACATGGAAGCGGGGTAAACCAGTTCTCAGGTTAGCCTCTGGTGCAACCATCCGAGGTTGGCGATCGCCCTTTGGGCGGCTCCTCCGGAGCATCGCCAATCTCGGTGACATCTACTAAAACGGAAGCATTATCTTGGTAATTTGAAGAATTCGCCGTCAGCAGTCATTTTTAGGGACGAGAAAGATGTCATTGCAGCAGTACAAAACACATCTGACAGCATTGGTGCTTTTTCTTCAGCTTACGCCATTTCTCACCAACTACCAGTCAACTGCCTCAGCCTTAATAGTGTAGAAGCGACGCCAGAAAATGTAGAAACTGGCAAGTATCAAATAGTACGTTTCATCGGTCTTGTCTCGAAAAAGACGACTTTTGAGGCGACTCAACCATTTATCAATTTTGCTAATAGCAAACCATCACCCTTAATACTGCATAAGTTCGGCTTTGTGTCATCTATCAAATAGAGTATATGCGTTGTTCAAACGTAATAATATTTATATATATATAAAACAACTCAATTTTTCTTAACATTTGAAAAAGCAAATGGTATTGCAGATGTCATTGCTAAAGCAGGCGATGGTGATAGATCATGAAGTAGGGCGATCTAAAATATCGCTCTGTTGTACCTGTACCTTAACCAAACCTTGAATTGAGATATAATTAAAGTTTCCACTGTTTGTTGTCAGTTGGGTGATCTACTATTTTAGGAGTGGAACGTATGAAAAGAGAACATCGACCAACAGTAGTCAATGATCGACTTAGGGACATCATTGCTCATGTAGAATCAACGTCACATACAAACCATCTCAAGTTACTTGAACCCTCTCAGCCCGTACAGACCTTACCAAAGAATAGCAGTTCTTGTGGTGAGGATGGGACTTCCAATTGAAAATATATTGGCAAAAGCAATTAAAGTACGTGTAGGAAGTACCCTATTTAGTATAACCTGAAATCAGTGTTTAGTTTGGCTTTGGATATCCTGGTTAGTTTTGCGATAGTGAGTTAACAACTTGATGTGAGGGGTTTTCTGAAATGTTTGTGACTTGTTACCCCCCTTGCCCCATACCCATAATAGTATAAGGGGCAGGGGATTTGTTTGTTTTACAAAAAATAAATATAGATAATAAATATAGATAAATAGAGTAAAGCGTTCTCTTCTGGCACAATGGTCACAACAGGCGATGAAGTTCTATCTTGCCAAGCTATCCATGACTGTTGCTGTTCACCTAGAAAACGTTTACAAGATTTACAATAATGTTCCCGTGGTCAATGACCTCTCATTTACAATCAATGCGGGAGAAATGTTTGGTTTACTTGGTCCGAATGGTGCGGGGAAATCTACGACAATTCGGATGTTGACCACGCTAACGAAACCAACCCAGGGACGGATAGACGTATCTGGCTATAATGTAGTGTCGCATTCGATATTAGCAAAGCAGCATATTGGGGTTGTGTTGCAGCAAATTAGTGTGGATGACGATTTAACCGTGTGGGAAAATATGGAGCTGCACGGCAGGCTACATCACATTGCTAATCCTGGGCGACAGCGGCTGATTCATCAATGGCTGGAGTACGTTGAACTCGCAACCAAACGCAATGACTTGGTAAAAACCCTGTCTGGGGGAATGAAGCGGCGGCTACAGATAGCAAGAGCGTTGTTACATCAACCGCAAATTCTGTTTCTAGATGAACCAACAGTGGGACTAGACCCCCAAACAAGGCGACGTCTTTGGGAAATTATTCGGGATTTGAACAAGCAAGGGATGACAATGCTGCTTACAACTCATTATATGGATGAGGTGGAGTATTTATGTAATCGCATTGGCATTATGGATAGTGGTAGATTAATTTCTCTTGGCACCCTACAAGAGTTGCGCTCCGCTCATGGCGAAGGTTTGGTCATGAAGCAAACAGGAGACCGTTGGGAATATCTCTTTTTCCCCACTTTGGAAGATGCAAATTTGTACTTAAATCAACAAAATGATAAAACAGGGATGATGGTACGTCCCTCTAACTTAGAAGATATTTTCGTTGAACTCACAGGACGCAAGTTGGATTAATCTTACCCCCTCAAAGTTCGGAGTACGGCTTCTACCCTTGCTACGCCGTCCTGCATACCCTGCTTTTGGTATAAATCCCGGGCTTGTTGAAACACTGTAATTGCTTCTTTTGATTTGCCCTGCTTCATTAAAATATTACCCCGCAACTCATAGACTTGAGGATTTTTCGGGTCAAGGTTGACAGCTTGTTCGTATGCCCATTTCAGATTGTTGTTCTCTCCTAAACGCAACAGAACTGTAGCCAACCCTATATAAGCGTTGACATTACTCCGGTTAGCTTGTATTGCTTGACGGTAGGCTTCCTTGGCGCTCCTGTTATCTCCCAAATTGCCACTGACATAACCCAAAGCATATTGATAATCGCTATTGTTAGGATTAAGGGCAACAGCACGACGGTACGCCTGTAGTGCTGCGGGAAAATTCCCTTGTTGGGCGTAGAGATAGCCAATCCCAGAATAAATCGTGGCGTTTTTTGGTTCTACAGCAGCAGCTCTTTGATAGATGGCGATCGCCCCATTGTAATCACCACTATCTACCAGCCTCCGCCCTTCCTCCAAAAGTCCCTTTAACTCCTGGTTGCTTTGCTGTTGTGGTAGTGCTTCTTGAGCCTGAGCTACCAAGGGTATTGTTGCTACAAAGCTTCCTACTAGGAGAACACTTAATATAAATGATGTTCGATTGTACACAGTAATTTACCTAAAAGTTTCTGCAACTTTTTCCCACAATCTCCGTGGCTGATTGTCCATTAAAACAGATCTATTTGGTTTTGCAAACTCTATTTGTTTACTTTTACAAAATATTTACGATAAATTTCCTTTTGTTCTGTGAAATTACAGTAAATTCGCATTCATTTTTCATATGCTCTGCTTTTCAGGTATCTGCTTCGATGCTTGAAAATCCAAGCAGCAGTATGAGCTGACAGTTATGTTTTTGAGGCAAATGTATGATTTTAACTACGACCGATGTGATTCAAGGAACCATCATTCAGTCATATTTAGGCATTGTAACGGCGGAAGTGGTCTATGGTAGCAATTTCCTGCGAGATTTTTTTGCTAGCATCCGCGATGTTATCGGTGGACGCACGGGTAGCTACGAACGCCTATTTGAGGAGGGTCAGCGCAAGGCTTTAGAAGAATTAGAGCGACGGGCATTACGTTTAGGAGCAGATGCTGTGGTTGGCATTGAAGTCGATACTGGCACAATCAATGTTGACCAATCAGGTGTTCTCATGCTGATTACTGCCACAGGCACTGCTGTGAAACTGCGTTAGTACTTAACAGTTATCAGTTAACAGTTATCAGTTAACAGTTATTAGTTCTTAATTATCATCTGTTCATTAATAACTTGTTAATGGTAACTGTTCAGCAATAACTGTTTTTATATCTATTCATTCCAGAGGTTATGCACTCTAATTGAATAATTAACTTTTCATCAAAAAATATTTATGCTAAACTTATTTTTAGATAAACGTAGAAGAAATAATTTGATATCATTTACCTTTTTGTTAAGTTATTCATACTTAATCAAACTTAAACAAATGTTAGAAAAATCTGATAATTTTTCTGACTAAAGATAGAGCTATTAACTATTTCTACTGATAGATATTTAAAACCATCACAAGCCATTTAATTTTAAGCATTAGCATCAATACCTGAGAAAAAACTTTACTTTAAAGTGGTAAGGGGAAAATAGTCTATGTCATACACAAATCGAGTAGGTGACGAAGTGATTACCGAACCTGTGATCGGTCGAGTAGGTGATTACCATGATCGTGTTCGCTGGGGTCCGATTATTTCTGGTTTGTTGGTTGCCCTAGCAACTCAATTGATTTTGAGCGCCATGTTTAGCGCGATCGCAGCAGGCACTGTTGAAGGTTCAGGTGCACCCAGAACAATTGCACCTAACGCTGCAGGTAATGCGGGAATTTGGTCAACCATCGGTTTGTTGATTTCCCTATTTACTGGTGCTTGGGTTATGGCTCGTGCTTGTGGTCCGATGAACCGCAATACAGCTCTTCTTAACGGCGCAATACTTTGGGCAACAACTTTAGCGTTAAGCTCTTGGCTATTAGCAAGTGGAGTATCAGGTGCTTTTGGTGTTGCTGCTTCTAATGCCGGAGAAGTTATTAACCAAGTGCAACAGCAAGGTGGTGTGAATATACCGCAAAACACACGCAACGTAACTGCCCAAGAAGCTCGTGAGATTGCAGCAAATGTACGTTCGGGATTGTGGTGGTTTGTATTTGGTTCTTTGTTAGGTTTACTTGCTTCAATGATTGGAGCTGCTGCTGGAACTCGCAGTCCGCGCACAACCCATCGCGCCTAAAAACTTCTTGAGAAAAAATAAATATCTCTACCTTGTTTTTCTAGCACCTTAGTGAAGGTGCCTTTTTGTTATCAAAATTTTGGGTCTAAAACCCCGTCCTTCCAGGACGGCTTTATTGACAAACACGATTTCCGAGTGAGACTATTTAATACAGAACAAATGCTTTTAAGTATAAGCAAGCAACGGAATAGATACAAATAAGAATAGTATCACGTAAGCAAAGCTAACGCTAAGCCGCGCTTGTGAAAGCTTAAAGGAAAAATAACGCGCCAAGCTAAAAAACGAGTAGGGAGGGGCACTCCCGAATTAACGCTTCAGGAGTTGTGACCAATACTTTTGTAGGTGAAAACCTATAAAAGCAAGTTGTGACGTTGAATGAAGAATCCTCGCCCTTGTAGGGCGGGGAGTGTCAATTCATGGTAGTTTGTAACAACTAACAAATGTAGAGACGCGCTGTTTGAAGCGTCTCTACAACTAACTACCACTTCAAGTACGCTGCCTCAATTCCTTGTTCTCGCCGAATCTTCCCATCTTTTTCAAACCAAGCAATCACCTGCTGGGAAGTCAAATCTTCAATCTTCACTTCATAGTCTTGGGCAATTTGCTTCAAAAGCCGCAGTGATGAGATTGTTAATCTGGTTAAAAATTTCTCCGGTGAGGAAAGCAAAGCCGCATCTACTTTTGCTGACTCCTCTAGAGTTAAAAATTGTGTTGTTGGTTGCTGTGATGGTAACTCCATAACTTTTCTCTAAAATTTAGTCAAATTTAGTAGTTGTAACGGGTGATGATTCATCACAGATTGGTAAAGTCTATTACTAATTACCTATAATTCATGACCTAGACTTAATATCAAGTGCCCACTGGTTGGGGCTACTTATTTAATGGAAAAAACTTAAGCTCAGTTTTTTCGCTGTTGGACTAAATAGCCACAGCGATGTTCGCCGTTAATAATCCAGTGGGTACGCTCTACAGTACAATCTGGTAAAACTGCGGCAAACATTTCCAATTCATGACCGCAGATGCTGGGAAAAGACTCTGCAACATCAGAAATCGCGCAGTTGTGTTCCATTAAAATAAATTGTTCGCCTTGTGATGACTCACTCGAGTCTACGGGGTGACACTCAGCCATATAGCCTTCAGCTTTTCTCAGTTCTACCAAAGTTGCCACCCTCTGTGATAGTGAAGCATTTCCCAAGCGTTCTCGATATTCTTCTGCCTTGCGTTCCCACTGCTTTCGTAAAATCGAACTGACTTGGTCGCGTCCCACTGTTTGAGCTAATGTATCCAGTAGAGAAACGGCAAATTGACCGTAGCTATCGGCAACTTCCTTACTCAGGCGATCGCGTCCTTGACGAGTCAATTGATAAATGTGTTGCGGACGCCCCATCCCCCCCTGCACTGACAAAGAGAAATAAATCAGTTGCTCCGCCTCTAGATCCTTAAGATGACGACGAATTGCTTGGGGGCTAATATCGAGATCTTCGGCTAGCTCAAAAGCTGTAGCCTGCGAGTGTTTCAGGAGATATTCTAGGATATCTTGCTTAGTTGAGGACTGCTGGGTAGTCACCATCATCGTCCCAAAAATTCATTTTATTTGAAGAAAATATGATTTTGACAACAATGTTGTTGTTAATCTAGCTTAAAATGAAGATAAGTTAAACAACAAAGTTGTTGCTTTAGTCTCTATACTAATTTTAGCAGTCGCGTAACCACTTGGTTACTGAATATGGGACTCAGCTACAAAAAGCCCGTCTCCCATCCTTAAAGAGATTCCCAACTGAGAACACAAGAGAAAACTACCGATGAGTGCCACTGTCAAAACCTTAGTCAACCAGCCATACAAGTACGGCTTTATCACCGATATTGAAGCCGACATGATTCCGCGTGGACTAAACGAGGACATCATCCGCCTCATCTCCGCCAAGAAAAACGAGCCGGAGTTCATGCTGGATTTTCGCCTGAGAGCTTTTCGCCAGTGGCAAAAGATGACAGAACCAACTTGGCCAAGCGTTAAGTATCCTACGATTGATTATCAGAATATCATTTACTACTCAGCGCCGAAACAAAAGAAACAAAAGCTTAACAGCTTGGACGAAGTTGATCCAGCTTTGTTGGAAACCTTTGAAAAGCTAGGTCTTCCCCTGTCAGAACAGAAGCGACTGGCAAACGTTGCCGTTGATGCGATTTTCGATAGCGTTTCTATCGGTACCACCTTTAAAGAAAAGCTGGCGAAAGATGGTGTCATTTTCTGCTCAATTTCTGAAGCATTGCAGGAACATCCAGAATTGGTGCAGAAGTACTTGGGTAGCGTTGTCCCAGCCGCAGATAATTACTTTGCAGCTCTCAATGCCGCCGTATTCAGCGATGGTTCCTTTGTCTATATTCCTAAAGGCGTAAAATGCCCAATGGAACTGTCTACCTACTTCCGCATCAACAACGGTGAAACTGGACAATTCGAGCGGACACTGATTGTTGCTGAAGAAGGTAGCTATGTCTCCTACCTGGAAGGCTGCACCGCGCCGATGTATGACAGCAACCAGCTACACGCCGCTGTCGTAGAACTCGTCGCCCTCGACAACGCCGAAATTAAATATTCCACCGTGCAGAACTGGTACGCAGGCGATGCGAATGGCAAAGGCGGTATTTACAACTTCGTCACCAAGCGCGGTTTGTGTCAAGGTGTCAATTCCAAAATTTCCTGGACACAGGTAGAAACGGGTTCTGCTATCACCTGGAAGTATCCCAGCTGCGTGCTGGTGGGTGATAACTCCGTGGGTGAATTCTACTCCGTGGCGCTGACAAATAATATGCAGCAAGCCGATACCGGTACAAAGATGATTCACGTTGGCAAGAACACCCGCAGCACGATCATTTCTAAGGGAATTTCTGCTGGTAATTCTAGTAACAGCTACCGGGGTTTGGTGAAAATCAATCCCAAAGCGCAAGGGGCGCGGAACTATTCCCAGTGCGACTCGATGCTAATCGGGGATAATGCCCACGCGAATACTTTCCCTTATATTCAGGTACAAAATCATACGGCGAAGGTGGAGCATGAAGCTTCTACTTCCAAGATTGGGGAAGACCAATTATTCTACTTTGCACAGCGGGGCATTTCGTCGGAAGATGCGATTTCGATGATGATTAGCGGCTTCTGCAAGGATGTGTTTAATCAGCTACCGATGGAGTTTGCGGTGGAAGCTGATAAGCTGCTAAGTCTGAAGTTGGAAGGTAGTGTAGGTTAATTGTTTGTAGTCAGCACTTTAGTGCTTTGAAACTGCTAAGAAAAAAGCGCTAAAGCGCCTACTACGAACCAAAAAGAGAAGAGAGAGAACAAGCATGATTATTGAGAATAGTGAAATTGTGCTGTCTGTACGGAATTTGACAGCTGATGTTGATGGAACACCTATTCTTAAGGGTGTGAACCTTGAGGTACGCTCGGGTGAAATCCATGCCATTATGGGACCGAATGGTTCTGGTAAGAGTACTTTTTCTAAGGTTTTGGCTGGACATCCGGCGTATGAGGTGACTGGCGGTGAGGTGATTTTCCAAGGACAGAATTTACTGGAAATGGAACCAGAGGAACGCGCCAGAACTGGTATATTTTTGGCGTTTCAGTATCCGTTGGAAATTCCCGGTGTGAGCAATTTGGATTTCCTGCGGGTGGCTTACAATTCCCGTCGCAAGGCGCAGGGTTTAGAGGAATTGGATGCGTTCGACTTTGATGATTTGATTGAACAAAAGCTGGATGTCGTGAAGATGAATCCTGCTTTCCTGAGTCGAAGTTTAAATGAAGGTTTCTCCGGTGGTGAGAAAAAGCGCAACGAGATTCTGCAAATGGCGCTATTAGAACCGAAGCTGGCAATTCTGGATGAAACAGATTCGGGTTTGGATATTGACGCGCTAAAAATTGTGGCGAACGGAGTGAATCAGCTGGCGAGTCCAGAAAATGCCACGATTATGATTACTCACTATCAGCGGTTACTCAATTACATCGTGCCTGATTACGTTCATGTGATGGCTCAGGGACGGATTCTCACCAGTGGCGGTAAGGAATTGGCGCTGGAGTTAGAATCTCGCGGTTATGACTGGGTTTTGGAAGAGAATGCGGCTGAGGTGGGTGTGTAATGTCTATTCAAGTTTCTCCCAGTCCGGTTCCTAACTCAAATCCAGTAGATTTGGCATCGACTGTGTTGGATAGGGATGCTTATCTGGCTGAGTTGTTAAATCAGGTTGTCCAGACACGCCATAGCGCGTCTGTTGAGGTTGATGCTTGGTTGCAGGAGTTACATGAACGTGCGGCGCTTTGGGTACGTAAATCGGTTCTCCCCACCAACCGCGATGAAGAATGGCGCTTCACTGATTTATCCTCTTTGCGGAAAGTGCAATTTAATGTAGAGACGCGCCAGGTTGCGTCTGTACAAAAAGATACGCTGCTACTACCAGAAGCTGCTAACAGTCGCTTGGTGTTCGTTAACGGGGTTTATGCGCCTGAGTTATCAGCGGTTGCAGATTTGCCTGATGGGATTGTGGTAAGCAATTTGACTAATTTGCCTGTAGAGACGCGCCATGGCGCGTCTCTACAATCACGCGTGCAGGAATATTTGGCTCAAACTGAGGGAGCGCATGAGGTGTTTACCGCCCTCAATACCAGTGGAATGACTGATGTTGCGGTGGTTTGGGTGGCGAAGAATGTGGTGGTGGAAACACCAATTCATTTGGTGTTTGTTGCTGCTGGTGAGTCTCCCTCGATTTCTCTACCGCGTTGTTTGGTGGTGGCGGAGACTGGTAGTAGTGTGACTTTGGTGGAAGAGTATACGAACCGCAAAGACGCGAAGAACGCCAAGGAGGAAGAGAAGAGGGTTTACTTTACCAATGCGGTGACGGAGATTTGGGTAGAGGAAAATGCTCAGGTAAGTCACACTCGACTTGAGGAGGAAGGTGCAGAGGGTTTCCATATTGGGAAGACTGCTGTTTCTCAAGCTCGTTACAGTCGATATACCTGTCATGCAATAACTCTTGGTGGGAAGCTGTCGCGTCACAATTTAGAGATTTTGCAAACTGGTGAGCAAACAGAAACTACCCTCAATGCGTTGACAATGATTGGGGGGAACCAGTTGGCGGATACTCACAGCGCGATCGCCCTTAATTATCCTTATGGTAGAAGTCAGCAATTGCACAAGTGTATTGTAGGCGATCGCGCTCATGCGGTGTTTAACGGCAAAATTTTTGTTCCAAAACCCGCACAGTTGACAGATGCAGCACAGTTGAACCGGAACTTGCTGTTGTCACCTAAAGCCAGAGTTGATACCAAGCCCCAATTGGAAATTACCGCAGATAACGTAAAATGCGCCCACGGTGCTACCGTTAGCCAGTTGGAAGATGATGAAATCTTCTATCTGCAAAGCCGAGGTATCGATGCGAATGATGCTCGCAACTTATTAATTAACGCCTTCGCCGCCGAAATCATCAACCAAATACCTGTACCCTCTTTGCGAGAAAGACTCACACAAACCGTCAACAGTTATCAGTCAATAATTAATGACTAATAACTCATGACTCATGACTCATGACTAATTACTAAAATGACGTTTACCCAAGAAAAAACCCTTGCTGATATAGTCCGTGGTGACTTCCCCATATTACACCAGGAAGTCAACGGCAAACCCTTAATTTACTTCGACAACGCCGCCACGTCGCAAAAACCTTTGCTCGTACTCAACACTCTGCGAGACTATTACGAGCAATACAATTCCAACGTGCATCGTGGCGTGCATATTCTCAGCGCCAAAGCCACCGAAGCTTACGAAGCAGCACGCGACAAAGTTGCTGCGTTCGTCAATGCTGCATCGCGCCAAGAAATTGTCTTCACCCGCAATGCGAGTGAGGCGATAAACTTGGTTGCTTACAGCTGGGGAATGAGCAATTTGCAACGAGGAGATGAGATTATCCTCTCGGTGATGGAACACCACAGTAATTTGGTACCCTGGCACTTTGTAGCACAAAAGACGGGTGCGGTGCTGAAATTTGTGGAACTGGCTGCAGAAGAAACTTTTGATTTGGAACAGTTCAAGAAACTGATTTCTGACAAAACGAAATTGGTGTCAGTGGTGCATGTCTCTAACACTTTAGGTTGTATTAACCCTGTAAAGGAGATTTGCGAAATTGCTCATAAATATGGCGCAAAAGTATTAATTGATGCTTGCCAAAGCGTCCCTCATATGCCTATCAACGTGCAGCAAATTGACTGTGATTGGTTGGTGGCTTCTGGTCACAAAATGTGCGCTCCAACAGGGATTGGCTTTTTGTATGGTAAGTTAGAATTGCTGCGATCAATGCCTCCCTTCTTGGGTGGTGGTGAAATGATTGCGGATGTATTTTTAGACCATTCTACATACGCAGATTTACCCCATAAATTTGAAGCGGGTACACCTTCAATTGGAGAAACAATTGCTCTTGGTGCAGCAGTAGACTACTTGAGTGGGATTGGTATGGATAAAATCTATGCCTACGAATCAGAATTGACTGGCTATCTATTCGAGCAGCTAGAACAAATTCCACAAATTCGCATCTACGGTCCTAAACCTAAAGTAGCAGGTTTGGGTAGAGCGGCTCTTGCTGCATTCACAGCCGGAGAAGTTCACGCTAACGACATATCTACATTATTAGACCAAGAAGGCATTGCAATCCGTTCTGGACACCACTGCACTCAGCCATTACACCGCCACTTAGTTATTCCGGCGACTGCACGGGCAAGTCTATCTTTCTACAATACCCGTGAAGAAATTGATATTTTCGTCAAAGCTTTGAAGGAAACGTTAGATTTCTTTGGCGGGTTCTTAAGTTAAGTTGATGATAGACAATACAACTCTTGCATAAGTCAATTTTTTTGAAATTAAACCACAGATGTAGGCGTAAGCCGTGCCGTAGGCTACACAGATGGACACAGATAAATATCGGTGTCCATCTGTGGTTCAAAAATTCATAAAGAGTTGAAATTTTATCAGTTGGTAGAAGGGCAATATGTTGAGCGCGAGTTTAGTATTGCTTTTCCCACAGTATCAGTTAGTGAAATAAGCAGATTTATTGAGCAGAGTAAAACCGTGGGGGAAATTGCTGTGCTCAAATCATTTCGCTCTTGGGTGAGAGGGAAAATATTATAGTTGGCTGGTGATTAGACTTCTTGCAAAAATATGATTAATGGATATTTAGAACCACAGATGCACACGGATTAACACTAGTTAATTATCTGTGTGCATCTCTTGTTAATGTGTGGTTTCATTAGACTTCTTACAAAAGTCGAAAAAAAAGAATAATTAACCACAGATGGACGAGGCAGTGCGTTGCTCTGGTTCCCAGAGTTGAAGCAACTGCCGTACAGATGGACACAGATGGAACTCACGTTCCGCAAGGGGTCTATTTTCTCCACATTTGACTACGGGCTTCGTTTGTGTAGCCGCATGCTTCTAGAGTGTCGGCACAAAAATCAACTTCAAGTATTAGGATCTACCGCTAAACTCAAAAATCCATCTGCTATGATCGCGGGTTCGTCAAAATCATACTAAATCCCCATGTCAACGCCAAAAAACCAATCCATGCAGCTTACCCATACTCAAGCTAGGATTGCTTTGAGCAAACTGGGGATCAAATCTTGCAATTGATTATCTACAGGAGTATCGTCAGAACTGGGTAAATCCTCCGCACAGGGCAACCAGTGCAATGGCTTGTACTTTAAGATAGTGAAGTTGCTTGCAGACTCTTACACTGATGATATCCAGTCGAGATCCATTGTCTCTGTATTAAGAAATTTATACTCTGACAGCGTTTTCTTGCGAAAATTCCCACTAGGTGAACCTCCATAGGAGAATCTGTGAAGCTTGCGCTCTAAATTTGGTTAGTTAAGGGAGAACAGATGACTCTCAAGCGGTTGGGTTTAATCATACTGACGTTGGTTGCGATATTGCTTGTCGGCTTATCTTTGTTAAGTAGTTGGCAAGAACCTCAGTTCCAGAGTCGTTTGGAACTTTATCAAACAAATATTGTCCTGCAAGCTGCTTCTTGGGAACCGTTAGATGACAAGAACGCGAATCTCAAGCCATTGCAGGATGCACTACTGGGCGTTAAACCTCTTGAAAGCGCGACAGAACAGTATCAAGAGGCACGCAAATCCGCTCAAACTAATTTGGAAAAAGCCAAAAAGCAACTGGCGCAGATCCAATCTCAACCCGCGACGACTCCTACAACTCCTAAACCGCAACCAGAATTGCCTCCTGCTACCAACACTTCTCGTCAGGAACAGCAGCAAAAGTTGCAGCAGTCTGTTAAACAACTGCAAAAATTAATTCCTGAATTAGACTTGCGACTGGGAATTTTACAAGCGCAGCAAGGAAAAATAGAGACGGCGCAGAAAATTTGGAGCCAATTACAGCAACGTTCAGACATTAATCCTGAATTTGAGCAAGCTGCTGCTGTGTTGGCAGGGCTAAGGAGTGATCCCCCGCGTATTTTGCCTTCTTCTGAACAACTGATTCAAAAGAATTTAGATGGTTGGTTTCGGTATATTGCTCTGAGTGAGTTATACCAACTTCAGCAGCGTCAGGATGCTTTAGCAGATCTGGAAGCAGTTCAACAAGAAGCTGCTGAACAAGCATTGTTGAAATTAGCAATTATTGGTACCGTTCCAGCACTGACAGCGTTTTTCGGTTTAGGGCTGCTGATTTTTTTGGTTGGACAGCGCCTTATCCAAGGGAAAACAGCTTTATTGGCTCAAAATTCGGATGTGGGTTGGTCAACGCCTTGGGATGGTGAAACGATTTTACAGGTTTTTGTCGTGGGCTTTTTCTTGATGGGACAACTTCTTGTACCCATAGTCATATCTCTCCTCCCTATCCCACGCCCCGCCCCTAATGTCAGAATTCAGGCATTATACGTCTTGGTAAATTACCTGTTGCTGACATTTGGTGCCCTGTCAGTACTGTATTTATCTATCAAACGCTTTTTCCCTTTACCAGATGACTGGTTTCGCTTCCGGTTAGGAGGTAAGTGGTTTTTGTGGGGGCTGGGTGGCTATTGTGTGGCTTTGCCCATAGTGGTGGTGGTGTCTTTGATTAATCAACAACTCTGGCGAGGACAAGGTGGAAGTAATCCCTTGTTGCAACTGGCGTTAGAAAGCCAAGATACTGTGGCGCTTGGCATATTCTTCTCTACAGCTGCGATCGCCGCCCCAATATTTGAAGAACTTTTGTTTCGCGGCTTTTTATTACCCTCCCTGACTCGTTATCTACCTGTGTGGGGATCAATTCTTGCCAGTGCTTTTCTATTTGCAGCTGCTCACTTGAGCTTGTCGGAAATTTTACCACTGTTCGCCCTAGGTATTGTCTTGGGGATCGTTTACACGCGATCGCGCAATCTCCTTGCTCCTATGCTTCTCCACAGCCTTTGGAACAGCGGCACTCTGCTAAGTCTTTTTGTCTTAGGCAGTACTAGTAAATAATACTTTCTGCTTGCCATTGAAAATACCCAAAATCTTTAAAGAATTTTTACAAAATTTTACCAATTCATTATTGGTATTTAGTGTTGAGCAATGTTACCTTGAATGCACAAATATTATTACGGATAACACTTACAAAAAATTGCGGTAAGTCTGAAAGCCCAAACCCTGCATGGGTGGAATCAAAAACCAAATGGGAACTCCACTTTTCATGAATCGTCTAGAGATGTGTAAACTGGACTACACGTAAGTAACCGCGTATGTAGGGTCGTTAAGCGCTTGGAGACTGATGCTTATGTCAAGAGAAATAAAAAAAATCCGGAAATAGCACTAGTTAACTTGTATGAAGTAGTGGGGCATAGTTGTATTTCGCATTAATTGCAAAAATCTCTCAATAAAAGCATTTTTGGGCAAGAAATCGTACAAAAGTGCTGTACTGGGATTTCTCGTTAAAGTAAAGAAAGAGGAATGATTGAGGAGTGTAGTCTCAAGTGCTCGCTGCCCTGAAAACCTCGCTCCTCCGAAGCTACCGCGTTCCCTAAAAACTAGTGGTACGCTGCTTTTGCATATCTGTTTTACCTGTATTCATACTTATTTATAAGAATAAATATTAATACTCAGTAATTCAACAGAATTATTTTATAGCAGTATAGGATTTCAATTTTATACGTCATTTATAAAGTGAAGGAGCTTGACGCATATGGCAAATCTCACCCCCAGTCACGCCGCCAAACAACTTTTAGCTGGATACTGCGGCATTATTTTTGGAGGTTTTGGTATCCATAAATTTATTCTTGGGTATGCACCAGAAGGATTTATCATGCTAGTGATTTCCTTAGTAGGAGGTTATTTCACCTACGGATTTACATTCTTGATTATGCAGCTTGTAGGTTTAATTGAAGGGATGATTTATTTGAACAAATCCCACGACGAATTTGTTGATACCTACTTTGTGAAAAAGCAGGGCTGGTTTTAGAAATTCGTCTTTCAGTATTGAATTTGTATTTTAGAGTATCTATCTTAGGTGCATGAACTCATAATTTTACAGTAGTAGGAGGGGCACTGCTCATTCTACAAATAGCTATTGACAGCCTTAAGTTACCATTGCTTATACCTTTAAGATTTGTCACCAAGCGGAGAACTTTATCTGTCTTTTATTCATCCTCCTGTGGGTAAATTTCTTTCTATAGTATGTGTCAATTAATTCTAAGTTAAGAATAAACTATAGCAGTCCGCCCTTGGATTTGTGAAAAAACAAGATCCCCGACAACTTTTACGAAGTCGGGGATCTGAAGAACTCAATTTTAGTCTATTACTTACTCTAAAGACTATTTATCTTTAGTGAAAAATATTTTATTTACACCAATATGTTAACGCTCAAACGTAAAAATATAACCTTAACACTACTGACAGTATTGGGATTAGCTTATTTCTGCACTATGTCTCATATTGCAGTCAATCCTTTCTGGAAAAGCGAGATACTCCTTATACCAATACAGGTGGTTACACTTATATACGTGACTTATATGCGTTCGAGTCGTCAGTGATAGGGTCTGAAAGTGTAAATTCAATTAAAAATTCAAAAGAAAAACAATTTTTTTATAACTAATACACAACTAGACCCCCATACAACCAAAACTTAACAAAACTTAATAAGTTTGACATTATGTCAAAGCTTTGGATTTCGCCTACGCTCGAATTAGAGACGCTTTTAGAGAGGCGTTAAAGTTTCATCGTAGCAAATTCAAAAACTTTCCATGCAAATTGTCTCGAAAACTAACGTTTCCCCAGAACCAGCCTCGACAACAGAGAAAATCACTTTGGATGTCGGGGGTATGAAGTGTGCTGGCTGTGTGAGGGCAGTAGAACGTCGGCTTACTGAGTATCCAGGAGTTAAGAGCGCCTGTGTGAACCTGGCGACAGAGGTAGCAGTCGTAGATTTGGAAGGTGGTGCAGTCGATGCGGATGCACTGGCAAAGCAATTGACAGCTGCTGGGTTCCCAACTCAACCCCGGAAACTAGGCGGGAAAGTAGTAGGTGAGACAGAATCCATACAAGACCCAGCGGAACGACAGCGCCGAGAAATGCAGTCTGCAAAACAGCAATTGATCATTGCTGCTGTCCTGCTGATCCTGTCATTTATTGGTCATATAGGTAACATTGGTGGTTACGTAATACCGATTTTGCATAACATCTGGTTTCACTGTGGATTGGCAGGGCTAGCGCTTCTTATCCCTGGTCGCCCAATTTTAGTAGATGGCTGGCGGGGTTTACGGCACAATGCACCCAACATGAACACTTTAGTGGGATTGGGAACACTGACAGCTTACATCGCTAGCTTGGTGGCTCTGCTGTTTCCTCAACTTGGGTGGGAGTGCTTCTTTGACGAGCCAGTCATGATGTTAGGCTTTATCCTACTAGGACGGACACTGGAAAAACAAGCCAGAGGTCGCGCTGCAGCAGCATTTAAGGAATTGCTCGCCCTCCAGCCGATTGTTGCGCGATTGATTGCCAAGCCTAAAACGACGGAATCGGCTGCCGCATTGTCTTCTAATAAAGGAATTGTAGAAATTCCCGCTGAGGTGGTGCGTGTTGGTGAATGGTTACAGGTTTTGCCAGGAGAGAAAATTCCAGTCGATGGTAAAGTCGTCGATGGGCAAACAACTGTCAATGAGTCCATGCTAACTGGAGAAGCGGTGCCAGTGACAAAGCAACCAGGAGATTTGGTGATAGCAGGGACACTCAATCAATCAGGAGCGATCGCCATTGAAGCAACCCGCACTGGAAGTGATACGACTTTGGCTCAAATTGTCGCCTTAGTGGAAGCCGCACAAACCCGTAAAGCTCCGGTACAAAAATTAGCAGATACAGTCGCTGGGTACTTCACTTACGGTGTATTAACGGCGGCATTGTTAACATTTGTCTTTTGGTACTTTTTCGGCACCCACATCTGGCATCACACAATTATGTCGTATGCCATGCAAATCTCTCACCACTCCTTACTCAGCACCCCCCACAGTTCCCACCCCACAATCTACACCCCGCTCCTTGTGAGTTTAAAGCTAGCAATTGCCGTAATGGTAGTCGCTTGCCCCTGTGCCTTAGGGCTTGCCACGCCAACAGCAATTTTAGTAGGAACAGCCATTGGCGCAGAACGGGGTTTGCTGATCAAAGGCGGCGACGTTTTAGAAAAAGTACACGAATTAAACACAGTCGTGTTTGATAAAACTGGTACTCTTACCACAGGTCGTCCCGTAGTTACAGATTGCCTACCAATTGAGGGACTGGAGAATCATTCCCAATCGCTCATTGCCAATCCCCAATCCCTAATACAACTGGCAGCAGCAGTAGAAAGCGGCACTATTCATCCTTTAGCAACGGCAATTCAGCAAGAAGCCCAACAGCAACAGTTATCTATCCCAGATGCTGTGGACTTTCGTACCGAACCAGGACTTGGTGTCTCTGCTGTCGTAGAAGGCACTTTGGTACTTTTAGGGAACTGTGACTGGTTGCATTGGCACGGAATTTCTGTCAGTGAAACTGCACAAAAACAGGCACACAAGCTAGCAGCAGATGGGAAAACGGTAGTTTTCGTAGCAGTTGGAGACGCGGTAGCCGGACTGATTGCTGTTCAAGATACCTTAAGACCAGATGCTAAAGCAACCGTAGATAAGTTGCGTCAGATGGGTTTACGGGTGATGTTGCTAAGCGGAGATACACAACAAGCAGCAAATGTGACAGCAAAACAACTAGGACTAAATACCAGTGATGTTTTGGCTGGCGTTCTCCCTGCAAAGAAGGCTGCTACTATTCAAGAATTACAAGCATGGGGAACAAAGGGAAGTACTGATCACTCTATTGTCGCTATGGTAGGAGATGGCATTAATGATGCTCCAGCCCTATCTCAAGCTGATATTGGTATTGCTTTACACTCAGGTACCGATGTTGCGATGGAAACAGCGGAAATTGTCTTGATGCGGGATAACTTAACTGATGTTGTAAAATCTATACAACTTAGTCGTGCAACTTTGAGCAAAATCCGTCAAAATTTATTTTGGGCTTTTGCGTATAACACTGTTGGCATTCCTTTAGCAGCTGGTGTTTTGTTGCCAAGTTTAGGTTTTGTCTTAAGCCCATCGGGTGCAGCTGCATTAATGGCTTTTAGCTCTGTTAGTGTCGTCACTAATTCCCTTTTATTACGACGTTTTGCTCATCGCTCCTAATCTCCTCGTTTCAAGGTATTATTTGTGAGCGTAAATATTTGGTTTTGCCAATCTCACGTTAAACTAGGTCGGTAGTTAAGTGTTTCGAGACCCACAAAACCTGTTGAGACGGGTGCAACGCCCATAGTAGTTAAAAGAGTAGGACAGCTTGTTCTACTCTTGTGAACAACTAAGCAATTTAAAAGCATATAAGATAATTACCATAGACTTTTACTCAAAGAATGGCAGCAAACAATACGAAACAAATCTTGATTAATAACAGTTCAACCGACGAATTTAGCAACGATTTTTCAATGGCAGCAGAAACAAATGAAAGCCATCTACTGATAATAGAAGACGATCAAGGACGCAAAGAATTTATTCTTGATCGCCCGGTATATTCCATTGGTAGGGACGCCCACTGCGATATCCGTTTAATCTCGCAGTTTGTCTCGCGCCGCCATGCCACACTCATTAGGCTACCGCGCGATGGTAAGAAGCATAGCTATTATTATCGGATTGTCGATGGTGATGCCAAAGGCAAACCTAGTTCCAATGGTCTAATGATTAATAACGGGCGGAAGATCCCCGCTCATGACCTGAAAAATGAGGACGAAATCGTTTTTGGTCCTCAAGTACGTGCTATTTATTACCTACTGCGAGATAGTATGCGCACAGGAGGACAAACAGATTCCAGTGAGTATGATATTACACTAATAAACCCCGGCATGACCGAGGATCTGGAGGACTGAAGGCATATTGATTCTGGATTCTACTGTCAGAAGAGCACATTTTTTGGAGGGGCGTTTTGCTATAAGCTAGCCTTATCATTGAGGTAGCCCAAGCAGACGCCTTTCTTTACAGATTGACACTCTCTGTCCTAAAGGAGCAGAGATTCTTGAGACATCGCTGTCTTAATATCCTGATTTATCAGGTTCGCACGCTACAGCACGTTTGCACACAAGCTGCGTAGTGATATCTCCTTCCAATCTTTTAGCCGTCTACTTTCCCCCAGTCCAGGGGTAGGTTTTTATGTCTTGTACTGACCATTTCATTGTCCCATTTTTTGACTCAGGCGTAAACGTATCGACGGCAGCTTTCATCCCTTGCCTAAAGTACGGATGTATACGACAAGAGTCGGACACCAAGGGTTTTCAGCGGGAGCATCCTTATAAGGCGGGAAAGCGTCAAAAGCGCCAATAGCTACTTACCCCGCGAGACTCTCAATCAGATGCCAATGGCGGCAATCTTCAATTGCCTGCTTAACGTATTCAAACATTTGTCGGCAGTGATTATCTCGCTGAAGTGCTAGTTCCTCGTTTTTAATCACGATACTCATCCGGGTTTCTGTTTCAGTAGCTGTGCTTTTGTCAATCAATGCTTCCACCGTCACTAACTTTAAAAAGGATATATGACCAGGAATTTCACGCGCCATGATGTAATCGGCTGTATAGTATTGAACATCCAAATTACAATCTTGTAGAAGTTCTACAAGTAAGGGTTGAAGTTGGTCAAGAGGAACAGAAAGAATAAATGAACAGGTATAGCGAGCCATAATAGCCCCAAGCCTTGCAACACTCCGTCCATCCTATAATACCGAACCATCTAAAAGCCAAATCATTATAGATTCATTAAAGAACCTGTGTTTTGAGTAAAGACAAAAGCAGCATAAGACACGTAAGTACTTCACAATAGCGGTTTGGCGGAGGTTGATTATGAAAGTAGCAATTGCTGGAGCAACAGGATTTGTAGGTAGTCGTTTGGTGGAACGACTACAGGTCGAGGGTATAAGAGTGCTAGTGTTAAGTCGTAACACCACTTATGCCCAAAAGGTTTTTCCACCTACGGCTTTTCCCAATGTGGAAATTGTTGCCTATACACCAACAGCATCGGGAGGTTGGCAAAGTGCCATCTCTGGTTGTGATGGTGTCGTTAATCTTGCAGGCGAATCTATTGCTGAAGGACGTTGGACACCTGAACGCAAACAGGAAATTTTAAATAGCCGTAAACTGGCTACACAAAACATTGTGGACGCGATTGCCAACGCTTACCCCAAGCCTAGTGTGTTAGTTAACGCTTCGGCTATTGGCTACTACGGTACGAGTGAAACGGCTACCTTTGATGAAACCAGTTCACCCGGTCACGATTTTCTTGCCCAAGTTTGTCAAGCCTGGGAAGCAGAAGCAACAAAGGTAACAGATGCTGGCGTGCGACTCGTCATTGTGCGATTGGGAATTGTTTTGGGTAACGGTGGTGCTTTGGGTAAAATGATTACACCGTTCAAACTCTTCGCTGGTGGTCCCTTGGGTAGTGGTCAGCAATGGTTCTCATGGATTGACTTAGATGATGTCGTTAACCTGATTTTTCTAGCTTTAACGAAACCGGAAATGCAAGGAGTATATAACGCCACTGCCCCTCATCCTGTCCGAATGGCTCAATTGACCCAAACTATGGGAAAAGTCATGAATCGTCCTTCTTGGTTACCTGTTCCGGCATTTGCTCTCGAAGCCCTTTTAGGGGACGGGGCAATGGTCGTTCTGGAAGGTCAACAAGTCGTTCCCAAACGCACTTTAGAAAGTGGATTTAAGTACAAGTATCCCAATTTGGAACCAGCACTGGTAAAAATTCTCAAATCCTAGGGATTAGCGATTAGGGACTAGGAAGTAGTACAGTCAGGCACAAATCACTACACAGTTGGGAATAAGTAAAAACCTTGATTGTGTAAGTATTTTTCTCTTTTGGTTGCTGACTTGTGACTCCTTGCACTAGAGAATTCCCGGCGTTGCTGAATCCATGTATGAAAAAGATGTCGTGTGATTCCAAACCCTTGTACCAGACGTACCATGGTACGTCTCTACACTTGGATTCATACTTCAAATCAGCAACGCCGAATTCCCAGTCCCTACCAAGATCAATTATTCATTCCCAGTTTTGAGGAATTTCTGAGAAACCCAATTAACAATGCCACTGATGATGGCACCAGCCATAAGGATGCCAATAGCCGGGTTAAATACAGGTTGCCAAAGGCTGTGCCACAAATCTAAGCCCAGTGGGACTCCAACTGCTTCACCAATAGCAGCAACCGCCAACCACCCAAAACCAAACAAAACTAGGAACACATCTGCCACTAAAACCAAGTTTAGCCAGCTTAAAAACTTATCTTTCATAGTCATTAATTATCAGTCAATAGTTTTAGACTATTGACTGTAGATGTGGGACTGTTTAGCAATTATTCCTCGGGAAACAGCCAGTTTTTGACTTTTGCCAAACTCTGCCAATCTGGTTTTCTGTTGAAACCGTCTTCAATGCTATTTTTGACTTCTTCTCGCCAGTCTGGGTTGACAAAAATCAACTGTTGTGCAAAGTCAACGTGTTGTCGCAAACCTTTTTGACCTGTTTCCAGCATGGCAACAGCAAGATTCACCCGTGCTTGGGCATCTTGTGGATTGAGCTTTACCGCCTTCTGTGCAGCCTTGTAAGCAAGGTTGGGTTTGTCATCTAGTAAATACAACCACGCTAGACAAGTCCAAGCAGGACTACTTCTGGGAGCGCGATCGCACAGATCCTTAAACACAGGAATAAGAGTTGAAGCTTCTTCTCCGGCTTTATAACGTTCTAAACCTGTATCAAACAGAGAGTCAACTGTATTAGTCATGAGTCATGAGTCATTAGTCATCAGTCACCAGCCCTTCGTCAAATGACAAAGGACAAATGACTATATTACACACCAAACGACTTACCGCAACCGCAGGTTTGGCTGGCGTTAGGGTTAGTGAATTGGAAACCACCGCCAATCATAGAGTTGCTATAATCTAGCATTAAACCATACAGATATAATAAACTTTTGCGATCGCAAACAATTTTGAAGCCATCATAATCAAAAACTTCATCTTGAGAAGTAATCTTGCTGGGGTCTTCAAAATCCATCAAGTAAGACATTCCGGAACAGCCACCTTGACGCACTCCAACCCGTAAGCATAGGTCTTTGCCGCCTTGCTGATCTTGCAAGAATTTCACCTGACGCAATGCGGCTTCGCTCAATTGAATTCCCCGTTGTTGAGACTGAGTTGCTTGTGTCATCTGCTGTTTTTACTCCTTATACCGTTTCACAAAAATTTTGATACAATTAACTCCCCTTGCCTGTGTTGCTCAAGAACTGCTTGCCTGTATATATCAACCTTAAAGTCAAATGGTATGCCTCTGGTGTGAGCATGGCTCTGTGGGGGCAAGCACTCTAGTTTCAACACCAAGCTTACCGGTTGGTGGCTGTAAAGGTTTTTGTATCCATTCTAGCGATATTAATGCCGCAGGAATGCAAATTGTAAACACTGCGTCAAAAGCACACAAAGATTTTTATTCTAGAATTGAGAGATTCAATGTATTTAGAGATTCGATATTTTGAAGTTCAAGCCTTGTGGTAGCCACCACCAGCAACCACTGTTCACAAACAGCCAGAGAGTTTTGATCCGAGGCGTAAGCCCAAGTTGAAAGTTTAATTCTATATAGCTTGTTTTGATTAACTTACCTCTATGACAAGTTTTAATCGCTCTACCAGTCGTCGGCTGAAGAAATTAACCCAAATTCCTTCTGTATGGGAGGGCGATCGCCGTCCATTGTCGTCATCACAAACTCACAATTCAGACTTAGAGGCAAAGGGCGAATGCATTCTTTGGGTAGATGGCTCACAAGGCATTGTCCGGGGTATGGACGTAGTCGCAGCAGAAACTGGTCCAGAAGCAATTGTTCGTACCCTCATGCGAGCAATGGAGCATCCTCACAGTCCAGCAAAACCTGCTCGTCCTCAAAGAATTGTAGTCAAAGACCGCGAAATCCAATTTTACCTGCGCGGAGTCCTACAGGATTTGGACATTGCGATTGACTATGTACCAGAACTGCCTTTGATTGATGAACTGTTTCGTGGGTTTACCGACATCTTGGATAGCCAAGTTCCTGATTTGCCCCCACAGTATGCACAAGCGCTGCGAGAAAAAGCATTTGCAATTTGGCAAGCAGCGCCTTGGGAATTATTAGAAGAACAGCAAATCTTGTCCATAGAAATTAATAAATGGGATGTTGGTACACTCTACGCCTCAGTTATGGGAATGCTGGGGATGGAGTATGGCATTTTGTTGTATCGTTCAGAAGAGTCGTTGAAGCGCTTTCGCGCAACAGTTTTAACAGAAGACGAATCACAAGGGCATTTAGAAGAAGCTTTCCTTAAACAAGACTGCCTGTTTCTGACGTTTGAGAGTGCTGACGACATTGACGAAGATGATGACGAAGATGATGATGAAGAATTCGGCGATTTAGCGGATTTGCCGTTATCGGAAATAGAACCCACCTTCGGTAACATCCATCCTTTAGAAGGACTGCGGTCTGTTTTATATGACGAAGAAGCACTTGTAGTCTTGGTGGCATTAGAAAGCCTAAATCGCTTTATCCGCGATCACCGCCGTCAGCTTAGTGATGACACCTTCCCTACCCTCAGTCGTCGGTATCGCATTCCGTTACCCGAGTCATCGGATGAACCAACAAAATCACTGCCTGTAACTGTCTGTTCCATGCCGCAGTTAGCCGCCGAGTTAGAGGAAATAGGAGGTTTTGACGTCGAGGATGATGACATGGAGTCAGAATCGACACCAATGTTCCAGTCATTACGAGATGATTTGATACCAGAAGACTCATTCCTCAGCTTAGGAGTCGTGTCGTGGGAGATGTTGGAGTACTTGCATCAAGGTGCAAAATATCACAAAACAGGAGAAATCACACAAGCAGGGGATGGTTTGCCCGTGATTTTAATTCAAACTTCCCGTCCTAAAGCGAAAACTGTGATTTCAAATATCGAAGAAGCTGGAGGACTCAAAGCAATTTGTTTTAATCCAGGTGCTGATCCTTTTGATGGCAAGGGCTACGACTTAGGTTTGTTACAAACTGAAAACGGCGAATTGTTCCTGTTCGGTGAGTTTGAAGATGACGATCCAATACACGTAGAAGCCCGCAAAAAATGGAATCAGCGGTGTAAAAATACCAAAGGATACTGTGGCTTGATCATTGCCAAAGGATTGACAGGGGCTTCTCGTGGTAATCCCCAGTTACGAGATATGATGGCTTTATTTGAAGCGCGGTTCCTTTCTCCCAACGATTTAGGCATTGGCACTCTCCAACTGATGCCCCAACTCCAATTTGAATAAGCGTCTAGGCAAAAGCATATTCTCTATGCTCATTCTCTTTTAAATTCAATATATGTTTTTTGGACTGGGCATTTCGCCCAGTCCAAATTTATGATGGGTGGCAGAATAAAGTCCGTGAAACAAAAAATTACAGCAGATTGCAAGTTCATGAGGTACAGGTTTTCAACTCAAAAGCCAGATATAGAGCCAAGTTTACTTCTGACTCCTGACTCCTGACTCCTGAATTCTGCTGTAGCAGTGTTGGAAGGGTGTAGAGGTTAGGGAAAAAGCATCAATAGATCTCTTGCATTCATTAAAAAGAAGCACCCCTCAAGAGTCCCCCCGCAAGCGGGGGGAAGCAATAAAAATCTTGTTTCCTCCCTGTTTACGGGGAGGGTTAGGGTGGGGTTCTTGGGACTTATGCAATCTTGTTTAATACATCCCCAATAGCCTTTGGTTAAAGGTAAAAGGTTAAGGGGGAAAGGGCGAAAAACTTATTTTTTTCCCTTTCACCTTTCCCGTTAGCCCCTTAAACGAACCGTATTGCCCTATATCCCTAACTCAGTCTAAGTAGATAATCCCATTGTGTAAGCCATAATACTGCTGCTTGGGGCTATATACTGTTGTTTTACTTTTAAAGTGTTTATTTTAAAAAAACTAAACAAAAAATTTATTTTTGAGTTTTGAAACTTTTAAAGTTATAAAACAGATAAAAGAGCCATGTGCTGTCAGAGCATTATTTAGCTCAAATCTGGAAAAAAAACATTATCAGCAGCACTTTAAATTTTGTTAGTAAAACTTTAGTGTATTCGTAGTGGATTTGTCTTTGTAGTCAGTACTAGTGCAGGCTAAGTACGTAATACGCAAATCAATATTGATACTCTAAGAGTGATACAGGCTGATGTTCAACTTTCCTTAAAGTTAGCACAATAGAATTGAGAGATTCCAGATTTTTGGGCTAAGGCTGATGGAGACTAAAAGTCACATGAATACCAGATATCACGAAATTTCTTCAAAATTCTCTTTTCTTCCTATCCCTGTTCCTATCTCTTCTTGGGCTTCTGTGCAACGATTAATATCTGCTGATAAATGCAAATTGCATCTGTGACCAGTTAGTCAGTAATCACTAACTCTAATTGAGATGACAATACATTACCTCATTACCTCGAACTCATTTACAAATTTCATGTCAGTTGAAAATATTGCTAAACATGAATTTTTTGTAATTTTATTTTTTTGAAATCTTTAAAAAAGATTTTCAATTTTTTATGAGCGCTTTAAAATATTTTTCAAATGAAGCAAAATTCATGTTTTTTGTAAAAATGATAAAAAATGAGTAAAAACTAAAAATTCTTTAGATAAGGATATACAATGTAATCAGTCAAATGTTTCATTAATGCAGTATTATGGCAAAAAATTAAAGTTGTTACAAAACGTTTGAGTTGATAAAAGCAACCACTAAAAAAACAAAGTAAACAATGATAGTGTTGGATGTTAAAGCTGCTGTGGTTTCAATGCTATTTACAGAATCTCCAAATTGATGCTCTGGAGATAGAAACGAACTGTAGCCTAAATTTAACCAAGCTAGCACTACAAGCAAGGTGAGAAAAAACAACCCGTAGATTAATCTAAATATTACGGAATGTTAATAAAAAAGTCTGGAACAAAACTAAAGCTATGCTATCCGTCGAAGCTCAGCGACATTGTATGAATCCATAGGTCATAAATCTGTGGGAGATTGCAGTGTATTCTTAGAATTCCCAGACAGCTTTGGATATCTACACCTGGCAAAGTGCTTCTAACCTCTTTTCTTGGGTGATGACACTAGCTTTTGAAGGTGAAATCCCTTATGAACAAGGGTTGGAACTCCTAGCTATTCAGGTGGCTGCCAATGAGTTGCCAAACATGGAATAGTGTAGAAGTGGGGGCGATAAGAAAAAAATGCACAAGTTTTGAGCCCAAAATTATCAACTTTGTGGCACTTTCATCGCACCAGCCAAATGTTCACAAAACAGATTTCGTCTTGGGAGCAGTTGCTTGTTTGTGCCTAATTTAAAGTCTTTGGAAACCACCTGTAGATGCCACTGGAAGGTGGATAAAAGGTAGGTGCCAAGTAAGATTATGATTTTATGACTGGAGTGTTTGGTTAACTTGGGCTGTAAACAAAGTTAAATGCTCTTGTAACTACCAACATTAAAATTCGTTATTTGGTTGACAGAAGATATCTCAACTAAGTTTATAAAATTCATAGTCAGGCTTTATTCATCTTGTTGCTGAGTTTAATCTCTTAGCAACGAGTGTGCGCTATTTTTCCTGTCACAAGAGCTATTAAAGGAGTTCTGTATTTAGACTTTATTGGAAAATAAAGCATACTTTATCAAAATTGAACAATTTTTTGGGATTAACCAAATCACTTGTTTCCTGACAAAAACTCTGATAATCTTATCCTTTTCATCTCTAGTTAGTTTCTTTTGATGATGTTAACAACCAGCAGATAGTACAATCAAATGACAAATAAGAAATGGGCTGTAAAACGTATCACTGTGAATTTAGCAGCACAGGAGGCGGAAAAACTGGAAAAGTATTGTGGGCAGACGGGTAGACCAGCAACGGATGTCATCCGGGAACTGATCCGAGGACTGCCACTCTCCTCCGAAGAGGCTAAAGAAGCAAGTCGCTAAGGAGACAGTCTAGAGTTGAGAGTCTCAAGTCAACAATCCAAAGGTTTTTGACGACCGACTAACAACGACTGACTATGCTATGACCTCCTCACACATAACTTGATATAAGTGGCAAATTCCGACACCAACCCAGTTACAATTTGTAATGAAACTGAAAAGGAAGGACGGAATGCGCGTTGCAATCGTAGGTGCGGGACTGGCTGGGCTAGTAACCGCTGTCGATTTATCGGATTCTGGCTGTGAAGTCCACATTTTTGAGTCCCGTCCATTTGTGGGTGGGAAAGTGGGCAGCTGGGTTGATGGCGATGGAAACCACATTGAAATGGGGTTGCACGTCTTCTTTGGCAACTACTACCAGATGTTGGAATTGATGAAGAAAGTGGGGGCGTTGGACAACCTGCGCCCCAAGGAACATATCCACACCTTCATTAATAAGGGGGGAAAAGTTGGTGCTTTGGATTTTCGCTTCATCATGGGTGCGCCTTTTAATGGATTAAAAGCATTTTTCACCGCTTCCCAACTTTCGTTGCTGGATAAGTTGCAAAATGCAGTGGCATTAGGAACCAGCCCGATAGTACGCGGCTTAGTAGACTTTGAGGGCGCGATGAAAAATATTCGTGACTTGGATAAAGTCAGCTTTGCCGATTGGTTTCGCAGTCATGGGGGTAATAATGGTAGCATCAAGCGGATGTGGAACCCCATCGCCTACGCCCTCGGTTTTATCGATTGCGAACATATTTCTGCCCGTTGTATGCTAACAGTCTTTCAGTTATTCGCGGTGAGAACCGAAGCGTCGAAGCTGCGAATGCTGGAAGGTTCCCCTTATGAGTACCTGCACAAGCCTATCTTGGAGTATCTTGAAGCTAGGGGGACAAAAGTTTACACTCGTCGCAGAGTGCGAGAAATACAGTTTACTGAGGAGGCAGACCAAACACGTGTTACTGGAATGGTAGTGGCTGATGGTAATACAGAAGAAGTGATCACAGCTGATGCCTATGTCGCTGCTTGTGATGTTCCAGGAATTCAGCGTTTGTTACCTCAAGAATGGCGCAAGTGGTCGGAGTTTGAGAATATATATAAATTGGAATGTGTGCCAGTAGCAACAGTACAGTTGCGGTTTGATGGCTGGGTCACGGAACTGCGTGATGCCGAAGAGCGCAAACAACTCAATCATGCAGCAGGAATTGATAATTTGCTTTATACTGCTGATGCTGACTTTTCCTGTTTTTCTGATTTGGCATTGACAAGCCCTGGGGATTATTACAGGGAAGGACAAGGTTCACTATTACAGGCGGTGTTGACACCAGGTGATCCGTTTATTAAGCAAAGTAATGAGGCGATCGCCCAACACGTCCTCAAGCAAGTGCATGAGTTGTTCCCCTCTTCGCGGGAGCTAAACATGACTTGGTATAGTGTGGTAAAACTTGCTCAGTCTCTGTACAGAGAAGCACCAGGAGTGGATATTTATCGTCCTCAGCAAAAGACGCCAATTTCTAATTTCTTCCTAGCAGGTAGTTATACCCAGCAGGATTACATCGATAGTATGGAGGGGGCAACAATTTCGGGAAGGCGTGCGGCGAAGGTGATTTTGGAGAATCTAAAGAAATGAACCGCCAAGGCGCTAAGGACGCCAAGGAATAACAGATATGGCTGATTGGTTGGAGCATAGTGTACAGGTTGAGGTAGAGGCTCCTATAGAGTTAGTATGGAGCCTCTGGGCTGATTTGGAGCAAATGCCTCGGTGGATGAAGTGGATTGATTCAGTGACGGTTCCAAAGGATAATCCTGAGATATCTTTGTGGAAGCTCAATACTGGCGGTTTGGAGTTTACTTGGAAATCTCGCATTCTCAAAGTTGTCCCGAACCAAATCATCCAGTGGGAATCGGTGGATGGTTTGCCAAATCAGGGAGCAGTGCGTTTTTATGACCGCCACGGCAGTAGTATTGTTAAACTTAGCGTTGCCTACGCTATCCCTGGTATTCTAGGGAAAATTATGGATAATTTATTTTTGGGAAGGGCGGTGGAATCAACTATTAAAGCAGATTTGGAACGGTTTAGGGAATACGCTCTTAAGGCAAAAACGGCTTCACCCCAGTAGCCATATTTAAAACTCAAAAAATTTAAGTTTGTGCATAATTTGCCCCTTGTGCTGAGTGAAATCAATTAGAAGACTCAAAGCACAAGGGGCTGATTTCTGCGTACTCGCACTTTATCTGTCTAAATAGTCAAAACGTCATGCTCAATCTGACCGATATTATCGATCAACAAGGCGCTTTCGCCACTCTAGAAACTCTTACTCTACCTAAATAGGGGGGAAACCCCGCCCCGTTGAAAAATCACCAGGTTGGATCTGAAAACAAATTTATCGTCAACTGTTCGCGTCCGGGTGGTACAGCCGCAATACAAGCGCGGATGGTATCTCCATCCTCCACTTCCACACTGCAAGCGTAACACGACCCCATCAGACAGCCAGTGGGAATAAATACGCCAGCCCGATCTGCTACATCCAGCAGTGGTTCTCCCACTTCGGCATCAACTGTAATATCATCTGGTAGAAACCGGACGCGAACATTCATGAAAACCATCCTCAAGACAAAAACGGTGTTAAGTCTAAATGGCGTTCAACTTCAGTTGCAAGAGAGTCTAAAATATGCTCTCTTTGTTCCCGGTAATTGGCAACGCCCGTAGGCAAAGATTTCAAACCTCGCTGTTGACGCAAGCGATTTAACCAAGCACGTCTCCAAGGACCGTTGTCAAAAATACCGTGGAGATAAGTACCCCAAACTGATAAGCAATTATCCACCAAACCTAAATTAGCATCATCAAACAGAGTATGGTAGTTCTGGGACTCTGTTGTGGGAATTTCTATCCGCGATCGCCCTTGGTGGATTTCAAACCCAATCACGGGTAAGCCCATTTGCGGATAATTCGAGCTGACTTGGCGCTGACGGGCAATTTTCTGTCCTGTGATCACAGTTTTTATCGGTAATAACCCCAGTCCTTGATATCTGCCAGCTTGTCCCTCAATTCCCTCTGGATCGGCTATCATCTGACCTAATATTTGATACCCACCACAGATACCCAAAACTGTACCACCAGCTGCTGCATAGTGCTGAATTGCTTCTGCCATACCACTTTTTTGCAGTAGCAACAAGTCAGGAATTGTGGTCTTTGTCCCTGGGATAATCACGGCATCAGGATGTCCCAATTCTTGCTTAGGACTTAAGTATCTCACTCCGACTGTAGGTTCTGATTCTAGTGGGTCAAAGTCGGTAAAGTTAGAGATTCTCGGTAAGCGGATAACAGCGATGTTAAGTTCAGTTTGTAATTTTTGGACTCTACGTTCCAACAAGTCAAGAGAATCTTCAGCGGGATAGACCTGTTCCAAGTAAGGGATAACACCGATAACAGGAATACCAATGCGTTCTTCCAACCATTTTATTCCCGGTTCTAAGAGCGATCGCTGTCCACGGAACTTGTTAATGACTATACCCCGAATTAAAGCGCGTTCCTCTGGCTCCAGTAACTCCAAAGTTCCCACCACATGGGCAAAAGCACCACCTCTGTCAATATCAACAACCAGTATAGTTGTTGCATTCAGGTGTTTTGCCACCCGCATATTCGTCAAATCTCGGTGTTTAAGGTTAATTTCCGCAGGACTCCCAGCACCTTCGCAAACCAATAAATCAAATTCTGTGCTCAAATGCTGTAGTGATTCTTCAATTGCCCGCCACCCTAGGTCAAAATATTGTTCGTAGTATTCTGCAGCACTGACTTTGCCTACAGGCTTTCCCTTGATTATGACTTGCGAGGTCATATCTCCTTGAGGTTTAAGTAAAATTGGGTTCATTTCTACCCAAGGAACAACTCCCGCAGCCCAAGCTTGTACCGCCTGAGCGTAGCCAATTTCCCCACCATTGGCGGTAACATAAGCATTTAAAGCCATATTTTGACCTTTGAAGGGAGCCACTCGCCAGCCACGGCGCGATAAAATCCGACAAATAGCTGCGGTTAACAGTGATTTCCCGGCATGGGATGTCGTTCCCACTATCATAATTGCTTTCATAACCAAATATCTGTGTTTCCAGATTGGGTGTATTAGCCTAAGGAGTTAAGGGTGATTTATGAGACATTAGCCATGAGTCACAAATTTTTGGACTTATGACTAAAAACCCAAGATTTCACCAATGAAGTCGGATACGTATGATCAAGACTTCCTTCATGAATTGAGTTGAAACTTCCGTGTTTATTGTTCCCTTTGATTCCCCACTCTTAACTCTTGTTGACCCTTAATCCTAAAAGGGTAGTCGAAACCAACGAATGACAGCATTGTAAAAGCGATCGCCCCATGTGGGACTACCCCAAGGTTTACCCTGAAATTGTTCCACCAACTGGCGACCCAGGGGAGTCAGCCGAAAACTGTCTGTAATACCCTGACCATCAACTTCGCGCCGCAGTACACCTACTTGGATCAGCCACACCAAAGCATTATCTGCTGTCAATTCTGACAGAGGTCGTTTTGTGAAGTTTTTTTGGACACCAGAATGACCAATCATCTCACTTAACGCTACACGGCGTGAGCGCATCGCTTCAAACAAACCAAGATTGAAGGGAGAACACACCAGCGCTCTTTGAGCTCGTTTTAGCGTAGGCTGGGCGTAAGCAAAGGTTTTCTGGCTTTGAGAATCGACAACAGGCATTATGGCTCTCTTGATAAATTTTTTCTAAAGAGAGATATCTACTGTTAGTAAATTGTAGCAGGAGATACCTAATTCTACAAATCTTTACATATTACCTATTATCTCCTATCAGCAACAGACAACCTTTTGACTAACAACGGCTTGGTAATTCGCGTGCGGCTAGGAGATGAATCACTAGTACAAGCGCGACTGCGTTCAACGAACCGGAGAACATTTCAATATTTGTGAAACTTTATCGCTTTCTTTATAGATAAATGCAGTTCCAAGCTGAATTCTCACTCTTAGGGACTTCCAAATAAAAAAGTATCCAAAAATCTCTTGTGGAACGGGCGAGACGCCCGTTCAGATCAAGGGCGGGCGGGGACGCCCAACGCCAGTCGCCTACGGAGGGAAACCCTCCTGCAGCGCTGGCTCCCCCACAAGATGAATAATTTATTTCTTGGAAATCCCTTATGGAATACCTGTAGTAGACGCCACTTAAAAAAAATACACAAACTTTGATACAATAGCACTCGTCAGGGAAAGTTGAACCATGTTATTAACATGACTTGCCCTGTAGCTAACCTTGTATACGAGAGATACTAAAACTATGGCACTAGCAGTTGGTAGTGATGCACCTACATTTACCGTCAAAGACACCAACGGCAACACTGTCTCGTTATCTGATTTTAAGGGGAAAACGGTAGTTTTGTATTTCTACCCCAAAGATGACACACCAGGCTGTACCAAACAAGCTTGTAGCTTTCGGGACGCTATTGACCAATACAAGAGCAAAGATATAGTCATATTGGGAGTCAGCGCAGATGATGAAGTCTCCCACCAAGCATTTGCCCAAAAATATAATCTCAATTTTCCGCTACTGGCTGACACCGATAAAAGCTTGATTCAAGCATACGATGTTGATGGTGGTGGATATGCCAAGCGCGTTACCTACGTGATTGATGGTAACGGCAAAATAATCCAGGTTGACTCTAGTGTCAACACATCTACCCATGCTAGTGATGTTTTAGCTGCATTGGGGCTGTAGACAAGATAAGGGGATAAGGGGTAAACAGATGGGACAGGGGGACAAATCAATTCAAAATTCAAAATTCAAAATTAAGGCTCTCTCCCTCATCTTCCTCATCCCCCTCATCTTCCTCATCTTCCTCCTCGTCCCCTTGTCTAATCACTTACCCGTCTGAGGCGTAGTCACCTGAAAGCCTGGTTGGTTTGGCTGCTGTTGAGTTTGCTGCTGAAGCAATTGTTGTTGCTTTGCTCTGAACTGAGCTGCGGCGTCATTCAATTGTTGGTTCTGTTCATTTGCATTCCAAACCGTATTTCCCTGTTGAAGGCGATGCAATAAATTAAACATACCGAAATTACTCACCTCATCGCTGCGAGGCGATAATGGATCATCAGTCTGTTGTGGATTGAGGTCTTGCAGAATATTTCTGGAATTAGATTGAGCTAAGCTGGGTTGAGGCAATACTAACGAAGCAAAGCTCATTCCTGCAAAGGTGAGTGCAAATAGTTGCTTAAGCGGTAAAAAAGGTATTTTCATAAAAACCTCCAAGAATTTTGAAAACGCACACCCTCAAGATGTGGGAGTGCGGATGAGTTTTTACCTTAAAATAAGTAATGCTTTGATCTTAAGCAAGAGTCCGCCGCAGTTGGGGTTGAATACTCAACAATGCTACAAGAGCGAAGCCAAGCAACACCAGCAACGCACTGCCAAAGGTAACATCACCCCAAAAGGCGTGCATCACCACGCTATTTAATCCCCAATCTTTGTGAAAATACAAATAGCGAATTGGTTCAATGGCGTAGCTAAGCGGATTGAGGGTAGCGACAATCTGCAACCATTTCGGCATGAAGGATAAAGGAGCCAAAGCAGTGCTGGCAAACAACAATGGCAGGTTACTGACAAAAATAACCGCAATGAGTTCGATGTGTCCAGGCAAAGCAAAAGCCAAACCAAGGCTAATCGCAGTTACACCTAATGCCAAGAGGAAGACAATTAAAGCTATTGTTGCCAAACCTGCTGCATCTGGTAAACCAGCCCCTAAAAACGCTGCTGCTGTCACAATGACGGCTGCTTGCACCAAACTTTGACTGATAATAAAGATTGCCGAAGCGAAAACTATCGAAAACCGCGATGCTAGTGGCGCTACCAGCAAACGATTCAAAAAGCCGAATTCTCGGTCAAACATCACGGGTAAGCCAGCATTCAGCGCCCCACCAAATGCAGTAAAAACAATTATACCTGCGCCCAGAAATTGCCCATAATTTGTGGTGTCACCAAATATGCCTTTCGGTGCATTTTGAAACAAAGCGCCAAACAGCACCAACCACATCACCGGCTGAATAATACCCGCAATTAACGTTGAGGGACGCCGCTGCAATTGAATAAACAAGCGACGAGTCAAGGCTAACGTCTCTTGCACAAATTCACCAAATACGTTGGGAGCAGCCTCATCATAAGCTTGAGGTGATGCAACTTGCTGCCAATTGATATCCGATTTTGGAGGAAAAACAGTACCACTCATAGTAGTTGTTAGTTGTTAGTTGTTAGTTGTAGAGACACTTTCATGAGAGCGCGTCTGTAGATTTGTTAGTTGTAAATTGGGCTTGTAGTAAGCGCTTAAGCGCTCACTACGAACCCATGTCCTAGTATCTATCTCATATTTTGTTTCTTCTCAGCCTTGGGATCACGACTTCCAGCCGCCGCGAGTTCCGCATCCATCAAAGTTCGTCCCGTCGCCGCTAGGTAAACATCATCTAAACTCGGTCGAGATTGGGCAATACCAAAAATCGGTAAACCAGCGGAATTCAGCGATTGTTGGATGGTAATTAAAGCATCATTTTGCGGAGTGACTACCAAGTTGAGGGAATTTCCTTGAGCGTTATTAATAATCACTTCTTGAACAAACGACAAAGATTTCAGCAAATCTTTGGCTTTCTCGGCTTCCTCAACGGGTGAAAACTCGCGGATTCGTAAAGTGATGCGATCGCCCCCCACTTTATCTTTCAACTGAGAAGGTGTCCCACTGGCAATCACAACTCCACGGTCAATTATCGCCACCCTATCAGCCAAAGCGTCTATTTCTTCTAAATAATGGCTGGTAATCACTACCGTTGTTCCAGCTTCTCGCAACTTCCGCAAGAAATCCCATACCACGAAACGGCTTTCTATGTCAAGTCCTACCGTTGGCTCATCCAAAACCAAGACATCTGGTGCATGAAGTAATCCCGCTGCCAAGTCTAGGCGCTTGCGTAAGCCACCAGAATAAGTGCCAGTCTTTTTATCAGCATATTCCTGCAACCCGAGTAACTCCAACATGGTGTTCACTCGTTGTTTTGCCACTGCGCCAGGTAAGTGATAAAGTGCTGCTTGCAGTTGCAAGAGTTCGCGTCCAGTCAGTACTTTATCTGGAGCCACTTCCTGGGCGACATAACCTAGCCGTTTTCTTGCTGCCCTAGGGTTATTAATGACAGATATGCCAGATACTTCTATTTTACCCGCATCCGGTGTGGTCAGAGTACACAAAGAACGCAGGGTAGTGGTTTTTCCCGCTCCATTGGGACCAAGTAAACCAAAGATTTCCCCTGATTCTACCTTGAAGGAAACATCCTTCACGGCTTCAACCGTGCCGTAGCGCTTTTTTAAATTTTCAATTAAAACGGCGGCAGCCATGATAGTTTATCCTAACTATACAAATCTCAACAAAGTCTATCTTTATTGTAGTTGAGTGGTGTTAGGCGTGGCGATGGCACAAAGTAACGCAGCGTCTTAAAGGGCGATCGCCTGGGTACGAGTCAATACGGTTCAGTTAAGGTTGATGTGTAAAAAATCATGTGTGTAGAGACGAGAGGTGGCGCGTCTCTACATTCTGTTCCTGATAAGGATTCTGGTCTTATCACCAAGCGTATTGGGGTAAGACTCGCTTTATCTTATTGGTTAGGTTGCGCTGGGGAGATATTCACCAGGTAATTGAGTAAATCGCTTGGACTAGAGAAATCCAATAGCGCCTCAGCTAACTCGTCTAACTGAGTGATGGATAAACTCTGAATCTGCTGTTGTATCTCCGGTTCAATTGCACCAAACCGACGTATTAAAAGACGCAGTATGACTGCTACCTCTCCTTTTTGTAGACCTCTTTGTTCTCCCTGCTGCAATCCCTTTTGCAAAATGTCTTGATAAATCACAGATTCTTGCATAACTTCCTCTCTAAATAGCTGTGTAATCAAATTTTTTGGAAACCTCAAACCAGCTAGAACCTGTACGCAAGCTGATATATTCTGTCGTTCGTCCCTTTCCTCAATCATATCGACAGCAGCAGCGACTTGTTCTAACAAGTCCTGGGGTGAGTCGGTTCTCGCCAACGTCGCCAGTGGTAAGAGTGCGGGGTTAGCTAGCAGGGGTGTTGGATCTTCCTCCCACAGACGAATCACTCGATACTCATGTCTGGTTTTTCTGTCCACATATTGAGTGTTAAAGACAATTTCTGAGGAGGTGGCTTGTAAGAAAATCAACACTTGCTCAATGTCACACCAGTATTGTCGTTTCAATCTTGTGTAGTAATCAAGCATCCGAAAGTCGAGTGGCGGTGTGGATTTTGGTGAAGTTTGAAATTCTAAATGCAGGATTTGGTTGGAGATTTGCAGGAAGGTGACTGCATCAGCGCGGATTGGTTCTAGGTTGAGTTCGGTTTTCAGTACCTCGATATCTGAGGTGTCAGATGAGAGTAACCATCTGGCAAATTCGGCTGGGTAGTTTTCGGCAAGGTATTTGCAGGTGTTGTCGTAACTCAAGGGGGAATTGCCTACACAAAAATGTGGATTTTATGCTATTCTATGAATAATGGAAAAGGTGTGCGCAGGTAAACTCAGCTTCAGAACAGCGCAGTTGGTCGTAAAGAATATTTCAACAAGTAAATTATCGAATGAGAGTGGGGTGGGCATCTGGTTTTCCCAGTTTATAGGACGGGCTAGAAGCCATACGTGTCAACAATCACGTTCAAACGTTTATTCCACGTTGATTTACCCCACCCCTTAATCCCCTCCCCTTGTTAAGGGGAGGGGAGGTTTGCCTGGTTCCCAGCCTCAGGCTGGGAATGCCTAGTGGGAGGCTCTGCCTGCCTTACTTGCGTTGCCTGGTTCCCAGCCTTGCCTGGTTCCCAGCCTGAGGCTGGGAATGCCTATTGGGAGGCTCTGCCTGCCTTACTTGCGTTGCTAGGCGCTTCAACAGTTACCAGTTATCAGTTATCAGTTATCAGTTATCAGTTGTTCACTGTTCACTGTTCACTGTTCACTGTTTTAAGGGCATTTCCAGGTGGAACCACCGAAACGAGATTTTAGAAGGGTTTTGGGTTAAGTTGACACCAATGGTATGTAATCCCCCCAGTTTATAGGACGGGCAAGATGCCCATCCCACAAGAAAAAGTTGGATATTTTTTTATTTGGAAGTCCCTAAAATCTCAGCGACGAGTATCAGAATTTCGCTGACGAGTGTTGAAGACTCAGCCACGAGTGTTGAAGACTCAGCCACGAGTGTTGAAGACTCAGCGATGAGTGTTGAAGACTCAGCCACGAGTATTAAGGGATTTCCAACAAATAAATTATCCCCTAACAGTGGGGTGGGCATCTTGCCCGCCCAGTTTATAGGACGGGCTAGAAGCCATACGTGTCAACAATCACGTTAAAACGTTTATTCCACGTTGATTTACCCCACACGCCCTTCGGGTTCGCCAGTTCCCTACGGCGGGAAACCCGCCTTCAGGACTGGACTCACCAGTCGCCTGGGTCGGGAAACCCTCCTGCAGCGCTGGCTCCCCTTAATCCCCTCCCCAAGGCATCGGGGAGGGGAGGTTTTGGCGTTAGCCAAAGCCGGGGTGGGGTGAAGCAGCTTCGGGGTGGTAAGCATAAAGCCGTGATGTAACGTAATGACAAGGTTCTTGCCTTAGACACCTATGCCCTCCTCCCCTCTCTCAATTTGGAACAGAGGTGTCTGTAAGGGCGGGGTGAGGTGTAAGTCATGAATGCAACGCGCGTATTTTTCCGTAATCGCGGGCAAGGCGATTGAAGCATCATAATAATATTGTTATTTCTAACACCCGTGCCTGCCCATGAACGAACAGCGCCAGCAAGCCTATCTCGACTTGATTGAAAGACTGTTGAATTGTCCGAGTGGAGAAGAACCAGAGATTTTAGAGGCTAACCAAGATTTACTTGATGCTGACTTCTTGCTCATGCTGGAAGCTATGGCGGAGTATGAATCACAGGAGGGGAATGAAAATACAGCGAGTTGGTTGAGAAATCTGGCAAATCAGTTGAGGGAAGCGTTGAACCTCACCCCCCAACCCCCACGCCAGTCGCCTCAACGGGGGGAACCCCCGCACGGCGCTGGCTCCTCTCCGCAAGCAGAGAGGGGGGAGAATTATCCCCTTACCGCTGATGGAGAGGCGTTACAAGCGCATCTGCAATTCTTGATAGAGATACTGCAAACAACAGCAGAAAGCGAGGGTGACGCGCAGGTAGTTTACCCGTTGCTGGCAAACAACACACAATATCTCAATCTGAATTTAGCAGAACTCTTGCGGCGTTGGGCGACAAGTAAGCTGGCGGAAGTGGAGACAGATGAAGCACAATCCATCGCCGTAAATATTATCAATTTTAGTAATCGGATTCAGCAATTCCCCTTGGGTGACAAAGCCAGCAACATGGAAATTGCGATCGCTGGTTATGAAGTCGTGTTAACGGTGTTCACCCGCGAAGCGTTTCCCCAAGATTGGGCGATGACGCAAAATAATCTGGGGAATGCTTACTCCAACAGAATATTCGGGGAGAAAGCACAGAATATAGAACTTGCGATCACATCTTTCACCGCTGCATTGGAAGTAACAACCCGCCAAGCGTTTCCCCAAGATTGGGCGATGACGCAAAATAATCTGGGGAATGCTTACCTTTACAGAATATTCGGGGAGAAAGCACAGAATATAGAACTTGCGATCACATCTTTCACCGCTGCATTGGAAGTAACAACCCGCCAAGCGTTTCCCCAACTATGGGCGACGACGCAAATTAATCTGGGGAATGCTTACTCGGACAGAATATTCGGGGAGAAAGCACAGAATATAGAATTGGCGATCGCATCTTTCACCGCTGCATTGGAAGTAACAACCCGCCAAGCGTTTCCGCAAAAGCATGCTGAGACATCATTCAACCTGGGTATTGCTTACCAAGACGCACAACGGTTCACTGATGCTTACACGACTTTTAAATCTGCTATTGAAACAGTGGAGTTGTTGCGGGGGGAAATTGTTTCTGGCGATGAAAGCAAACGCAAGCAAGCGGAAGAATGGAACAAACTTTATCGTCGCATGGTAGAAGTTTGTCTGGAGTTGAAAAAATATAGCGAAGCAATTGAATATATTGAGCGTAGCAAAACCCGTAACTTGGTGGAACTCCTGTTTAGCCCTGACTTGTACCCCAAACTCGCCATATCTGAAGAATTTAAAAATCAACTCCAACAGCTACAGCAGGAAATCGAAGAAGAAAAGCGTCGTATAGAACAAGCAGAAAAATCTAATCTCCAAGATATTAATCGCACCCAGTTGAATCAGTTGCGACAAACGCGAGAACAACTCATAACAAAAATTATCGGCTTGAACCCCATCCGCTATGACGAGATTCACAATCTGCTAGATAACGAAACTGCGATCATCCAATTCTATATCTTTAATAATTGCCTTAATAATTGTTTTCGTGCTTTCATCATCACCCGCCATAAAGAACAACCAGAAATTTGGCAGTCGCAACCTCAAGACTTAGAAAAGTTGCAGAATTGGAGAGATGAATATCTCCAGCTTTACTCTGAGGAGAAAAAGCGCTGGCGATTTTACCTGAATGATAAACTGAGCAAACTTGCTGAGATTTTACATATACAAGAAATTCTTTCTCTTGTTCCACAAGAGTGCGAGAAAGTTATTTTAATTCCCCATCGTTACCTGCACCTACTCCCTCTCCATGCTTTACCCTTATCATCAGATGAATATCTCATAGACAAATTCCCTAAAGGCGTCAGTTATGCACCCAGCTGTCAACTTTGGCGCGTGACTCAAAACAAAGCTAAGAAATTATCTCATACTAAATTACCTCACCCCGCCCTAACGGGCACCCCTCTCCTTAGTAAGGAGAGGGGCGGGGGTGAGGTTTTGAACACAACTTGGTATGACTCACCATTCCGCCACTTATTCGCCATTCAAAACCCCACAGAGGATTTAGAATTCACCAATATCGAAGTCGAGACAATTGCTGCTGCATTTCACCCACGCCACATCCTGAAAAAAAGTGAAGCGACAGCACAAGCTTTGAAAGAATCACCAACCGCCGAAAATTTCCGCGATGCATCTTGGCTACATTTTTCTTGTCACGGCTACTTCAATTTTAACCTTCCTGAAAAATCCGCTTTACAGTTAGCCGCTTCTGAAATTTCTCCTCTCCCAGCAGATGCAGAAACCTCCCGCTATTTGCGAGTCTCTGACGACACAGAAATTGATTTAAAAAATTGTCTCACCCTAGAAGATATCTTCCAATTAAATTTACCTAACTGTCGTCTTGTCACCCTTTCTGCTTGCGAAACTGGCTTAGTTGACTATACCAATACCAGCGATGAATATATTGGTTTACCCAGTGGGTTTATCCGCGCCGGTGCAGCTAGTATCGTCAGTAGTTTATGGGCTGTCAATGACTTTTCCACTGCTTTGTTAATGATTAAATTTTATGAAAACCTGCAAACTGTAACTCAAAATGTGCCTTTTGCTCTTAACTCTGCGCAGCAGTGGTTTCGTCGAGTCACCCAACGAGAGTTACTGCAATGGCTTGATGGTAAAACAGATATGGAAGCTCAGCAAAAACAGAAAGTAAAAGAGAGATTAGAAGAATATAACCCAGAACATCGACCATTTGAACAGGCAGGTTTTTGGGCAGCTTTTTGTGCAATAGGAGAATAACCTCACCCCCCAACCCCCTCTCCGCAAGCAGAGAGGGGGAGTCAGGACTTGCTTTAATTTGGTAGGGTGCGTTATGGACATTAGTCCTAACGCACCGAAAATCAAGGATGGTGCGTTAGCCTGCGGCATAACACACCCTACTAGCTTTACTACAAAAAAACATATTGAGGTAAAAACTATGGAACCAGATAACATCATCGAAGCCTTTACCCAAGTCGTGAGAGAACAAGATTATGTGTTTTCTGACGATGCGATCGCCGATTTACCAACGCTGCAAAAAAATCTTGCTGCGCTCAAAGAAAATCTTAACTCACAGGCGATCGCAGAAACTATTCGTCAGTGGTACAAAAATCATAAATCTGTGATAGATGCCATGCTAGTTGAAGAACGAGAAATTAGTAAAGTCGCGAAGACGAAACCGCAAAGCCAAGAAAATACTCTGGAAAATCGTTACCGAGTTTTGCAAGAGGAAGTGCAAAAATTACAAGAGAGAAAGAAGGGAGATGATAAACCAAATTAATCTAGAGACGCGCTGAATGAAAGTATCTTTACTAGGGTGTGTTAAGGCGATGTCAGGATTTAAGAGTTTGAGTCATTGGCAATTTGCCTTAACGGACTAATTGATTGGTGCGTTACGACGCATTGAGATTTTTCTTCAAAATGATGTATACTCGTGCGTCGTAACACACCCTACAAGAATATTATCTTTTATTTATCAACTGGCTCTGAGATTCAAACCCAAGATGAAAATCTATGCTCCTAATATTCACCTCTTTGCTTTTCAGCTTTACAAGGGTGCAAATGTAGAACCCACTTCCGTGCAAGCTGATGATATTCAACTGTGGCAAGTTGCTGATAAAATAGTCCGCACCACTTTACATCAAGATTTACATCTCAGTCAGAAGATAAATATTCACAAGGAACCGGAAAGTCTCCGCGTTGATTTGCTCAAAGACTCAGAAGTCAAAGATGATAATTATGCTGTAGATGTAGAGGGTAAAATCTCCCTAGATGACAAGCAACAAGTCGTCATCAAAGGCTTTGCTCATCCCTTGCGACTTCATGACAGCTACGGTTTGTGGCTCAATTTACGTCGTCCAGAAAAAGAAGATGATGGTACACCAACGGATGATGTCGATACTGCTTTCTTAAGCAAGTTAAATCCAAATAATTGTTTCACCTTAGAAAAGAACAAATTCTTTCTCGGACAAACTTTATTAATAACCGCTTGGCTAACAGGCGCTAAAGATGAAAAATATCTTTATCAAATTGCTCAAGAGTGTCTGGAAGCAGTTTTTCCTAATCCATCTCAACGTCCGCCTTTTCATCGTCAAGGAGAGTTATTTGGTAGTCCTATTTTTGAATATGGTTTATTTAGCCAGTTAACTAACTACCAACACGTCCTCATCTGGTTATTCCGTGATGACAAGGCAGATGAGAATTTAAATCTATGTTATCAAGAATTGTTAGACTTGTTCTTCTTTCGCACCAAAATTATCAAAGCTTATCAAGACAGTCGCATCACTTATCACCATGTTGCTTCAGCTTATAAAGAGATAGAAGACACAATTGATAACTTGCCCAAAAAAGGTAAATACGATAAGGTGACAACAGACGAATTAAAAGACTTAAAAAATAAGTTAAAAGAACTACCGCAATTAGCTTTGAAATATACTCGTTTGCTGCGAAATTTAGAAGACTATCAAAATACAATCGCCATAAATGAGTCTAATTATTCAGAAAGATTGCAACAAATAAGTGGTATAATACAAAATGCTGACTTGGCGTTTTTCAAAACTTTCAGCCAGGACAATTCTCCTTTTTTCCAAAAACAAATTCAAGCTGATTTGGGATATTTCCGCCACGGTTCTACGTTGTTAGAGCAAGCTATATCCTCAATTCGCGGCATAGTAGAAATAGAACAAGCAGAACGCGATCGCTCTTTGGAAAACACCATTCAAGTAGTGGGTGTCGGCTTAGGTGCAGGTGCGATCGTCTCTGGGGTAGTCTCACAATATATCGACAAACCCTTTTCAGTCCCATATCTCAAGCACCCAGTTCCTCCGATGTTGTTATCATTCTTTTGGAGTCTTTTGGCTACCTTGTTTTTTGGCTGGCTGGCTTGGCTTGGGACTAAACTCAAGAAGTAGGTTTGGTAATGGTAGGTAGTTCATGGTATCTCTTACAAAATACTATTTTGTAAAAAAACCACAGATGGACACAGATGGACACAGATAATTTATCTGCGTTTATCTGCGTACATCTGCGGTTCTAAATATCCATTAACTACGGCAGTTTTCACTTATTGAAACCACATTTTTTAGCGTTCTTCTTTGCGTCTTTGCGTCTTTGCGCGAGATAAAAAAGGTCTACTTATATGAAAATAGCTGTAATCATGCTTTCACAATCACTCACTCTATTATTTGTTGGGTTTCACTATCGTTGAACCCAACCTACAGCTAATTTGTCAGAGGATTAGTAAACTGTACACCCTCTATGATTGCACCAATGTTGAAATCCTCACTGTAAACCTCTGAAATTTGATTGAGCCTTGCAGTTGCCCAAATTTGAGCATCCCAAAATCCAAAGTTATGAGCTTCAACGCCGCGAATTGCTTCTAAAGTAATTAGTCTGGTTACATCAACCACAGAACAAGCACTCATGTAATTACGTATCCGGGCGATCGCCTCACTTGGACTCAAAAGCTGTCTTTTTGCACGAGTTGTCGCCATGAAAAACTCACCCATCACTTGGGTACTAATCACAGCACGGTTCGTTTGAATTAGCCGATCAACAATTGCAATTGCTCGTTCCTGTTTTGTAGAGTCGAAAGGGTCATAAATGTAAACAAGAATATTAGTATCCAGCAAAATCCTACCGTTCATATAGGTCTTCTCTTTGCCAGTCTCGTCCTCCAGGTAGGGAAGGTCGATTTTTCATGCTGTTGATAAAGACTTTTTCTGCTTCCCAGGCGGCAATATTTGTTTGAGAAGTAGTCATAGAACCAATGTGTAGATCGATGGCTTGGCGAATAATTTCAGCTTCACTGACGCCTGTTTGTTGGGCAATTGTCTTCAGCAGATGTTCTTGATGGGGTTCGATATAAATTTGCTTACGGATTTTGCTTGGCACAATTTTAGCAAAATATAATGTATACATTATATTATACATTATATTGAATGAGTTATGTTAGTTTGCAAACATAAGAATGTAGGACTAGCCCTTTCAAGGTGACTCGTAAAATCTCTTCTTTTCTCTCTGCGCTCTCTGTGTCTCTGCGGTTTATTATAAGTTATTTATTTAACCACAGAGGCGCAGAGTACACAGAGTAAAGAGGTTAAAAAGGAGTTTTTTGACCAAAATTTTTACCCACCTTGAAAGGGTTGATCATAGTAGCTCCTAATAACTACTTTTCATACCCTGGATAGATTTCTATAATCTATCTTTATCAACTTGTTTTAAATTCGTTATAGTTTATACTGCATCTCTTGTACAGCTAGCTGTCGAATCGCAAAGTTTCTTTTTGCGGGATATATATATTGGTGTGTGTTTTGTGTCAAACAACGCAATTGGAACTGATAGCAAGCAGTAGCAGAGATAATTAATTGATAATAATTGATATAGATTTTAAAGCGCCGCCGCCATGCCGACTGAACAGTTAACGAAAGAAAGCGATAATCTGGATTTAAGACAGCTATTGAAAACTTTGGCAGCTGTCAAAAAAGGAGACTTTTCTGCCCGTATGCCAATAGACCAAACAGGCATGGCAGGAAAAATCGCTGATACGCTCAACGATATTATTGAACAAAATGAGCGGCTGACAGCAGAACTACATAGAATGAGTAATGTTGTTGGGAAAGACGGCAAAATTAGCGAACGCGCCTCTCTGGGAAATGTTCGTGGTTCATGGGCAGAATGTGTTGATTCTGTCAATACTCTAGTGACAGATTTAGTCCAGCCGACAGCGGAAACAGCGCGTGTGATCCGGGCTGTGGCAAATGGTGACTTATCTCAAACGATCGCCCCAGAAATTGAAGGTAGACCCCTGAAAGGGGAGTTTCTGCAAACTGCGGAAATGGTCAATACGATGGTAGGGCAGTTGAACTCGTTTGCATCTGAGGTGACACGAGTGGCGCGAGAGGTGGGAACCGAGGGCAAACTGGGCGTACAAGCGGAAGTTCGGGGTGTTGCGGGAACTTGGAAGGATTTGACCGACAACGTCAACTTGATGGCGGGGAATTTGACGGCGCAGGTGCGGAATATTGCTGAAGTGACGACAGCAGTGGCAAATGGCGACCTCTCCAAAAAGATTACTGTTAATGTTAACGGTGAAATTCTGGAGTTGAAAAACACCATCAACACAATGGTGGATCAACTGAACTCGTTTGCATCGGAAGTTACGCGGGTTGCCCGTGGGGTGGGAACCGAAGGCAAACTGGGTGTACAAGCGGAAGTTCGGGGTGTTGCAGGTACTTGGAAGGATTTGACGGATAGCGTCAACTTGATGGCGGGGAACTTAACGGCACAACTGCGCAATATTGCCGAAGTCACGACAGCAGTGGCAAATGGTGACCTTTCTAAGAAAATTACTGTTGATGTCAAAGGCGAAATTTTGGAGTTGAAGAACACCGTTAACATCATGGTGGATCAGCTCAATTCTTTTGCATCGGAAGTAACGCGGGTCGCCCGTGAGGTGGGTGCAGATGGTAAACTAGGCGGTCAAGCGGAAGTCCGGGGTGTTGCGGGAACTTGGAAGGATTTGACGGACAGTGTGAACTTCATGGCGGGTTCGTTGACTGCACAGGTGCGGAACATCGCGGAAGTGACGACGGCTGTGGCAAATGGTGACTTATCGAAGAAAATTACTGTTGATGTCAAAGGCGAAATTTTGGAGCTGAAAAACACCATCAATACGATGGTGGATCAGCTCAATTCTTTTGCTTCTGAGGTGACGCGGGTAGCCCGTGAAGTGGGAACCGAAGGAAAGCTGGGCGTACAAGCGGAAGTGCGAGGCGTTGCGGGAACTTGGAAGGATTTGACGGATAACGTCAACTTGATGGCGGGTTCCTTGACAGCGCAGGTGCGGAATATTGCTGAGGTTACCACAGCGATCGCCAACGGTGACCTCTCTAAGAAAATTACTGTTGATGTTAGAGGTGAAATTTGGGAGTTGAAGAACACCGTTAACATCATGGTGGATCAACTCAATTCGTTTGCATCTGAGGTGACGCGGGTAGCCCGTGAGGTGGGTGCAGATGGTAAACTAGGCGGTCAAGCGGAAGTCCGGGGTGTTGCGGGAACTTGGAAGGACTTGACGGACAGCGTGAATTTCATGGCAGGTTCCTTGACAGCACAGGTGCGGAACATCGCGGAAGTGACAACGGCTGTGGCAACAGGTGACTTATCGAAGAAAATTACTGTTGATGTGAAAGGCGAGATTCTGGAGTTGAAAAACACCATAAATACAATGGTGGATCAACTCAATTCCTTTGCGTCAGAGGTGACGCGGGTAGCCCGTGAGGTGGGAACCGAAGGTAAGTTGGGCGTACAAGCAGAAGTGCGAGGTGTGGCGGGAACTTGGAAAGACTTGACGGATAACGTCAACTTGATGGCGGGTTCGTTGACTTCACAAGTGCGGAACATCGCGGAAGTGACGACGGCTGTGGCAAATGGTGACCTCTCGAAGAAAATTACTGTTGATGTCAAAGGCGAAATTTTGGAGTTGAAGAATACCATCAACACGATGGTGGATCAACTGAGTTCCTTCGCGTCGGAGGTGACACGAGTCGCGCGTGAGGTCGGTAGTGAGGGCAAGCTGGGTGTACAAGCCGATGTGAAAGGCGTTGCTGGTACTTGGAAGGACTTGACTGACAGCGTCAACTTCATGGCGGGTTCCTTGACGGCGCAGGTGCGAAATATTGCCGACGTGACAACAGCGATCGCCAACGGTGACCTTTCTAAGAAAATCACTGTGCAAGTCAAAGGCGAAATTTTGGAGTTGAAAAACACCATCAATATCATGGTGGATCAACTCAATTCGTTTGCATCAGAGGTGACGCGGGTTGCCCGTGAAGTGGGTTCTGAAGGTAAGCTGGGTGTACAAGCAGATGTGCGTGGTGTTGCCGGAACTTGGAAAGATTTGACCGACAGCGTCAACTTCATGGCGGGTTCGTTGACGGCACAGGTGCGGAACATTGCCACAGTCACCACGGCGGTGGCAACTGGCGACCTTTCTAAGAAAATCACCGTTGATGTCAAAGGGGAAATTCTGGAACTCAAGAACACCATCAACACGATGGTGGATCAGCTAAACTCCTTCGCATCAGAGGTGACGCGAGTTGCCCGTGAAGTGGGAACTGAAGGTAAGCTGGGCGTCCAAGCGGAAGTCCGGGGAGTTGCGGGAACTTGGAAGGACTTAACCGACAGTGTGAATTCGATGGCGGGTTCGTTGACGGCACAGGTGCGGAACATTGCCGAAGTGACGACGGCGGTGGCAAACGGCGACCTTTCTAAGAAAATTACTGTTGATGTCAAAGGTGAAATTCTGGAGTTGAAGAACACTATCAATACGATGGTGGATCAACTCAACTCGTTTGCATCCGAGGTGACGCGAGTTGCCCGTGAGGTGGGAACCGAAGGTAAGTTAGGTGTGCAAGCTTATGTCAGAGGTGTTGCCGGTACGTGGAAAGATTTGACCGACAACTTCAACTTGATGGCAGGTAACTTGACGGCACAACTGCGGAACATTGCCGAAGTGACGAAGGCGGTGGCAAACGGTGACTTATCGAAGAAAATCACCGTTGATGTCAAAGGCGAAATTTTGGAGTTGAAGAACACCATCAATACAATGGTGGATCAGCTAAGTTCCTTTGCATCAGAGGTGACGCGAGTTGCCCGTGAAGTGGGAACCGAAGGTAAATTGGGCGGACAAGCCGACGTGAAAGGTGTTGCCGGTACTTGGAAAGATTTGACCGACAACGTGAACTCGATGGCGAGTAACTTAACGGCACAAGTGCGAGGCATTGCCAAAGTGGTGACAGCAGTTGCCAATGGTGACTTGAAGCGGAAATTGATGCTGGATGCCAAAGGAGAAATTGAAACTTTGGCAGAAACAATCAACGAAATGATTGACACTCTGGCGACATTTGCCAACCAAGTCACCACCGTGGCGCGTGAGGTGGGTATTGAAGGTAAGTTGGGCGGACAAGCCAAAGTGCCAGGGGCGGCGGGAACTTGGAAAGATTTGACCGACAACGTCAACGAACTGGCTGCTACTCTCACCACTCAGTTGCGGGCGATCGCCGAAGTGGCAACTGCTGTTACCAAAGGCGACTTAACGCGTTCGATTGCTGTGGAAGCAGAAGGTGAAGTTGCCATCCTGAAAGACAACATCAACCAGATGATTGCCAACCTGCGGGAGACAACGCAGAAAAACACTGAACAAGACTGGTTGAAAACCAACCTCGCCAAGTTTACCCGGATGCTTCAAGGTCAGCGTGACCTAGAAACCGTATCTAAACTGATTCTCTCAGAGTTAGCACCGTTGGTGGGAGCTTCTCACGGCGTTTTCTACATCATCGAAACCACAGAAGAAGTCCCGTACTTGAAGTTACTCAGTAGCTACGCTTACCGCGAACGTAAGCATCTTGCTAACCGCTTTTACTTGGGTGAAGGCTTGGTGGGACAATCCGCTTTGGAAAAAGAACGCATTCTGCTGACAGAAGTACCGCACGACTATATCAAGATTAGTTCTGGCTTAGGCGAATTTACACCGCTGAATGTCGTTGTTTTACCAGTACTCTTTGAAGGACAAGTCACAGCAGTTATTGAACTTGCTTCATTCCGACGCTTTAACGAAATTCACCTGACATTCTTCGACCAACTTACCGAAAGTATCGCGATTGTGTTGAACACGATCGCCGCTAGTATGCGTACTGAAGAGTTACTCAAACAGTCGCAGTCTTTGGCACACGAGTTGCAAAGTCAACAAAACGAACTCCGGGAAACCAACCAGCGCTTAGAACAACAGGCTCAATCGCTCAAAGCCTCCGAGGATTTACTGAAGAAACAGCAAGAAGAGTTACAAGAAACCAACGCCGAACTCGAAGAAAGGTCAGAGTTATTAGCTTTACAAAACAAAGAAGTCGAGCGCAAAAATCAAGAAATTGAAAAGGCAAGCCGAGAATTAGAAGAGAAAGCAGAACAACTGGCGCTTTCATCAAAATACAAGTCAGAATTTCTCGCGAATATGTCGCATGAATTGCGGACACCGCTGAACAGCTTGTTAATTTTGGCGAAATTGCTATCAGATAATGTGGAGAATAACCTCTCTGCTAAACAAGTCGAGTATAGCCGTACGATTTACTCAGCAGGCAACGACTTGTTAACGCTGATTAATGACATTTTGGACTTAGCAAAAATTGAATCTGGAACGATGTCGATTGACATAGACCAGATGTTGTTTACAGAATTGCAAGAACACATTGAGCGCACTTTTAGGCAAGTTGCTATTGACAAAGGACTCAATTTCAGCATTGACTGTGCTGCTGATCTGCCGAGAAGTATCCACACTGATGCAAAACGCTTACAACAAGTCTTGAAGAATCTGCTTGCGAATGCTTTTAAATTTACAGAACGTGGAGAAGTGCGTTTGCACGTCTTTGTGGCAACGCAAGGGTGGAGTCCCGATCATGGAACTTTGAGGCACGCTCAAACTGTAATCGCCTTCGCAGTCAGCGATACAGGAATTGGCATTGCCCCTGAAAAGCAAAGAATTATTTTCGAGGCGTTTCAACAAGCTGATGGTACCACAAGCCGCAAGTATGGTGGTACGGGGTTAGGCTTATCAATAAGCCGCGAAATCACCCGTCTTCTTTGTGGAGAAATTAAACTAACGAGCCGTGTTGGGCAAGGGAGTACGTTTACACTTTACTTACCCCAGTCACTTGGGTATCATCAAGAAATGGGAACATGGGAAGATAAGCAGAGGATTTCACCACATCAGCCCACCACAGCACTTCGTCAAACACCCCAACCTTTGCTAAGCCCTATGCCTTCTCCTGACGGAGACGGTACGCGTGCCTCGCGAAGCGAGGAGCTTACGCTAAGGCGCAGCCTGTCCGCAGGACTTACAGCAAACCAGCAGCGAACTAGCACGCCAAGCGAGACACCGATTGCGCAAAACGCACCGCAAGCATACGCGGACTCTAGCCCCGAAGAAGCCGAACTGACAACAAGCCCCAACACCATATCACCAGAGCAAGTCACCACTTCTTTGCTTGATGACAGAGGCAATATCCAAGAGGGCGATCGCGTACTTCTGATTGTCGAAGATGACGTTCATTTTGCTCGTATCCTTTTAGATATGACGCGGGAACAAGGATTTAAGGGCATTGTCGCTCATAGTGGTAGTGCGGGTTTAGCGCTGGCAAAACAATTTCAGCCTTCAGCGATCATCTTAGATATCCGCTTACCAGGAATGGATGGTTGGACAGTACTGGATCGCCTGAAGCATGACCCAAGTACCCGTCACATCCCAGTCCATATTATGACAGTTGAGGAGGGACGACAGCGCGGATTGCAACTAGGCGCAATTGCTTATATCCAAAAGCCGGTTAGTGGTGAGGCGTTGCATCAAGCATTAACCAAAATCAAAGGTTTCGTCGAACGCCGGGTGAAAAATCTGCTCGTCGTGGAAGACGACGAGAATCAACGGCACAGCATTGTGGAATTGATTGGCAACACCGATGTTGCCACCACTGCTGTCCGTACCGGTGCCGAGGCGCTAGAAGCCATACAAAATGGGTATTTTGATTGTGTCGTTCTCGATTTGGGTTTGCCCGACATGAGCGGGTTTGAACTGATCGAAAAAATCAAACAACAACCCAATGGTGAAGCACTACCAATTATCGTCTATACTGCCAGAGAGTTGAATAGAGCAGAAGACACTCAACTCAGGCGCTTAGCAGAGACGATTATTATTAAAGATGTGCGCTCTCCAGAACGTCTGCTTGATGAAACAGCTTTGTTCCTGCATAGAGTTCAGGCAAATATGCCTGCCCCCAAGCGACAAATTCTAGAACAGTTGCATTCCACTGACTCAGTACTTGTGGGTAAAAAAGTTCTGATTGTAGATGACGATGTCCGTAATATCTTTGCCCTCACAAGTATGCTAGAGCGTTATCAAATGCAGGTCTTATATGCCGAAAATGGCAGAGATGGCATCGAAGTTTTGCAAAATACACCTGATATTGATGTGGTTTTGATGGATGTGATGATGCCAGAAATGGATGGTTATGAAACAACCCGCCAAATCCGACAGAACAATCAATTTAAATCCCTGCCGATTATTGCACTGACCGCAAAGGCAATGCAAGGCGACAGAGAAAAGTGTATTGAAGCAGGTGCATCAGACTACATCACCAAACCTGTAGATATCGAACAGTTGCTTTCATTGTTGCGGGTGTGGTTATTTCGGTAGGAATAACTTCAACATCTACAAAGCTAATTTGTGATCAATGCAGTAGCACTTTATGACGAGCTATATAGAGACGTAGCGTGCTACGTCTCTATGGACTCAACCGAGAACCGCTATAGTTATGATTTCCACGTTGAGTGCACCCCACCCCGCGTTTATCTGCGCTTAGGCTCCCCTCCCCGCTGGCGGGGAGGGGATAAAGGGGTGGGGTTCTTCAGGAATGATAAGTAATCAACCGAACCTGATATAAGTCCGGTTAATTACAGAAAACCTTTGTAACTAACCTTTGTAACTAAACGGTATTGATCCTGCTGGAATCAAAGCATTAGCGTTAACATCCTGTACTTGCGCAAACAAAGTTCCCGTATTCCTATCTTGAGTTAGAGTTTGGTTACTTATTTGAGTTTGAGGGGCTGGTAATATCTCAAACATTGTGTCGAAACCTGTAACAACTTTGTCGTTGCTGAGTTGAAGGTTTTTAATCCAGTCAGCGTTTGCACCTTCACCAACTACGAAACCCTCACCTTTAGGAGTGGCTGAGAGCGTGTTGTTGTCTACACCACCGTTAAGCAGCCAATCATTACCTTGATTGGCTATGATGTTCTCACCAGTTCCTTGAGTGTTAGAACCAGATTCAGGTGTAGGTTCAGAAATAGAGGTGGATGTTGGGGCAGGTGCTGATTGGGCTACAATCTCTGAGTTAGATGTAGAGCCTGGTATCTTGCTAATCGGGTTTGTATCACCACTACCAAAGTCCTGAACCCAATAGTTGTTATAAAAACCAACCCCGATATCAGTATATTGGGACTTGAGGATATTAGCTCGGTGTCCGGAGCTATTCATCCAACCTTTTACAACCTGTTCAGGTGTTCTTTGACCTGCAGCTATATTCTCTCCCATGATTCGAGCTTCATAGCCAACTGCCTCAGCTCGATCCCAAGCTTTAGAGCCATCTGGTCCTGTATGACTCAAGACACGACGTTTTGACATCTCTTCAGCATATTTGTCTGCAGCATAGTTCAACTCAGCATTTGCTTTCAGAGGTGAAAGACCATTCTTAGCTCGTTCTTGGTTAGTGAGTTCAAAGACTTGCTGCTCGAATGTCTTGTTGTTTGATGATTCCATGAATCCGTCCTCCTAAAGATTTGTTCAGATGAATTCAGCAGGGATAACAATTCTGCTGCAACTTTTGGTAGAAGCAAACCTGAGGAGCGCGACTCCCTTTCCACGCAAAGATTACCCATGATGGTAGCTTTCGGGAGCACTTGGGTTGCAGGGCGAGAGAAAATAGGAAATTTTACACTTTTATCGGCAAGGAACATCCTAGGATTTGTGGTCTAATCATTGAATCCTGGATCCATCAGATTTACAGATACGTTCTACAAAACACCCCGCATCCTCAAACAAAATGGAAACCTTTGTTGACGTAAAAGGTTAACTTGCAAGGGTATTTTGTAGTTATCGGAACCGCATACACTCAGAGCGGTTTGCTACTTTGCTTGATTGACAATTAAGCAAGTAGAAGCAAGCATCTCAATAAAAAAATGAGATACTTGCAAAATCTAGGGATTTGGATGCAAACCTGTATACGTACGTTGTATGGCGTATTTGCTTTAGAAGAAGTATATCAACTTGAGCGATTTTTGTATATATAAAAAATCGAAAATAGTTCTTCTGATTGAAAGATAAGTTAAAGTATTACCTTTATGACGTCTAGTCCTGCATATATGAAGTAAAGCTATCAAAACAAGCTGTTTCAGCAAAAATCATGCCGTTTAGTATGTTAAAATTTTCATCAACGTGAGGAAATTAACAATAATGTTTTTATACTAAAAAAATCATCAAATTAAGTAATAATATTGAAATTAATTTTCTACAATTGTAAAAAATTAATCAAAAATCGCAAGTGCAATTTTTAAGTGGCTTACAGCGCCCTTCACATGATTAGACCACAAATCGTAGGGTGGAGAGAAGTCCTGCAGGCGGGTTTCCCGCCGTAGGGAACTTCGGGGCATTGCCCGTAAAAGCTCATTTGGTGGACATTTGACATATTCGTGAGCAATGCCCACCTTATAGAAAACCGCTGTAAACACAGTTAAAGTAGGGGCACAAGGCATTGTCTTGTGCCCCTACCATGTAGTCCATGCAATTGAGAACCGCTATACGTGGGCAAGTAAAATTTTTCAAATGATAATACCTCACAACCAAACAAAAGTTAACACCAAAGTCCTACCAGGTGTGGTAAAAGATTGGTCTGCTCGCAAAAGTTGGCTACAAACATTATTAAGTGCTTTCACCTTCGGAATCCTCTCCAGTATTACCACGACAACTCCGGTACTAGGAGCAGAGGGAATTGAATTCTTCTATCCTCCGTTTGGTGAGTTTTCTATCTCCACAGCTTCCTTAGAAGTGTTTGCCAAAGAAGGTAAGATTACTAAAGAATTTTCCTTCTATGCTAATCGTGTCCCACCACAGCAGTTGGCACAACTGCGAAACTTCCTCCAGACAAGGTTTAATGTTACCCCCACCCTAGTCTCTCAATTCACCTACTCAGCCATTGGTGAAAACTTGCTGAAACGTCTGGGCGAATTGCTACTTACAGAAGCTAGACAAAGTGGTTTCTACGCTCTACGTTCTGCGCTCATCTTGGCTGCTGCTGACTCAGAAGGCTTAACTGTTGTGAATGTACTCCGTCGGTATCCGAGCCCAACTGTCAGGCTGAATTTGAGCGAAACCCAAGGAATTATCGCTAACTTGTCAGAACTCCTTCAGAAAAGAGATGCAGTTGTTGTTGTACTCAAACAAATAGCAGAAACAGAAGCAGCAAATCAGGCAAGCACTGTTTTTTCAAAACAGCCAGACTTACGACGTGCAGGTTCTTTTCGCTTCTCAAAACAAACCCTGACTCTCAATGATAACTCTCGAAGTCGGCGTTTTGAGGCTGATTTATATCTACCTCAAACAGTAACGAAAACTCAAAATACCCAAAAGCCTCCTTTCCCCGTGATCGTGATTTCTCACGGCGTAGCGGAAGACCGGGAGACATTTGCTTACGTGGCTCAGCATTTAGCTTCTTATGGCTTTGCAGTTGCTCTCCTCGAACATCCTGGGAGTGATGCTAAGAAATTTGAGCAATACTTTGCTGGTTTGGCTGGTCCACCACAACCTACAGAGTTAATTAATCGTCCATTGGATGTCACGTTTCTCTTGGATGAACTCCAGCGTCTTTCTGAGACTAACCCCACCTTTAAAGGACAACTGAATTTGCAACAGGTAGGCGCAATTGGTCATTCTTTAGGAGGATATACTGTTCTCACCTCGGCGGGAGCAACAATTAATTTTGAGCAAATCCGTAAAGATTGTTATCCCAATCGTTCTTTGAATTTATCAGTTTTCTTACAATGCCGAGCTGGTGAGCTGCAAGCTGATAACTATCCCCTACAAGACCAAAGGATTAAAGCAGTGATGGCACTCAATCCCTTGGGTAGTACGATTTTAGGACAAGAGGGATTTCACCAAATCCAAGTTCCTGCGATGCTGGTTGGAGCTAGTCAAGATATTTTTACGCCAGCTGTACCCGAACAGATTCGTCCGTTTACCTGGCTGCAAACTCAAAATAAGTACCTTGTCTTAATCGAGAACGGAACGCATTTCTCTACTGTGGACAAAATAAATCCTAATACGGGACTTTTACCTGTTCCCCCGAGTTTAATTGGTCCAGATCCGGCGATCGCTCACTCCTATGTCAACGCTCTTAGCTTGGTATTCTTCCAAACTCATTTGATCAATCAACAGCAATATCGCCCTTATCTGAGCGCATCCTACGCCAAATTTATTAGCCAAGCACCGTTAAACTTGAGTCTGGTACAGTCTTTTACAGCCGAACAGTTTGCCCAGATATTTAATGGGACGTATCCACAGTCAGGCACCTCTTCCAAAAGTCAACCAACCTTAAACACGCCCTAGCACCGCTGCGCGGAAGTCAAAAGTCAAAAGTCAAAAGTCAAAAAGCTTATGATGTAAACTTTTCGTTGATTTGGAATGGTAGCTTTATTTCCGCCGTAACGTACTAGTCACAATAACTCAACTTTTAGCTCACTCTACCTCAAGTTGAGCTGCCGTCACTGCATCAAAAGCAAAAGCCAAAACTAGAGGCATTGGACATTTGAGCAAATAGGTAGACATCACAGCTACAAGTGTGCCAATAACTGCTGATATCGACCAGAATTTTTCCTCATATGTGAGTCCCTTTTGAGCTTTAATCAATTTGAGAGTGTGAGTCGGAATTGGCTCAGGCATGACTGCTCCTGGAGGAAATGCCCAGTAGTTGTTACACCGCTCCTCAAAGAGATCTGTCCAGCCATTTTCTAGGCACCATTCCTCAATCCATTCATTACGATAATGCTTCATATTGGGGCTAGGAAGTTGAATTGGCATAATGTTTAGAACCTGAATAGAAATTACTTGCGCTCTTTTTGACTAGTCAACCAATTGGTATAGAACTAAAGATTATTCACTAATTGTGAAGCTTTGTTAAGAGTCTGAAACACCTGTAATAGAGTTCAATTGCTGCTTTGCTCAATTCACAGGCTAACAGTATTTACCCTATTCTTGCATTAAAAGAAAATAAATTTGGCTTGGAAATTTGAAATGCAATAATTCTAAACAAATCAGTGATTGCTCTAAAAACAGATATGGTGGGTTTCAATTGCATAGAATACCTTTTGAAAAAACCCAGAATGCTTCCTGATTGGTGAGTTCTGAGTTCTCGCTCTTGTTAGATATACTTCACAAATTGGAAAATGGCTGCTTTAAAGCTTTAGCTAAGTAGGTAGAAGAAACAGAACTACTTTAAGAAATATAAACTCTAAATCAATAGATATAAAAAAATGTGACAAAAACAAAGCCACCAGAAATAGAGCGTCTATATAGCGCTTCGAGTAATGGTTTTTGCTTAACAATGCAAAGAAATAGAACAGAGGAGTCAGGGCATTCCCAAGTCAGTATTTCTACCCTGGGCTAGTAGCTTAACAAAGAGTATTAACAGGTAGAAGCTGCTTTGCAATGACAATATCCAAGGAGACAGCATGCCTAATGCCGACTTTCAGAATAATCGACCATTGATTCTTGTTGTAGATAATGAAAAAGCTTTTCGCTTGGTGCTACAGCGAGCTGTGTGATTCCTTGTGCCAAACTATCTGCATCCGATCTCCTGACAATAGCCGACTCATCTGTTGATCAGGCAAAGCAAGAAGAATGCGATCGCATGATTGCGGGGCGTAGCCCCGAAGCGCTTTTGTGCCGATCTTGGGGGGCGATGCTTCCTCTAGAACCCACCCAAAGGGCGATGGCGGTTTGCGCCCACCCCTGCAAGGCGATTGCGCGGAGCGCAGTGCCCGCGCATGGCGATCGCGTTGTGATTCTATCACTCTAAAGTCTTGTAACATAGTGGTGCTAAGCTTAAAGGCAACATCTAAACACCAAACTGGCTATCCAATATGTTTTGGCAGCGATTGGCGGCTGTACTTTCGCTCATAAGTGTCTTCTTTTGTGCCTCCCCTGCACTGGCAGACTGGACTCATCCTATGTCATTTAGTAATGCAGACTTGACAAATCGCGATTTTTCTGGTCAAAGTTTGCAAGCAGCAGAGTTTTCTAACGCTAATATGGAACTGACTAACTTCACGGGCGCTGACTTGCGAGGAGCAGTTTTGAGCGCTTCTGTGATGACGAAATCGAATTTGCACGGAGCAGATTTAACAAATGCAATGGTAGATCAGGTAAACTTAACAGGGGCAGATTTGAGCGATGCTGTTTTAAAAGAAGCCCTCTTGTTCCGCGCTATATTCAATAATGTAAATATTACTGGTGCAGATTTTACTGACGCAATTCTAGATAAAGCGCAAATTAAGGAACTGTGCCAAAAAGCAAGTGGCGTAAACTCTAAAACTAACGTGGAAACTCGTAATTCCTTGGGGTGTCGATGAAGCGTGTTGGTGTCATTGGTGGCGGACAATTGGCATGGATGATGGGAGATGCCGCAAAGAAGTTGGGAGTAGAATTGGTGGTACAAACTCCTAGCATGAACGATCCAGCTGTATCTATATCAGTAGACAACATTTTAGCCTCAGTCGATGATGCTAACGCTACGGCTGAACTCGCTCAGAAATGCGATGTCATCACCTTTGAAAACGAGTTTGTTGACATAAAAGCTTTATCAAAGTTGGCACAACAAGGCGTTTGCTTCCGCCCTCAACTCGAAGCTTTGACTCCGCTTTTAGATAAATATCACCAACGCTGCTATTTACGGGATGTGGGTTTACCCGTTCCTCGATTTGTCGCCCTAGACTTGGCTTTTGCTGATGATGCGACTTTCAACCAACTGGGCTTTCCTGTGGTTCTCAAAACCCGACGCCACGGTTATGACGGTCAGGGGACTTTTATAATCAAGGAAATAGAAAGTTTAAAGCAAAAATTAGAATTTCATAACATAAATGAAAGTCAAAATATTTTTCTTCTAGAAGAATTTATTCCTTTTGAACGGGAATTAGCAGTGATTGCGGCGCGTTCTTTTCGTGGCGAGGTAGTCATTTACCCAGTTGTAGAAACCCAGCAGGAAGAACAGGTGTGCCGTCGAGTTATTGCACCTGCTGATATTTCACCAAACGTGGCTGTTGAAATAGAAAAGATTGCCCGCACTTTACTAAATAGTCTCCAAGCTGTGGGAGTTTTTGGCATAGAGTTATTCCTTACGGCAGATGACAAAGTGCTGGTCAATGAAATTGCACCGCGCACTCACAACTCAGGGCATTTCTCTATAGATGCCTGCGTGACTTCTCAATTTGAGCAGCATCTGCGAGCAGTTTGTGGTATGGAGTTAGGTAACACTGCTATGATTTGCCCTAGTGCTGTTATGGTTAACCTCTTGGGGTATGAAGTTTCCGAGAGTGATTATATGAGCAAGCGCCAGCAAATAGAGCAAATTCCTCAAGCACGCGTCCACTGGTACGGTAAAACTCAATCGCGTCCTGGGCGCAAGCTAGGACACGTTACCGTTTTACTCGATAGTCACAATCAGGAGCAGGCGATGCTTGCCATTGCCCGAAATATAGAATCTATCTGGTATCCGAATTAAATCTGCCAAAAATTTTCATCTGGGGACACACAACCGATTTTTGAAAGCTATAATAGTTTTGTTGCACTGCAACGTTGGTGACTGCCATAAAGTTTTTTGATCTATGTCCGAAAAGAAAAGGGAACCAAACAATTCTCGTGGCAGTAGACCGGGCTAAGTACCCGGAAACTTTAAACGAGAGACATCGGTACCCACCTGGTTTATCCAGGTCATAAACTTAGGTAAAACGGCGTTGCGGTGGACTAAAATATAGAGCTCCCTTGGTCAATTAGAACATGGGAGCTTTAATTTTAAAAATGAGTCAAAAATGTAATACATAAACAAACTTCATGTGCATTTGTGCAACTCTACACATTCATAAGCTTGTTTTAGACTTCATAATTTATAAATAATGTTCCCATCTTATCAAAAAAAATCTGTGTAAAGTCATCCTAATTAAGATACCAATAAGAGTTAAAATCGCAACAATTAAGCGAAATTTTGGTTAAAGCTGTACAAAATTGTTAAAAAACCTGATGAATGCCGCGTTTCCAGCCTCGGTTTTCCAACTAAACAACGGTTTAACTTTGATTCATCAAGAAATTCCTACTACCCCTGTAGTTGTGGCAGATGTTTGGGTACGTGCAGGTGCGCACTTAGAAAAAGAACCGTGCTTCGGTATGGCTCACTTTTTAGAACACATGATTTTTAAAGGGACTGCGACACTAGCGCCAGGGGTATTTGATCAAAAGATTGAAAATCGAGGTGGAGTAACCAATGCGGCGACGAGCCACGATTACGCCCATTACTCTCTCACCACAGCAGCGGTGCATCTAGAAGATACTTTGCCCCATTTGGGAGAGTTGCTACTTAATGCGGCAATACCAGAAGATGAATTTAGCCGCGAACGGGATGTTGTGCTAGAGGAAATTCGTCAAGCACATGATGATCCAGATTGGATAGGATTTCACGCTCTGATATCTAGCGTCTACCAACATCATCCTTATGGACGTTCCGTGTTGGGTAGTGAGCAAGAATTAATGCAGCAATCTCCAGAACTCATGCGCTGTTTTCACCGCAATCACTACCAACCAGAAAATATGACGGTGGTGATTGTGGGCGGAATAGCTGAAGAATCTGCTGTGAAATTAGTCAGCCGAACATTTGTTGATTTTGGCGATTGCCTTGGGCACTGCGCTTTGCGCAATCGCTGCTGTGATTGTCCGGAAAAAAAAGAAGTGACACCAGTGATAGCTGGAATTCGCCGTCAAGAACTTCATTTACCTCGTTTAGAACAGGCGCGGTTGTTAATGGCGTGGACAGGACCTGGAGTGGAACAACTTTGCACTTCCTATGGTTTAGATTTGTTGTCTGTATTACTTGCAGAAGGGCGAACTTCCCGTTTAGTGCGCGATTTGCGGGAAGAGCAGCAATTGGTACAGGGTATTTGCAGTAATTTTTCACTGCAACGAGACGCAAGTTTATTTACAATTACAGCCTGGTTAGAACCAGAAAATGTAGAACGTGTGGAATCGTTAATTCGCCTTCACTTGAATGATTTAATATCCAATCCAATAAGTGAGCAGGAACTAACACGCTGTCAACGGTTGCTGTGTAACGATTATGCGTTCTCAACCGAGACACCAAATCAACTTGCAGGGCTTTATGGATACTATAACACCATCGCCCAAGCTGAATTATCAGTGACTTATCCCTGGCAAATTCAATCTTATAGTGCAAAAAAACTGCAAGAATTAGCACAAGAGTATCTTTCACCCAATCATTACGCGGTTACAGTACTCAAACCCTGTTAGTCATGAGTCATTCGTCATGAGTTATTAGTATCAAAAATAAACAAATGACAAAAGACCGCCCGTAGGGGAACCGTAAACCCTGCGGACAGGCTATGAATTACGCGTAGCGTCTCCGACGGGACAAGGAAAGGTAGGACAAATAACAAATGACAAAGGACAAATGACAAATGACAACATCTGTGCAAAAATCGCATATCCATCGCACTGTATTGAACAATGGCATTGTGGTGCTGGTGGCAGAAAATCCGGCGGCGGATATTATTGCAGCGCGGATTTTTATCCGGGCTGGGAGTTGTTATGAAAACCAGGAGCAAGCTGGGTTAGCACATTTGCTATCAGCGGTACTTACGAAAGGCTGCGAGGGGCTTTCGAGTTTGAAGATTGCAGAACAAGTCGAGTCTGTTGGGGCGAGTTTGAGCGCAGATACTGCTACTGATTATTTTTTGCTGTCGTTGAAGACAGTTACATCTGATTTTGCCGAAATTTTGAGTTTGGCATCACGGATTTTGCGATCGCCAACATTTCCAGAAACAGAGGTAGAACTAGAACGGCGTATTGCTCTACAAGATATTCGCTCGCAACAAGAGCAGCCGTTTACCATTGCCTTTGACCAATTGCGGGATGCAATGTATCAAAATCATCCTTATGCAAGGTCGGTATTGGGAAATGAAGCCACAATGAGCCGCTTAACTCGGAAAGACTTAGTCGAGTATCATCAAACTTATTTCCGTCCAGATCATGTCGTGATTAGTATTGCTGGACGAATCACACCAGAAAATGCGATCGCTCTTGTGGAAAGAGTTTTTGGAGATTGGCAACACGCAACTCAGCCGCTGCAAAAACTAGATTTACCAGAACTCAACGTTGAACCCCAAATCAAAATTAAGCCCCAACAGACACAGCAGTCCATCGTCATGTTAGGTTACTTGGGACCATCTGTCCTATCTGCTGATTACGCTGCATTGAAGTTGCTCTCTACTTACTTGGGAAATGGTCTTTCCAGTCGGTTGTTTGTGGAATTGCGCGAAAAACGCGGCTTGGCTTACGAAGTCTCAGCATTTTACCCCACACGGCTCTTTCCAGCATCATTTGTTGTTTACATGGGTACAGCACCAGAAAATACCCAGCTAGCCCTTTTTGGTTTGCAGACAGAAGTTGACTTACTCTCCACAGCGCAGCTAGAGGAAGATGCACTGCAAGCGGCTAAAAACAAAATACTAGGGCAGTACGCCTTGGGGAAACAAACCAACGCGCAAATAGCCCAGATATATGGTTGGTATGAAATTTTGGGACTAGGAATTGATTTTGATCGGAACTTTCAGGAAACAATTACCTCAGTTACTGCTCTTGATGCAATGACAGCTGCTTCCCGATATTTACGGGAACCTTATGTGTCATTAGTAGGTCAAGAGGAAGCGGTGAATAGTGCAATTGTATATTTCAATTCTTAATACAGATTTAGAATACCGCAACTATAGCAACTATAATAGTTGCATTATACACCAATTACCGATAAGTATATTAGCATGAGATTACCCAGGGGCAATTTTCCATGAAAGGCAGCATGAAAATAAGTATCTTGAGTGGCTTAGGGTTTCTCAACCCGTCCGTAAATTGCTGTGCAATAAAAAGGGAGCAGAGGTATAAATCTTTGTTAGGGGTTGAAATACTGCTGTACTGTGCTGTGTCTGGGTTCCTTGGCTTCTTTGCTACAGCATCGCTTGCAGCTCAACCACAACAAATCGCACAGACAACTTCGCCCGAAGCCATCAACCGCCCGACTCTCCAAGTTGGTAGCAAAGGAGAGCGTGTCACGGAACTTCAAGCAGCTTTAAAACTTTTGGGCTACTACACAGGGACAGTAGATGGAGTTTATAACGAAAGTACTGTCCTCGCTGTTTCCCGCTTTCAGGAAGCTGCAGGTTTGAAAGCAGATGGTGTTGTTGACGCAACGACTTGGCAAAAGCTTTTTCCAAACGAGCCAACGGTAGCGTCTTCTCAATCATCACCGAACACAAGCAGGTTTCCTGTTCCGTCTGGAACTTCCAACACGAATAAAGTTGTTGTTCCTACTTCTGAAAGATCTACAACTTCAACTGCAACTACCGACACCACAGTTGTTACTTCCAAACCTGAGCCAAGATCTACAACTTCAACGACAACCACTAGCATCAGAGGAAATAATTCTAACCCTGAATCAAGATCTACAACTTCAACGACAACGACTAGCACTACAGTAGAGAATTCCAAACCGGAACCAAAACCTGTAACACGGAATACAGCGACTAGCACTAGAACAGAGAATTCCAAACCGGAACCAAAACCTGTAACACGGAATACAGCGAGCAGCACTAGAGCAGAGAATTCCAAACCGGAACCAAAACCTGTAACACGGAATACAGCGAGCAGAACTAGAGCAGAGAATTCCAACCCGGAACCAAAACCTGTAACACGGAATAGAACTGCTAGTTCACAAAGGACGTACACACCACAATCAACATCTACTCGTTCTAGGCAAACTTCTCGTACTCAACAAAGCGATCGTCCTAGTTCAACGACTCGTACTCAGCAAATTTCTTCAATTCAATACACCTCAGAAGGATTAGCGATTTTACGTATAGGGGCGCGTGGTTCTGAGGTTACTAAGTTGCAAAGACGACTGCAAAGGCTCGGTTTCTTGAATGAGGGCGATGTTGATGGCAATTTTGGCGCAGCAACCGAGGCTGCAGTGATAGCTTTACAAAAGCGTTATGGTTTGGATGCTGACGGTGTCGTTGGTGGAGGAACTTGGGAGATTCTCATGCGACGGCGCGGACGATAAACAATTCAAAATTCAAAATATAGCAATTTTAAATCATTGGTGAACAACAAGATTCCCGACTTCTTCAAGAAGTCGGGAATCTAAGCCAATGGATTTTTAGAAATTAAACAGGATTGCTATACTAAAGAGTCGATTTTCAGTAGCTAAATTTTAGCTTTTAGAAAATTGGCTTTATATTTTTATAGAAACCGTTGCAAAGTTGAATTGAAACCAACCCTTGTAATACGATAAAGATACCCCCAACAACAAGGTATCATTAAATGTCAGTGCCTAAAAAGTCTATTTTTTTCAGAAAAAATAAAAACTAAGAAGATTCTAAAAAAACTTATGAGACACTTTTTATTAACTTGGTTAGGCACTGCAGTAGCGTTGCTCATTACGGCTAATATTGTTCCTGGATTCTCTATAAAGAATTTTGTAGCTGCTCTTGTTGCTGCGATAATTATCGGGTTGGTAAATGCAATAATTAGACCTTTTTTAAGCATTTTGACATTTCCTATTACCTTGCTCACTTTTGGGTTATTTACATTTGTCATCAATGCTCTGACTTTATTGATAGCAAGCGCCCTTACCCCTCGTGAGCTTTTTGAAATTAGTGGTTTTGGGGCTGCTTTGTTAGGTTCAATTGTGTTAGCAATAGTTTCTAGTATTATTAATTATTTTTTAAGAAGAATTGATTGAAAGATATGATTTTAGGAAGTGTTTATTAAATTTGTTGTAAAAATCTGATTTAGGGTTCTTTGGAACCGCAGATCCACGCAAATACAAGCAGATAGACACAGATGAATTATCTGTGTCTATCTGTGTTTCTCTGTTAATTTGTGTCACGATGCGACAACCATAGCTTTTATTACATCGAACTAGGTAAACTCTGATTTGAGTAGAATCAAATAGCACTGACAAACCCGGAATGGGAAAGCGGGGTATACCGATGCAGCAGTCTGTTGACGAACGCATTGAGCGTGTCATCAATCATCTTCTACCAGCAACAGCGCTAGAAGGAAAATTTGGTTCACCGAAAACTCTGTACGAGCAATTGGCGTATTACCGCACACCAGGTATCAGTATTGCTGTCATTAATGATTTTGAAATCGAATGGGCGCGTGGATTTGGTGTGTGCGAGGCTGGAACAAAGAGTGAAGTTACACCAGACACATTGTTTCAAGCAGCCTCAATCAGCAAACCTGTTTTCGCTTTAGCGGTAATGCGCCTTGTGCAGGAGGGGCGGCTTAATCTTGATGAGGACGTTAACAATTATCTCACCTCATGGCGTGTGCCTGCCATCGGAGATTGGCAACCTCGCGTCACGCTACGCCAGTTGTTGAGTCATACTGCAGGCTTGACGATACATGGCTTTCCTGGCTATCGAAACTCAGAGCCATTGCCTACCACAGTTCAAGTTCTCAATGGCGAGCCTCCAGCTAATACCGACAAGGTGCAAGTCAATATCATTCCTGGTTTGCATTATCGCTATTCGGGTGGCGGCACGACAGTTGCCCAACAGGTATTGGTTGATTTGCTCTTGCAACCTTTTCCAGAAATCATGCGCGAATTGGTGCTCGATCCGTTGGGCATGACAAATAGCACCTACCAACAGCCGCTCCCAAACGATTGGTTAGCAAGGGCAGCAACGGCTCATCCGTTCTCTGGTATCCCACTTGAAGGCAAGCACCACGTTTATCCTGAGATGGCAGCAGCAGGTTTGTGGACGACAGCATCAGATTTAGCCAAAGTCGGAGTCGAACTCTTGCGAGTATTGCGTGGGTTACCTCCCACCGTGTGGAGTAAACAGACGATAGAAGAAATGTTGCGTCCCCAACAGCCAGAGCAAACACAAGGAGCGAATCAATCATTTGTGGGATTAGGGAATGGATTATTTGTGGGATTAGGATTCTTCGCGGGTGGTGGAATTGGCGATGGTTTCTACTTTTTTCATAGTGGTAGGAATGAAGGATTTGTATCACTGATGCGTGTTTACGCGCATATTGGAAAAGGTGCTGTTGTTATGCTCAACTCCGATGAAATCGAGCTTATGCAGGAAGTCATGCGAGCGATCGCGCTTGAGTATGACTGGCCTGATGTGTTCCCGCAAGAAAAAACAATCATCACCTTGTCGCAAGCACAGAGCTACTCAGGGTTATACTTAACAAAATCTGGATTGCAGTTCAAAGTAGTGAGCCGGGATGGGAATTTGTTCCTACAATCTGGGCTGCAACCGCCGTTACAGTTCTTCCCGACATCAGAGCTAGAGTTCTTTGCTAAAGCCGTGAATACGAGTATTTCCTTTGAAAAGGATGACGCAGGCAATATTACTGCAATGACGTTAAGCCAAACAGGTGTGACGAGTTTAAGACAACAAGCCGATGAACAGATTAGAGCAGAAAGACAGGAGTGAAAAAGACACGTTACGTGCAACAAGCGCAGCCTAACCAATGGCTGCACCGGAAGGTACATAGGTTATACCATTTTGGATTGTGTTCACGCGTAGCGTCTGGAAGAGAAAGAATTATTGGTAATCGCTTTTAGCGCTAAGAAAGTCGCAATCATTTTTCACGCTTGGTATTAGTTGTTTAATGTAAATTCGCCAACAACATCCATTGCTACTCACGCGTCGGCAACAGCTACCGTTACCACTCCTGGTTGCCCCTCTAAACGGAAAATTTGTTTAGCAACTAGTAACCTCACCCCCAACTTTTCTATAGTCTCCTTGTTGTTGTGAAGAAACTCCAAGAAGGTGAGGTTGGAGGCTGCACACAAAGCAGCTGCTTCCGCCACGCTAGGGGTTCCCACTTGTTTGGCGACAACTTTAAATGGGTTAGGGACTGAAACTTTGCTCAGAACATCACAGGGAAATGTTTTCAAAGGCAAATTGCGCTGCTGGCAAAGTTCTACTAAACCAGTTTCATGAGATTTAATATCAATGGTGGCAATACCTGCGATCGCACTTTCTGCCAGTTGATTTTCTCTAAAAACGTGTTCAATTGCCTTTTGGATCAACTGTCGTGAAGTTCCCCTTGTGCATCCAATTCCCACCCACAAAACCCGATGCTTCCTCGCTAGTTCGATCATTTGCTTGGTTTAACAGCTCGTTACTTACAGGATGAGAACTTGAACTAGAATCTTTAATAGCTCCGCGATAAATCAGCGCCCCTATAGTTTTTAGTCTAAAGCCCCAACCTTTGGGCAAATTGTTATCACCATCATTTTGTCCCAAGTCTACATAAATTCGCGGTGGAACAAAGTAAGTTAAATCGCCCGCACCCACCAACTGATCTGCTTTTTTCATAATCTGATCAACAGTGAGATCAAATTGCTCGTAACTATCAAATTTACGTTGCAGTTGTTGTTGCACAAAGGCGATGAACTGACGTACGGCGGCAATTTTTGCCTCATGAGATACAGTAGAATTTGAAGGTGTAGGAACTTGATGCACTGGTGGAGAAATTCTGGGTATCGGAAAGTCACCAGGAAGCAAAGTACCTTCAGGAATCGGAGTTTCTCCTGGTACGGGAGGATTATCAAGACCCAATTGCTTGAGAATTAATGGTTCTAGATATCCAAGCAGTTTTGTTTGCGCTTTGACTATCTTGAGATCATTCACAGCTTGCTGACGGGGAAGCAAAGTGCGGAAAGCGCGGCGCAGCAGTTGGGAAAGTTTGAAAGGAGGAAAAGGGATGCTCTTAGGGTCAATCTTTTCTCCATTCTTTGCCATCAACACGTCCAAGGGTGGTAGATTTTCCGGTACTACTGGCATTTGAATGTTGAAGGCTTTAAATTGCGGGTTGTTGCTTTTGACGCTGATGATATTTTCCCGTCTGCTATTTTGGTATTCTTGGAGTTTTAGTATCTCTATTGCCTTGGCTTCGTCGCCATCCAATACCAAAGTCAAACCCTGCTTGTTAAAAGGGTAGACTGGGGTATTCAAGCTGACATAAATAAATTCAGCGCAATAAAGTGTATTTTCTGGATTATAGAGGAATTCTATGGCTTCTCGTACGCCGAGACTGGCGAGAGCGCAGTTTTTCAAAAACTCTTTGAGTGTGGGGCGATCGCACACACGAGTCGGATCACCGCCGTTAAAGTTGTTTACAGCAAAGCTGGCAAACGGGTGTATCAACGCCATCCAGCAAATGATACTGTCGGTATAGCCACGTGCCTGCTGTTGGGTGATAAATTTAGGAAACACCAGACGCTGAGCCACAGCGACAAACCCATTGTTTCCATACAGACCATTGTGGTAGTCATCTGGCTCGTTGAAACTGGCAAACGCCTTCACCCCACCAAACCGCTCTGCAGGTACAATCGCTCCTGAGTGGTGTCCCTCGTTTTTGATGAAAATTTCCATCAAATCACCTTGCTCCTCCTGTCTTGGGGGGGAGATCAGGTCAATAACTTGACCGTATCGGTCTTTGTGATATTGATAGGTGCAGATCAAAAGACCGTATCTATCTAGAAATTTAATGATGTCCTCATACCCAGAAACAGTATTTTCCTGGGGATCTATCACTTGCTCTTCATCTGAAATGCCTATAAATCCTGGAACTTTGAGAGTTTCCACACTCAGTAGTGTCTGATCATCCACAACTATCCGCTTCTGGAATAACCGCTTTATGTCCCTGACTGGAACGCTTCCCTTATCATCTGGTCCTTTATAGATAGGAGAATTGAAAACTGACAAATCGACATCTTCAGGCGATCGCAACGGTAGGCTGTCAGCAGCTTGCTGTAAATTCTGATTTTGGTTCATAGTTGATTTTCTCAGTAAACCTGTATGCTGCAATATTTTTTTTCCAAAAGCCGCCGAAGTATAAACCGGAAAAATCTAAATATTAATTCTTACATACACTCCACAGCAAGTTTCGTTTTTTACAAAATGTGTAAAAAAAATGTGATTTTTCATACCGATTTCAAAAAAGAATGCGACAGATACACACTCCCAAACCCTCGTTATCTTAGGCTTTCTTAATGCCGTACCTTATGAATGAGCGTTCTTAGTGAATTGGTATTACTCCTGTGCGCCCGCTACGCGCAGGCTCCGCACGACACCGGGATAGTCATTAAACTCTGCGAGCATCAAAGCTGTATAACCACCCTGATTTTTGACATTCACGTCTGCCCCAGCCTGTAGCAATAATTGCACCGCCTCGCCATAACCCTGTGAAGCTACCCACATCAACGCTGTCGCCCCTGCTGAGTCTTGCAAATTCACATCTGCTTGCTTTGCCACAAGCTGATGGATCACGCCTATATGGTTGCGTTCTGCTGCCTTAATCAAAGCGGTTTTTCCATCATCCGCTCGAGTATTGACATCAGCACCATAATCTAGTAAAAACTTGACGATTTCAGTGTGTCCCTGCGTTGCTGCTAGCGTCAACGGGAACTCACCCAAGTTTTTTTCGTTCACATTCGCTCCTTGACGCAGCAGTGCTTCAACAATTTGGCTGTGTCCCTGCAAAGCTGCCAAAAGTAGCGGTGTATCTCCTAAATGGTTCCTGATTTGCACATTAGCATTTTGGCTGAGTAAGACTGCTACCACATCCGTATAACCTTCTACCACAGCAAGGTGCAAAGCTGTTTCTCCATCTTTATCTTGAAGATTGACATCAGCACCGTGAGCAAGTATTGCTGCTGCTACTGCACTATGTCCCGCTGCTGCTGCTGCTGATAAAGCTGTACTCCCATCAAGGTTTCGCACCTTGACATCAGCCCCTGCTGCTAACAGTGCTTGCACAACTTCCAAATGTCCCAAGTCTGCCGCAATCATCAATGCGGTTTCTCCCTCTTCATCTTGGGCATTGACATCTGCATTCTTTTGTAGTAATGCTTGTACAACTGCGGTATGTCCAGCGCGTACTGCCACCTCAAAAGCCGTATCCTCATCTTTATCTTTGACATCTACCTTGGCACCAGCAGCAAGCAAGGCTTGCACCACCTCAGCGTGTCCTTTGAGGGCGGCTATCATCAAGGCAGTGCTGCCATCTTCATTCGTGGCATTGACATCCGCACCTCTAGAGAGTAAAAGCTTTACAATGTCAAGACTGTTGGCACTCGCTGCTAACATCAAAGCCGTCAACCCATAGCGCTTTCTTTTCAAGTTGATGTTGGCACCTGCATCAAGAAGCGATCGCACAATTTCGGTGTAGCCTAAATGAGCCGCAAACATTAAGGGCGTAGTGCCATCGCGATCGCCTGTGTCTACAACAGCATTAGCATTCAGCAGTGAATGCACCTGCTTGATATCACCATTTCTAGCAGCCGACAGCAGCAAATCGTTATTTTTAATCATTAGTCATTAATTGGGAGTTGGAAGGTGGAGATCACAACTCATACCATTTCTCTATGAAGTTGAGCTTAATTCAACTGAACTGTAGTCCCCCCAAGGCATCGGGGGGACGCCAAAGGCGGGGGGTAATTATTAAGCGCATTGTTACAGAGAATTGGTATCAGGAGTTTTTGCGATCTCTCTCATCTGTCAATCTCATCTTCCCATTTACCTATTCCCAATTAGGTTATGCTAATTTTTATGAAGATTTAAGGATAAGGGGAACAGCTATGAATCTGGAACTTTCACCATCAGTAAAATACTGGTCAAACTTCTTTCACCCAGTCTTAATGTGGGCGCTCTTACTACTTTCGTTATATGCGGCGTACCTAGGACTGCAAGTCCAACGTACCAGAAATGCTGAGGGTGAACAAAAGAAAGAATTAGTAAAAGGCAGATACAACGTCAAACACTACCAAATTGGCTCTATACTTTTGGCTTTGATGGTCACAGGCTCTATCGGTGGTATGGCTGTTACCTATATCAACAATGGTAAGTTGTTTGTTGGACCTCACCTACTAGCAGGGCTTGGTATGACAAGTCTGATTGCCTTCTCTGCTTCTCTGTCGCCTTATATGCAAAAAGGGGCAAATTGGGCGCGTCTGACTCATATTTTATTGAATTTCGCACTTTTAGGTCTTTTTGTTTTGCAGGCTCTTAGTGGCGTGGAAATTGTCCAAAGAATTCTCAGCCAAGCATAATAATTACTTATGAGTCAAGAGTCAATAGTCAAGAGGGTTTTCCTGACTATTGACTCTTGATTTAGCGCTTTTTATTGGAATTGATTGGAAAGGGAATACCAGATGATTGGTGAAAATCTTCCTGCACTTTGCGAGTCAAGCGGCGAGACACTTGGCGGACAATTTGGTTAAGTAGGCGATCGCCTGTAGATTCAATTAAAGACTTGGGTAATCGCTGAATAAACTTGGGAAAATGAATATCAACTGTCAAATCCAATTCCCATTCGACTCGTGTCATTTCACCAAAGCTCATTGAAGCATCGTTGACCACGTTTTCTACTAATCGTAGCGATGAGCGGTAGTCTACATCATAACCAGGAGGCTGATAGTCAGGAACGGCGATCGTACGGGTACGGTAGACCCCTTCCTCTGGCGGTAATAGTTCCAAACCAATTTTTGGCTCTACTTCATAACCAAAAGCACCAAAGCGACCGATGACTAAAGCATAGCCATTTTCCCCCAGAGGTTCCACTTTCATGGGTTCAGCACACCGGGAAAACCATGAAGCGTGACTATCGAGATATTCTGCAACGGTTCCAGGTGCAGCGTACATTTCCATACAGTCGCTATAACGACCGTAAAACCTTGTTGGTGTCCCTACAGCTTTCTCTTGGGTTGCGTCAGGAGCTTCTTCTAGAGTCGATGTCACAGACAAGACTGCTTCAGCTGTTTCAAACGATTGACAATCGGTGTTTTTTGAAAGCATAAAAGGGTTCTTCTATAGTGAGAGCGTTTGTCTAAATTAAGAATTCCCCTCACAGGGACAAAGTTTCGCACTAAATCCCCATTTTGGCGGAAATCTCAATCATCTGTCATGTAGTTCATCTAATCTCTACATAATCTCTACAATAGAGAACTGAAAAACAGATACTAGTTTTCTAGGATAGCGCTTATTATGAAAGCATTAGTAGCAGGGGCAACAGGTGAGACAGGTCGCCGGATAGTACAAGAGCTGATAGCGCGGAATATTCCCGTTCGTGCCTTAGTGCGGGATGTACAGCAAGCAAGGAGTATTTTGCCAGCGGAGGCTGAGTTGGTGCAGGGTGATGTGTTAAAACCAGAAACCATAACTGCTGCTTTGGGAGATAGCACAGTACTACTGTGTGCCACCGGCGCAAAACCAAGCTTTGACCCGACCGGACCTTATAAAGTGGATTATGAAGGAACTAAAAATTTGGTAGATGCAGCAAAAGCAAAGGGAATTGAGCATTTTGTCTTTGTTTCTTCTTTGGCTGCTTCTCAACTGTTCCATCCACTGAACTTGTTCTGGCTGATTTTGGTTTGGAAAAAACAAGCTGAGGAATACCTCCAGAAAAGCGGTCTGAACTATACAATTGTGCGACCTGGTGGTTTAAAAAATGAAGATAACTCCAACTCAATTGTGATGCAAAGCGCTGATACATTGTTTGACGGCAGCATTCCCCGGCAAAAAGTCGCCCAGGTTTGTGTTGAGGCATTGTTTGAGCCAGCAGCCAAAAATAAAATTGTAGAGATTGTTGCTAGGGAAAACACTCCCGCGAAAAGCTTTGGAGAACTTTTTGCCAATGTCGCCTAAGTTAAGTGCTTGGTGCTAAGTCAAAAGTTAATAGTATAATAACTATTGACTTTTGACTAATTTTGTGAAATTTTCCGGAATGAGTGCGTTAAACACTGTTGTTATACTTTGATGACAATAGCAGGTAACTGTAAGGAGTCGGACTCTGAAAAAAGGCTTAGAACGCAAAGGCGGCGTTGAACAACTCATAGGACCAATAGCCGCGCTTCTTGGCTTCGTATGTTTGTTGCAGTGGTATGTCTTTGGAGATTTGCGATCGCATTCTGATCCCACCTTTGGCAACAAACAGCCCCCCTTAGTTCTGAAAGGGGGCGATCCTTACATCCGCGCTTTAATGCGAACTATCTCAGCAAGTGAAGCAAGTAGCTTTCGTCCTTATTCAGTGTTGTATGGTGGACAGCACGTTGACAACCTCAGCCGCCATCCTCAGGTATGCGTCACCATTGTCACAGGTCCCAACAAGGGAAATTGTTCTACGGCTGCTGGCAGGTATCAAATCATTAATACTACCTGGTATAATATAGCTCGTCGCTATCACCCAAAGCCCGGACAATTTATGTTTTGGGTTTCTTATAGTTTTGAACCAGAGTATCAAGACGCAGTGGTTTACCGCTGGCTGAGCGATCGCCAATCTTGGGGGACTGATATTTCTCAACAGTTGCGCCAAGGAAAGTTACAAGAAGTTTTGCGGCGGCTGTCTCCTACGTGGACAAGTTTGGGATATGGTATTGAAACTAATTCTATGACTCGGTCTTTACCACAGATTTATCAGAAAATGTTGCAAGAGGAATTAAAACAGTGAACAGTGAACAGTGAACAGTACCAGCCGCAGTGCGTATGGTGGGGGATTTAAACCCGCCACCAACGCTTATGCCTACGGCACGTCTCTTGACGAACGGTGCACAGGAGTGTGGTGTTTCCCCCGGAGGATGAAACTGATAACTGATAACTGATAACTGATAACTGGTAACTGTTAAACGCAGTTGGGAAGTAAGTGTGAGAAGACGCTTATCATTCCTTTTTGAGGAAATGAAACAATCTTAACTTCATCCAAGAAGTCTTTCTGTACTCAAAAACTTTTTGCAACACAATGTTTCTACTTTAGTTTCCTGTGAGCCGCCAAAATAATTTCTTCTGTTTCTTCCCAACCAATACACCCATCTGTTACAGAAATACCATATTGTAATTGCTCTCGTTCACCAGGAATCAGTTGATGACCTTCATACAAATTGGATTCTAGCATCATGCCAACTATTGATGTATTACCATCCACTATTTGTTGAATAATTTTTTCCAGAACAGAAGCCTGTAATTTATATTGTTTATTTGAATTACCGTGGCTACAATCGATAACAATTCTCGGTGGTAAATTTGCCTCTTTTAATTTTTCTTCCACCAGTTTTACATTAGCGGCATCAAAGTTAGGCTGACCATTACCGCCTCGTAAAATAACATGACCATAGTCATTTCCTCTCGTTTTAAAGATGCTCACCTGTCCCTTTTGATTAATTCCTAAAAAGTGGTGAGGTTTCTGAGCTGATTGAAGAGCATTCAAAGCCACATTAATGTTACCATCAGTACCGTTTTTGAAACCTACAGGCATCGAAAGTCCGCTTGCCATTTCGCGATGAGTTTGTGATTCGGTCGTCCGTGCTCCAATTGCAGACCAGGTAATAAGTTCACCAATGTACTGAGGTACTATAGGATCGAGTGCTTCTGTACCGACAGGTAATCCCAATTCAGCAATTTTTAGCAGTAAGCTACGTGCAATTAATAAACCTTTTTCTATATGGAAAGAATCATCCATATCAGGATCGTTAATTAATCCTTTCCATCCTACTGTTGTTCTTGGTTTTTCAAAATATACCCTCATGATAAGCAGCAGTTTATCCTTGACTCGCTCAGCAAGAATTTTTAGTTTCTCTGAATATTCAATTGCTGCTTCTGTATCGTGGATAGAACATGGACCAACTACTATGAATTTTCTCCTGTCTTGAAAATTTAGAATATCTTCTATTTCTTGTCTGTATCTTAAAACTGTCTCTTTTGCTAAAAGTGTTAAAGGTAATTTTGATTTGAAATCATCTGGAGTTAATAAAGCCTGGGAACTTTCAATGTGAGTATTAAATAATTTATTGTTTTCCATAAAGTGCACTTCCTGATTTTGGGATATTCACTATTGATTTTGGTTATACAGTATAACTCAAGAATCTGACTTTCTTCTTGATTTTCAGATTTAGATTTTTTATGAAACTAACAGTTACTGCGATATTTTCCGGTGTGCAACGTGGACAATACTTTTAAAAGGCTCTTTTACCATAAAATGAGAACATTTTTCACAAATTGTCTGACATTTTCAAAATGAATATTATGTCCTGAATGACTAATTATGTTTAGATGGCAAAAATCACAAATTTGAGTCATGTCTGTATTGATATATACAAACTTTTCATCATACTCTCCTGCTAATAAAAGGATAGGGTTTGTATTCTCTTTTAGTTTTTTCCACAAAGAAGGTTGACATCCAGTACCCATGAATCGTAGTGATTTAGCTAACTCAATTGGATTATTTTGTAAACGAACTTCTACAAGCTGCTGAAATTGAGGATAATTTTTAATAGAGCCAAAAATGGGTTGACTATACCAGTTAGATAAAAAAGCTATAAAATCATTCTTGTCAATACTTCTTTCTAATTTTCTGGCTATTTGCTCATCACGTTTTACTCGTTCTGCTCGTTCTACTTCTGTTAACAAACCAGGAGAAGCTGATTCCAGAACAACTTTAGGAAAACGATGAGGAAAATACAGGGTTAGGTATAAAGCTAATCTCCCTCCCATGGAATAACCAACCAAAAAGCATTTGGTAATGTTTAAAACATCTAGTAAGTTGATTACCGCTTGGGCAGTGTTTGGCATTGTATAACACTCATTACTACCTAAAACTTTAGTTGCTCCATGTCCAGGAAGGTCAACTGTCAGACAGTAAAATTCATCAGATAGTAATGATATGGCTTCATCAAATTCATGAATGTTACCCATGAATCCATGTAAAAAAAGAATTAGTGGTTTATCTGGATGACCACTGAAAGAATAGTGAAATTGATAATTATTGAGGGTCATATTTTAGCCTATCTGATCACACACATTGCCTTGGTGAATTCTAATCGCGCGCCAGTTGCACCGCATTAGTGACAGGTTAAGATTATGGCGCATTTGTCAATATACCTAATTATGGAAAAATCTGCCAAAAGCGGTGGTAGAAAACATCGTTTTTGAGTTCGCGATCGCACGGTTCGCAGTGCCTTTTGGGCAATCGTGTAATCTTTGTACTCATCATTCAATTTTCTGCAAAAGCTAGGTACAAAGCTTAGTTTGATACCTGATTTTTCACTGGCTTTTCAGCAGAATTTTTAATTGACAAAAGCAATGTTATCTGTGATAAGCTCACAAATGTTGCACCGACTGTCGGGCATTGCCCGCAAGGGGGCACTGGCTGGGCTACACAAATAAAACCCGTCAGCGCGGGTTTCAATCATTTTCCCCACCCGTCATCTGTTTGCTTTACATAAGCTTTTTTGATCGCATATAGGACTTACGCACTGTACAAAAAGATTGGACCCGTGCATAACGTGCGCAATCATGAGGTAAGCATTGTCTATATCTGCGGCTCAATTGCACTACGGCTACAAAATGTTTCAGCTATCTACAATCTACGTTTCATCTTATTAAGTGCATAAATTGATTTCACTTACACCTATAGAATAAGTAGAAGGAGGGCTTATGTCTAGTATAGTGAGCACCAGACAATCAAAATTGTGTCAATACGTAAGGTCTAGAATATACTTTGAAATAACCAATGAAATTGAAGTGTTTTAATTTTTGTAATTTTCAAATAAAAAGTAAAAAATAAAAAAGATTTTCATCAAATGAAAATCTTAGTTTTTTTTGCAAATTTCAGCAAGATTTCCTATATGACCCAAGCTATCTCAAAACCAGGTTACTCACCTGTTCCCCCTTTAGTAAAATCAATTCTACCCGTAGTCATTGTCGCAATTACGATCGCTGGTATTGCTGCTGTCTTAGACCGTTTTGGGTATCTACAGCACATGGCTGTGAAGGAGTACCATCAGTATCTAGTAAAATACGGTTTATCTGATCAATTCTACATTTATTATTTCCTAATTTTTGAATTGCTAATTGCATTAGCGTTCATGATTACTGGGGTGATCATCGCCTTTCGCAGACAGGCTACCTGGAGCTCAGTATTCGCTGCGCTCGCGCTAATGATGTTTGGTGCAACAGTCCCTCCTCCTTTACACTCGTTAGTAGTAACAGAAGGGACTTTTAGTGTATCACTACATCTGTTGCGTTCCATCGGCTTATGCTTATTCATCATCTTTTTTTACATCTTTCCTGATGGACGCTTCATTTCCTCCTGGACTCGTATTCTAAGCATTGTTTTGGTCGTATGGTCATTGATTTGGCCTTTTTACCCGGCTTTAGACCCGTATCGATTACCAGGTGGATTCTCCTTTCTGGTGTTGCTGTTTTGGTTTTCTACTGGAGTCATTGCCCAAATCTACCGTTATTTTCACGTATCTAATCACACAGAAAAGCAACAAACTCTGTGGATTGTATTTGGCTTGACAGTAGCCTTTGTGGGAGACTTGGTCACCCATGCACCTTGGTATGTTTTGCGATCAATAGACACCGGACCTGACTTAATTATTTCATTAATCCACCATCCTTTTTACGCCTTATCGCAGTTGGTTTTACCAATATGTATTTGTGTTTCGATTTTTCGCTTTGGGCTTTGGAACATTCGGTTGATCATTAATCGTACGCTAGTCTTAGCTCTAGCAACGGCGTTGCTGGCGGGTCTGTGGGAAGTTGCTAAAAGAGTGCTGGGAGGAATCTTTGAGAAGTTCCTGGGTACACATATGGAACCGTTGGCAATGGGTCTGGCTGTTGTAGTAGCTACCCTATTATTCGGGGCTACATTCAAGCATTTAGAAAATTTAGCCAATCGTTACCTCTTTCCTTCAAGAGTTAATTTTTCCAAGGATTTGAGCGAATTTTTACCCGAAGCACTAGCAACTACGCATGAGTTCGGAGAACTATTGCAGATACTAGTTGAGCGAACAGCTGAAATCGCTCGCATTACTCATGACGCAATCTTTTTGTATAATCCTGACGAAGAGCTTCAACTTGAAGCAACGTACAATTTAAACTCTATTGATGCTGAGTCTCAGAGATTCTCTAAAAACTTAATTGCACAAATGCAAGATGGCAAAGTCATTACACAAGAAGAAAACGCTACTTTTTCACTACTTGTGCCGTTAGTTATAACACAGGGAAAAAAGTTCAAATTGATTGGGATTCTTGCTATTGGACCCCGAACAGATCGGCGTGGTTTCTCCACCGAGGAAATATCTTCATTCAAAGCTTTAGGAATTAAAGCTGGAACAGCTATCTATATAGCTCAATTAAATCAGGAAAATAAAATGCAATTCCAGAAGCAAATAAACTCTCTTGAAGGGCGGATTGAAGCTATGAAGAAACAGCAAGGAAATTCTGATGAAAACCCATTATAAGTCAATACGGTTCAGATAAGACCAGAACCCTTATCAGGAACACAATGTAGAGACGCGCCATGGCGCGTCTCTACACACGTGATTTTTTACACATTAACCTTAACTGAACCGTATTGCATTATAAGTAATATTTAAGTCCGCCTATTGAAGAAGGCAGAAGGTTTTGTACAGAAGGGGATTCCGACCCCTCCAGGAAGCGAGCCACGCTCACAAGGGTTGGATGCTGCTCGGTTAATTTTGTGCATATCTAGGCAAATGTCTGAATTATTGCCCATCGGAATGCGGAAACTGTACGTTTGTTGTTGTATAATCAATCAACGTTTGATTAGTACGGGATC
>Ga0209902_100238_pt1 | contig 85055 bp, 80 predicted proteins | sample FECB27metaG_FD_188304 | JGI IMG/M metagenome (GOLD analysis project Ga0209902, IMG submission 188304) | Cyanobacterial communities from the Joint Genome Institute, California, USA - FECB-27 (SPAdes) (version 2) | ecosystem: Environmental > Aquatic > Thermal springs > Hot (42-90C) > Microbial mats... | reverse complement strand
CTCGGGATCTGCGGCGAGCATGGCGGCGATCCGGCGTCGATCCATTTCTGCGAAACCACGGGGCTCGATTACGTGTCCTGCTCGCCCTACCGCGTGCCGATCGCCCGTCTTGCGGCCGCGCAGGCGGGTCTTAAGAATGTCAGAGGGATCACCTGATGTGGTTCGCCATCGCGTCTAAAAATGATCACGAACCCTCCATTGAGCGGATCCTGTTGGTGCCTGATTTCACCGCTTGGCGCTCGCTCGTGCCCTTCAGACGTATCGAAAAGCTCTTGGTATCAAAATGGGCATAGAGATCAAAACAGTTGGCGTCATTGGCGCAGGACAGATGGGCAGCGGCATTGCCTATGTCTGCGCTCTTGCTGGTTTTGACGTCCGGCTCAACGACATCTCCGAGGAGCGGATCAATGCCAGCCTCGCCACCGTCAAACATAACATGGCTCGTCATACTGCTAAGGGCGTGATCACCGACGATGAACGGCAGTCCGCGCTCGAGCTGATTAAGCCGGCGCGCTCCTATGATGCTCTGTCCCGCTGCGACATTGTCATCGAGGCGGCACCCGAGAACGAGGAGGCGAAGCGCAAGATCTTCACCAACCTGTGCCCGTCCCTGCGCCCCGATGCGATGATCGCCACCAACACCTCGTCGATCTCCATCACGCGGCTAGCCGCCTCCACTGACCGGCCGGAGAAGTTCATTGGCATCCACTTCATGAATCCGGTTCCGGTGATGCAGCTCGTTGAGCTGATCCGCGGCATCGCCACCGAGGATCCGACCTTTGAGTCCACCAAGGAGTTCATCGGAAAGCTCGGCAAGACGGTGACCGCGGCCGAGGATTTTCCGGCCTTTATTGTCCACCGCATTCTGCTGTCAATGCTCAATGAGGCGATCTACGCCCTCTATGAGGGTGTAGGCTCGGTCGAGGTCATCGACACGGCCATACGGCTTGGCGGCAACCACCCCATGGGACCTCTCCAGCTCGCCGATTATGTCGGCCTCGATACCTGCCTCTCGATCATGCAGGTGCTGCACGAGGGGCTGGCAGACTCGAAGTACCGGCCCTGCCCGCTCCTCGTGAAATATGTTGACGCCGGCTGGCTCGGACGGAAGACGAAGCGCGGCTTCTACGACTACCGCGGCGAGAAGCCGGTTCCGGCACGGGTGGGCCCGAGTACAACGGAGCGCCTCAGCTGAGGAAATTGAGCGACTGAAATGAATGGAGTAGTGCAATGAAAGTCGGAGCTCTGAAAGAGATATCTGCGGGCGAGAACCGGGTTTCGATGACGCCTGAGTCCGCTGCCCAGCTGCAGAAGCTGGGTCACACGTGCTCTGTCGAGGCCGGGGCAGGAGCCGCGGCCGGGATTCCGGACGCCGCCTATGCCGCGGCCGGGGTGAGCGTCGTACCGGATGCAGCCGCCCTCTATGCTGGCACGGATGTGATCACCAAGGTGCGTCCGCCAACCGAGGCCGAGGTCAGCTTTCTGCGCCAGGGCCAGACGCTGATTTCGTTCTTCTGGCCGGCCCAGAACGGCGACCTGTTGGAACAGGCGAGGGCGCAGGGCGCCAACGTGATCGCCATGGACATGGTGCCGCGCATCTCGCGCGCCCAGAAGATGGACGCGCTCTCCTCCATGGCCAACATCGCCGGCTACCGGGCCGTGATCGAGGCCGGCAACCACTTCGGCCGCTTCTTCACCGGCCAGGTCACCGCTGCCGGCAAGGTGCCGCCCGCCAAAGTGCTGGTGGTCGGCGCCGGTGTGGCAGGCCTCGCCGCCATCGGCACAGCGACCAGCCTCGGCGCCATCACCTATGCCTTCGATGTCCGGCCTGAGGTGGCCGAGCAGATCGAGTCCATGGGAGCCCAGTTCGTCTACCTGGAGTTCGAGCAGGCGCAGGACGGGGCCGCCACCGGCGGCTATGCTGCGCCCTCCAGCCCCGAGTTCCGCGACAAGCAGCTCGCCAAGTTCCGCGAGCTTGCGCCTGAGATCGACATTGTCATCACCACCGCCCTGATCCCCGGCCGACCCGCCCCGAAGCTGTGGACGGCCGACATGGTCCAAGCGATGAAGCCGGGCTCGGTGATCGTGGATCTCGCAGCCGAACGCGGCGGCAACTGCGACCTGACCGTGCCGGATGAGAAGGTGGTGACGGAGAACGGCGTCACCATCGTCGGCTACACCGACTTCCCCAGCCGCATGGCCGCCCAGGCCTCGACGCTGTATGCCAATAACGTTCGTCACTTCCTGACCGACCTGACGCCTGGCAAGGACGGCGTCATCCACCACAACATGGATGATGACGTGATCCGCGGCGCAACGGTCACACACCAGGGCGCGATCACCTATCCGCCCCCGCCGCCCAAGGTGCAGGCGATCGCCGCCGCCAAGCCCAAGGAGAAGGTGAAGGAACTCACCCCGGAGGAGAAGCGGGCTAAAGAAGCAGAGGCCTTCCGGAGCCAGACCAAGACACAGGTCGGACTGCTCGTGGCGGGTGGTCTGCTGATCGCTTTGGTGGGAGCGTACGCCCCGGCGAGCTTCATGGCTCACTTCATCGTCTTTGCGCTCGCCTGCTTTGTCGGCTTCCAGGTGATCTGGAGCGTCAGCCACTCCCTGCACACGCCGCTGATGGCCGTGACCAACGCCATCTCGGGCATCGTGGTGCTCGGCGCCCTGCTGCAGGTTGGCTCCAGCCACTGGCTGGTGGTCAGCCTGGCGTCGCTCTCCTTCCTGATCGCCACCATCAACATCGTCGGCGGCTTCCTGGTCACCCGCCGGATGCTGGCCATGTTCCAGAAGTCGTGAGGATCGTCCGATGAGCTTTGGTCTTGTCTCCGCCGCCTATGTGGCGTCCGCCATCCTGTTCATCCTCTCTCTCGGCGGCCTGTCCGGCCAGGAGAGCGCCAAGCGGGCCGTGTGGTACGGCATTGCCGGCATGGCGCTCGCCGTGGGCGCCACCGTGTTCGGACCCGGCGTCGGCAACTACGCGGTCATTGCCGCCATGCTGGTGATCGGCTCTGCCATCGGCTGGTACGTGGCCAAGAAGGTCGAGATGACCGAGATGCCGCAGCTGGTGGCGGCCTTGCACTCCTTTGTGGGTCTCGCCGCCGTGTTCATCGGCTTCAATGCCGATCTCGAGCTCACCCGCGTGCTCGCGCTCGACGAGCCCTCACGGCAGGCGCTCACCGGCTTTGCCGGGGTGCTGGCGCACAAGACCGGCGTCGAGATCGCCATCCTGCGGGTGGAGGTGTTCCTCGGCGTGTTCATCGGCGCGGTGACCTTCACTGGCTCGGTGATTGCGTTTGGCAAGCTGGCCGGCAAGGTTGACGGCAAGGCCCGGAAGCTGCCGGGCGGGCATGGGCTCAATGCCGGGGCGGCGCTGCTCTCGCTCGTCCTGCTGGTGGTGTACGTGCAGGGGGCGGGCATCTGGGCTCTGGTGGCGATGACCCTGCTGGCGTTCTTCATCGGCTACCATCTGATAATGGGCATCGGCGGGGCCGACATGCCGGTGGTTGTCTCGATGCTCAACTCCTACTCGGGCTGGGCGGCCGCCGCCATCGGCTTCACACTGGGCAACGACCTGCTGATCGTCACCGGCGCGCTGGTCGGCTCCTCGGGTGCGATCCTGAGCTACATCATGTGCAAGGCGATGAACCGCTCCTTCATCAGCGTGATCCTAGGGGGCTTTGGCACCACCACGGGTCCGGTGATGGCGATTGCCGGCGAGCAGATCGCCATCGATGCCGATGGGGTGGCAACCGCCCTGGAGGAGGCCGACAGCATCGTGATCGTGCCGGGCTACGGCATGGCGGTGGCGCAGGCTCAGCAGTCGGTGTCGGAGCTGACCCGCCGGCTGCGTGCCAAGGGCAAGAGCGTGCGCTTTGCCATCCACCCTGTGGCTGGGCGCCTGCCGGGGCACATGAACGTGCTGCTGGCCGAGGCGAAGGTGCCGTACGACATCGTGCTGGAGATGGACGAGATCAACGAGGACTTCCCCGAGACGGACGTGGTGATCGTCATCGGCTCCAACGACATCGTCAACCCAGCGGCGCAAGAGGATCCCAACAGCCCGATTGCCGGCATGCCGGTGCTGGAGGTTTGGAAGGCCAAGCAGGTGTTCGTCTCGAAGCGCGGGCAGGGGACCGGCTACTCCGGCATCGAGAACCCGCTGTTCTACAAGGAGAACACCCGCATGTTCTACGGTGACGCCAAAGCCAGCATCGACCAACTCGTCCAAGCCATCTGAAGCGCTTGGGGTGAGGTGTTCGACAGTGAGCATCCAGCACATTGTACGATGTAAGGTAGAAAGCAGTCATGAGCCACCACCAGTCAGCTGACGCACCGGTTGTTACTGTCCCTGCGCTCCACCAGTGGGCCCGGGACGGTCGGCGGCTGGTGATGACCACGGCTTATGATGCCGTCACCGCACGGTTGGCTGATCCGGCCGTGGACATGATCCTGGTCGGCGACAGCGTCGGCAACGTGTGCCTGGGCTTCGACAACACGCTGCCTGTCAGCATGGCGATGATGAACCATCATCTGGAGGCGGTGGCCCGCACCAGGCCCAGAGCCCTGCTCGTCGCCGACATGCCCTACCTGAGCTACCACCTCAGCCTTGATGAGACCCTGCGCAACGCTGGCGGCTTCCTCCAGCGTGGGGCTGCCGCTGTGAAGCTGGAGGGAGGCGCCAAGCGCGCCGATGCCATTCGCGCCCTGGTAGACTGCGAGATCCCGGTCATGGGGCATCTCGGTCTGACGCCGCAGAGCGTGCACGTCATGGGCGGCTTCAAGGTGCAGGGCAGGGGATCCCAAGACGCGCTTCGCGTTCTAGAGGACGCGCACTGCCTCCAGGAGGCGGGCTGCTTTGCGCTGGTGCTTGAGGGGATCCCCTCCGAGCTGGCGGCGCGGATCACCCAAACTCTCAGCATCCCCACCATCGGTATAGGGGCCGGGCCGCACTGCTCGGGCCAGGTTCTCGTATTGCACGACCTGCTCGGGCTGACGCAGGGGCATAGGCCCAAGTTCGTACGCACCTACGTCGATGGCTTGGACTTTCTGCGGCAGGCCCTCACGCGCTGGGCGGAGGACGTGCGCGGCGGCGTCTTTCCATCTCCCGCCGAGTCCTATGCCCTGCCGGCAGGTGTCCAAGCGGCAGTTGCCGCCTGGACACCTGCCCCCCAAACCGATCGCGAGGCTCGCTGATGCTCACTTTCCGCACCATCACGTCCTTGGAGCCATGCCTGCGCGGCTACCGCGCCTCGGGCCTGCGGGTGGGCTTCGTGCCCACCATGGGCTTCCTGCATGAAGGCCATCGGGCGCTTATCGCCGAGAGCATCGCCCGCTGCGACATCACCGTGGTGAGCATCTTCGTCAATCCTACCCAGTTCGGGCCCAACGAGGACCTCGACCGCTATCCCCGCGCGCTGGAGCAGGACCACGAACTCTGCCGCAAGGCCGGTGTGAGCCTGATCTTCGTGCCGGACGCCAGCGAGATCTACCCACCCGGATTCCAAACTTACGTCGATCCTGGTCCGGTGGCCGAGCCGCTGTGTGGCGCCTTCCGGCCTGGGCATTTCCGCGGAGTAGCGACCGTGGTGACCAAGCTGCTCAACATCGTGCAGCCGGATTTCGCTTTCTTCGGCCAGAAGGATTTCCAGCAGTGCGCCGTGATCCGGCAGCTGGTCCGTGACCTGAACCTGCCCGTCGATATCGTGACGGTGCCCACCGTGCGCGAGCCTGATGGTCTGGCGCTCAGCAGCCGCAACGCCTACCTGAGCCCCGCCGATCGCGAAAGGGCCCGCTGCCTAAGTAGAGGACTGTTGGCCGCTCAGGTCGCATACCGGGAAGGAGCGCGCGACAGTCAGCGGCTGATCGAAGTAGCACGGGATCATATGACTGAGGTCGACCAGCTGCAATATCTCGATTTGAGGGATGCCAAGACATTGGGCGCGATCCAAGGCTTGGTCGAACAGCCGGCCGCCCTGTGCGTGGCCGCCTATGTTGGATCCACGCGCCTGATCGACAACGTCCTCCTGACCCCTCCGCCCACAGCTCTGGCCGATGACGAGCTTGAGATTGTCTCGCGTGCGATCGGCCGTCAGGCCACGACCCAGGGGCAAGGGAGCCAAACGTCATGACGGCACGATCCACCCGCCATGTCCTCGTCCGGGATCTCAGCACCCGCCTGATCGCTGGCGCGACGGCGACCGAAACCCTCATGGCATGGTGCGTGGAGCATGGCCTCTCACAGGGCCCAATCACCGTCGATATCCGCCAGCGGTTTTCACCGGCAATGGTCCCTGACGATGTCCTCCCGGCTCTCGAGCCTGCTCCAGGCACAACCATTCAATACCGGCAGGTCCGGCTGTTGCGGGGCTCGCTGGCGCTGGCAACAGCGGAGAACTGGTTTGTACCACAGCTCCTGACAACGGCAATGAACGATCGTCTGCAAACGACGGATGCTCCGTTTGGTGCCGTTATTGCGCCGCTCCGTCCCTCACGCCGCACGCTGGCCGCACGCGAGTGGCCCCTCACCGCTGGATCGACCTCACATCCACCGCGGCCCAGCGGCCCCGTCCACCAGCCGGCCCCTGAGATCATCCTGGAGCATATTGCTGTGATCCTCAGCGGATCCGGGGCGACGTTGGCGCTCGTGAAGGAGCAGTATCTTTCCGATGTTATAGCGTTCGCAGCCGCGCCACCGCGTTGGCGTCAGGCCTTTGACGGAAGGTCCAGAAGGCCAGTGATGGGAAACAGGACGCCTGAGCGATGACATTCCCAGACGCCTTGGCTTCGCAGGGTCTCCAGGAGCCCAGCTTGGTGAAGGAGGTGCAGTTTCTGGCTCACCGGATCCGGCAGCGCCCGCCGAGAGTCGGATGGATTTCCTTTGTGGCCCGGCAGGGGCAAGGTCCGACAATCGTGCTCGCGCCCGATCGCGAGGCCCTGATCATACAATCACGAGAACTGATCAGGCGCCGGTGTGGGGAGAGAAAATGAAGATATACCGGGCTAAGCGGTGCCAGATTCCATCAGGTACCGACGTGACCAATCGATGTTCGCGGGAAGCCCCACAGTTGCCGAAGTGCCGTGAGAAACTGATCTGGAGCAGATGAGATCGAAGGGACATTGCGCCATGAGAAAAGTCGTCGCAGGGAAATTACATGGTCTCTACGTAACGGAAGCGAACCTCAACTATCATGGATCGATCACGTTGGATCCGGACCATTGTGAAGAGGCAGGCATATTCCCGCTCGAATTCGTAGAGATCTGGAACAAAAACTCGTCTGCCAGGATATCGACCTATGTGATCCTCGGGGAGCGCGGCTCCCGGTGTTGCATTTTGAACGGCGCCGCCGCACGAACCTGCCAACCTGGCGATCAAGTTATCATCTGCAACTCGATCTATATTCCCGCGACGCAGATCAGCGAGATCAAGCCGCGAATCCTGACGTTCGATCGACAGAATAACGTCGTCGAGCGCTTGAGCTATCGGGCCACGGTGGATGCAAGAGGACTTCATCAGTTCTCGATTGTCGACGAGGAAGGCATCAGCCAACGAGTTCCACTCCCAACCAGGGCGGGGTAGCCCAGAGACCGCTTGGGAGAAAAAAATATCCGATCATTCAAAGACCCGGCTCATCACGTGCTCACTTTCCCTCACATCCTTTTCGATCGGGTGGCATTCGCGCACGGGGAACGCGATGTCTTTGACAACTTTTCGCTGTCTCTGCACGAGCGCCGCGTCGGTCTCATCGGAGCCAACGGCTCGGGCAAGAGCTCCCTGCTCCGCTTGGCGCACGGGCTGGCGCTGCCGATGCGCGGATCTGTCACGACAGTGGGTCTGAACACGGCTACCCACAGGAAGCAGATCCCGTCACGCGTCGGCTTCCTCTTCCAGAATCCAGACCGGCAAATCATCTTTCCGACAGTGGGTGAGGAGATCGCGTTCGGCTTTCAGGAGCGAGGGGATCCACGACGTGAAGCCATGCGCCAAGCCCTGGCCTGGCTCGCCCGGTTCGAACGGGCTGACTGGGCCGATCGGGTCGTGCACGATCTGTCGGAGGGGCAGAAGCAACTGGTCTGCCTGATCTCTGTCCTCGCGCTTGAGCCGAGTCTCATCCTGCTGGACGAACCCTTCGCCAGCTTGGATCTGTCGACGCGGCTCGCCTTCGCGGATCAGCTGCAGGCTCTCGATCAGCCGATCGTCATGGCCAGCCATGACCTGGACTTCCTGGCTCCGTTCGATCGCATCCTGTGGCTGGAGGAAGGGCGGGTTCGGGCGGATGGATCTCCCCGCGACGTCTTGGACGCCTACAGGGCAGCGGCGCATCGGGTGAGGAGGGCCCTCGCATGATCGCTGAGTATCTTTCTTCCCCCACATGGTTGCACCGTGTTCCGGCCGGACCCAAGCTTGGCGGCGTCGCGGTCCTGAGCCTACTCGTGCTGCCGGTGACGGATTGGCAGGTGCTCGGAGGCGGACTGGTCCTGACCTTGGCGATCTACGCCAGCCTCGGGCGAGAGGCCCTGCGCCGCTTGGCCGTGCTCAAACCCCTGGTGCCGTTTCTCCTCGCAATCACGCTGCTCCAGGGCTGGTTGGAGACGTGGCCTGCGGCCGCGGCCTCGATCATACGCATCCTCCTGATGGTGCTTGTCGCGAGCCTTGTGACCTTCACCACCACCATGCAGAGCATGATCGACGCTTTGGCTCCGTTCCTGGCCCCGCTCAGATGGACGGGGCTTAATCCGCGCGTGCCCGCCCTCGCGGTCGCCCTCGTGCTCCGCTTAGTGCCGGTTCTGCTAGTCGCTTGGCAACAGCGGGAGGAGGCTTGGCGCTCCCGGACAGGCCGCCGCGCCTCGATCAGGCTCATCCCATCCTTCATCGCCGAGGCACTTCGCATGGCCGACCAAGTGGCCGAAGCCCTCGATGCGCGAGGCTTCAACACCCGTCCATCCTCTCACCACCCTCCAGGAGACAAGTCATGACAACCCGCGAGTTCGTTCGCGTCGCGCTGTTCGCCGCCATCATCGCCGCCCTCGGGCTTCTGCCGAAGATCGACCTGCCCATCGCGGCTGGTGTCCCTGTGACCGCGCAAACCCTCGGCGTGATGCTGGCAGGGGTGCTCCTCGGGCCGCGCTACGGGGCCACGGCCGTTTTGCTCTTCATTGCGGTCGTGGCGCTTGGGGCTCCGCTCCTGGCAGGCGGACGCGGTGGGCTCGGGGTCTTCTTCGGCCCGACAGTCGGTTTCCTGCTGGGTTGGATTCCCGGCGTGATCGTGACGGGGCTCGCTTTCCGTACCCTACCACGGCTGCCCATCGGCGTCGCTGCTGCCACAGCATCGATGCTGGGCGGGATCGGTGTCGTCTACGCGTGCGGAATCGCAGGTCTCGCCCTGTTGACCGGGATGCCGCTGTCGAAGGCAGCCCTGGCTAGCCTCACCTTCCTGCCCGGCGACCTGCTGAAGGCCATTGCAACCGGTGCCGTTGTGGCTGCCATGCCGGCATCCGCCCGCATCAGAGCATCCGTCCCACAGCCATGAACGTGACCGCGGCAATCACAGAGCACGCACGGGAGACTCCGAATCGCCTGGCGCTGATCATCGACGATGACGCACTGACCTATGCACGGCTGGAGGATTGCGTTGCCCGCCTGGCCGCAGCTTTACGCCGGGAGCCCCCGGGCGCGATAGCACTTCACCTGCCCAACGGCTTGCCCCTGGCGCTGCTGAGCCTGGCCGCCGCCCGTGCAGGTCGCGAGGCCCAGATCTTGGATCCGGATTGGCCCGTGACGATGACGCAGAAAGTTGTCACAAGCCTGCGGCCGGCCCGCGTGTTCACCTCTGAACCGCGGGTCGTGTGCGATCAGGCTGTTCTCGTGGACCCTCGCGCCTCCGTCCCAACGCTCGCTGGGTCTCTGGCCTCCCCTGATCCCGGGACGATGATCGAGACTGATCCCGGCAGCGCGTTCTACGTCGGCTTCACGTCCGGAACGACAGGGGAGCCCAAAGGATACCGCCGCTCACATCTCTCCTGGTTGGAAAGCTTCAAGGGCGACACGCTCGAGTTTGGCCTTGGACCTACAGATGTCGTGCTCGCTCCGGGGACGCTCACCCACTCCCTGTTCTTCTATGCCTTCATGAACGGCCTTCGTGCCGGCGCAACCGTCATTCTGAGCCGTCGTTTCAAGCCGACCCAGGTTCTGCAGCTGATCACCCGACACAAGGCGACAGTGCTCTACGGCGTGCCGACACAGCTCGCCATGGTGATGGAGGCGGCCGAGGAGGGGCAGCAGGAGCCACTGTCATCTCTGCGGTGGATCCTGAGTTCGGGCGCCAAGTGGTTCTCCGAGGCGGTGTCGCGCCTCAGAGCCCTGGCGCCCAACGCCCGCTTTGCCGAGTTCTATGGTGCGTCCGAGCTGAGCTTTGTCACAGTGGCTAAGGACGACGAGCTCGTGCCAGCGACGTCCGTTGGGCGGGCCTTCCCAGGCGTGACTATCACCATCCGCGACGAGGATGGATTTGTCCTGCCGGCAAGCCGGCCCGGACGAGTGTTCGTCGACAGCCCCCTGGTCTTCATGAATTACGCCTACGGCGGGAGCGGCGGCTGCTGGCGCGCGGGATCGGCGGTGTCGGTCGGCGACGTCGGCTATCTCGATGCTGACGGTTTTCTGCATCTGGTCGGTCGTGCCAACCGGATGATCGTCTCGTCAGGCAAGAACATCTATCCGGAGGAGATCGAACAGGTGCTCGCGCGGCACCCGGGGATCGCCGCGGCGGCGGTGCTGGGCGTGGCCGATAACCGGCGGGGCGAGCGGATGATCGCGCTGGTTGCGTTACGGGATCCGACCGTCAGTCGGTCCGATCTCATCGCACATGGCCGCCAAGCCCTTCCGCTGTTCAAGGTGCCGCGGGTCTATGGGGTGGTTCCCAACTGGCCGCTGACGCGCTCGGGCAAGTCGGACCTTGAAGCCCTACGTCACGCCTGGCATCAGGGCCACTACAGGGCACTGCGATGAGGCGCACGTTCTTGATTGCAGCTCGGCGTATCGCCGTCACCCCTCGCGGCGGTGCATTCGCAGGCTATGAACCGCACGAGTTGGCCGCGGCGCCCATCTGCGCGGCTCTTGACGACGCCAACGTCCCACCCACACAGGTCGACGAGGTCATACTCGGCAGCGCTCTGTATGGCGGTGGAAACCCAGCACGCATGGCCGCGCTCGCGGCTGGCCTGCCAGGGACCGTTCCAGCCATGAGCCTCGACACTCAATGCTGTGCCGGCTTGGATGCGATCTTGGATGCGGCAGCGCATGTTCGGGCTGGGATGGCAGACCTCGTCGTGGCTGGGGGCGTTGAGAGCTACAGCCGCGCGCCTCTGCGGATCAACCCTCCCAAGGGGGCCGGAGATCAGCCGCAGCCATATGACCGTCCTTCCTTCACGCCATGGCCCGATCAGGATCCGGACATGCTGTCGGCGGCAGCCGCGCTGGCGGAGGAGCTCGCGATTCCGCGCATCGATCAGGAAGCGTTCGCCGTGGCGAGCCACGCCAAAGCATTGAGCGCTCCGCCGTCCGACGAGATTGTGCCGTTAAAAGGCGTCACGCGCGACACCTTCGCCCGCCACGTCACCCCAGCCCTCTGCCGCCGGCTGCCGGTGTTGGCAGGCGACTCGGTGCACGGTGTCACAGCGGTGACAACGGCTGTTGAAGCCGACAGCGCCGCCATCGTCCTCGTCGCATCGTCGTCCATCGCTCGGTGCGTGGGCGGCACGGTTCTGGAACTGGTTGGTGGAGCGAGGGTGGGCGGTGATCCGATTCGTCCAGGCCTTGCGCTCATCCCGGCCGTTCATAAGCTGTTTGCCCGCCATGAGATCGTTGCATCCGACCTTTCGTGCGTGGAGATCATGGAGGCGTTCGCCGTGCAGGTCATGGCCGGGATCGCGGCATTGGACCTCAACCCCAGCTCCGTCAATCGTGGCGGCGGCGCCCTTGCGAGAGGGCATCCCATCGGCGCGTCGGGCGCCATCTTGGCTGTGCGGCTTTGGCACGAGATGGTTCGCGTGAGCGTCGGCGGACTAGGGCTTGCGGCGATTGCGGCCGCAGGAGGACTGGGAAGCGCACTTCTCGTCCGCTCAGTTGAGAGCCGCCATGCGTGAGCCCCTGTGCGTCGACAAGGCATCGGATCTCGCCCGATATCTGCACCAGCCACTTGGTCCGACAGAATGGCGCCGCGTCGGCCAGTCCACAATCGACGCCTTCGCGGAACTGACGGGCGATGGGCAATGGATACACGTTGATCCGCGTCGTGCAGCGGAGGAGTTGCCAGGAGGGCGAACGATCGTTCCCGGCCATCTGCTCCTGGCACTCTTGCCGCAGATGATCCGCGAGACCTACTTGGTCAGCCAGGTGCAGAGCAGCTACCTTGCCGCCCTGCGGAGCGTGAGGTTCCGGCAGGTGGTCGAGTGCGATGTTCCATTCCGCCTCTCCGGGCGTCTGTTGAAGGTAACGACACGAGGCCGCGCGGTGTTTGCCGAGATGAGATGTGCTTTGACATTGTCCGACGAGGCAGTGGCCCTCGAAGCAAACTGTACGAACGTCTTTAACGAATGATTTTTCAATCGAAAGACCAGAGTGGCTATGGATCTCACAGTGAAATCAAACAGGTCGCCAACCGGGCTAAAGATCAAGGCTCGGGTGAAGTTTGTGGCGCCTCCACGAGGCAAGGGTCGATGGGCGGCATTCAACGACGTGATATCTGAACTCCTTCTGGCTGATCGCCCGCCGACCGGAGCGCACGCCAAACAGAATTGGCTGCGGCACTGGGCACCACGCGTTCAAGAGGCTTTCAAAACTTTGCGATGGCCGCATGAGCGACCTGCGCTGCACTGCTTGGAGAAGGGGCCAAACGTTGCGCAACTCCTGAACTTGTCGGTTGCTCATCTTGACCAATCCCGCGGTTGGAACACCGTTAGCAGTTGCCTTCGCTTGGAGTGTGGCATTCGATGATGCGCCTGACCTTGAGCCTGTCCGACAATCCCGCCACCACCTCGGTGGAGCGGGCCATCATGGAGTTCCGCAGCGCCCGTCCCGTCGTGATCGACGGGGCAGAGGGCAGCGCGCTCGTGGTCGGCGTCGAGGATCTCGGCGAGGCCATATGCTCCAAGATCGAGGCTGTTGCGGGAGGGCGCGCCCATCTCGTTCTGCCGGCGGCGCGGCTGCGCCGCCTGGGCCTCGAGCGCGAGGTGCCCGGCCGGGTGGCTCTGCCCGTGGTGGACAGGGGCCGCTTGGAGGCGCTCGCCCTCAAGGTCGACGGCCGCATCGACGCGCCGGTCCGTCCCGCCGATGCCCTCGACGAGGAGGCGCTGGAGCTCGCCCGCCTGTCCCTGGTCCTGCCCGCCGTGATCGTGGTGCCGCTGGCAACGGGCATCGAGATCGACCCGTCCCTCGTGCGTGTCTCCGGTGAGGCCGTCCGGGGCTACCGGAGCGCGCAGGCGCTGGGCCTGAAGATCGTCAGCCGGGCGCCGGTGCCCCTGGAGGGCGCGCCCACCAGCGAGTTCGTGGTGTTCCGCGGCGGCGAGGGCCTGCGCGATCAGGTGGCGATCGTCGTCGGCAAGCCCGACCTTTCCAAGCCCGTCACCGTGCGGCTGCATTCGGCCTGTCTCACGGGCGATCTCTTCGGCAGCCTGAAATGCGATTGCGGCGACCAGCTGCGTGAGACTGTGCGGTTCATGGCGCAGAGCGAAGGCGGCATCCTGCTCTATCTCGACCAGGAAGGGCGCGGGAACGGCATCGCCAACAAGATCCGCGCCTACAAGCTCCAGTCTCAGGGCTACGACACCTACGATGCCGACGAGGTTTTGGGCTTCGAGGCCGATCAGCGCCGCTTCGATTTCGCGGCCGTCATGCTGCAGGAGCTGGGCGTCGGCAAAGTCCGCCTCATGACCAACAACCCCGAGAAGATCGCAGCCCTTACCAAGGCCGGGCTCGAGGTGATCTCCGATCACCGGGTGCTGGGCCGTCCCACGGCGGAGAACGTGAGCTATCTCGCGGCCAAGCGCGACCGCGCCGGGCACTATATCGACCTTGAGGGCATGCTCGCCTGCTCGAGCAAGGATTGAGGTGTCCTGTTGCGAATTCGGCGCTATGACACCGCTGGAACTCTCATGGCGAGGACCCATCGTCGCTTTGCACTATCCAACCTGACTAGCGCATTCAGACGACCAGGTTGCGTGCGGCCGAAGGCAAACTCCACAGTCGGTCAATCTGTGGTCGAAGCTGGTGACATAGGGCTAGGTGCATTCGTGTCTGCTCCTTAGCACTGCAGTCTTTCCCTATCTCTCATGCGGTACATGTGCCCAGGCAATAATGCGGCATCCGCTCTGCCTCGGGGCACGATGATTATCGGAGCGCCTACTCTACGGGGATGTCGCTGACCAGCATGCTACACTTCATTTGAGCAGACGGCTCACTTCACAGCCGCGGGCGCTACGCCGATCAAGCCGCCGTAAGCAGCGCCACTTGAGCGGCTCCATTTCCTCTCAGGTACCGGTCGACTAATCATGCTGTGCGACTGCCCCGAACATCTCACTCATGCGCATTAGCGCCGGCGGATGGAGAGGCGTCCTGGTTGATCCGTGCCTTTAGGACGGGCGAGGCGCTGAAGGTCAGCGATTGGCGCGGCTCAATCGGCACTTCCACATTGGTCTTGGGATTGCGGCCGGTGCGCCTGGCCTTCTGGCGTATGGTGAAGGCCCCGAATGACGACAACTTTACGCTTTCACCCTTCTCCAGTGTGGTGCAGATCGCCGTGATGACTTGATCAACCAAATCTCGAGCGCAATCCTTGGTCACTGCACCTTGCTGGTACACGGCCTCGGCCAAGTCAGATCGGGTGATGCTCTTTCGTGCCATCAGCACACTCCAGTCGAGACAAAGAAAGGGCTGCCGTTGCCAGCAGCCCCAGTTTGAGGGAATAGTCCTCTTCAGAGGAGCGACACAGCAGAGCAAATGCGGCTCGCGCACACTTGTTACCATTAGCGCTCTGATTTTAAAGTCATATGTCGCACATGTAATCGTTTACGCAATTTTCATAATGAACTTTGATATCGTCTGTGGCCGCAGGGACACAGGCTTTGCCGCCCGACGCAGTACTAGCCATGATCTGCTGGTGGATGTAACTCCCGGCGCCTTCTTGCTCCTCTAGAGGCACTGTCCCATGCCAGGTGATAGGCGGTAAGCGCGATGATACAGGGATCAAGAGGAGCGTCCGCCGGAAGCGCTGCAATGAGTTTGGCCGATCGGAGATGCTGAAGATCAGAGATGCCCGTCAAAACCCCCGCACAATGGAGGTTGCCGCTGAGTGGATCCATAGTCTCCGACGCTGCGCTGCATTCCGGCCACGGCCGACAAGCAGTTGACAACCTCCCGCGGGGGCAAACGGGTCGGAGCTGTGTCTTGGTTCACCACATAAGGGTCAGGCGCGGCTCCTTTCATGAGCGGAGCTGGATGCATCCCTGACGTAAAGGCGCGTTCTCGCTTGCTTCTTTATGCGCAGGACCCATGCTCCTGAGATGGAGCCGTTCTAGCGATACGGCGACAGGAGCTCTGAAGGCAGCGGCGCCTCGCTTCATCTGGCAGTGGCGAAGGAAATGGCCGGCGGTTCTGAGCGAGGAACAACGTGCCACGCAAGGCCAAATCACCTCTGCCAGACGATCAGACCTACCACGACGCGAGCCATGTAGGACATTGGCTAGCCCATGACAGCGACGCCCTGGGATGGCGTCCACCTCAAGTCGCAGGTCATCTCGCCCGGCAAGAGATTGACCAGTGATCCCATCGGCACCGCTCTCGCTCGGTGCCGTGCCTCAATGCCGAACACCCTCACCAGAAGCGAACAGCGCTTCAAGCCCTTGGCGGTAGGTTGGGAAGCGGAGCGTTACTTCCAAGCGCTCTTTGATTCGCGCGTTCCGAACCCGCTTGTTGTCCTGGTAAAAGGAGCGTGTCATCGGCGTCGTATCGGCTTGTGCGAAGGACTGTTCCGGTGGCAGCTCGCGGCCGAGGAGTTTAGCCGCATAGGCGATGACATCCTGGGGAGGCGCCGGCTCGTCGTCGGCGACGTTGTAGGTTGTGTTGCGACACGGGCGCTCGATGGATGCCATCAGCACCTGCGCGATGTCGGCCGTATGAATGCGGTTGAACACCTGCCCGGGCTTGATGAGGCGCCGCGCCGATCCATCAGCGACTTTCAGCAGCGCGTTTCGCCCTGGGCCGTAGATGCCGGCAAGGCGGAAGACCTGGGCCGCGAATGGCGCTCTGTGGCCAACCTCAAGCCATTGCCGCTCCGCTACGATGCGGCGTCTAGATCGCTCGTTGACGGGACTTGGCGGGGTGCTCTCATCGACCCATCCACCGTTCGCATTTCCGTATACCCCGACTGTGGAGAGATACCCGACCCAACGCAGATGAGGAGCCGATGCGATTACATCCGAAAAGCGTCCCAGTACGGGATCGGATCCGGAGGCAGGAGGGATCGAAACAAGGAGAGCGTCCGCACGCGCAAGCTCACCTGGAATACCAGCGTCGTGGCTTTCTCCGTCGAAAAAATAGGGGATGATCCCGGAAGCGTGAAGCGCCGCAGCTTTCTCAATGGAGCGAAACGTACCAGAGACCCGTGTGAATCGAGCCCTGGAGGCATCGATGAACTGCTGAGCCGTATATCCGAAACCAAAGATGAACAGGTTCATGAGATTCCAGTATCCTAATTGACCTCACCACCAGCGCTGAGCATGATTTTTCCCTCAAAGGAGTTGTGTACTTGGCCCGCCAACCTATGGACAAAAGAGAGCACCGACATAGCGCAATCTGAGGATTGTGGAGATCCGGCAATCGCGCGCCCGCTCGAGGGTCACCGCGAATGATGGGCATCACCAGGCATCCTCCATCCGGCATGCCTGGACTTCGATCCCAGGACAGCCGTCACTGGTGGGTCAGAAGCAGTCTGGAAGTCTCCGAAGTCGCTCTTGCTGAGATCTGATCGAAGTAAACGATCCTGACGACGACGACGGCTCCCACCGCAAGCCAGAAAAGAAGCATGCCCAGAAACATCTTGCCCGAGGATTTCGAGTTTTTGTGTGCCATGTTATTTGATGAGCCAATCATACCGGCAACTTGGGTAACTTAGCGTCAGCGTCGTCATCGTTGCATTATCTTCTCGGAGCATACCTCATGGGGTGACATCTTGGTGCGGCTGCCCCACATCATGCAGTCTGAGCGGCTCAAGCGCCAAAGCCTTGAAAAAAGGCGTTTCAGCGCTGCTCATTGGCCCATAAGGGTTGATGAGGCCAGTTCAACCTTGAACGAGGATTGCGTCACCTCACTGTAAGAATCGGAAGCAGCCCGTCGCCGAACTGGGGCCCCGTTTGAAGCGCCGACTGATGCTCCAATCATGATGATCAAAGGTCCGTCTTCAGGCAGCAGTTCTCCACGAGCGACGTTGATAAGGGTTGTGTGCGAGCTTTCTTGATTGGTTCTTGAAACATTGCTGATTGCTGCAACGGGTGTATCGGATGGCAAGCCGGCATCGATCAGACGCACTGCCAGCTTGGGAGCGGTGCGTCTGCCCATATAGATCACCGTTGTAGCTTGTGGATCGCACAGTGCGCCAATGTTCAGGTTCTCAGGAAGACCGCCATGCCTATCATGCGCGGTGATGAATTGAACCCTTTGAGCATGATCGCGATGAGTTAGTGAAGCGTTGAGTGACGCAGCGGCGGCACTCGCGGTCGTGACGCCAGGAACGATGCGGGTTGGGACGCCAGCTTCCCGGCAGGCTGCCACCTCCTCGCCAGTGCGGCCGAAGATGGCGGGGTCGCCTCCCTTGAGGCGAACGACGCGCTCACCTGCGAGCGCCAAGTCGACAACCAGGGCGTTGATGTCTTCCTGGCGGCATGACGCGCCGTGGCCTTCCTTTCCGACATGGATCCGGCGGGCCTCGCGGCGGCCTAATTCGAGAATGCCAGGGGTGACGAGGCGATCGTAGATGATGACATCGGCCGCCTGAAGCTCGCGCATCGCCTTCAGGGTCAGCAGCTCGGGATCGCCCGGACCAGCGCCGACGATGACGACCTCGCCGGCCACGCGCCCCTTCAAGGCCTCTCCGCGCGCCTCTCGTGCGAGTCGACCCAGAGTTCCGTCCAAACCGCGCTCAAGGTTTGGACCGGTGAACGCGACATCCACGAACCGCTCCCAGAACCGTCGTCGGTCTGGCTTCGATGGTACGATATCCCGCAGGCGCTCACGAAATCCCTTTGCCGCCTGCGCCCACGCACCGAGAGACGAAGGCAGGACGGCTTCGATCCGCCGGCGAATGGCTTGGCCCAGAATGGGGGCCGCTCCGTCGGTGGATATGGACACGATGACCGGAGCCCGGTTGACGATGCTGCCGAACTGGAAATCGCAGAAGGCCGGCTGGTCGACGATGTTGACGCGGGCGCCGTGCCGGCGTGCCGCATCGGCAAAGATTTTGGCTTCCCACCGGTCCTCGATGTCCGCGACTGCGACTACGACCCCGACGAGGTCGGCTTCCCGCCAAGGCCGGCGGATCAGGCTGAGGCGCTCTGGGTCGTTCCGGACGAGCGCGACGAGTTCGGCCGATGGATCAGCCGCAAGGATCCTGACCGTGCCGCCGGCGGCCGCGAGGAGTTCGACCTTCCAGGTAATCCCGTCGGATCCGCCAACCGCAAGGATCGAGCGCCCCGCGAGGTCAAGGAAGACCGGCAGCTTGGGAAGCGCGTTCAGGCGCGCCGGGCGCCGCTCCTCGGGCCGAACGGGGGCGTTCATTCCGCCGCCTCGGCCAGAGCGCCCGTATTGGCATGGAAGTCGCGCCCGTTGCTGGTGGCCGCCACAATGCCTGATCGGATGACGAAATCTCCGAACCTCTCGGCGGGTTTGCGGCCATGGGCGTAAGCGGTGAAGAGCGGATCAAGGGCGGCGACGATCTCGTCGTGCTGGAGGTCGGCGGCATAAAGCTTCGAGAGACGTGAACCGTCGAACGCCCCGCCGAGATAAAGATTGTAACGTCCAGGGCCTTTGCCCACGAGCCCGATCTCCGCGATGTAAGGGCGGGCACAGCCGTTGGGGCAGCCGGTCATGCGGATCGTGATCTCGTCTTCCCCGAGGCCGCGGAGGTTGAGGCGCTCCTCGAGAGTTGTCACGAGAGACGGCAGGTACCGTTCGCTCTCGGCCAGCGCCAAGCCGCAGGTCGGCAGGGCCACGCAGGCCATCGCGTTGCGGCGCAGCGCCGTGGCATGGCTCGTCAAGCCATGCTCCTCCACGAGCGCTTCGATATTCGGGCGCTTCTCGGGTGAGACATCGGCCACGATGACGTTCTGGTTCGCGGTCACGCGGAACTCGCCATCATGCACCTCCGCGATCCGGCGGAAACCCGTCATGAGGGACGGGCCGCCCGGGATGTCGCGCAGGCGGCCGTTCTCGATGAAAAGCGTCAGATGGGAGCGGCCGTCCTCGCCTTCGACCCATCCGTACCGATCGCCATTGCTGTCGAACCGGAAGGGCTGCGGCTTGCCCAAGGCTTTGCCGATGCGCCTCTCCACCTCGGCGCGGAACGCGTCGAGGCCGCGGTCTTCGATGGTGTACTTGAGACGCGCATGCTTGCGCAGCGTGCGGTCGCCCCAGTCACGCTGCACCGTCACCACCGCCTCGGCCACGGCAAGGGCATCCTCCGGCCGGCAGAAGCCCATCACGTCGGCTGTTCGCGGGTAGGTGTCCTCCTCGCCATGAGTCATGCCCATGCCGCCGCCAACGGTGACGTTCCAGCCCTTCACCGCTCCCTTCCTGTCAAGGATCGCGATGAACCCGAGATCCTGCGCGAAGATGTCGACCTCGTTCGATGGGGGGACGGCCACCACCGCCTTGAACTTGCGGGGCAGGTAGGTCCGGCCATAGACGGGTTCGACCACCTCCTCTCCGCCGGCGACCTTCTCCCCGTCGAGCCAGATCTCCCGATAAGCCGCCGTCTGCGGCAGAAGATGCTCTGAGATCGACCGGGCCAGGTCGAGAGCAGCCTTGTGGGCGCGGGACTGATGCGGATTGGTGGAGGCCAGCACATTGCGGTTGACGTCGCCGCAGGCGGCCAGCGTGTCGAGAAGCGCCGTGTCGATGGCCTTCATCGTCGCTTTGAGGTTCGATTTGATCACCCCATGGAACTGGAAAGTCTGCCGCGTCGTCAGGCGCAGCGTTCCGTTGGCGTAATCCTGGGCAATGCGATCGAGCTGGAGCCATTGGGCTGGCGTGCAGACCCCGCCGGGAATCCGCAGGCGGATCATGAAGGAATAGGCTTTTTCGAGCTTCTTCTTCATGCGCTCGGCCCGCAGGTCACGGTCGTCCTGCAGATACATGCCGTGGAACTTGACCAGCTGCTGGTCGTCCTCGGTGATGGCACCGGTCACGATGTCGGTGAGGCCTTCCGCGAGCGTCCCTCGAAGGTAGCCGCTCGCCTCCTTGATGCGCTCGTTGCGCGAGAGTTCTTTGGACATCGGTTCTCTCAATAAACGTCTTGGTGGTAGCGGCGGCCGCGCTCAAGCTCGGCAACGGCGAGTTCGGCAGCCTCGGCTGAAACGGTTCTCACATCCGCATAGGCGGCGACGAGAGCCGCACGGACATCCTTCGCCATGGCTTTCGCGTCCCCGCAGACGTAAAGCTGGGCGCCATTCTCCAGCCAGTCGACCACATCGCGGCGCTGTGCCCAAAGGCGGTGCTGCACGTAAACTTTCTCCGGCGTGTCGCGTGAGAACGCGAGATCGAGCCGGGTCACGGATCCATCCTTCAGGGCATCCTGCCATTCGAGCTGGTACAGGAAGTCGTGCGTGTAGCGCCGGTCGCCAAAGAACAGCCAGGATCGACCGCCGGCCCCGACGGCCCGCCGTTCCTGCACAAAGGCGCGGAAGGGAGCAATGCCGGTTCCCGGGCCGATCATGATGATGTCGGTCGAAGGCTCGGGCAGCCGGAAATGCTTGTTGGGCTTGAGGCGAACGCGGGCTGCTGCGCCTGCCTTGAGGCGCTCCGCCACAAAGGTCGAGGCGACCCCGCCACGCGCGCGGCCATGCGTCTCATAGCGCACGGCTGCGATCAGCAAGTGCGCTTCGTCGCCGACTTCCTTGCGCGACGAGGCTATGGAGTAGGCTCGGGGCGGCAATGGGCGCGTGAGTGCGGTGAGCTGTTGATTGGTCAGTGATGCGGGAAAGGTTTCGACCAGATCAATCAGCTGGCGCCCCTCGATCCAGGATCGGGCCTGCCCCTCGTCCAGAAGCCTGCGCACCTCCGAGTGCCCCGTCTCGGCGGCAAAGGTTTCCAGCGTCTTGACCGAGAGGGTCGTGATGTCACGGTGATCCTTCAGCGCTGCGCGCAGGGGCTCGTCCGCACTGAGGCCGCTCGCCGCAAGAACCGCCTCGACGAGGGCTGGATTGTTCTCAGGAAAAAGTTCGAGCGAGTCGCCGGGCTCATAGGCCGGAGCCGCGCCGTCGAAGCCGAGCGCCAGATGAACGGTTTCCTTGTCGGAGCGCGAGGAGTTCAGGTTGACGTGTTCGACGACCTCGGCAAGCACGGGGTCACGGCTGATCTCCGTTCCGGCCCGTGGGCTGAAGTCGACAGAGACCACGTTGTCGGAGCTCTCCTGGGCCGGCGCGAACGCTTCAAGCGTGCTCTTGATCCAAGCGGCGGCGGGAGCTTCGAAATCGAGGTCGCAATCGATCCGGTCGACAGCTCGCACGGCTCCAAGCTCGGCGAGCCGTGCATCGATCGCCTTGCCGACGCCGCAGAAGTCCGCATAGGCGGTGTCGCCCAGAGCCAGGACAGCGAAGCTCGCGCCCTCGAGGCGCGGCGTCAGCGGTCCCATCAGGTCCGCGTAGGCTCGGGTCGCCCGGGAGGGCGGTTCGCCTTCGCCCCAGGTGGCGGCGATCACCACCAGCCGTTCATGCTTCGGCAGGTCGGCGACGTCGAGATCCGCGAAGTCGAGGATCTTCGGCTTGAAGCCACCCTTCTTCGCGAGCTTCGCTAGATCCTGGGCCAGTCGCTCCGCATTGCCGGACTCGCTGGCGAAGAGGATCGTGAGGGGCCCCGCCACGCGGGCGGGCGCATCCAAACGGGGAAGGGGCGCTTGGCCTGCATCGACCCCGGCGAGAAAGCCGGCGAGCCATGCACGCTGGATGGGGGAGGCCGCGCTCAGGACCCGATCAAGGCTGAGCCGGTCGTCATCCCCGAAGGGCGCAGTCTGAGGGAGTAGGGCATGTGCTGACATGACTGCAGTGTCGCGCAAGCGGTCCAGAGAAGTCAATAAAACGTTCTTTTTAAAGAACGGTTTCTGCTAGAAAGTTCTTTCTCGCTAGGCCGCAATCGGAGAAAAGAATTTTTTGCTCTCCACCCGGCGCACATTCTCATGGGGCCTCCTTACGCTTCGGATCTCCATGCCTGTCTTGAGGGATGATCTCGATCGGCAGGGCGGTGGTGGACTTCACCCGCTCGACGCTGAAGCGCGAGCTGACATTCTTAAGCGGCACAATTCCGATTAAGCGCTTGTAGAACACGTCATATGCCTTGATGTCGGGAACAATCACCCGGAGCAGGTAGTCCACGTCTCCAGCCATCCGGTGGAACTCGACCACTTCGCTCATGGTTGCAATGGCATCGACGAAGCGGTTGATCGACTCTTGGCTATGGTCCCCGGCTTCGATACAGACGAAGGCCGTCAGACCCAGTCCTAGCTTCTCCGCATCCAGCAGGGCCACGCGTCGCTGAATCACCCCTTGTGCTTCGAGGCGCTGGATCCGTTTCCAGCAGGGCGTCGCTGACAAACCCACCTGTTGTCCGATGTCCGAGACAGATAAGGTGCCATCCTGCTGAAGAAGACATAAAATTTTCTGATCGATGCGATCCATCTCTGCATCTCGCCTTTTGCCGAATATAATCTCCCTCGTTCTGACGTCTCAGGAAATATTCTTCTCTTCTAGAGGCATCTTGGCCTTTCAGCTCTTTGGCTGTCCCATCGGCTCAGAACAACATGACCTTGACACCGTTCTTTATTAAGAACAAGTTCGATCCTGCATTTTGGAGATGAATCCGATGGATCTGGGCTCAGGAGGAGCCGGAGCGGAGGCTCTGGCCTATGCCATGAGAGACGTCAGCCTTCCTGAACGGCTTGCTTGCGCCTCACGGTCGATTATCGGCCGGCTTGTGTTCACAACGAGTTTCGGTCTCGAAGATCAGGCGATCACCCACGCGATATTCAGGGCAGGTCTCGATCTTCATATTGAGCTTGTGACCCTCGATACCGGGCGTCTCTTCCCCGAAACCTATGAGCTGTGGGCGCAGACCGAGGACCGTTACGGGCGCCGGATCAATGCTGTGAGTCCAGATCGCGATGGCGTGGAAGCTCTGGTGTCCCGCCAAGGCATCAACGGTTTCCGTCATTCTGTCGAGGCCCGCAAGGCCTGCTGCGACGTTCGGAAGGTGGAGCCGCTGGGGCGGGCTCTCGCGGGAGCGGCAGGCTGGATCACGGGCCTTCGCGCGGAGCAGTCCGCGTTCCGGGCTGCCGTGCCGTTTGCGGTCCAGGATAGCGGTTATGACCTGATCAAGGTTAACCCCCTGGCGGATTGGAGCCGCGAAGACCTCGTCCGGTACGTGGCCAACAATGCCATTCCCTATAACCCGCTGCACGATCAGGGTTACCCCTCCATCGGCTGTGCGCCCTGCACCCGTGCCGTGCGCCTCGGTGAACCCGAACGTGCGGGCCGCTGGTGGTGGGAGCAGGAGAGCAAGAAGGAATGCGGCCTGCACCTCGTGCCAACACAAAAAGTTCAGGAGTTGTCCCATGACCAGCCGGCGTGAGGGAGCCGTGCGCCACGCAGAACAGGTTCACCCCCCAGAGCCCAATCCTGACAGCAGGCTGCTCGACGTCAGTCTGACCCATCTCGATCGGCTCGAAGCCGAGAGCATCTACATCATGCGCGAGGCCGTCGCCGAAAGCGACAACCCGGTCATGCTCTATTCCATCGGTAAGGACTCGTCCGTCCTGCTGCATCTGGCGTTGAAGGCGTTCTACCCGGCAAAGCCTCCTTTTCCGCTTCTCCACGTGGATACCACCTGGAAGTTCCGCGAGATGATAGCCTTCCGGGATCGACGGGCCAAGGAGCTTGGTCTCGACCTGCTGGTGCATACCAATCCGGATGGACTTTCCCGGAACGTCGGCCCGATCAGCCACGGCTCGGAGGTCCATACGGATGTCATGAAGACCCAGGCGCTCAAGCAGGCCCTTGATCGCTACGGGTTTGACGCCGCCTTCGGTGGGGCCCGTCGTGACGAAGAGAAGTCGCGTGCCAAAGAGCGCGTCTTTTCGCTGCGCAATGCGCATCACCGCTGGGATCCCAAGCGTCAGCGCCCGGAGCCTTGGCAGCTTTATAATGGGCGCAAGCGCCGCGACGAGAGCCTGCGCGTTTTTCCGCTCTCGAACTGGACCGAGCTCGACATCTGGCTCTACATCCACCGCGAGAACATCCCGATCGTCCCGCTTTACTTTGCGGCCAAGCGACCGGTCGTGGAGCGGGATGGAATGCTGATCCTCGTGGATGACGAGAGGCTGCCGCTCCATCCCGGTGAGCAACCACAGTTGCGGTCCGTCCGGTTCAGAACGCTCGGCTGCTATCCTCTGACTGGTGCCGTGGAAAGCACGGCGGCCACCCTTCCCGATATTATTCGGGAAACGCTCGAGGCGCGCACGTCCGAGCGCAACGGGCGTGCCATCGATAAGGACACGGCAGCCTCCATGGAACGCAAGAAGCAAGAGGGCTATTTCTGATGACGGTTCATCCTGCACCTAAGAGCTTCATGCTGGAGGACTATCTCGCGGCCCATGAACGCAAGAGCTTGCTTCGCTTCATCACCTGCGGCTCGGTTGACGACGGAAAATCCACCCTGATCGGCCGCCTGCTATACGAGTCCAAGCGTCTGTTCGACGACCAGCTCGCAACGCTGGAGCGCGACTCGCGCAAGCATGGCACGCAGGGAGGCAGCATCGACTTCGCCCTTCTGGTGGATGGCCTTGCCAGCGAGCGCGAGCAGGGGATTACGATCGATGTCGCGTACCGGTTCTTCTCGACCGACAGACGCACCTTCATCGTCGCCGATACGCCCGGCCATGAGCAATATACGCGGAATATGGCGACGGGTGCCTCGACGGCGGATGTGGCCATCCTTCTCATCGATGCACGCAAGGGGATCACGCGACAGACCCGGCGGCACGCCCTTCTCGTTTCCATGCTCGGCATCCGTCACGTTGCTCTGGCCATCAACAAGATGGACCTGGTGAACTGGTCCGAGGAGCAATTCCGGCAGATCTTGGCCGAGTTCGAGAGCTTTTCAACCAATCTGGGTTTCGAGCAGGTTACTGCTATTCCCTTGTCAGCCCTTCACGGCGACAACGTCGTTGCACCATCCTCTCAGGCGACCTGGTATCGCGGGCCGACGCTGCTCGCATATCTGGAATCCGTCCAAATCGAGCAAACTGCGGAGGAAGATCCGTTCCGCTTGTCGGTTCAGTGGGTCAACCGGCCGAACCCGGATTTCCGCGGCTTTGCCGGCATTGTCGCGAGTGGCAGGATCAGGCCGGGAGACCGGGTCCGGATCCTGCCTTCGGGCGCGCAGACATCCGTCGCGCGGATCGTCACAATGGATCGGGATCTTGATCAGGCGGTTGCCGGGCAATCCGTCACGCTCACTCTGTCTGACGAGGTGGATATCTCCCGTGGAGACATCATCACGTCCGTGGAGCGGCAGCCCCAGGTCTCCGACAAGATCGATGCGCGCCTGTTCTGGATGGCAACAGAGCATCTGAAGGAGGGCGACCAATTTCTCCTGAAGCTCGGGGCCGCGGCCGTACCCGCACGGGTTGTCACGGTCCGCCAGAGAATCGATCTTTCCTCGCTTGCGTCTGTTCCTGTCTCGTCTCTTGGAGCGAACGACGTCGGCCATGTTGTTCTCGCACTCGATCAACCCGTTGCCTTCGACCCTTACTTGCAAAGCCGTCGCACGGGCGGGTTTATTCTCATTGATCGCCAGAGCTTCGACACGGTTGCGATCGGTCTTGTGGATGGCGCGGGATCGGATCGTGACACCGGATCTCAACCGACCCGAACTGACGGGCAGGTGACGTGGCTGAAATCGATCCGCGAGCAGAAACGGCGGAGCGTGCTCAAGGCCATGTCATGGCGGGTCATCGGCTCTGTTGCGACCGTGGCCGCGGCCTTTGTGCTGACCCAGGACACTCGCCTCGCCGCGGCGATCGGGGCGACCGAGGTGGTGACCAAGCTCGTGCTTTACTATGGCCATGAGCGTCTGTGGACCCGCATCAGGTTTGGCCTGTCCAATGGCGCGAGACAGCATGGCACGGATCCGCAGAGTTCAGGGGCCGGGTGAGCGACTTACCCTCGTCCGGGCCATAATCATCACTTATTTCGCCGCCGGAGCCACCCCGTGCAGGCGGCCGACGCCAGATGAAGGAAGAGCTATGACCGAGCGTCCAAGCCGGACCCGGCGCCTGCATGCGGATACCCGCCTTGTCCACGAAGGCACACTGCGGTCGGAGTTCGGTGAGACATCCGAAGCCCTGTTTCTGACCCAGGGTCACGTTTATGCCAGCGCGGAAGAGTGCGAGGCCCGCTTCAAGGGAGAGAGCCCCGGCTTTCTCTATGCCCGGTTCTCAAACCCGACCGTTACGATGTTCGAGCAGCGGATCGCAGCCTTCGAGGGAGCGGAGGCCGCCCGGGCGACAGCGACCGGGATGGCTGCGGTTACGGCAGCCCTCATGGGATTGTTGCAGGCCGGCGACCACATCGTTGCCGCCCGGGCGCTCTTCGGCTCCTGCCGCTATGTCGTCGCTGAGCTCCTGCCGCGGTTCGGCGTTGCGTCGACCTTGGTGGACGGAACCGATCTCGATGCCTGGCGCGAGGCCGTTCGGCCGGAAACCAAAGTGTTTTTTCTGGAAAGCCCCGCCAATCCTACCCTTGAGGTTATCGACATCGCAGCCGTCGCGCAGATTGCCCGCGAGGTCGGCGCGAAGCTGGTGGTCGACAATGTGTTCTCGTCGCCGCTGTGGCAGAAGCCTTTTGAGCTTGGAGCTGATTGCGTTGTCTATTCGGCAACAAAACATATCGACGGGCAGGGGCGCTGTCTCGGTGGCGTCATTCTTGGGTCTGAGGAGTTTATCCAGACTCACATCCACACGCTGCTGCGGCAGACTGGACCCTCGATGTCTCCCTTCAATGCCTGGGTGCTCCTGAAGAGCCTAGAGACCCTTCCCCTGCGGGTCGAGCGCCAGACCCGGACGGCAGCGATTGTTGCCGATGCCCTGGCTGGTCATTCCAAAATCGGCCGCCTGATCTACCCCGGCCGCGCCGATCATCCGCAGGCAGCCGTCATCGCCCGGCAGATGAGGGGAGGCTCGACGTTGATCGCGCTGGAGATCGAAGGAGGCAAGGCTGGTGCCTTTCGCTTCCTGAACGGTCTTGAGCTCATCCGTATTTCCAACAATCTCGGCGACGCGAAGAGCCTCATCACCCACCCGGCGACGACAACGCACCAGCGATTCACGCCGGAGGATCGCGCCGAAATGGGAGTGTCCGAAGGTCTGGTGAGGCTCTCGGTGGGCCTTGAGCATCCCGGTGATCTGATTGAAGATCTGATGCAGGCTCTTGAGCGCGTTTGAGGTGGCTGCCGTTTCAGCTCGCGTTTGTTGCGACTGGTCTGCCGGGATCGTGAGTCCATTCCGACATTGAGCCATCATAGAGCGTCACTTCGGGACGCTTGAGCACTTCCGAGAGAACAAACCAGTTCGTGGAGGCGAGGTGGCCGGTATTGCAGTAGCTGACCACGGGCCCCGGCGGAACCTTCTCGAACAATTGCGCAAGTTCAGCAACAGAGCGCAGGCGTCCCGTTCCTGGCTGAAAGGCTCTTGCATGGTCCAGGTGAACGGCGCCAGGCAGGTGCCCGGCGCGAGCAGCCTGCGGGCTCTTCTCACGCCCGTCAAATTGAGCCTGTGAGCGCCCGTCGAGTAGCGTTGCCTCGCCATGTGCGACAGCCCTCTCGACAGCCTGGACCTGTGCTCGCAAGCTCCCTGTGACCCGCACAGGGTAAGGCTGGTTTGCTCTCTGCATAGCCACCCCGCGTTCCTCTAGGCCGCCGGCCTCCCGCCAAGCTTTGAAGCCGCCATCAAGAATCGACACCGATCCGTGACCGACGGCTTTCAAGGTCCAATAGACCCGAGCGGCCGCGCTGAAGTCAGAAGCGGCCTCCCCAGCCGGTACGATGACCACATGGTGCTCGGGCGCCATCCCGAGGCGGCTCAGCAGGGCGGACAAATGAGCGGCGTCGGGCAGCAGGCCGCCAGCGCCACCCTCAGTGATCCGCCAGCCATCGATGGCATAGTCACTGTGAACGGCGCCAGGGATGTGCCCGGCCTCGAAACCCTCTCGCCCCCCGCTCTCCGCCGAGCGGATATCAAGGATCAGAAGCGAGGAACCGGCGAGATGGTCTGCAAGCCATGCGGTTGAAACGAGCGGTGAGGCAATCATGACGAATGTCCTGAGCAATTACGCAGTATGGCGAGGATCAACGGTCCAGGAATGCGTGATCTCCGCAACCTGACCCAGCATGATGGACGCGGAGCAATACTTGTCCTTGGACAGCTGGATGGCCCGCTCCACCTTCTCGGGTGAGAGCCCCTGCCCTGAGAGATAGTACTTGAGGTGAATCGTCGTAAACACCTTCGGATCCGTCGATGCGCGCTCGGCCTCCACCTCGACCACACAATCGGCAACAGGTTCGCGCCCACGCTTGAGGATGAGCACGACGTCGAATGCCGTGCAGCCGGCCAGACCGAGCAGCATGAGCTCCATAGGACGGATGCCAACATTGCGGCCGCCGTTCTCAGGCGCGCCGTCGAGCACGATGGCGTGCCCGCTCCCGGACACACCCGTGAACATCATACCCTCGACCCAGGACACCCGCGCTTTCATGCTGGTCATGTCATTTCCTTGCATATGAGCATCGGGCAGACCGGCCGTCAGAGCACAGGGGTGCCGTCAGCAATCATGCTGACGGCACCTCTCGCTTCGTGCGTAGGCTAGCGGATCAAACAGCCTTCGCGGGCTGCGGCACAATGCGCAGATAGGGCTTCGGCGCTTTCCATCCACCCGGATAAAGGTTCTTAGCTTCCTCGTCCGAAACGGAGCCGGCGATGATCACATCGTCGCCTTGCTTCCAGTTCGCAGGCGTGGCGACCCTGTGCTGAGCCGTCAGTTGGAGGGAGTCGATCACCCGAAGCACTTCGTCGAAGTTGCGGCCCGTGGTCATGGGATAGACGAGAACCAACTTGATCTTCTTGTCCGGGCCGATGATGAAAACATTGCGAACAGTCTGGTTGTCGGCGGCTGTGCGCCCCTCGGACGTCTCGCCCGCATTAGCCGGGAGCATGCCGTAGAGCTTGGAGATCGTAAGATCGGAATCGCCGATGATGGGATAGTTGACGGCAGCCCCCTGTGTCTCCTCAATGTCGCGTGCCCAAGCTTCATGCTTCTCCACGGGATCGACGGAGAAGCCGATGACCTTCACGCCACGGCGGTCGAATTCGGGCTTGAGCCGAGCCACTTCTCCCAGTTCCGTCGTGCAGACGGGAGTGAAATTCTTTGGGTGGGAGAACAGCACCGCCCAAGAATCGCCAATCCAATCGTGGAAGCGGATCGGGCCCTCGGTCGTCACCGTTTCAAAATCTGGAGCAGTCTGGCCGATTTGAAGTGTCATGGCAGGGTATCTTTCTCCGTTGCGCGTGGGGCGGTCTCGGTGTCTGCACCGCAGTGCGCAATCGAGCGCCGCAATCACGGGTGTTTCATCGTTTCGCTGCCAGTCAAGGACGAATGCGACAGGTCCTCGTCCAGCTGTTGCCGCTCGATCTGGACGATTGCCCCTGACGCCATCGCGCCGGAAGCTAACCTGAGACAGGGGGCTGCACCCACTGGCAGGATGCGAGTTTCCGGCGACAGGCTCACCAAGTCAACAAGAATGTTCTGTTTAAAGAACGAGCGGGGATGAAAGGGTTTGCTTAAACCAGCTACTCTAAGAGAAAAATGTTCCAAACGAGCATTTTACAAGCCCACTTGAGCCATGAAGAAGCTTAGAGCGCTGGCTTTCAATCAAATAAACGTAGTTCATCTCCGCGAAGGCAACTGAGCAGATGATTATTCTGCGATACCGCTGAACCCATAGAAACTACTTCTATTAAGATGCACCCAAGTGATGCCCTACACAGGTCGAGAAGGGCAAAACAGCGGCTGACGTCATCAAGTAAGTTTGACACTCGTTCTTTTTAGCGGATATTTTCGAACACGTTCCGGAGCGGTCGGTGATTGGCCATCCGCTCTTATTTCTATCAGGACCCGGGAGAGTAGTATGTCACGCAAGTCCCCAGATGTCGCTGGCGCACAGAAATATTCGCGGTTGCGGTCCGTCCTTCCTGCCCTCGGTGTGATTGTCATAGGAGGCGCAAGCCTTTTGACATTGTCCAGCGCGGCATCAGCCCAGACGCAGTTGCTGAACGTGTCCTACGATCCGACGCGGGAGCTCTATCGCGAGATCAACCAGGCCTTCGCGGATGATTGGAAAGCAAAGACGGGGGAGACTGTCTCGCTCCGGACGTCCCACGGCGGATCGGGCGCTCAGGCACGCACAGTCATCGACGGGATCGATGCCGATGTGGTGACGCTCGGCATTCCGTCCGACATCGATGCCATTGCAAAGGCGACAAAGAAAATCCCGGCTGACTGGCGCAGCAAGCTGCCCAACAACTCGTTGCCTTACACCTCGACCGTCGTCTTTCTTGTTCGCAAGGGCAATCCAAAAGCGATCAAGGACTGGGACGACCTTGTGAAGCCGGGCATCCAGGTGATCACCCCCAATCCGAAGACTTCCGCAGGCGGTCGCTGGAACTTCCTGGCAGCCTGGGGCTACTCCCATACCAAGGATGGCAGTGCCGACAAGGCAAAAGAGTTCGTCACCGCTCTCTACAAAAACGTTCCGGTGCTCGATACCGGCGCTCGCGGATCGACCGTGACCTTCGCGCAGCGCGGTCTCGGGGATGTTCTTCCGGCCTGGGAGAACGAAGCATTCCTCGTGCTCGACGAATTCGGGCGCGACAAGTTCGAGATCGTGGTGCCGACTCTGTCGATCCTGGCGGAGCCGCCGGTCGCTCTCGTCGAGGGCAATGTGGATGGCAAGGGCACGCGCAAGGTCGCTGAGGCCTTCCTGAACTTCCTCTACACCGACAAGGCGCAGGCGATCTTCGCCAAGCACCATTACCGTCCGATCAAGTCCGAGGCCGCCAAGCCGGAGCATCTCGCGGCTCTGCCGAACCTGAAGCTGTTCACGATCGAGTCCCTGCAGGGCAACTGGGACGACATTCAGAAGAACAACTTCGATTCCGGCGGGCTCTTTGACCGGATCAGCAAGCGTTGACGATGAGCTCTGCGTCCTCTTGGCGTCTCAAGCAACCGAGCGTGCTGCCGGGCTTCGGCGTCACGCTCGGCTACGCCCTGCTGTATCTCGGATTGCTGGTGCTGCTGCCGCTTGGTGCGCTGGTGGTGAAGGCATCAGGGATCGGGATCGCCGGTATTGTGGCGACCGCTACTGAGCCGCGGGTCGCTGCGGCACTTAGGACGAGTTTCAGCATCTCCCTTCTTGCCGCCGGCGTTGCCTCGCTCTTCGGTCTCCTGATTGCATGGGTTCTCACCCGCTACGATTTTCCCGGTCGCAAGCTCATCGACGCCATTGTCGATCTGCCCTTTGCCCTACCGACGGCCGTCGCCGGCATCGCGCTTGCCGGCCTCTATGCGCCGAATGGCTGGGTGGGGGCGCTTCTGGAGCCCATCGGTATCAAAGTGGCCTACACCCCGCTCGGCATCTTTATCGCTCTCGTCTTCATCGGACTGCCGTTTGCCGTCCGCACCGTCCAGCCGCTGATTGCGGAAACCGAACGCGAGCTGGAGGAGGCCTCTGCAACCCTCGGCGCTTCCCGCTGGCGCACCCTTTGGCGTGTTCTTCTGCCTCCGCTCCTTCCTGGGGTGCTGACCGGCTTCGCACTGGCCTTCGCCCGCGCGGTCGGAGAGTACGGCTCCGTGATCTTCATCGCGGGAAACCTACCCTATGTCTCAGAAATCGCTCCGCTGCTGATCGTGATCAAGCTGTCGGAATACGACTACACGGGCGCGACGGTGATCGCGACCATCATGCTGGCGATCTCGTTCTCAGTGCTCCTGCTGATCAACCTGATCCAAGCCTGGAGCCGCAGGAGGTTCGGTTATGTCTGATCTCAGCATTGCTGTCCTCCCACCGGTTTCACCACAGCAGAGCGTCGTGACCGAGCAGAGGCTGGTCCGATGGTCGGCGATATCGGTCGCACTCATCTTCCTGCTTCTATTTCTCGTTCTCCCGCTCGTCGTGGTCTTCGTGGAAGCCTTCAGACGAGGGCTCGGCGGCTTCCTCGCTGCCTTTCAGGAGGCGGATGCCCTGGCGGCCATCCAACTGACGTTAACGGTGGCTGCCATCGCTGTGCCCCTGAACCTCGTGTTCGGCCTCATGGCGTCTTGGGCCATCGCCAAGTTCGAGTTCAAGGGTAAGAGCCTGCTGATTACCCTGATCGATCTGCCGTTTTCGGTCTCGCCGGTCGTGTCGGGTCTGATCTATCTGCTCCTATTCGGCGCCCAGGGCTTGTTCGGATCTTGGCTCATGGCCAATGGGATCAAGATCGCCTTTGCTCTGCCGGGCATTGTCCTCGCCACGATTTTCGTGACGTTTCCCTTCGTGGCACGCCAGCTCATTCCTCTCATGCAGGAGCAGGGCACGGCAGAGGAGGAGGCAGCCCTCACCCTCGGCGCCAGCGGCTGGCGCACGTTCCTGACGGTGACGCTGCCCAACATCAAGTGGGGGCTGCTGTACGGCGTCCTCCTGTGCAATGCCCGCGCCATGGGCGAGTTCGGCGCGGTGTCCGTGGTCTCCGGCCACATCCGCGGCCTGACCAACACCATCCCGCTTCACGTGGAGATCCTCTACAATGAGTATAACTTCGTTGCGGCCTTTGCCGTCGCCTCGCTCCTCGCTGGCCTCGCCCTCGTCACATTGGCGCTCAAGTCTTTCCTTGAGTGGCGTCACGGGGCCGATCTTGCCGGCAGTGCCCACCGCTGAGCAGAGCCAGGCTGTCGATATCCGCATCGCGGGCGTAACGAAGAACTTCGCGGGCTCGGCCGCGCTGCACGATGTGGATCTGGATGTCAGGCCCGGAGAGCTCCTGGCGCTGCTCGGCCCCTCGGGTTCCGGCAAGACCACGCTGTTGCGCATTATTGCCGGATTGGCCGAAGCTGATCGCGGGCAGGTGTTCTTCGGAGGTTTGGATGCCACGTCCCTGCCGGTGCAGAAGCGTCAGGTGGGCTTCGTCTTTCAGCATTATGCCTTGTTCAAGCACATGAGCGTTGCAGACAACATCGCCTATGGCCTGCATGTGCGCGAGCGATCGAGCCGTCCATCGAAAAGCGAAATCCGGCGACGTGTCTCGGAATTGCTCGATCTGGTCCAGCTCTCCGGCTATGAGAGCCGATTTCCGTCTCAGCTCTCTGGTGGCCAGCGCCAGCGGGTCGCCTTGGCGCGGGCGCTCGCCGTCGAACCGCGCGTCCTGCTGCTCGACGAACCCTTCGGCGCTCTCGACGCGAAGGTTCGCAAGGATCTCCGTGCGTGGCTGCGCGACATCCATGAGCGCACGGGCAAGACGACGGTCTTCGTCACCCACGATCAGGACGAGGCCCTGGAGCTCGCCGACCGAGTTGCCGTCCTCAACCAGGGACGTGTGGAGCAGGTCGGCAGCCCTGATGACGTGCAGGATCACCCCGCAACGCCCTTCGTGATGACCTTTCTTGGTCAAGCGGCTCGCTTCGATGCCGAAATCCGCGATGGACGGGTGCTGGTGAATGGAAAACCGGCTCCTGTGGCTGCACCGAAATCCACCATCGGGCAGGCGAGCCTCTATTGCCGTCCATGGCATCTGCAGCTGGTAGCCGCCGGCCATGGACACCATCAGGGCGTCATCAGTGGCGTTCGGCGACTGGGATCCATACGCCGGATCGAGGTGTTGCAAGCTGATGGGACAAAACTCGAGGTCGAAGTTCCGCTTGGGACGAACTTAAGGGTCGGCGAGGAGATCGGCCTGGACATTCGGGACGGCGTGATCTTCCAGGACCGCTGAATACACCGGTATCAGGCACTGACCGTGACCGTGCTGACAGGAGAAGGGGTGTGTCGCAACCATTGCCGCAGCTGAAAGGATCTCAGACCATGGAATACTCGGTAGAAGCCATCCCTGTATCAAGCATTGCGGGCATCTCAGCGACAGCGGATGGGACCCACATTGTCGTCAAACTTGTGGTTGATAGCCAAGAGCTTGCGCTTGCCCTGACCTACGCTACAGGGGTTAATCTTCTCAAGGCCTCATCTGCAGCCCTGGGTGAGGCCCTGCGGAGGGTAAACGCGGATCCGAGCTCGATCCTCGTCACTCCTCTCGAATGGTGGTCATTTCAACCCATCCAAGACAACCGGGTTCTCCTATCCCTCCGGCAACCCGGAGGCGTGGAGGTTCACCATATCATTCCTCAGGACGCGATCGCTCACATGAGGGACGTACTGGATTCAATTTTGGAGGACAGCGCCATTGGGTCCCCAGGCCAACTGAAAAACTAACTGCGTGTGAAGGATGCTGGCCTGGACCTTCGGGCACCTCTCCCTCTCCGACTGTTTCCATTCGACTCGTGCGAGCGCGCTAGAGAGTAGCCACACACCAAGAGAGCACGCTGAATTGCAAACACGGTCACGATGCTCTTGTGAGGGAGATGTGAAAGTCCGCTCGTGCATGCTCCTCAGGGAACACCCGCAGCTATCGCGTTCTAAGATTTATGGTGATCGACCTAGATTGTACCGCCATCGGCGACGATATCGGACGTCAACCCTTCACGCAGAGCTCTGGCCATCTGCGCGAGAGCCACGTCCTGTCGCTGGCGCGGGTGTAGTCTGCTGATACGATGTTCAGCCACGATCCGCCCCGGCGATCCTGAGAGAACGATCACCCGGTCCGCCAGATAAGTGGCCTCATCGATGTCGTGCGTCACGAACAGGATGGTCTTGCCCGTCTTCTGCCAGATACGGATGAGTTCGTCCTGGAGGCTCTCGCGGGTGATCGCGTCAAGGGCCGAGAACGGCTCGTCCATGAGCAGGACCTCGGGCTGGACGGCAAGCGCCCGCGCCAGGGAAACACGCTGGCGTTGCCCGCCCGACAACTCATGTGGCCAGCGTTGCGCCAGATGGCTCAAGCCCACGAAATCGAGCGCATCTTGAGCCTTCGTCTTGCGCTCGCCCCGAGGGGTATGAGGATGCTCCAAGCCGAAGGCGACATTGGCAATCACACGACGCCAGGGCAGCAGCCGAGAGTCCTGGAACACGAAGGCCACAGGTCGGCGCTGCGGGTTCTTCGCGATGACCCGCGCTGTGCCGGCGCTGGGACGCGCAAGCCCTGTCAGCACGCGCAACAGGGTGGACTTGCCGACCCCCGACGGACCGACGATGGCCAGAAACTCGCCGCGGCGCACATCCAGTGACAGGCGGTCCAACACGGTTGTCTTCTGACCGTCTCGTTCGAAGGCAAGCGAGAGGTCCCGAATCTCGATCACGCTTTCCATCGCAATAGCCATCCTTGCAGGGCCACAAAAGCCGTGTCGAACAGCCCGTAAAGGGCTGCCATTGTCAGCATGTAGACGACCACCACGTCGGTCGCGAGAAGGCTGGAGGCCTGCATCATGCGCTGGCCAAGGCCACTGACGCCAAAGATTTCCGCCGCCACAACGGCCATCCAAGCCTGTCCCAGAGCCGTGCGCAAACCGACCAGAATGCCGGGAGTGGCGGCAGGGAGCAGGATCTTCTGCAGGCGGCGCAAGCCGGAATGAAACCCGAAGGCCTCCGCCACCTCCACCAGGTCACGATCTACGTGGCGGATAGCTCCATGAGCCGCAAAGTACACGATCCAGAATACGCCGACCGAGATGATAAACACCGCTGCCGGCGTGCTGACACCAAACCAGATGATGGCAAACGGAACCCAAGCGAGACCCGGGATCGGGCGCAGGACGCGCACGATCCATGCCGTGAAGCCCTCCGCCGACCGATACATGCCGGTGACGATGCCGAGTGCAACCCCGAGCCCGGCGCCCACGCTCAAGCCCGTCAGGTAGTGACTGAGGCTACTGATAACCGCCTTCAGCCAGGCACCGCTTGTTACCTCTTTCAGAAAGGCAGCCGGGATCACGCTGGGACCCGGTAGCATCGCCGCATTGACGAGACCCAGACGCGGCACGGCCTCCCACAATCCGAGAAAGATGAGGAGGCCGAGGCACGAAAGCAGGAGAAGGCGCATAGAGGATCAGTTGCTCTTGGTCGCCTGCTCGAAGAAGCGCGGCTCAAACAGGCCTTCGAACGGCAACTCCTTGTCGAGAGAACCGAGCTTGACCTGGTAGGCCTGCATGAGGCGCGACGACTCGATGATCGTGCGAGGATCGATCTGGAACTTGGTTGCGGGTGAGGAGAGGGCCTTGCGGATCGTTTCGCTGTCCACGATCCCCTTGCCGAGAGCGGCCTCCAAGGGCGGGACAGCACGATCCGGGGTTTTTGCAAGGAGATCCGCAGCCTTCACAAGCCCGCTCACCAAAGCCTGCACGGCGTCCGGGTTTTTGTCCAGGAAGGCACCCGACACGGCGACGACCGTACCAGGCTGGCCCGGGAACATCTCATCGCCCAAGGCTACAAGTTTGATGCCAGGATTGCGGCCCTGCACGATGGTGACAGCCGGCTCGCGAATGGTGGCGCCCTCGACCGCTCCTGCCAGTGTGGCCTGCTGGGTTGCGTCAATCCCCATGGGGACAATCTCGACATCCGCCTTGTCGGCTTTCGCCTGCTCCCACAGCCAGTACTGCAGGGTGGTGTTCGGGACCGATCCTGCCGGCTGTGTTGCCAGGCGAGCGGGCTTGCCCTCGGCCGCGCGGTAGCTCTTGAAGGCCGCAGCATGCGACGTGCCCGCCGTGAAATATTTGGCCAGCTTCGGCGAGGCCACGAACACGTTCTCGGCGGTCGCAGTCGCGGCAACAACGCGCACATCGATGCCTTTGGATCGCGCCACCGCCAGCGGTGCAACACCGGCCACATAGATGTCAATCGTGCCTGAAGCCAGCGCCTGGATCATGTTGGGGCCGGACTCGAAGGTGGTGACGCCGATGTCCAGCCCGCCTGCCTTCAGCCAGCCTTCGTTCTGCGCCACGAACAACGGAGCCGTGCCAATGATCGGAATGACACCGACACGCGCAGTGACCGGTGCCTTCTGCGCGAGGACTGCTGGACTTGCAATCACGGCAAGAGCAAGCATGCCGGCAAAGACGGGGAAGGTGCGCCTCTTCACAGGGCTTGGCCCCCCACTGGAACCGCGCGGGCTGGCAACGTTATCCGCCAATGCACTGGCAGCCCATCGTGCCAAGTCGGACATCATGGATCTCCATGGTTGAATGCATACTGTCGCCCGTCAGCCGGCTTTTACCAATCCTGGCAACCCTCTAGCGCGCAACAGAGATTGTTCTTTATAAAGAACAAAGTCAATAGGCCAGGTTGGACGACCACTTAAGCAAGAAGCCGACATCGTAGTAAAATCCTCTCCCTCGATACTAATGAGCTAGATATTCTCTTTATAGACTTAAATTTAGCATAATTATCTCTGACGTTCCGTCCTGCACAAAGAACGTTCCTTCTTGAAGTTTCGCCCCCTGAGCTGACAAAGTCAGATTGTGAGGAAACACCGCATCCTGACCCTAGAGCCGACTACGGCTATCGAGTGATGTCGCCAGGGATTTCGTTGTGCCGGCTACGTTTATCATCGGCCCGACCGTGCCCGCCGGGCTGCCGCACTGTGTCAGTGAATGCCGAAGTTGCGTTTCCCTCGCGCGCGTTCAAGCTTCAGTGCCTCTTCAGATTTGGCATCGCATTGCTGTTCCGGTCCAGGGACCAGCGGAGCTTGATCAGGTGACGGGCGCTCTGGCTTCGGCGGAGTTGCACGAGCGGGGGCGGCCCTCAGGGCGAGCGAGGCACGCCTGTGGGGAACCCTCGGCCCTGGGGTATATCTGCTGGGTGTGCAGCAGATGTGAGGACCACCCGCCCCTGACGCACCGGTCCAGCAGAACGAAAAAGCAGCAGGTTCAGTCATCAGCCGCGCCAGAAAAATTTCGATTGGCTGCGATAGGATCATTGCGTTGGCACGCCCGCTTGCGATGGGGTCAGATGAGGCATTCGGCGTAGTCCTCACAGGATCGAGCAACGGGTGACTTCCAGCTGAGCGCGACCCGCTCCGCAGGAGACGAAAACACCCATCCGTCGCCCAGATCAGCCGCGAAGAGCTGGCTTCCGCCGTGCGCATGAACACTGGGAGGGAACAATGAAACTTGTGTACGCCACCCTTGCCCTGTCCCTGGCGAGCTCCTCGGCCTTGGGTCAGGACCAGCGGCCCGTCAGGATCGGGGTCCTCTCCGACATGTCGAGCCTCTTTTCCGGGAACACGGGAGCCGGATCGGTGGAGGCGGTCCGGCTGGCAATTGAAGAGTTCGGTCCGACGGTGCTTGGCCGGCCAATCGAGGTCATCTTCGCGGATCATCAGAACAAGACCGACATCGGCGCCGAAACCGCACGACGTTGGTTCGAGAACGACGGGGTCGAGGTCGTCGCCGACCTCGCCAACTCTGCCGTGGCACTTTCCGTGCAGGCCATCGCCCGCAAGGCCAACAGGATCGCCCTGCAGACGGCCAGCGGCGTGACCGACCTGTCGGGCAAGGCCTGCTCGCCTCTGGCCGTGCAGTGGACATGGGACAACTACGGGCAAGCCAAGATCCTGGCCAACAGCCTGCCGCCGACCTCCCCAAACAGTTGGTACATCCTGACGGCCGACTACTCCTATGGCCACGCGATCGAACGGGACCTCACCTCTCTCGTCAAGGCGACGGGCGGGACTGTCGTCGGCGCCGTGCGGCACCCGATCAATTCCACCGATTTCTCGTCCTACCTGCTCCAGGCGCAAAGCTCAGGCGCGAAAACGATCGCGATCGCCAGTGGTGGCGGGGACGCGATCAACATGGTCAAGCAAGCGGCCGAATTCGGCATCCTCCAGGGTGGACAACGCATCGTCGCGTCCTCGTTGTTCATTCCCGACGTCCATTCCCTCGGCCTTGCGATCGCCCAGGGGCTGATCATCACAGACAGCTTTTATTGGGACCTCAACGACGAGACCCGCGCCTGGTCCAAGAAGTTCTTTGAGCGGCGCAAAGCCATGCCAACGGGCTTCCAGGCCGGCGCGTATTCCGCGACCCTGCACTGGCTCAAGGCGGTCAAGGCCGCGGGAACCCTCGAGGCTGACAAGGTCATGGCCGAGATGCGCAAGGCCCCCGTCACGGACATGTTCGGCCGCAACGGCTTCGTCCGCGAGGATGGACGGATGGTGCATGACATGGTCGTCGTCCAGGTCAAGGCGCCCGGCGAAAGCAAGGCCGCTTGGGATTACTACAAGGTCCTCAAGGTCGTTCCAGGCAAGGACACGGTCCGCGATCTCTCCGAGAGTGACTGTGGGCTCCTGAGCACCAAGGCGCTTCCCTAGTACGTCGGCGAAACTGCGGTAGGCCTGCGCCTCCTGCCTCTTGGGAGATCGGACCATGATCGAACCAAAGGTTGCCCCAACCCTGGAACAGTCGGTCGGAAGCGTCGATTGGATCCTCGAGACCCACGATCTGTGCAGGTCCTTCGGCGGTTTCTATGCCGTCCGCGACGTTTCGCTGCGGGTGCGCCGAGGCACCGTTCACGCTCTCATCGGCCCCAATGGTGCGGGCAAGACGACGGTGTTCAACCTGCTCACCAAGTTCCTCCAACCCACCTCGGGCACGATCATCCTGAACGGGGTGGACATCTCGCGGGCGCGTCCCTCCGACGTCGCCCAGAAGGGGCTGGTTCGCTCCTTCCAAATCTCTGCGGTGTTCCCGCACCTGACGGTGCGGGAGAACCTCGAGATCGCCCTGCAGCGGCGGCTCGGCACCACATTCCAGCTGTGGCGCTCGAAGGCCGTGCTCCGCCAGCTTGCCCCGCAGGTCGAACGGCTTCTCGAGTCCGTCGGATTGCTCACGCACATTGGCGACGTTGCCGCGAACCTCCCTTATGGGCGCAAGCGCGCCCTCGAACTTGCGACGACGTTGGCGCTGGATCCGGAGGTCCTGCTCCTGGACGAGCCGATGGCCGGCCTCGGACGGGAGGACATCAAGCTCGTCACCGGCCTGATCCGCTCGGTCGCCGCCACGCGCACGGTCCTGATGGTCGAGCACAACCTCTCGGTGGTGGCCGACCTGTCGCACCGCATCACGGTCCTCACGCGGGGGCGAACCCTGGTCGAAGGGACCTATGAGGAAGTCTCGCGCGATCCCGAGGTGATCGCCGCCTACATGGGAGGTCGTCATGACCGCCACTGAGCCGGCCCCGTTGCTGACCGTCCGCGAGCTCAACGCCTGGTACGGCGAAAGCCATGTTCTCCACGGCGTCAGTTTCGACGTGCACGAGGGGCAGGTTGTGACCCTCTTGGGACGCAATGGCGCCGGCAAGACAACGACCTTGCGGGCGGTCATGGGCCTCATCCAACGCCAGGGATCAATCCGCTTCGAGCACCGGGAGCTGACGGACCTGCCCACCAACCGGATCGCACAGGTTGGTGTAGCGTACTGCCCCGAAGAACGCGGGATCTTCGCGAGCCTCACTGTCGAGGAGAACCTGCTGCTGCCGCCGGCCGTCCGGCCCGGCGGGATGTCGCTCGATGAAATCCACGGCCTGTTCCCGAACCTGCGCGAGCGCCGGCACAGCCTGGGAACCAAGCTGTCGGGAGGCGAGCAGCAGATGCTCGCGATTGGCCGCATCCTGCGCACTGGAGCCCGGCTGCTGCTTCTCGACGAGCCGAGCGAGGGATTGGCACCGGTGATCGTCGACGAGATCGGCCGGCTCATCCGCAACCTCAAGAGTCGCGGCTACACGATCCTGCTCGTCGAACAGAACTTTGCCTTCGCGGCCGAACTCGCCGATCGGCACTACGTCGTGGAGGAGGGGCGGGTGGTCGCCACTTTCTCCGCCGCCGAGGCAGCCGGCGATCCCGCCCAGCTCAATGCCTATCTAGGGATCTAGATCAGCTCCATCCAACCGACCTCCAAGGGAGGCCTTCATGTTCACCATTTTCGGCGTCCCCTCGACACTCCTTTTCAGCCAGCTCCTGCTCGGCCTGATCAACGGATCGTTCTACGCGTTGCTGAGCCTCGGGCTCGCCGTCATCTTCGGACTGCTGAACATCTCCAACTTCGCCCATGGGGCCTTGTTCATGCTGGGGGCGTTTTGCGCATGGTTCCTGTCCACGGCGTTTGGGATCGGATACTGGCCCGCGTTGATCCTCGCGCCTCTCCTCGTCGGCGCGTTTGGCTGGGCCTTCGAGCGGACCATGCTGAGACGCATCTACAAGCTCGACCACCTCTATGGCATCCTCCTCACGTTCGGGCTTGCCCTCGTGCTCGAGGGAGCGTTTCGCGAGATGTTCGGGGCCACCGGGCAACCTTACGCCATCCCGGCGGCGTTCCAGGGCGGCATAAACCTCGGCTTCATGTATCTCCCGTTGTACCGTGGATGGGTGATCGTCGCGTCGGTGCTGATCTGCGTCGCGACATGGCTTGCCATCGAGAAGACACGCCTTGGATCCTACCTCAGGGCGGCGACCGAGAATGCCCCGCTGGTCAGCGCCTTCGGGATCAACGTGCCGCGGCTGATTTCGCTCACCTATGCGGGCGGAGTCGCGCTGGCCGCCCTGGCCGGCGTCATGGCCGCGCCGATCTATCAGGTCAACCCGTTGATGGGGTCGAATCTCATCATCATCGTCTTCGCCGTGGTTGTGATCGGCGGCATGGGCTCCATCGCCGGCGCCGTGATCACGGGTTTCGGGCTTGGATTGGTGGAGGCCCTGACCAAGGTCTATTTCCCGCCGGCGGCGACGACCGCCATCTTCATCATCATGGCGATCGTGCTGATGTGGAAGCCCGCCGGCCTGTTCGGCGTGGATCGTCCACCCCAGGGCGGGACATCCCTCGCGGACACCGGCGCAGCCTCAGGGGAAAGGCACACGCCGGTGTTGCTGATGGCATTGCTTGCCATCCTCCTCGTGGCGCCCTTTGCCGTCTACCCTGGGTTCCTGATGAAGGCCCTGTGCTTCGCCCTGTTCGCGTCGGCCTTCAACCTCCTCGCTGGCCACCTTGGGTTGGTGTCCTTCGGACATGCCGCGTTCTTCGGGGCCTCGTCGTACGTGGCGGCGCATGCGGCCAAGGTTTGGGGGTTCACGCCCGAGCTCGCCATGCTGGCCGGAGCGGCCGCCGCCGCGATCCTGGGGATCCTGTTCGGGGCACTGGCCGTGCGCCGGCAAGGGATCTACTTCGCGATGGTGACGCTTGCGCTTGCGCAGATGGTGTATTTCCTGGCCGTCCAGGCGCCCTTCACGGGAGGCGAGGATGGCATCCAGGATGTTCCGCGCGAGCTTCTCTTCGGCCTGTTCAGGATCGATGATCCCTTCGCGCTCTACGCCTTCGTCCTGTGCGTGACGTCAGCCGGGATCGCTGTGGTCTACCGTGCCATCAACTCTCCGTTCGGACAGGTTCTGCAGGGCATAAGGGACAACGAGGCGCGCATGGTCTCGCTCGGCTACCGGACCGAGCGCTACAAGCTCGCAGCGTTCGTGCTCTCTGCGACCCTCTGCGGCCTGGCCGGAGGCACGAAGGCGATGGCGTTCCAGGTCGCCTCCCTCACCGACGTTCACTGGGCCATGTCCGGCACGGTCGTTCTGATGGTGCTGCTTGGAGGCATAGGCACGACATTGGGGCCGATCGTGGGCGCCTTCCTGCTCGTTGCGATCGAACTCTACCTCGCCCAGCTCGGATCATGGGTGACGATCATTGAAGGCGCCATCTTCATGGTCTGCGTGCTGATGCTGCGCCGTGGCGTCGTAGGTGAGGCGCAGCGCCTTGTGGCGAGCATCTGGACACGTGCTCACGGATCGGCGGCAGCCTCCGTGGCAAGACTTCGACGGGTGTGAGGGACGAAAATGTGCTTTGGGAGGACTTCATGACGAACAGGGCGGTTGTGCTCACGGGGGCTGCAGGCGGATTGGGGCGCGCGATGGCGCTGGGTCTGGCCTCGGCGGGCCATGACATCGCAATCACCGATCTCGATGAGGGCGGGCTTGTCGAGACGGCCGAGCTCGCCCGCCAGTGCCGCCCGGCCGGCCATGTCGTGCCGCTGGTCGCCAACTTGGCCGATCCCGCGCAATTGCGTCGCCTCGTGGCTGACGCCGAGGCGGCCTTGGGCCGGATCGACGTGCTGATCAACAATGCCGGCCTGGGGATCGACCACATCCGGCGCGACTTCCTTCAGCGGCCGGTGCGGTTCTGGGAAGTGGAGCCCGAGCAGGCGGACCGTGTGTTCCGCGTCAATGGGCTGGCGCCTTTTCTCCTGGCGCGTGAGGTCGTGCCCGGCATGCTGGCTCGCGGATTCGGGCGGATCGTCAACGTCACGACGAGCCTCGACACCATGATGCGCCCGGGCTTCGCCCCGTACGGCGGCACGAAGGCCTCGCTCGAGGCCCATAGCGCGATCATGGCCGGCGATCTTGCAGGTTCGGGCGTGACCGTCAACGTACTGATTCCAGGCGGACCAGCGGACACTGGGATGATCCCCCACGAGGCCGGCTTCGACCGTCGGCGCCTGATCCGGCCCGACGTCATGGTTCCTCCGCTGCTTTGGCTGATGTCCGATGAGGGCGGCGGGATCACCGGCCGCCGCTTCATCGCCGCGGCATGGGACAAGACGCGGACGGGATCCCAAGCCTCCGATGCCGCCAGCGCACCGGTGGCGTGGCCGGACGTGGGAGCGCAGACCCGCTGGCCCGATGGAGCCGCCCCTCAGGCAACGATCAACTAGGGAGAACGGCCATGTTCATAGAACACCGCACTTACACGCTGAGGCCTGGCTCCGCGACGGCCTACCTGGACGCCTACCAGCGCGGTGGCGGACTGTCCGTCCACGAGACCATGGCGCCTTGCGTCGGATGGTACACAATCGAGGCCGGAGACTTGTTCCGCCTCGTGACGATGTGGCGGTTCAACAGCTTCGAGGAGCGCTTGGAGCGCCGTGCCGCGCTCGCTGGTGATCCACGCTGGCAGGCCATCATGGCGGAGGTGCAGCCCCTGGTGACAGACATTCGCAGCAATCTCGTCGTCCCGGCACCTTTCTTCGCCACGTCCGAACGCGGCGCGGCCCTGCTCAAGCCGTGACCGCCCGAGCTCAATTCCGCACCAGTTCGTCCACCTGATCGGATCCCTGGTCAAGAACGGACGCCAAACAATCCTTGATGATGTCGACAGGACGGTGCTCGTGCGTGCGGACATCCCGGCTGTGCAGGCAACCCAAGTGCGGAATGCGCGAAACAGACGGATCGGCGATCTTCCGGACTTAGAGTTCGCCGGTCTCCAACCTCGCCTCCAGCGGCGCCATATGGCAGGATGGCGTTGGAGCCCCCTCCAGGGCAAGGTCCTTGATCGCCGGGATCGATGCGATCTCGTAGGTGACCGTCATCGGCAGGTCGCTGCTGCGCGCCGCGGCGCGTCGTTCTCCCCGGGCATGGCCGGAGGCGTGGCCACAACATCGGCCGGGGAGGGAAAAGAACGCGGCTCCCGCCGCGCGGCGATAGAATGAAGGTTCTCGCGCAGCAACGGCCTCTGTGAGAGCGTCCGCCCGTCGAAGACACCCAGGGATCGGCGCGGGATCGATGCGCTGGTTCCCGATTCACTCCACGACCAGATGGCTCAGACCTTCCACCGTGTGCAGGTTGAGCCTTGAATTCGTCGGATGACCTCTTCCAGGAGAGTGCCCGCCAGCATGTAGGTCACGCGTGGCATCAGGCCGAGGGTGAGCACGGACCCATCCGCCTGCGCAGCCTTCCACAGGCGTCGTTAGACCTCCTTCGTCCGCTGGATCATGTTTATCGCTCACTCGATGAGGTTCTCGCCTGACGGCGTCCGCGACACGCCACGTGAGCTTCGGACCAGCAGCGTGATCCCGCAGTCGCGCGCAAGCCGTTTGAACTGAAGACCAAGCGCCGGCTGGGCGGCGTTCAGTTGCCTGGCCGCCATGCTGATGCTCACCAGTGCGGACGAAGCATTTCAACTGCCGTAGACGGATCACACCGCTCCGTGGCACCGGCGAAACGCGCGCCCGAGGGTCCTTCGCGCCTGCCGCAGGGGTCTCTTCCTGACCCATCACCCCTCGGCTTTCCGTATGACGGCAGTGCAAAACTTGTTTTGGACTGCCCGCAAGGCTGGTCGTCTAATTGCCGCCATCCCGGCGCCGACCGAGCTTGGCTCGCCCCTATGCAGGAGAGTCCATGATGCCCGAAGCACCAACAATGGAAAGAGCCAGCAAGGATCTTGTCCCAGCAAGTCGTGTACTTGCCTACGAAGGTGTGCTCGATGGCTTCGGGCATGTCAGCGCCCGGCATCCGCACCATCGCGAGCGCTACCTGCTCTCGCGCTCGCGCAGCCCGGAACTGGTAGCCCGTGGGACATCTGTGCGATCGACCTCGCGTCAAACCCCGTCAGGGTTTACAGACATCGCGTTCGCATCGGCGTTCTACACGCTTCATCCCGGAGATGTTCTCCCCGAGCGAAGTCCCGGGAGCGCGGAGCCAATACGGCCGAGGGACGACCTCGTTGCGTGGCGGAATGCGTAGGCCACCTGACGGCGCATGCCAGGGCCCACAGGGGCTAAGCCCCAGGCGCGGACACTAAGGAGGAATCACATGTTTGGCTTCGGATGGCGCAAGCGCATCGGCTGCATCAGCCCATCGGTCATGGAAATGATCTCATTCGACTTCTACAGATTCGCTCCGCACGGCATAGGTTTTGTCGGGGTCACCGACAAGACGAACACGTGGAGCCCCGAAGATGTCGAGACAGCCCTGAACGGCGCGCTCGAGAGCGCCTCGTATCTTGGTGACCGTGGTTGCGACTACATCGTCCATACGGGAGCGGCCCACGTCGCCAGCAAGGGGCCGGGCTACGATCGCGAGTTCCTGCGCGAGATGGAGGACCGCGCGGGCGTCGGGGCGACGACCTCCATCAGGTCGGCTCTGAGGGCGTTCGAACAGATGGGAATGCGCAGGATCGCCATCGCCTCGCCGTGGCCCGAGAAGATCACCGGCTGGGTTGCAGACTATGTCAAGGCCGAGGGGATCGATGTCGCCGCGGTGGCTTGCGCGGGCGTCGACTTCAAGGTGCTGCATACCTTGCAGCCGGTCGAAATTTACCGCTTCGCGGTGGAGGTGGCCAGCCAGGCGCCCGACGTCGACGGCCTCTACATGCCAGGACCACAAGCACCCGTAGCGATGACGGTGCCGGCGATCGAGCGCGACATTCACAAACCGGTCATCGCGTCGACCACGGCAGACTTCTGGGCCGCCTTTCATTCCCTTGGCCTGCGCGATCGGATCGAAGGCCATGGAACGCTTCTCGCCTCGCTCGCCCAGACTTGACGCACAGAGGGACACCGCCATGCACGATGCTACTTATCTCTCCCACCACACGGCTGTTCTTGACGGCGTCCGGATCCACTACGTCACCGCCGGCGCCGGCGACGCCGTCGTTCTGCTCCACGGCTGGGCCCAAACATGGTATGAGTGGCGCCATGTCATCCCGGCTTTGGCGGAGCGCTACACCGTCATCGCGCCAGACCTGCGAGGACTGGGTGATTCGGGCCGGGCCGGCTCGGGCTACGCCAAACGCGAGGTCGCTGAGGACATCCATCGCCTTGTGCGGCATCTCGGGTTCGACCGGGCCTTCGTCGTTGGCCACGATTTCGGATTGGCGGTGGCCTTCGCCTATGCGCACCTGTACCCCGACGAGGTGAGGGCGCTCTGCCTTATGGAATTCATGCTACCGGGTTTCGGCGGCGAGCAGGCGATGCAGATCTCACGCAATGGCGGACGCTGGCATCTGGTTTTCCATGCGAAGTCTGAATTGGCGGAGATGCTGATCGCGGGCAAAGAGCGCGAATACCTGTCATGGTTCTACCGGACGTTCGCCTACAATCCCGCGGCCATCAGCGCCGCGGACGTCGAAGAGTACGTGCGATCATATGCGGCCCCGGGGGCGCTGGGCACGAGCCTCGAATACTACCGCAGCTGCTTCGACGACGAAGAGCAGAACCGGGCCTGGGGGCGAACGAAACTGCGCATGCCGATCCTGGCGCTTGGCGGCACGGCCAATATGGGCGAGCGCGTCCTGCAGATGATGCAGGGCCTTGGCGAGAATGTGACCGGCGGGGCCGTGGAGCGGTGCGGGCACTGGATCCCGGAGGAGCGACCTGACTGGCTGGTCGAGAACCTGCCGGCGTTCTTCGAGCGCGCCGCGCAGGTGGCCGCCGAACCGCGGACGGCGTGACGGCCATGATCAACGGGCATCCCATCGCGCTCGCGGCCCGAACCTTCGCCGGCCTGTCCCCGATCGAAGTCATCGACCTTGCGGCGGAGACGGGCTTCGACGCCATCGGACTGCTCGTGGAGCCCGACCAGTGGTCGGCTCGGCGCACGGCCGAGGTGCGGCGCCGTGCCGACGCGCAGGGCGTGGCGCTTCTGGACGTCGAGGTGGTCCGAATCCATTCGGTTCCTTTCGACGCGTCCCTGCCACGACTTCTGCGGGTCGCGCAGGACTTGGGCGCCGGCCATGTGCTCACTGTGGGCCATGATGGAGACTTGGCACGTGTGGCCGCGGCGTTCCGTAGCCTGTGCGAGCAGGCCCACTCGCACCATCTGGGCGCGGCTTTGGAGTTCATGGCGTTTCGCGGGGTTGCGTCGCTTCGGGACGCGTTGCACGTGGTCGAGGAAGCTGGCCATCCCGCGGGCACCATCCTGATCGACAATCACCATCTCGCCCGCTCAGGCGGGACGGTTGCAGATGTCGCCGCCGTCCCTGCCGGGCTGATCCGCTATGTCCAATTGTGCGACGCACCGCAGGAACCATTGGGAGGTTATGGCTGTGACGCGCTCCTGCAGGATGCGCTGGAAAGCCGACGCCTGCCTGGTGAAGGGGCGCTTCCGCTGCGCCCCTTCGTCCAAGCCCTGCCGGCAGGAACACCCATCAGTATCGAAATAATCGGGGACGCGGCACGGCGCCGGTTCCCGACGCCACAGGCCTACGCGCGTGCGATCATGCAGGCCGTGCAAAGGACCTTCGACCAAGCGGGCCCCGCTCGGAACGCCCCACTCCTGCAGCCATAGGGGAAGCTTACATGCAACACGTCAAGCCGATCAGGAGTGGGAGCAAGAAGTGATGGGACTCCACAGCTTTTGACAAGCCGGCTCTGAGTGGCTGCGCGGTCTGAGATTATGAGGTCGTGGGAGGCGCTCGGGTGGCCTCAGGACCGAAGAGAGCGCCATGCGCGAGCATGGTGCAAGGCGCGTGCGCGAGAACGATCGCTTGTTCACCAAGGATCTCCTTCAACAAACCGGCTACCTGTGAGGCTTCTGCCTCGTGACGTTCCGCCCGTACCATTTTTGTGCGAAATCACGGCAATTACCGCGAGATTGCGTATAAGGCGGCAGATCTCGCACGGTAAAGTTCGGCGCTGCGAACTTCCTGCAGGCCCCACCATGTTTCACGGCTGGGTTCACGGCCAGCGAGGGACCGCTGGTCTGGCCTGGAGTTCAGACCGTCGCGCAGCGGGACGGGAGAGGGTCTAATGCTGGCGCAGGTCACAACCTTTTCCTTCACGCCAAGGGCTGTAAAGAAAAACGAGTTAGCCGAATCCACCGAAGCACCCTGGCATGCTGCTTCCGCGAGAGCTCGGATCCTTCATTGACACTCCAAAGGCTGGCGGTCGCCCGGGACGCGGGAGCTCGCGAGCCACGACGGCACCCAGCGGTAATCGGCTACATTCCAGCCGCGGCAGCCCCGGAAAGGCTCTGCGTCGGCGCCGGCACCTCGCCGGGCGAGGCGTTCCTGGCGATTGCCTGCGCCACCGGCGCGGGTTCGGCTCGCGGCTGCGTGAGAGCGTTTTGGCTCAGGACAAAGACGGTAAGGTCGAGATCGCGTCCGTCTCCACCGGCCTTGTCAGCACGGTCGAGACCCTGGTTGCCTGACCCGACCGCTGGCCTTGCACCCGAGGCTCGGGAGGATCCGGTCACGGAGGTGGTGCGCACCGCGAGGGAAAGCACGTTCGTTGGCGTGACAAGGCCCCCAGGTTCCAAGCGGTGCATCGTCGGCGCCGGCGGGTGGGGGATTGGCACTCAGCCCGGAGCGCGGGGCCCGAGGAGGCGGAACACCCCTAGGCGCAGGCTGCTGCGGCCATTGCATCGGTACCGGCCACGAGATCGAGGCTTCGGCAAAACCGGCAAGGCGGCGGCTCGCAAAATCAAGGGAAGCGCCACTGCCTCTTGCATACCTATGCACAATTCGGCTAGCGTGCAGGCATTGCTCAGCACTTACCTACCCAGAGGCACCTCATGGCTCGTCATCTGAAACAAGGCCGGGACCAACATGCTATCGCGGAGGAGGACGCCAAGGTGCGGGCCACCGTCGAGGCGGCGCTCGCCGACATCGCGGCCGAGGGCGATGCGGCCGTGCGGGAGATGTCCGTCAGGTTCGACGGCTGGGACCGGGCCGATTACCGCCTGACGGACCAGGAGATCCGAGGCTGCCTCTCCGAACTGTCGCAGCGCGACCTCGACGACATCCGCTTCGCCCAGGAGCAGGTCAGGAACTTCGCCGAGCATCAGCGCGCCTCCATGAGGGACATCGAGGTGGAAACGCTGCCGGGCGTGGTGCTGGGGCACAGGAACATCCCGGTCAACTCGGTGGGGTGCTACGTGCCCGGGGGCAAGTATCCGCTCCTGGCCTCCGCCCACATGTCGGTGATCACCGCCCGGGTGGCCGGCGTGCCCCGGGTCATCACCTGCGCCCCGCCGTTCGAGGGCAGGCCCGCCCCTGCGATCGTGGCCGCCCAGCACCTCGCCGGAGCGGACGTGATCTACTGCCTGGGCGGCATCCAGGCTGTCGGCGCCATGGCACTCGGCACCGAAACGATCGCCCCGATCGACATGCTCGTCGGACCGGGCAACGCATACGTGGCCGAGGCCAAGCGGCAACTGTACGGGCGCGTGGGGATCGACCTCTTCGCGGGCCCGACCGAAACCCTGGTGATCGCCGATGACAGCGTGGACGCCGAGATCTGCGCCACCGACCTCCTCGGCCAGGCGGAGCACGGCCCCAACTCGCCCGCCATCCTCCTGACCACCTCGGACAGCCTCGCGCGCGCGACCATGGCGGAGATCGAGCGTCTGCTGGGGATCCTGCCCACCGCGGCCATCGCCCGCAGGGCTTGGGAGGACTATGGCGCCGTGATCGTCTGCGACTCCGAGGACGAGATGGTCCGGGAGGCCGACGCGATCGCGTCGGAGCACGTCCAGGTCATGACGCGGGATCCCGACTATTTCCTGCGCAACATGACAAATTACGGGGCGCTCTTCCTGGGGCCTCGGACCAACGTGTCCTACGGCGACAAGGTCATCGGCACCAATCATACGCTACCGACCAAGAAGGCGGCGCGGTACACCGGCGGCCTCTGGGTGGGCAAGTTCCTCAAGACGGTCACCTACCAAAAGGTGCTCACCGACGAGGCGTCGGCGATGATCGGCGAGTACTGCTCCAGACTGTGCATGCTCGAGGGCTTCGCCGGCCACGCCGAGCAGGCGAACATCCGTGTCCGCCGCTACGGCGGCCGCAACATCCCTTACGCGACGGCCGCCGAATGACTGCCGTCCCTCTCCCCGAAGCTCCCTCGTTCAGGCTCGACGGCAAGCGCGCGCTCGTCACGGGCGCCGGACGCGGAATCGGGCTTGCGGCCGGCGCTGCCCTGGCCGCGGCAGGCGCGCACGTGACGCTTGCCGCGCGCAGCCGCCACGAGGTCGAGGCCGCGGCCGAAGCCATCCGACAGCGGGAAGGGGAGGCCGCCGCGCTGCCCCTCGACCTCACCGACCTCGACGCCGTGGCGAGGGCGATCCGGGTCGCCGACCCGTTCGACATCTTCCTCAACAACGCCGGAACCAACCGGCCGGCGCCCTTCGTCGAGGTGACGGTCGAGGATTTCGACGCCATCATGGGGCTCAACGTCCGCTCGGCCTTCTTCGCGGCGCAGGCCGTCGCGCGGCGGCTGATCGAGGCGCAGCGCCCTGGCTCGATCATCAACGTATCGTCGCAGATGGGCCATGTCGGCGGCGCTGGCCGCACCGTGTACTGCGCCTCCAAGTTCGCCGTCGAAGGCATGACCAAAGCCATGGCCATCGAGCTGGGCCCGCACCGGATCCGGGTGAACACGCTGTGCCCGACCTTCATCGAGACGCCGATGACTGCCCCCTTCCTGGCCGATCCGAGCTTCAAGGAAAGCGTCCTCGCGAAGATCAAGCTTGGCCGGCTCGGCCGGGCCGAGGACCTCACAGGCGCCATCGTCTTCCTGGCCAGTGACGCCTCGGCGCTGATGACCGGCTCCTCCCTGGTGGTGGACGGAGGATGGACGGCGGAATGAGCAAGAAGCCTGCCAAAGAGCCGACACGCGTCGTGAACGCCTTCGACGTGGCCCGCCTCGCCGGCGTGTCGCAATCGGCGGTGTCGCGGACGTTCACGCCAGGCGCGAGCGTCGGCCAGGCCACGCGCGAGAAGGTGGAGAAGGCGGCCAAGAAGCTGGGCTACCGCCCGAACGCCCTGGCGCGGTCGCTGATCACCCGGCGCTCCCGCATCATCGCGGTCGTCATGGCCTACCTCGACAACCAGTTCTACCCTGACGTCCTGGAGACACTCTCCGGCAAGCTGCAGGCGCTCGATCACCAGGTCCTGCTGTTCACGGCCAAGGACGGCTCCCTGTCCGATCCGCTGTTCGAGCAGGTCATGCGCTACCAGGTGGACGCCGTGGTGCTGGCGTCGGCGACGCTGTCCTCCGCCCTGGCGCGGGAATGCCGCCAGGCCGAGGTCCCGGTCCTCATGTTCAACCGCACGACGGACGATCCCGATGTGTCGAGCGTGACGGGCAGCAACGAGGCCGGAGGGCGGCTGGTCGCCGCGTTCCTCGCCGCCGGCGGGCACAAGCGCCTCGCATACGTCGCCGGGGTCGAGGTCTCCTCCACCAACCGCGACCGCGAGCGGGGCTTCCGCGAGGGGCTGGCGGCGCAGGGGCTGGCCGAGCCGCTCCGGGCTGTGGGCAACTACTCCCTGGCCGCCGCCCAAGAGGCCGCCAGGGCGCTGCTGTCGCGCGAGGACCGGCCGGACGCCATCTTCTGCGCCAACGACCACATGGCCATCGCCTGCATGGACGTCGCCCGGCACGAGTTGGGGCTGCGCATCCCGGACGACCTGTCGGTCATCGGTTTCGACGACACCGCCCCGTCGCGCTGGCCCAGCTACAGCCTGACCACGTTCTCGCAGCCGCTGGTGCCGATGGTCGATGCCACCGTCGGCATCCTCATGGACCTGATCGCCGATCCGGACCAGCCGGCGCGCCGGACGGTCATCGGCGGCGATCTTCTGGTGCGGGGGTCGGCGCGGCTGCCGGCCGCCGGCCTTGTCGAAGCAAACGGACGCCGGATCTGGCGCCCTGTCAGGGAGGACTGAGAGCATGGGAATGAAAGGCTTCGATCCGGACTTCAAGGATCTGCCGGACTACATCATCAAGATCACGGAGCGGATCTGGGAGGGCAGGGGGATCGGGCTGATCCGCCGGTGGTACTCCGAGGACTGCCCCGTCCACACCACCATGGGCCCGCTCAAAGGGTCGGAGGGCATGGTGGCCGGCACCCTCGAGACGCTCAACGCCCTGCCGCAGCGACGGCTCCTGCCCGAGGACGTGATCTGGTCGGGCAACGACCGGGACGGCTTCCTGTCGTCCCACCGCCTGGTCTGCCCCGGACGCCACACGGGCGACGGCCCGCTCGGGCCGGCGACGGGCCGCTCCGTGGTGGTGCGCGCGATCGCCGACTGCTTCTGCGTCGACAACCGGATCGTCGAAGAGTGGCTGATCCGCGACTCGGCGGGCCTCCTGGCCCAGATCGGCGTCGATCCTGGCGAGTATGCAGCGCGGCTCGCGGCCGCAGACCACGCCGCCGGCAAGGCGGCCTGGCACCTCGAGGATGCCCGCCGGCTGCGGCAGGAGGGGGCCCTCCGCCCACCCGTGCACCAGGATCATCCCGCCGCGCGCATGGTGCGGGACGTGATGGCGGCCGTGTGGAACGCTGACCTCGATGTGGTCTCGCAAGCGTACCACCCCGCTTGCAGCGTGCACCTGCCGGGCTACCGCACAGCCTATGGCCATGAGCAGCTCTTCGAGTTCCTGTTCGGATACCTGGCCGCCCTCCCGGACGCCAAGATCGCGATCGAGCACTCGATCGCCCGGGACGATCCCGGCATGCCGACCCGGGTCGCAACCCGATGGTGGCTGACGGGCACGCACACCAGCCACGGCGTGTTCGGCCCACCCAGCGGCGCCACCGTCCTGGCGTTGTTCGTCACCCACGCGCACGTCATCGACGGGCGGATCCGCGAGGAATGGGTCCTGGTCGACGAGGTCGGCATCCGCAAACAGATCGCGCTGTCGCGCGGCTAGCTTGCATACCTATGCAAATCTGGTAGCATGGCACAAAAGAACACACAGGAGGAAACGATGCTGAACAGAAGGCAGTTGTTGGGTGCGGGCCTCGGGGCCGGCGCCGCTCTCTCGCTCCCGCGCCTCGCCTTGGCGCAGGGCAAGCCGTACGCCGGTACCCAGGTCAATGTGCTCCTGCCCCAGGGTGCGCAGTTCCGGGCCCAAGAGAAGCGCTTCGGCGAGTTCGAGGCGCTGACGGGCATCAAGCCCGTCTACAGCTACGTCCCCTACGGCCAGCTGCGCGACAAAATCACCACCGAGGGCGTGGCCGCCAGCCCAGCCTTCGACATCGTCTGCTACCAGGACAGCTGGGGCCCTGGCCTGGCCGTGTACCTTCAGCCCCTCGACGAGTGGCTCAAGCGCGACAGCATCAACATGGACCGCTATCCCCAGGCCTACAAGCTCGGGAGCCAAATCGCGGACAAGACCGTCGGCCTGCCGGTCCGCGGCCATCCCCAGATGCTGTTCTATCGCAAGGACCTGCTGGAGCAGGCCGGCGTGCAGCCGCCGAAGAGCTGGGACGAACTGGTTACCGTCGCCGACGTGGTCCAGAAGAAGTCCGGCATCTCGGGCGTGGCCATGTACTACGGCAAGGGCAACGGCGGCCAGAACCTCTTTCTGTGGCTGAACCACCTCTGGGGCGCAGGCGGCGACATCTTCGGCGAAGGGTACAAGACCACGCGCTTCAACGACCCGACCGGCGTGGAGGCGACGCAGAAGTACTTGGACTACCTGCTCAAGCACAAGGTCGCCGCCCCGGGCTCCGTGCAGTTCGTCGAGAGCGACGCGGTGAACTCCGTGGCGCAGGGCAACTCCGCCATGGTGATGGTCTGGTGGTGGGTTTACCCCGAGCTCACCGGCGAGCAGTCGAAGCTCAAGCCGGAGCAGGTCGGCTTCGCGCCGATGCCCCGCTACGCTCCGGACAAGCCCGCCTCCTACGCCCTCTCGCTGCCGTTCGCGGTGAGCGCGAACTCCAAGAAGAAGGATGCCGCTTGGGAGTTCATGAAGTGGGTCTCAAGTCCCGGACTGGAGGTGGCCTGCGCGACCGACAAATCGGACAAGAGCACGGCGGACATCGTGGTGACGCACAAGTCGAGCTTCCTCGACCCCAAGGTCAACGAGGTGAACGGCGGCCTGCACCGGGTGGCGGCCCAGAGCCTCGAGGGCTCCCGCATCATGCCGCAGCTGAAGGAGTGGCCGCAGATCGCGTCAGTCCTTGAGAACACCATCTCCGAGCTCGCCACCGGCGGCAAACCCGTGAAGGCCGGTCTCGACGCCGCGGCGCAGGAAGCCGATCGCATTCTGCGCCGCGCCGGCACGCGCCGGGGCTGAACGCGCGGGACGATGCGGCCAAGACCGCATCGTCCCTTCCTTTGGCTGACTTGCTCGTCAGGGAGCGACCCGGATGCAGGACAAGACCCTCAAATACTGGCTCGTCGCGCCGGCGCTGCTCGTCATCGCCGTGACACTTCTCTACCCGCTCGCCTCGGCGCTCTGGTACTCGCTGCACGAGTGGAACCTCTCCGACCAGCCGACGCTCGGACCCTATGTCGGGTTCGAGAACTACCTCAGGGCGATCACCGACGACCCCGACCTCCTCGGCAGCGGCCGGGTCACGGCCGTGTTCACCGCGTTGTCCGTGTTCTTCACCCTGGCGGTGGCGATGGCGCTCGCCGTCCTGCTCGCCGGCAACGGGCGGCTCGAGATCAACACTCGCACCCTGCTCGTGATCCCGTTCGCCATGTCGCCCGCGCTCGTCGGTGTCTCGTGGCGCTTCCTGCTCAACCCGGAGTTCGGCGGGTTCTCGGCGATCCTCGGCACGCTCGTCCCCGGCCTCAAAGGCGCTTCGTTCCTGGCGGATCCGTCGCTCGCGATGGCGGCGCTGATCATCTGCGACGTCTGGCACTCGGCGCCGTACTTCATGCTGATGTTCATCGGCGCGCTCGCCTCGCTGCCGCAGGAAACGGTGGAAGCCGCGCAGGTCGACGGCGCGTCGAAGTTCCGCCTGTTCTTCGAGGTGGTGCTGCCGCAGCTCAAGCCCGTGCTGGCGATCGCGGTGCTGCTCAAGATCATCTTCTCGTTGAAGGTTCTCGACCAGGTCATCACCCTGACCAACGGCGGACCCGGCACCTCCACGGAGACCTTGGCGCACTTCATCTACCAAACGGCCTTCCGCTGGTACGACGTGGGTTATGCCGCGGCGACCGCATACCTGCTGGCCGCCCTCATGGCCGTCTTCGCGGCCGTCTACTTCCAGCTCATCACGGAGCGGCGCCCCACATGACCGACAGCTCATCCATTCCCGCAGCCGCCATCGTCCAGCCGGTCCGCCGCCCCATGTCGCGGCTGTCGCTGAGGTCCCGCAAGCGGCTTCATGGCGCTGCCAGGACACTCACGATCCTGCTCGTCATCCTCGTGTTCTTCGGGCCCGTCGTCTGGATCATGCTGACCGCGTTCAAGGAGCCCCGCGACGTCTACAGCCTGAGCCTGCTGTTCACGCCGACCCTCGACAACATCAGGACAGCCTTCGGGTCACCGTTCTTCCTGGGCAGCCGGACGCTCAACAGCCTGATCGTCACCTTCGGCACCATCATCCTGTCGCTGCCGATCGCCACCGGTGCGGCGTACGCGTTCTCGCGCTTCCGCTTTCCGGGCGGGAACGCGTGGTCGCTCGGCATCCTCGCGACGCAGTTCATCCCGCCGGTGATCATCATCATCCCCCTGTTCATCGCGTTCCGGGCGGCGAACCTCCTCGACACGCGCCTGGCCCTGGTCATCGCCAACATGTCGTTCGTGGTGCCCTATTCGATCTGGATGATCAAAGGCTTCATCGACGCCATCCCGACCGACATGGAGGAGGCCGCCCAGATCGACGGCGCATCGCGCCTGCGGGCGATCTGGGACGTCGTCGTCCCGATGGCGCTGCCGGGCATCGCGACGGCCGCCATCTTCGCCTTCGTGGTGTCCTGGAACGAGTTCTTCTACGCGCTCGTGCTCTCGCGGCAGGAAGCGACCACGCTCCAGGTCGGGTTGATGGGCGCCCGCACGGAGCGGGGCGACGCCTGGGAGATCATGGCGGCTATGGGCCTCGTGATCATCCTGCCGATGCTCATCCTGTCCCGCTACGTCCAGAAATACTTTGTCGCCGGGCTCGTCTCCGGCTCCGTCAAGTGAGGATCCGCCATGGCTTCCGTTGAACTGGTTGACGTCGAGAAGCGGTTCGGGGCGTTCACCGCCCTGCAGCGTCTGAACCTGACCATCGCCGACGGCGAGTTCCTCGTCCTTCTCGGCCCCTCGGGCTGCGGCAAGACCACCACGATGCGCATGGTGGCGGGCCTGGAGGAGCCGACGGGCGGCGACATCCTGATCGGGGGCAACCGCATCAATGATGCGCTGCCCAAGGACCGCGACGTCGCGATGGTGTTCCAGAACTACGGCCTCTATCCGCACATGACGGTGGCCCAGAACATCGGCTACCCGCTGAAGGTGCGGGGCGTCGGCGGCACCGAGCGCGAGGGGCGCATCAGGCAGGCGGCCGAGAAGGTCGAGCTGGGGCCCTTGCTGCACCGCAAGCCGCGGGAGCTCTCCGGCGGGCAGCGGCAGCGCGTTGCCCTGGCGCGGGCCATCGTCCGGACGCCCCAGGTGTTCCTCATGGACGAGCCGCTGTCGAACCTGGATGCCAAGCTGCGGGTCACGATGCGGGCGGAGATCAAGCACCTGCAGCACGAGTTGGGGGTGACGACCATCTACGTCACCCACGATCAGATCGAGGCCATGACGCTGGCCCACCGGGTCGCGGTCATGAACGGCGGACGGATCCAGCAGCTTGACACCCCCGAGGCCATCTATGACCGGCCCGCCAACCTGTTCGTCGCCGGCTTCATCGGCTCCCCGCCGATGAACCTCATCCATGGCGAAATGGTCGGCGACAGATTCCAGACGGTGGGCGTGGCACTCCGATGCCCTCCCTCCGGCGCGCGCGGCAAGGTCGTGCTGGGCGTGCGCCCCGAGGACGTCTCGGTTGCCGAGGCTGGCCAGGGCCATGTCCAAGGCACGGTGTACGCCGTCGAGCTCACCGGAGAGGCCATCCTCGTGACGACGACTGTCGGCACCGAACGCCTGATCGCCCGGGCCCCCCGCACGTGGCGGGGTGGCGTCGGAGCCCCCATCGGCCTGACGGTCGACACAACCCGCCTGCACCTCTTCGACGAGGCCACCGGGCAGAGACTCAACGAAACCGATGAACGGAAAGCAGCATGACCGATCTGAGCACCCGCCTCGTCCGCTACGCCGACCTGCGGCCCTGCACGAACGCCTTCGTCGACGCCCGCACCCCGGGGTCCGACAGGAAGGAGAACTTCACCATCATCGGGCCGGGCGTCTCGGAGAACCCGAACCAGTTCGTCCACATTCCCGAGGCGCACGGCTTCAACATCGGCGCCGCGCGCCAGCCCGGCGGATGCCTCAATTCCCAGCACAGCCATGAGACGGCGGAGGTGTTCGTCATCCACTCGGGGCATTGGCGCTTCCTGTTCGGGGTGAACGCCGGCGACGACGGACACCTTGATGCGGCGCCCGGCGACGTCGTCTCGGTTCCGATCCACATGTTCCGCGGGTTCAAGAAGCTCGACGACGGGGTTGGCTTCCTGTGGGTCGCCCTTGGTCTGGACAATCCCGGGAAGGTCACCTGGGCGCCGCGGGTGTTCGAGCTCGCCAGGCAATACGGCCTCGTCCTCCTGAAGGGCGGCAGACTCGTCGACACCACCATCGGTGAGACGGTGCCGGACGGCGCCGAACTGGAGGATGCCCCGAACGAGGAGATGATTCGGCGCCTCGCGACGCCGTCGCTGGAGAAGCTTGCGCAGGGCCATGTCGCGCTCGGCGACATGAAGGGGAATCCTGACTCGCCCCTGGCCGGCCCCGGCGTCGAAGAATGCCCGGTGATCACCCCGACCACAACTCGGGACGGGTTCGAGCCCGGGCCGATCGTCGGGTGGTGGCCGCACGGGTTCAACCTGCGGTGCCTCAGGATGGATGTCGGCGCCGCGGTGGCGCCCCACGTCCGCGAGGAGGAGGAGGTCATCTTCCTGCACCACGGAACGCTCGAGGTCGCGACACCGCAAGGATCCGTGGTGATGGCCGCGGGGGACACGTTCACGACGCCCAAAGGCCTTGAGCGTTCGTTCCGGGCGCTTTCGTCCGACGGCGTCATCGCCTATGTGGTCCGGGGCGGGGACGAGGCCGGCGCCGTGCGCTTCACCAGCCGCCTGGCGGCCGAGTGATGCCGGTCGTCACCACCCATGTCGGCAGCCTGCCCCGCAGCCAGGCTGTCGCGGACTGCCTGTTCGCGCGCGAGAAGGGCGTCCCGATCGATGCCGCGGCCGTTGAGGCCATCATGGCCGAGGCGACCCGTGCGATCGTGCGGCGGCAGCGGGAGGTGGGGATCGACCTGCCCTCCGACGGCGAGACCTCGAAGATCTCCTACGCGACGTACATCAAGGATCGGCTGACCGGGTTCGGCGGGGACTCGCCCCGGCGTCCGCCAGCCGACCTGGCGGACTACCCGGGTTTCATGGAGCGGCAGGCGCAGGCCGGCGGAACGCCAACCTACCGGCGCCCGCGCTGCGTCGGCCCCGTTGCGGTCAAGGACCTTTCCCCTTTGGACAAGGACATCGCGGCTTTTTCCTCGGGACTGGCGGCGGCCGGATACGAGCGCGGATTCATGAACAGCGCGAGTCCGGGCGTCATCGCCCTGTTCCAGCCCTCGGATCACCACGCCAGCCTGGACGCTTATCTCGCCGACCTCGCGGAGGGCATGCGCGCGGAGTACGAGCGGATCGTCGCGGCCGGATTGATCCTGCAGATCGACGCCCCTGACCTTGGTCTGGGGCGGCACATGATGTACCGCGACCTCACCGATGACGCGTTCGTGCGGCGTGCGGAGGCGCATGTGGAGGTTCTCAACCATGCGCTGCGCAACATCCCGGGCGACCGCGTCCGCCTGCATGTGTGCTGGGGGAATTACGAAGGCCCCCACACGCGTGACATCGGGTTGGAGCGGATCCTCCCGGCCGTCCTGAGGGCCAAGCCGCGGGCGCTGCTGTTCGAGGCCTCGAACCCGCGCCACGCGCACGAATGGCGGGTCTGGACGCAGGTGAAGGTGCCGGACGATTACGTGCTCATCCCCGGATGCCTCGATTCCACGACGAACTTCGTCGAGCACCCGGAGCTGGTGGCGGAACGGATCATGCGCTTTGCCGCCCTCGTCGGGACCGACCGCGTCATCGCCGGCACCGACTGCGGCTTCTCGACGTTCGCCGGGTTCGGGACGGTGGATCCGGAGATCGTCTGGTCCAAGCTGCGGGCCCTGGTCGAGGGGGCCGCCCTGGCGAGCCGCCGCCTTGCTCGTGGCGCCGCGGCCTGAGCGGCCATGTCCCGGATCCCGCTCGTGCTCCTGCCCGGCATGATGTGCGACGGCCGCCTGTTCGCTCCGCAGGTCGCCGCCCTGTCCGACGTCGCCGACGTATGGATCGGGGACATCACCCGATCCGACAGCGTGGATGCCCTTGCCGCCGATGTGCTGGCCAACGCTCCGTTCGCCACCTTCGCCCTCGCCGGGCTCTCCATGGGCGGGATCGTCGCCATGCGGATGATCGCCCAGGCTCCAGCGCGCATTCCGCGCTTGGCCCTTCTCGATACCAACCATCTCGCCGAAAGCGCCGAACGGCGGGCCCAGCGCGAGCCGCAGATCGCTCGAGTGCGCGCCGGCCATCTGCGCCAGGTGCTCGTCGAGGAGATGAAACCGCACTATCTGGCCCCGGTGCACCGGGCGGATCAAGGGGTCCTCGATCTGGTGCTTTCCATGGGCCTCGCGCTGGGCCCGGACGTTTTCGAGCGGCAATCGCTCGCGCTGCGCAATCGGCCCGACGCGACGGAGTCCCTGCGCGGCTACCCCGGACACGCGTTTGTCCTCTGCGGCCGGTTTGATGCGCTTTGCCCCGTCTCGCGCCATGAGGCCATGGCGGCCCTGCTGCCCCAATCTCATCTCGCCATCGTGGAGAACGCAGGGCATATGCCAACCTTGGAGGAGCCTGACACGGTCAGCAGCGCATTGCGCGCATGGCTGACCTCGGAACAGGGGAACCGTCGATGATGATGACGCTCAAACAACGATTGAAGGACCGGGCGCCTTTGATCGGCACCTTCCTCAAAACGCCGTCGCCGCATGTGGCTGAGATCCTCTCGCTGACGGAGCTGGATGTCCTGTGTCTCGATGCCGAACATGCGCCCTACGACCGGGGCTCGATCGACGCTTCCGTGCTCGCCTGCCGGGCCCACGGCATGCCGGCTCTCGTGCGCACGCCGTCGGCGGCTCCGGAGCACATCCTGTCCGCCCTCGATGTCGGCGCCACCGGCGTTGTCGTGCCACACATCCGATCCGCGGATGACGCCCGGGCGCTGGTGCGGTCCGCCCATTTCGGTCCCGGTGGGCGCGGCTATGCGGGGTCGCCCCGCGCCGCCGGTTACACGGGCCGGAGCATGGCGGAACATCTCAAACTCTCGGCGGCGGAAACGGTTGCGGTCGCGATGGTCGAGGACGTTGAGGCTGTCGACGTGATCGAGGAGATCGTCGCGGTTCAGGGCCTCGACGCGATCTTCATCGGACGGGCCGACCTGACCGTCGCACTGGGCGAACGCGATGCGCAGAGCGATGTTGTGGTCAGGGCAGTCCAGCATGTCTGCGAGGTGGCGAGGAAGGCCGGAATGCCGGTCGGGATGTTCGTGCCTAAAGTGGACGAGGTCGCCCGTTGGACCGCATCAGGAGCAAGCCTGTTCCTCTTGGAGTCTGACCAAAGCTTCTTGCTCGAGGGAGCACGGCGTCTCGCGCGCCGGTTTCGCGAGCAGTCCGCCACCTAGCTGTTCGACAGGGGACATCGTTAAGATCAGGGCGTTGCCTGTGCGGTGCGTCCAGTCCTGTCGATGCACGCCAGTCACCGGAGCGGGGTCCGTCATCATCCAAGGCCCTGGACGAGCCAAACAAGCAAGATTGGCTTTTCCGGCAAAGGGAGGATGAGCGTGCCTGAAGCGACAAGAGCTGCATGAGATCGATCCGCAAGCAGATGGTTCTAAACAGATCCGATGTCGCTGCAAGGAGAACCCGACGCCATTGACCTCTCGAAGAACGGGTTGTTTTCCCTCCGCAGGTTGTCCCAGAGGAATGCAGCCGCGCGGCTGGGTGCTCCACGACGGGGCACGTCAGGAATCGCCTTCAGCAAGGATTAGCTGCGATGCCGCCTCTCCGATCATCAGTGTCGCCGCCATGATATTGGCATTCGGAATGGTTGGCATGACGGAGGCGTCCGCCACGCGCAACCCTTCAACTCCCATCACCCGTAGTTGTCCGTCGACCACCGATCCGATCGCGCAGGTGCCGCAGAGGTGGGAGTATGTGCCGGCCCTGCTGCGGATATAGGTCTCTACGTCCTCGGTACTAGGGGCGAGTTCATGGGCCACCTGGGTGCGCATCGCGCTGGTCCAGGCGACCTGACGCGCTAGGATGATAGCGTCCTTCAGCACCTGCAGATCCTGGTCCGAACCAAGGTAGTCCGGATCAACCAGGGGCGGATCGTCCGGGTTCGCGGACTGCAGGCTCACCGAGCCTCGGCTCACCGGGCGCATCATTCCGGCCATAATCGAGAGGCCGTCCCGCCCGTCATAGGAAGCGGACGGGTGCAAGCCGTTCCAGAAGATGAGCTGCGTGTCGGGCGCATCGGCAGCGATGCGGCTTCGCGCGAAGAGCTGCGTCTCCCCGCCCACGCCCCGCGCGGGCGGGAGCGGACGCCGAAGCTTCAGGTCGAGCGCGCGGAGGATGATGTGGTCTTGAAGATTTTTCCCAACGCCCGTCAGCGGTGCGATGACAGGAAGCCCGATGCGCGCGAGAGCCGCCGGATCGCCGATGCCCGCCAGCAGCAGGAGCCGAGGTGTGTCGATTGCGCCGGCGCACAGGATCGTTTCGCGCCCGGCAAGCAACTCGGACTCGACGCCTTGGTGCAGGACCCGGACCCCGATACATTTGCCGTTTTCTAGAAGCAGACCTCGCACCCGTCCTCCGATCAGGACCGACAGGTTTGGGCGATCGAGCACCGGGTGCAGGTATGCGCGAGCCGCGCTGACCCGGACGCCGTCCCGGATCGCCAGATCCATCCAGCCCAACCGGTCCTGGCATGCCCCGTTGATATCACCGCGCGCGAAGCCCGCCTCCTCCGCTGCCGCGAGCCAGAGGTGGGCTGCGGGGTGCGGATCGGCCGACGGACCATTGGCGAAAGGCCCGCCCGCACCGCGCCACTCGTCCGCGCCGCCGCTGAAATCCTCGAGCTTCTTGAACAGCCCCAGCACCGTCTCGAACCGCCAGTGGGCGCCGCCCATCGCGGCCCAATTGTCGAAATCGCTGGGGTGGCCGCGCACGAACAGCATCGCGTTGATGCTGCTGGATCCACCCAACACGCGGCCGCGCGGCAGCGCCAGCGCCCGACCTGCAAGCCCACGCTGCGGAACGCTCGTGTAGCCGTGATCGAACGAACCCCGCAGGTTGGAAATCCACGAGCCCGGATCTTCGATCGAGCGCTCACCGCGGTCTGATGCTCCCGGCTCGACGACGATGACGCTGTGCCCAGCGTCGGACAGACGTCGCGCGAGAACCGATCCGGCCGTTCCCGCTCCGACGATGACGTAGTCAGCAATGGTTGTGACGTGGGGCATTGTTCGTGCGTACCGCTCCCAGGATTCGCGCAGGCTGCTGACAAATGGTCGAGCCGATCAGCCGCCAAACGTGCAGCGACGATCGCGAGCGTCGGGTATCGAGGCCAACGCGATCGGTGCCTTTCAAGCACGTTTCACGTTCGCTCTTCCCAAGGCCCCAAAACAGGTTGGCCGGTTTCGTCCGTGAACAAGCTTATGACGTACGCCGAAAGCCAGGTCCAAGACAGTTTTCGTTCAAGCGTCAGGTCATTTGAGTCGAGCCTCGCACTGCCATATCCGCCGCAGCCAACGGCAGATCCGCAGACCATCTCGGCTAGGCCAAGCCTTGTTCGCCCCGCGGTCACACAGGCATGCGACGCCGCAATTCCGTTCGACACATGATCAGTTGAGGCGCCTCATCGCTGGCACGATCCGGCATTTGCCCGGCCGGAGGTTTGGCCGCTCAGCGGGCCTCGCCGGACGCTGCGGGAAAAGGTCGTCCCACCTCCGGGTCCAAGCCTGCCGATCGTGCGCCGCGCAGGAATGGGCAGGCTATGGGCGCACGTCCTCCCGCCCGTCACTGCCCACACTGCTGAAGGTGCTTCAGGCCACCTGATCATAAGGTGCCAAGGCAGTACCAGGACCGAAGCGGCGTCTGCGGGTTGCTTGTGGCCGGACGCTCCGGTACGGCGCGGCCATTCATAAATCAGATGGCTCCAGAAGGCTTTTTGTGTTGGCAAGATCGACGACCAGCAAGCCATAGTCCGGCCCGATGGGACGGTGTGTAGCAACGGCGGCCCACATCCGGCCGAAGCCGCAAGGGGAGGGCGCCTCATGGGGCGCACCGTCATGGGCACGCCAGCTCCGGGACAGGGCACCTCGACCGCTGGCTGAGGACTTCGCCGAGGTGAACCATAGCGGCCCCAAAGGCCATCGGAGGAACTCATGTCCCAGCCAGATGCGATTCCACTCAACGCGCGACCTACCGCACCGGCGGATTCCGGCTCCGGCACGGCACGCGATGCCGTCGTCGCCCGCCTTGAAGACCTGCCGCTGAGCTCATGGCATGTACGCGCCCGCGTCATCATGGGTGTTGCCACCTTCTTCGATGCTTTTGACGTGCTCGCGCTAGCGACCGTCCTGCCGGTCCTGTCAAAGATCTGGGGCCTGACACCCCAGCAGATCGGGGCTCTGATCGCGGTTGGCTTCATCGGGCAGCTTATTGGCGCGCTGTACTTCGGCTGGCTTGCCGAGCGCGTCGGCCGGGTCAGAACGACGGCCTACACCGTGATGATCTTCGCTGTCATGAGCCTCGCCTGCGCGTTCGCCTGGAACTTCACGTCACTGCTGATCTTCCGCTTCGTGCAAGGAATCGGCCTCGGAGGCGAGGTGCCGGTTGCGGCGTCCTACATCAACGAGCTCTCAAAGGCGAAAGGCCGAGGGCGCTTTTTCATCCTGTATGAGCTGATCTTCCCGATCGGCATTGTCGCTGCAAGCTTGACTGCGACCTGGACCGTGCCGAACCTGGGCTGGCAGTCCATGTTCATCATCGGAGCGGCACCGGCCCTGCTGGCTCTGGTCCTGCGTCGCATCCTGCCGGAATCCCCGCGCTGGCTCGTTGAGCGCGGCCGTCTCGCCGAGGCCGAAGCGGCGCTGGGACGGATTGAGAGGGCCGCGGGCCGCACGCCCACGCCGCTGCCGCGCACACCCGCCGCGACGATGGCTCCGGCGCCCGCGGCAGCCAGCCACTGGCTCGACCTCGTAGGACCGGGTTACATCTCGCGCACACTGGTCGTCTGGGTCGTTTGGTTTGCCTGCTTCTTCGTCACGTTCGGCTTGTCATCCTGGTTGCCGACGATCTACAGCAGGGTTTACCAGTTGCCTCTCGCGGAGGCGCTCCGCTACGGGCTTTACGCGAACATCGCCGGGCTGGTCGGCTCAACTCTGTGCGCGTTCCTGATTGACCGGGTCGGCCGCCGGCTTTGGCTGTGGGGCGCCTTTCTCGGGGCGGCGCTCCCGCTCGTCGCGCTCTACTGGCTTGGGGTTGACGACGTCGTGCGGGTCGCCTGGTTGTCGTCGCTGTCCTATGCCTTCGTGTCGTCGATTGCGGCTGTTGTCTACCTCTACACACCGGAGATCTATCCGACGCGGATGCGCGCGCTGGGCACCGGAACCGCCGCCGGATGGCGCTGCGTGGCGTCGGCCGCGGGACCGACAATCGTCGGTGCGCTCCTCGGCTCGTTCGGCGTAGCCGAAGTGTTCCTTGCCTTTGCGATCATGGCCTTGGTGGGCGTCGTCGCGGGCCTGCTCACAGTCGAGACGAGCGAGCGCGTGCTGGAAGACATCGCCCGCTGATGCCAGACGAGGTGGATTGGCCCTCAAGCGGAAAGGCCTTCAAAGGCGCTGCGCGGTCATCCCCCAGGGCGGCCTCTGCCACGCACCCGCCGCACCCATGGCAGGATCGTGGGATTGACTGGAGCACGGGTGTTTGTCCGTCGCCGTTGAGACTTATGCTTTCAACGGCGACGGACCCGAGGTTCAAGACCGGAAGTTCACACATGCTGTTCGCCGCCCATGCGAATGCGGCGAGAGCGCAGCCAAGGACATAAAAACATGGGTCACACCATCGACTATCATCACGGCGAGCAGGCACTTCAGGGCTATTTCGCGCGTGCGGAGGGCGACGGAGCGAGGCCGGGCGTGCTCATTGTTCATGCCTGGCTTGGCATAACCGAATCCATTCGGATGCGGGCCGACCGGGTGGCGGCGCTGGGCTACCACGCCTTCGCGTGCGACGTGTTCGGCCATCCGCCGGACCTTGCTGCCGGCCCGCACCCGACGATCCGGCCGTTTCTCCAGGATCGGGCGCTCTTCCGCAGCCGTGTGAGGGCCGGCCTCGACATCCTCGCGGCGCAGTCCGGGGTCGACCGGGCGCGGCTGGCGGCGATGGGATACTGCTTCGGCGGCCAGGCCGCGTTGGAGCTGGCCCGCGACAGGGCTCCCCTCAAGGGCGTCGTGAGCTTCCATGGCTCTCTCGACACGCCGTTGCCGGCGGGGCCCGGCGACATCGCAGGCAAAGTGCTCGTTCTGACCGGCGACGATGATCCCGTGGTGCCGTTCGAGAAGGTCGCTCTCTTCCGAGAAGAGATGCGGCGCGCGGAGGCGAATTTCGAGATCGACATTTATTCCGGCGCTCGACACAGCTTCACCGGAGAGGGCGCCCTCGACGCGACGCGCACCCCCGACGCCCGTTTCGACCCCCAGGCGGAGGCGCGCTCGTGGCGCAGCATGTCCGCCTTCTTTGCGGAGATCTTCCCATGACCCACCCGACTGTCCGCGACCGAGCCTATGAGGTGCTGCGCGCGCATGGCGTGACGACCGTGTTTGGCAACCCCGGCTTTACGGAGATGGCGTTCCTGAGCGGCATCCCGGCGGACTTCACCTATTATCTCGGGCTGCAGGAGGCCTCGGTCCTCGGCATGGCCGAGGGCTATGCGGGCACGACGGGCAAGCCCGTTCTCGTGAACCTCCACAGCGCCGCCGGGCTTGGCAATGCCATGGGCCATCTCAAGACGGCGTTCCACGCCAAGACGCCGTTGATCGTGACCGCCGGCCAGCAGCGCCGTGACATGTGTCTCTTCGAGCCAGCCTTCCACAACAAGGAAGCAACGGATCTGCCGAAGCCGTATGTCAAATGGAGCTACGAGCCACAGCGCGCGCAGGACGTCCCAGCCGCGTTGGCGCGGGCCATCCGCATCGCCACGCGCGAGCCGCAGGGGCCTGTTTATCTCTCGCTTCCCATGGATGACTGGGAGCGGGAAGCAGACCCTGAGCCGCCTCCTCAGCGCGACGTCTCGCGTCTGGTGGCGCCAGATCCGACCGCTCTCGCCGCCGCGGCCGAGCGGATCGCAGCAGCCGAGCGTCCCGCGCTGATCGTGGGCGCCGCGATTGATCGGGCGGGAGCCTGGGAGCCGATGATCGCGCTGGCGGAGCGGCTCGGTGCGCCCGTCTACACCGCACCCACTTCCACGCGCGTCTCCTTTCCTGAAAACCACCCGCTCTACCGCGGCGGACTGCTGTTCGACCGCGCCGCCATTCTGCAGCGGCTCGCGGGGCATGACCTCGCCGTGGTGATCGGAGCACCCGTTTTTGAGATCTACGTGGGCGGCAACGGCCCGTTGATGCCGGATGGATGCGCGCTCATCCAGTTCACGGACGATCCCGCCGAAGCAGACCGCGCCCTTGAAGGGGACGCCGTGGTCGGCCATGTGCGGCTCTCCCTCGAAGGGCTGCTTCTGGCCATGCCAACCAAGGAACGCGTGTGGCCGGCCCCACGCCCGACCTTGCCACCCCCTGACATGAGTGACCCGCCGCAGGCCCATGCGGTTTTCTCGCTTCTCGAGGGCATCCGCCCGCACGATTCGGTGCTCGTGCTGGAGGCGCCATCCCATGCCGGAGCGGCACGCATGCGGATGCGCATCACGACGCCTGGCGGGTACCGGTACGCCGGCGTCGGCGGGGTCGGCAACGGCGTACCATGCGCGGTGGGCGTGCAGCTCGCCGATCCGTCACGCCGCGTCGTCTGCATCAGCGGCGACGGCTCGCTGCTCTATTCCATGCAGGCACTCTGGACCGCGGCGCAACATCGAGCGAGAGTGGTGACCGTGGTGCTCGACAACGGTGGCTATCTCGTCCTCAAGGCAACCGGTGACTTCCTCGGGCTCGGTCACGCGCAGCCCGGTCTCGACACGCCGGGCATCGACATCGTCAAGATCGCCGAAGGTTTTGGGGTGCCGGCATGGCGCGTGACGCGCGTGGCGGATGTCGCAGCCGCCTTAGAGCGCGCCTTCGCGACGGACGGGCCTTCGCTCGTCTGCATCTCTGTCGACGCGAGTTTGCGCCCGCTTCTCTCCTGATGCCTCAGCAGCAATCCGACACACCTCGCGCCGAAAGGTAGCGGGGTGTCGTCCCGCTCACTTGCGTCCTTTGCTCCGTTGCCAGCTCTGGTGCTCCTTCGCCTTCGCCAAGGCAAACCCAGGCTCAGCCTTGTCTGGGTTTGAGCCAACCGCGACGCGCTCCGAAGACACCTAGAGCACCGGCAGTTCTGACGGATTTGTTGGGGCTTTCCGGCATGGCGGCTTCGTGATTCACTTGTCTCAGCCCTCTTTCTGGGAGGAGATGAGCGATGACCAAGTCCTACTCGCTGGATCTGCGGCGCCGGGTGGCGCGCTTTGTCGAGGCGGGGCACTCCTGCCATGCGGCTGCGCGGCACTTTGAGGTCTCGGTCGCCTTCGTGGTCCGGCTCATGGCGGCGTACCGAGCCACCGGCAGCCTGGCGCCCAAGCCGGAGGGCGGCTGGCGCTACTCCAAGCTTGATCCGCATCGCGATTTCCTGCTCCAGCGTGTGGCCGAGAAGGGCGACATCACCATGCCGCAGCTCGCGGCTGAACTGGCAGCTCTTGGCACCAAGGTCACGCCCGCGTCAATCTCGCACTGGTTCCGCCGCCAGGGCTACCGCTTCAAAAAAAACGCTGCGGGCCAGCGAACAAGGGCGCTCCGACGTGCGCCAAGCCCGCGAGCACTGGCGCACGAAGCGTCAGCCGCACATGCGCGAGGAGCCGCACCGGCTCGTGTTTCTCGATGAGACCGGCACCACCACCAAGATGACGCGTCTGCGTGGCCGCTGTCCCAAGGGGCAGCGTCTGTATGCCAAGGCGCCGTTCGGCCATTGGCTGACCCAAACCTTCGTGGCGGGGCTGCGCTACTGCGGTCTGACGGCCCCTTGGGTGATTGACGGGCCGATGACCCGGCGCATCTTCGAGACCTATGTGGAGACCCAGCTCGCCCCGACCTTGTCCACGGGAGACGTGGTGATCCTCGACAACCTGCCGGCGCACAAGAGTGAGAAAGCCGCGCAGTGTCTCAAGGAAAGAGGCGCCTGGTTCCTGTTTCTGCCACCCTACAGTCCTGATCTGAATCCCATTGAACAGGCCTTCTCCCAGATTAAAGCGCACTTGCGCAAAGCCGAAGCCCGAACGCTCGAAGCGCTCTGGCGGGCCATCGGCGACATATGCGATCTGGTCGAGCCTGAGGCATGCCGCAACTACTTCACTGCCGCCGGATATGGATTCGTCTGAATGCCCGCCGCTCTAGGTCCTGAATGGTTCGAAGCTCCAGCTCCACAATGCGCCGTCTCGCGACTTTGCCGACGTGCTCACGCGCACAAATTCGGCCCTGGTAAGGTGCTGGATGAGGCTCCTCATCGTTAAGCTCTCGTTTCCTGGCTTCGCGTCCGGATCCAAAATCCGGTGTCTTGATCAAAGGATCCTGCTGCACGCTGGCTTACCAGGAACTGCGTCCGCGTGCTGACCCCGTTTCCCATCGCCTGCAGCTTCCTTTTCCGAATTCCGGCTTGGTCTCTCGCGGAGGCGGCGATCAGTGATTCCGGCTCCGAGGACGCGGTCGCCACCAAACATCTAAGATCTGCGGCCGCGGCGAGGCTGACATCGGAAGCACATGGCTCGGCAACTGATCTACCATGTTTGCGTTTCGATGCTCTGCAAGCCGCACTAGGCCACGTCCAAACCAAGATCAAGGATGGGCGCGCTGTGTGTAACCCAGCCAGTGGAGATCAGGTCCACGCCCGAGGCTGCGACGGCAGGTGCCGTCACTGCTGTGATGCGACCGGATGCTTCCGTCACGGCCCGCCCGTTCACCCGCCGCACAGCCTCCGCGAGGGTGTCCGGGCTCATGTTGTCGAGCAGGATCGCGTCAGCTCCGACCTCCAGCACCTCATTCAGCTGATCGAGCGTGTCCACCTCGATCTCGATCTTGACGAGGTGCCCCACGGTTGCCCGCGCCCGCTCCAGTGCCGGCTTGGCGCCACCGGCGATGGCGATGTGGTTGTCCTTGATCAGGACGGCATCATCCAGCCCGAAGCGATGGTTGGCTCCTCCCCCGGCCCGAACGGCATGCTTCTCCAGCGGGCGCAGCCCTGGGGTCGTCTTGCGCGTGCAGACGATCCGCGCATGACCGTGAGGCTGAACGGCCTTGACGAGAGCCGCTGTCGCCGTTGCTATCCCTGACATCCGGCACATCACGTTCAGAGCCACGCGCTCCGCCGCGAGAATGCTCCGCGCCGGGCCCTCCACCCGCAGAACGGCCTCTCCGCGTTCAACACGGCTGCCGTCGGGGCGGTCGACGGCGACTGTGACGGCGGGATCAATCAAGGTGAACGCCAGAAGCGCCGCATCGACGCCTGCGACCACCCCGGGTTCACGGGCCACAATGGCTCCACGCAGCCTCGCATCGGCGGGAATGACGGCATCGCTCGTGATGTCACCGGCCCGGCCCAGGTCCTCGAGCAACGCCGCGCGCACGATTGGCTCCACCAGCAGGCGCGGGAGCGGGGACAGCGTGTTGTGTGGGCTGAGGATCGGCTTCATGCAACTCTCCTGGCAGGTGTGGCTGTTTCGCTGTCGATCTCCGCTGCGATGCGCAGCGCTTGATCGAGGGTGATTTCGGTATGCTGTTCAGGCGTTCGGGCAGGGTGGTCCAGCCTTTGATGAGCGCCCCGGCTCTCCTTGCGGCTGTACGCTGAGACTGCGATCATCAGGCTGGCCAAGGACGCGTCGCGCTCACACGTTGAACGCGCCTTGTGAACCATTGCACGGAGGTGACAGATCGCGTCCGTCAGCCCTGCCGCATCACGGAGCACGCCAACCTGCCGATCCATGTGAGATCGGATCTGTTCGACACCCGCAGATGGCTGATCACCAGAGCCGGACGGTTGGAGAGCAAGAGGAGGTGAGGGAGACTGGCCAGGCCCCGACCGGAGGTCCCGGCTCTTGATGTCGTCGGCGATCCAGGCGGCATAGGCCAGCGCCTCAAGGAGCGAGTTGCTCGCCAGCCGGTTCGCCCCGTGCAGGCCGGTTGAGGCAACCTCGCCGCACGCCCAGAGCCCTGCGACCGTGCTGCGGCCCTGATCGTCCACTGTGATCCCGCCCATGTGGTAATGCGCAGCCGGGCGCACGGGAATGGGATGGCGAACCGGATCGAGACCGGCGGCCCGGCACAGCGCCGTCACGCCCGGGAACTTATGGGTGATCCGCTCCCCAAGCACCTGGCGGGTGTCGAGGAACACACGTTCACCGGCACAGACCTGTGCAAAGATCGCCCGGGCCACCACATCGCGCGGCGCCAGTTCCGCTCCGGGGATGCCTTGCATGAAGCGCGCGCCGCGGCTGTTGACGAGCGTCGCCCCTTCACCACGCAGGGCTTCGGTGGCAAGCGGCATCGGATCGAGACCAGCCGCGATGGCTGTCGGATGGAATTGAACGAACTCAAGATCGCGCAGGACGGCCCCCGCGCGGGCCGCCAGCGCGAGCCCTCCCCCCATTGCACCCAAAGGATTAGTGGTGTGTGCGTAGAGCCCGCCGATCCCGCCTGTCGCCAGCACCACGGCCCGGCCCGGAATCAGGATGGGCCCCTCCCTATCCTCGGATCCCCACGTGGCGCAGAACACACCGCTCACCTCACCGTTGGCATCCAGCGCCAGGTCGGTGACCCGATGGCCCTCCCGAACCTCGATCCGCGGCGCGTAACTGACGGTCTGGATGAGGGCCTCCAGAACGCTCTTGCCGGTTCTGTCCCCATCCGCATGAACGATCCGCCGACGTGAGTGCGCGGCTTCCAACCCCAGGATCAGGCTATACCCGGACGCATTCTGATCAAATTGGGTTCCTTGAGCGATCAGCCATTCGATGCAGGCGGGAGCCGCCGCCGCCACACGGCCGGCAACATCAGGGTCGCTCAGGCCCGCGCCCGCCTGCAGGGTGTCAGCCGCGTGCAAGGCAGGGTGGTCGTCGCTCCCGACGGCCGCCGCGATCCCACCCTGCGCCAGGGGCGTAGCGGCGTGTTGTCCAAGAGGCGAGGCCACAAGCAGGGTCACCGGCAGCGGCGCCAGGCGCAGGGCTGTGGCAAGCCCAGCGATGCCGCCGCCCACGACCACCACACGATCGTGCGGATGGGTGGTTCTCATGGCAAGCCCTCAGCGAACAGCGAGCATGCGTTCGACAGCCAAGCGCGCCCGCTCGGCCACCGCCGGATCGATGGTCACCTCGTGCCGGCGCTGCTCAAGGGCGTGCCGGATCTTAGGGAGAGTGATGCGCTTCATATGCGGACACAGGTTGCAGGGCCGCACGAACTCGACCTCGGGATACAGAGCCGCCACGTTGTCGCTCATCGAGCACTCGGTCACGAGAGCAACACGGGCCGGACGGTTCTCCGCGACGAAGTCAGCCATGCCCGCCGTTGATCCGGAAAAGTCGGCTTCCGCCACCACCTCGGGCGGCGCTTCCGGGTGGGCCAGCACCACCACGTCCGGATAGCTCTCGCGCACGGCACGGATGTCCTCAGGGGTGAAGCGCTCGTGCACCTCGCAGTGCCCCGCCCAGGTGATGATTTCAATGCCGGGCACCTGGGCCGCCGTGTTCTGGGCCAGGAACTCGTCCGGCAGCATGATCACCCGGTCGACACCCAGCGATTCGATGACCTTCTTGGCGTTACCCGACGTACAGCAGATGTCCGACTCGGCCTTCACGGCCGCTGATGTGTTCACATAGGTGACCACCGGCACGCCCGGATAGCGGGCCCGCAGCTGCCGCACATCCCCTGCGGTGATCGACTCAGCCAGCGAGCAGCCGGCCTCGGCATCGGGGATGAGGACGGTCTTGTCAGGATTGAGCAGTTTGGCCGTCTCGGCCATGAAGTGCACCCCGGCGAGCACGATCACATCGGCGTCGGTGTTCACCGCCTCACGCGCCAGGGCCAGGCTGTCGCCGACGATGTCGGCCACCGTGTGGAAGATCTCGGGCGTCTGGTAGTTGTGGGCCAGGATGACCGCGTTGTACTCCCGTTTGAGCGCCAAAATGGCCTCGATGTCATGGGCGAACACCGGCCATTCCACGGCCGGGACGTGGTGCCGAACACGCGCATAGAGGTCAGGCAGGGGCAGGGACGCGGACACAAACGAAGCAGCACTGGCCATGGCGGCCTCCTATACTCATTCCGAGCAATAGTAGATCGCACAAATGCTCGGAATGAGCATTTGTGGCGCGCAAGAGAGCCGGCTTTGTAGCCGGCGCACGTCTTATGCTAGGCGCGAGTATAAGTCGGCGTCAACCCACAATCTGCGGCAACCCTGCATCACCTCAGCCGGGGCAGGCGCACGCCGGGCGCCGGACGCTCGACCAGCACCTCGCGCCGGAAGCGCACCAACCGGGCCGGGCGCCCCCCTGTCTCGGATGAGATCTCTCCTGTCTCCTCGACAAGACCTTGCATCTCGATCAGGCGGCGGAAGTTCTGCTTGTGCAGCCGGACGCCGGACAGTGCCTCCACCGTCTTCTGGAGGTCAAGGAGGGTGAAGGCATCCGGCATCAGTTCAAAGATCACAGGCCGGTACTTGATCTTGCCGCGCAGGCGGCCGATGGCGGTGGCCAGAATGCGTCGGTGGTCGAGCGCCATCGGCTGACCAGGCGTGATCTGCACCTTCGCGGAGACACCCGGCTGTGCGTCGCGCCGCGCCTCGGGCACAAGACCGGCCTCAAAGAGCAGTTCATAGCGCTCCAGCACCCGTTCATCGGTCCACTCCCCTGCCTCAAACCCGAACGTGAGCTCGATGCGCTCCTCGCGGCACCGCCTCAACGCCTTGCCACCTGCTCGCGCCCACGCCTTCAGGGCGGGTTCGATGACCTCAAGCGCCCTGGGCCGGCCGTCGCGCCAGTCCTCCCACGGAAGATAGCTGTACCAGTTCTGCCAGGCCGCATGGGCCAAACCGGCCGGTCGGGCTTCTCGCACCAAGGCGAGGTAGGCGATCGACAGGGCATGTCCGGCACCTGGTGCATCCGCCTCGGCCCGGTCGCGATCGCCAAACGTGTAGAGTTGCTCGACGTAGCCCAGCGTCAGCTGGGTTTGCTCGGCCACCCAGGCCCGCAGCCCCATCTCCAAAGTCCGGTGCTGGGACCGCAGAGGGCCAGAGGGAAGCCCATCCAGCGGCAGCGGCCCAGTGCGGATGGTCAGGACCCGCGGCTCGTCCGGGGTGGCTGCCATGATGGTGGCGCTGAGGTCGACGGAGGGAGCCTCGTCATGAGGCAGACGGGTCTTTGGTGCGCGGGTGGAGGAACGGGCTGCCATGGTACTCGGGAACGAAGGATCACGCAGAGCAACTGTGGGTGTCTTTGTCCCGTCTGTCGAGAGGACACTTGGGCGGGATCAGGGATTGGCGGCCCGATGGGCACGCGAGATGATGCGCGTCCGTGAATTAGGCGGCAGGCTGGGACACCTCAAGGCGCGCTCACCCAGAACCGGACCAGGAAGTTGCCCATGTCGGCATGGTCCACGCCTTGCTGCCAACCTGCCCCTGACAGGCGACGCCGAGGGTCACGGTGCTGCTTATCCGCCAGCTAGGGCTGGTCTCGGCCACGAAAGCATCGCGGCCGACCGGAACGCCGGGCACGCCGAAGCCCGCGGCTCCCGCTGAAGCCAAGCAGGGGATCCGGTATGTAGTCGCGCCGCCACACAATTCCCACCGTGTTGGGGCGTCGGGAGACGCCGCGACCCGGATAATCGTTGGCCTGACACTGCCAAAGGCGCAGATGGGCCCTCATCCCTCCTAGGCATTGTGCGGCATCGTGCAGCCGCACACAGGACAAGTGGCGTCTTCACAGTGCCCCTTGGTGCGGCCTCTCCAGCTGGCGGTACGCTCCAACCGCTTGGGTTTCGCGAGCGAGTCCGTCGACCGCGTCGACAATCAATGAAGCCAGCCGCTCTTCCGCGGGCGTGATCGGGCGTCCGGCAGATCGGACCAGGTAGAGCGTGCGAGTGAGTTCCGGCTCGATGATCGGATGGATCCGAAGGTCTCCCGCCAGCGCCTCGCGGCTGACGACGCCGTACGGGAGTATGCCACAGGCGATGCCCCGCTCGATCATGTCCTTGATGGCATGCACCGACTGGATCCCGTAGCTGATGGTAAGCCACAAGTTACGCATCTTCGCCTCACCTTCGACAAGCCCGCGCAATGCATCGTTTGCGCCAGGCATGACAAGTGGCCGGGCCACGGCCTCGGCCAGAGTGACCGGTGCGGCGGGTTGGGCACTGCCGTCATGCGGCATGACCAAGAACAACCTTTCGCGCAGGACGGGCGTGCGCAGGAGGCTCATGCGATCAGGGGCGTTGAAAATAAGCGCGAGGTTCAGGCGCCCGCTTTCCACCCCTTCGAGCAACATGTGACTGAGTTCTTCAACGAGGCGGAGATCGAGGTGCGGTCGTTGCTCCTGTGAGGCTTCCAGGATCGGGCCCAGGAGAACGGAGGTCATGCTCGGGCTGAGGCCCAGCGTAACAGTCGCCGTGTTGGGCTGGGCCGCGTTTCTGAGCCGACGTTTCAGGTCACGCGAACTCTGAATGAAGTCGCGCGCCAAGCCGAGCAGCATTTCGCCACCCTTTGTTACTTCCACACCCCGGGTGTGCCTGACCAGGAGAGTGGTGCCGAACTCGTGTTCGAGGTTTCGAACCTGCAGTCCGAGGGCGGGCTGGGTGATGTGCAGCTGCTCGGCCGCGCGATTGATGCTCCCAAGCTCGCAGATCTTGACGAAGCACTCCAGCTGGCGAAGGCGCATTTTCCCCTCCTAATGGTTGGCGGCATGGCAACGGTGGCCACAGCGCCAGGACCAGCCACTCTCTTCGGTTGAACAGCATGCGGCCCGCGCGGTACAACGCCGATGGCTGCTGCCGATCCCGGGGCACGATCAACAGCGGCCCTCACCTAACAGGTGGACCTGTGCCGGAGCATCCATGCCTTGCATCCAATGGATCAAGGTCGACGGCTCCTGATCGAGCATCAGCAATTGCGACGATCTTCACACGCGGCACCATGTTCGACTGCATCCGCATGCCCTTTACCTGCCGAGGCTCTCGGTACAGGGACCATGGGGCTGTCGCACCTGAAGGCGAGTTCTCCAAGCTGCCTTGCCTCCCGCTCCCCACCATGGATCCCGCGAGCCGCGGTCAACGACACATCCATCGCGCGGAAGCCCTGTCTGCCCCGTTTTGGGCCGCCACCCGCATTGGTATAGCCGCAGGCGCTCAAGACCAGCACGCCGCTCAACCGCCGAACCGCATAAGCCAGCTTGGTGCTCGCAAAAAATCAGGACAGCTGTATTTGGGTTCGTCGCCGTGGGTCCGTCGTGTGATGTCGTCCAGTCACGTTGAAGCCCGTAGCTCAGGTGGTATCAGATCTGCGACTTGACCGCGGCCCTTCAATTGCTGCGGCGGTTCCGATCTTGCGTCTGTTTGGTGGCCATGTCGCCCAGTTGCGAGCCCATACAAACTACTGGCGGAGTTTAGCCTCTACTCTCCCGGCCGGGCTCGGCGGATGGGGAATGTCACGGCACGCCTGTTTTGGTCATCCGGCAAAGCCGGGGTGCGTTGGAGCCGCACCTGCGGTTTGAGGAACTGGCGGCACATGGCAGATGGCCAGGATCGACCGGTCCGCACCTCCCGCGGGGCCTCGCGGTCACAGCCGATTCGAGCAAATGAGTCCTTTGCCCAGGCGAACGGGTGATGTTTCTTGATCTTGCGCGCGCGCCCATTCGCCAAGAGGTACTCCATCAGGCCTGGCCGGCAGCCCCCTTGCGCGACGACCACGTTCCATTCTCCACGGCCGCTCCCTGGCCGCGCCTCCTCCGGCTCGCGGTTACGGTCCTCCTCGACAAGACTCTGTCTCAAGAGATGAGACCAGCGCTGTCGTGGATAATGGCCGCCAGGAATGCCCTGCGAGGTACAAACATAGTGGTGGCTCGTGCGAGAGCACCATAGCCATAGGAAAACGGTATTGCGGAGACGTTCTGAGAGCAAAAGATTGTTGAGCACAATTTGCTGGCGGTCCGGTAACTATGCTCCTGGAACGCCGTTGGGGCCCAGGTTCACGGGGAGTGACCTCAGATCAACGTGGTGTTTCATATCGAGCTGTGACCCATCGGCTGAGTGAAAGGCTGATCATGTCGAATGAAGGACCATTCTACCACAGGGATCGGAGCTGGCACCCCGCTGCCTTCACGCCGCCCTACAAGACCTCCGTGCTCCGGTCTCCGCAGCAGGCGCTGATCTCACTGGAGAACACGCTCTCGGAATCGACCGGCCCCGTCTTCGGCCATTCCAAGATCGGCCCCTTGGACAACGACCTCATCCGCAACTACGCGAAGACCGGCGACGCCATCGGGCAGCGGATCGTGGTCTACGGCCGCGTGCTCGACGAGAACGCCCGACCGGTGCCCGGCGCCCTCGTCGAGTTCTGGCAGGCCAATGCCGGCGGTCGCTACCGCCACAAGAAGGAAACCTATCTCGCGGCCCTTGACCCAAATTTCGGCGGCTGCGGGCGCATGATCACTGATGAGGAAGGACGCTACTGGTTGCGGACCATCAAGCCAGGCGCCTATCCCTGGCCGAATGGCGTCAATGACTGGCGCCCTGCCCATATCCACTTCTCGGTGTTCGGCCATGCCTTTGCGCAGCGGCTGATCACCCAGATGTACTTCGAGGGCGACCCGATGATCTGGCAGTGCCCGATCGTTTCGACCATTCCCGACAAGGCAGGCATCGAGCAGCTGGTTGCCGCCCTTGACCGCAACGCGACGCTGCCGATGGACTCGCTCGCCTACAAGTTCGATATCGTCCTGCGTGGCCGCCGCTCGACCATGTTCGAGAACCGCATGGAGGGGAATTGATGGTCCAGAAGCTCGATTTCCTGAAAGAATCGCCCTCGCAGACTGCGGGGCCTTACGTCCACATCGGCACGAACCCGAACTGGGTCGAGATCACCGGCGTCTGGAACGAGGATCTCGGACTGGTGCTCGTCGGTCCCGAGACCAAGGGCGAGCGCATCATCGTCAAGGGCTGCATCTTCGACGGGGCCGGCGACGTCCTGAGGGACGCCCTCGTGGAGATCTGGCAGGCGGATGCCGAGGGGCTCTACAACAGCCCGTTCGAAATCCGCGGCCAGGCCGATCCCAACTTCGTCGGCTGGGGACGCCAGCCCTGCGACGGCACCACCGGCGAGTATCGCTTCGAGACCGTCAAGCCCGGACGCGTGCCGTTCAGGGACGGACGGATGATGGCGCCGCACATCACATTCTGGATCGTGGCGCGCGGCATCAATATCGGCCTGCACACCCGCCTGTACTTCAGCGACGAGGAGGCGGCCAACGTAGAGTGCCCGGTGCTCGCCCAGATCTCCCGCAGGAACCGGATTCCCACCCTGATCGCCACCCGCGGCGAGGAGAACGGATTGCCGGCCTATACCTTCGACATCCATCTCCAGGGTGAGAAGGAAACCGTGTTCTTCGACATCTGATCCGAAGTGCTGAGATGGTAATCGCCGTCGCGACTACTGGGTCGGTGCAGCGTTAGGCGGCGGCTCGCATGGGCACAAGTCAGCCGCGCAGGCTCACGGGATCATGCGCGGCCTTGGAGGGCGCCTGGGCCAGCTGCGTCACGTGTTCCGCGAACTGACCCTCGGTTTTCTGTATCGCTCCTGTTCACCCGCAAATTGCCAGCTGCACGATTCTATGCCTGAAGCGTGGTCCGGGTTCCAAACGGTGCCGGTACCCTTGCGCCGCGTGCGGCCAGCCAACGTCGCGAGCCCGTGCCTCAGAGCCGTCGCGCCGAACCAGATAGCGATGATGAGGCTGATGTGGACGCCCGCTCGGCCTTGGCTGCCGTTGCATGATGGTGTGCGGGGCACCGGAAGCGCACCCACAGGCTCGCCCCGCGCCGCTGATGGCAATACCTGACTAAGTCCTATCCCTAGGGTCACCGGCTTTGGCGGCCTTGGGCGTGCGCTCCATCAAGGAGATCGTCCGTTCGAAATCGGTCAGATCGTGGTGAATGCCCCGATCATCCAGGCACATGACCAGGATAAATTTCCTGAGTGCCGAGCTTGGCTGCGACCAGAGCGGACCCACTCCGGCTGTCGTGGAAGGCTGCGTGTCGAGGGTCACAAGTCGGAGGAGATCATTACCCCGGGATTGATGGATGGACACGGCAACGCCCTCCGTCTTTGCTCCAGTTAAGCTTAAGGAGCATGTGAGCGATGCGGAGCGAGGGTCTGCAGCCGTGCCAACTGGGCTGGGTCTGCTGCAGGCCCTGCCGAACGGGTTGAGCTGCTCAGAACACTCCTGATCCGTGAACTGCTCGGCAAGCAGAACTGCCCGTACCTGGATCAGGCTCCGTCAGGCCGACGGATGATTGCGGCGATCCGGACGGCCAGCGCCGCCACTGCGCCCTGGATGGCGCTGCACGGCAAAGTTTGGTAAAAATACGTATGGACTTGGCGTGTTCGTGTGGCTCGAAGGATGGGTTCGAGAACGACCGCACCATCGGAGGCGCATCCCCTGAGATGAGCCAGGCCCCCGACACGCTGATGAAAACCGGGAGCAGCCGTCATGGAGACACGTGGAACGAGCGCCTTCGCCAACTGGCTCGAAGAGCAGGCCCAAGCCAACCCGTTGCCCGTTCACAGCCCCCTCGTCCGCTCTGACCTGAAGACAGCCGGCTCTGCGCCTTTGGACATCATCCGCATGGAGCCGCAGCCGGGACGGTATGTCCAGCAGGCGGGGGACGAGTGCACCCTTCAACTGATCGAGCGGGGACGGAAGTCAGCGATCATTGATCACGGCGCCGGTGACTTCCGGACGTCAATCATGAGAGGCGCGCTCGCCCTATCACCGCCGCGCGAGCGCATCGTCTACGACGCCGAAGCTAGCGCCGAGGTCCTGCTCCTCGCCTTGCCGGGGGATATGATCCGCGCGGCGCTGGAGCCGCACGCAGGAACTTGGCGTGACTTCGCGGGCTTGCACCAGCGGGTGTTCCGCGACAAGCCGATCGAAATCCTTCTTCGAGGGCTGTGGGAGGCAGCGCTCGAAGGCAGTCCCGAGGGACGCCTGTTTGCTGATGGTGCTGTGCTTGCACTCATAGCGCGCTTGGCCCAGCTTTCACGGGATGGAAGGCCGGCGCATGCTCCGACGCGGGGGGGATTGGCGCCCCGGCAACTCACCCGGGTGACCGAATTTCTGGACAGCCATATGCAGCGTGACGTCCGCCTGTCCGAGGTTGCGGAGGTCGCAGGCCTGTCAACATACCACTTCTGCCGTGCTTTCAAGCAATCGACAGGCGTCACCCCGCACATGTGGCTCACCCAAAGGCGCTTGGAGCGAGCTCGCCATCTGATGACGCGCTCTCGGCTCACCTTGGAAGAGGTCGCGCTGAGCGTTGGCTATTCCAACTCACGCTCCTTCAGTGTGGCCTTTCGACGGGAATTCGGTGTCACTCCCCACATCTGGCAGCGGGAACGCTTCTGGTGAATGTGGTGTGCTGCATTCGGCAGCCCGGACGCACCACGCAAAGGATTGAGCAATCTGGAGCCGTGGCTTCTTCAGCTGCCAATCGTCACCAGCCGCTGCCATCCAGTCAGCACGTGCCTTGCTTGACCCGTCCGGGGCAACAAGCTCCGACGATGACGTAGTCAGCAATGGTTGTGACGTGGGGCATTGTTCGTGCGCGCACAGCTCCCAAGGTTCGCGCAGGTTGAAGCACTTCATCGCTGGCACGATCCGGCATTTGCCCGGCCGGAGGTTTGGCCGCTCAGCGGGCCTCGCCGGACGCTGCGGGAAAAAGTCGTCCCACCTCCGGGTCCAAGCCTGCCGATCGTGCGCCGCGCAGGAATGGGCAGGCTATGGGCGCACGTCCTCCCGCCCGTCACTGCCCACACTGCTGAAGGTGCTTCAGGCCACCTGATCATAAGGTGCCAAGGCAGTACCAGGACCGAAGCGGCGTCTGCGGGTTGCTTGTGGCCGGACGCTCCGGTACGGCGCGGCCATTCATAAATCAGATGGCTCCAGAAGGCTTTTTGTGTTGGCAAGATCGACGACCAGCAAGCCATAGTCCGGCCCGATGGGACGGTGTGTAGCAACGGCGGCCCACATCCGGCCGAAGCCGCAAGGGGAGGGCGCCTCATGGGGCGCACCGTCATGGGCACGCCAGCTCCGGGACAGGGCACCTCGACCGCTGGCTGAGGACTTCGCCGAGGTGAACCATAGCGGCCCCAAAGGCCATCGGAGGAACTCATGTCCCAGCCAGATGCGATTCCACTCAACGCGCGACCAAGGCAGAAAGCCGATGCTCCGGGACCGAGGGGCGGATCAGACCTGGTCGGCGCATTTCCGATGACTGCCCGATCGTCACTGAACCCCACGACGTATAAGACTCTTGTCTCACTGAACAAGCCTTCCGCAGTCTCGACAACCTATCAGACCAACCTGCAGCGGGCCCCTTTGCGCCAGGGCAGCAGACATCCACAGTCCGGGTGCACCGAGATTGCTACAGCAAACAGCGATTGCTGCAAAATCGCGGATGTAGGTGGGTTGATCCTCCCAATTGCCTGCACGTGTGCATAATCACCTTAGCAAGGATCCCAGCGAAAAGAGGTCCCAGGTCGTCGACAATCCAAGTTGGTTTTGAACGAATGACAGGAGGGCGCACCCATGTTGATAGATGCAAAGTGCCCTGGCAACCACGCAGCAAACGACTGCGGATCTCGGGCATCCGGCGCGATACCGAGTTTTGAATTGGACGCCCAGAATTCACTGACCAAGAATTCTCACGGCGCGGCAAAGCAGGAGATTTCATCAATTCCAACAGCCATTATCGAGCCGGATTACAGCATCTTCATCACCGTCCGCGCCCGCCTGTTGCGGGCCGAGGAACAGATCCGTGCCGGCGACTGGACCCGTGCGCGGGAGAGCGTGCGCGCCGCCCGCGCGGCCATCGACGGCAACACCCCCGCTCTCGGCGTAGGCCTGTTCGCCCGCGGTGGGCTCACTCCCCGGCAGATCAAGCGCCTTGAAGCCCACGTTGAGAGCAATCTGTCGGTAGCCATCACCTTGGGCGATCTCGCCCGGGTCGCTGGCCTGAGCTACAGCCACTTCTGCCGTGCCTTTCGCGAAAGCTTTGGACGCCCGCCGCAGGCCTATGTCAAGCAGCGCCGCATTGAACGGGCCAAGGCCATGATGCTGGAAACCGACCAGCCGCTCGCACAGATTGCTCTTGAATGTGGACTGTCGGACCAAGCGGCGCTGTCCAAGGTGTTCCGGAGACTGATCGGCGAGAGCCCGGCAATGTGGCGGAGGCTCCACAGGGCCTAACTCAGCGCCCGCCGACGCAACCTTCGTTCACACCACGACAGGTGATGTCCAGTCTGGGTTTGGCCGAGCAGCCTGGCTGGCAGCACCCACGGATGTCTGCCAAGATGAGGTGGCTGCAGATGGCATCGCAGTCGCGAAATCCTGCTTACGCCGCTCGAATACCCCTAGCAGGGTGTTGAACAGGGCAGCTGGGCTCGCCGACGAAGCCTGTGTCGCCGTTGTGATCGAAATGGCGGCCGGCGCGCCGAGCACCGCCCATCCACGTCGGCAAAGGCAGGGCCTTTGGCCGTGACTACTCCCGTCCTGTGCCCGCTGGGGCTTTGGATCGCGTGGCGCTCATGGGCTGAGCTCCGATCCTTCGGCTCTCACAGGCTCTCCGTCCCGCTTCGTCGACAACGGGCTGGTTCCTGTCCGTCTGCACCTGAAGCATCGCCAGGCCGCCGGCCCGACTGTTACCGCTACAGGGTCGGCAGGCCTCCCATGGTCGCGCGCCGCGCGTTTGACTGTGGCACGTTCCGCCCGATTGTCCGAATTGATGGGGCCGCAGGCAGCTCCGGCTCGCGTGGTGCGGTGGCCCCAGCACCACACCGCTGCCGTGCTTCTCGGCCGCCCGCTGGCCGAACAGGCGCAGCGTGTGCCGGCCTGCCTCCCGGATCGCCCGGTTCAGCCCCGCCTTGCTAGGCCACGTGCGCGCCTGGCTCCGCCGCGCCGCCTCTCGCACCCGCAGCCACGGGGTAGACGCTCAGATCTCCAGGACGGCGAGGCCGCGGTTCTTGGCCACCCTCGCGGCGATCTTCCTCGGCACATCCGTTCTCCTTCCGACCTTGGCAGGGTGGCGCGAGCGCCGCGTCATCGGCTCGTTGAGAATCGCTGACGAGGGGCGTGCCGTCGAAGATCACGGGACCCTCGGCAAAGCGGATATCGGCGCGCACCGTGGTGAGTGTCCTGTTGCGCCACCGCGAGCATGACTGCCGCCGTGAGCGCCGGGCGATGGCGGGACGGCGCGTTCAAGTCAACCTGTCTTGAACCCGTCGCCGGACGGGTAGTGCGCGGGCGCGGGCTTGCGGTAGAGCGGGTTGGCATCCGGCTCCGGCGGGCTGGCGGCGCTGAACGGGTTGTTGTTCTCGTTGGTGAAGGCGGCCAGGAGCTCGGCCGCCGGCGTTTGGTTGCCCCGCGCGAACAGCGTCTGCCGGTGCGGCTTCAGCGCGAGCGTGGCGCGTGCGATGTTGGCGCCGTGATGGTACCCGGCCTGGAGCGCGTCCTCGGTCAGCCAGATCGGTTCCAGCTTCGGGCCGCCCGAGCGGCCGACCGGTCCCCAGTGGCAGCCGGCGTGGTCGGCGCCCGGCGTGGTCTTCGGCAGCGGAACCAGCACCATGCCGTTCGCCGCCATGGCCGCCAGCAGGCCCAGCTGGCACTGCTCGGCGCCTGCGCCTGTGTCGCCGTGGCCGCCGCCGACCGAGAACACCCCGCCGACCATGCCGACCATCGCGTCCGATACCCAGAGCGCCTCGACGACGCGCTCGATGAAGAGCTTGACGCGATGATGCATGTTGCGGTGCCGCGTCGGGGTGCCGATGATGAGCGCGTCGAACGGCGCCATGTCGGCGGGCGTGACCTCGGCCCCGGTGGTGAGAAGGCGCACCGTGAGCTCGACGCCGGGCACCGACCGCACGCCCTCGGCGACGCTCTGGGCCATCTGCCGGGTCGAGTTGGTGTCGGTGGTGTAGACGAGGAGGACGCGCGCCGGCGCGTCCGTGCGGGGCTGGGCGGCGGCGGGCATGGCGGCGGCGGTCATCACCGCGCCGATGCCGAGCCCTGCAAGCAGGAGATCGCGTTTGGTGCGGTCGACCAGCTCACGGCCGCTCAGCGCCGGTTCACGCGCAATCTCGCCTTCCAGCATCTCGATGAACGATGCGTCCGCAGGCATGGGACTTCTCCTCTTCTCATGGAAACATCAGGCGGCGCGGGCTGGGGCTTTGGCTTCGACGAGGTGCCTGAGGTTCTCCTCGTAGAGGATGCGCTGGATGTGGCTGCCGCCCTGGCTGGCCCAGTCGGTGGCGAGCTCGGCCAGGAGCTGGTTGGTGGAGGTGATCGTCACGCCGTGC
>Ga0209902_100236_pt1 | contig 86023 bp, 83 predicted proteins | sample FECB27metaG_FD_188304 | JGI IMG/M metagenome (GOLD analysis project Ga0209902, IMG submission 188304) | Cyanobacterial communities from the Joint Genome Institute, California, USA - FECB-27 (SPAdes) (version 2) | ecosystem: Environmental > Aquatic > Thermal springs > Hot (42-90C) > Microbial mats... | reverse complement strand
AGTATCAAGGCATTGGGACACGATATCTCGTGTGGCGGACCCATCAGACCTACGATGCGTAGCGTATCGGGCTGTTGCTGAGGCAACGGCACGGCTGAGGAGTCTGTCAGAGTCCTGAATGGCGGTTAGGAGCGGATAGTTGATGGGCTGGACTGAAGAACGCGTCGAGCTGCTCAAGAAACTTTGGCTTGAGGGGCTGAGCGCCAGTCAGATCGCGGGCGTATTGGGCGAAGGCGTGACCCGCAATGCGGTGATCGGCAAGGTACACCGGCTGAAGCTCTCGGGCCGTGCCAAGCCGGCGACGTCGACCCCGCGCGTGCGCAGCGCACCGCGTCCGGCCGCCCGTCGCGTTTCCTCGCCTGCCAGCACCTCGCGCTCGAGCGGGCTCGGGACGGTGATGAAGACCCGCAACTCGATGAATGTCGGGGGCGGCGGCGGTGGTGGTGGTGGCGTCATCCAGGGCGCCACGGCGCTGAAGATGGAAGAAGAATTCGCGGTCGAAATGGAGATGGCGCCGCAGGCGGCCGAGCTCTTCATCCCGGTCGAGCAGCGGCTGACCCTGCTGCAGCTCAGCGAACACACCTGCAAGTGGCCGATCGGCGACCCGCTGACGCCTGACTTCTACTTCTGCGGCCAGCACTCGAACGAGGGCAAGCCCTACTGCGAGTTCCACTCGCGCCGGGCCTACCACCAGATCGACAAGAAGAAGCGCTGAGCCGCGCACCAGATTTTGACAAGGCCGGGAGCGATCCCGGCCTTTGTCGTTTGACGAGCTTGGCAGAAGGCGGAGGACAGCATGGCGACGACGAAGTACCTGGCGCTGCTGCGCGGCATCAATGTCGGCGGCAAGAACAAGGTGCCGATGGCGGGGCTGAAGACGTTGCTGGAGGAGATCGGGCTCGAGGATGTCTCGACCTACATCGCCTCGGGCAATGCCATGTTCCGCTCCAGGCTTGCCGCCTCGACCATTGCCCGCAAGATCGAGGGTGAGCTGACTTCGACGTTCAAGCTCGATGACGAGTTGATCAAGGTGCTGGTGCTCAGCCACGAGCAGCTCAAGGCGATTGTCGACAAGCGCCCCAAGGGGTTCGGCGATGAGCCGACAAAATACCATAGCGATGCAGTGTTTCTGATGGATATCGACCGCGACGAGGCCTTCGCGGTGTTCAAGCCGCGCGACGGCGTCGACCAGGTCTGGCCCGGCGAAGGCATGATCTACTCGCAGCGGCTCAGCGCCGAACGCACCAAGAGCCGGCTCAGCAAGATCACTGAGTCGCCGCTCTACAAATCGATGACCATCCGCAGCTGGCAGACGACGCAGAAGCTGCTGGAACTGTTGGAGGCGGCGAAGGAGTAGGTCAGGCCCCCAGCCACACCCATCAAGGATTGGACTCCTTTGTCGACAAACTGTCGGCTGAGCGCTAAGGGGAGATCGTGGCGAAGCGCAAACCGCTTCGATGACCCGTTTTGTTGCCGCTAGCCGCTGGAGCAGACCCTATGGAAAACAGCCCGTTCACCGGGTGCATTCCCGCCCTGATGACCCCCTGCCGCGCCGACCGGACGCCCGATTTCGATGCGCTGGTGCGCAAGGCCAAGGAGCTGGTCGGGCTCGGCATGTCGGGCGTGGTGTATTGCGGATCGATGGGGGATTGGCCGCTGCTCACCGATGCCGAGCGCATGGAAGGCGTCGAACGGCTGGTCAAGGCCGGCATCCCGGTGATCGTGGGGACCGGCGCGGTCAACACCAAGGCAGCGGTGGCCCATGCCGCTCATGCCCAGCGGGTCGGTGCGGCAGGACTGATGCTGATCCCGCGCGTTCTCTCCCGCGGTTCGTCGGCCGCCGCCCAGCACGCCCATTTCAAAGCCCTGCTCACAGCTGCACCGGAACTGCCGGCGGTGATCTACAACAGCCCCTATTACGGCTTTGCCACCCGCGCCGACCTGTTCTTCGCGCTGCGCGCCGAGCACAAGAACCTGGTCGGCTTCAAGGAATTCGGCGGTGAGAACGACCTCTCCTACGCTGCCGAGCACATTACTTCGGCCGATCCGGACCTGACGTTGATGGTGGGCGTCGATACCGCCGTCTATCACGGTTTCATCCAGTGCGGCGCTGCCGGGGCCATCACCGGCATCGGCAACTGCCTGCCGCGCGAAGTGCTGCACCTGGTGGAGCTGTGCGTCAAAGGCCAGCAGGGCGACCCGGTGGCGCGCCGCCGCGCCCGCGAACTCGAGGAAGCGCTGATCACCCTTTCCACCTGGGACGCCGGCCCCGACCTGGTGCTGTTCTTCAAGTACCTGCTGGTGCTCAATGGCGAGACCGAATACGCGCTGCATTTCAACGAGACCGACGCCCTGAGCGCAGCGCAGCGCCGCTTTGCCGAACAGGCTTTGGGCCGCTTCCGCACCTGGTACAGCGCCTGGACCGAAGCGGCCTGAAGGTCAGCCGGCGGCCGAGCGGGCACCGGGGTCACCCACTCCCTCTGGGGGTCGGGGCGTCGAGCCGGATGCACTTAGTGCGCCGACCTCAGCGCCTCGACCGCGCCTTGCAGCACCTCATGCACGTCCTGCCGGGCGCCACCCAGGCTCAGGATGCGCAGCCGCTGCACCGTGTGGCCGTTGTAGAGGCTGACCATAAAGTCCGCGACGCCGAGCTTGCCGTAGTCGGCAAGCGGAACTTCGACGGCCTCGGTCAAGAGTTCGGCCCGACCGGCGACGAGGGCAAAGATCGTCGCGAGTGCCGGGTTCGCACGTGCCAATCCGGCGCGGAATTCCAGCACGTCGGCAGCCGGCTCAGCCCGGGCGGCAAACAGCCGGTCGGCATAGGCATCGACCAAGTGCGCCGCCAGCATCGCCTTCCGGCGCGACAGCATGGCCATGCGGGCCTCGGCGACCGCTTCCTCGAGATAGGCGAGGTGACGGGCGAGGTCAGCCAAGGTGCTTATGGAAGAACTCCAGCGAGCGCACCGAGGCCTTGGTGCAGGAGGCTTTGTCGAATTTCTCCGGCCGATCGCTGTTACAGAAGCCGTGATCGCCGTTGTAGACGTAGATGTCGGCCTCGGGGTGGCGGGCCTTGAGCTGCTCGACCTGCTCCAGCGGGATGCCCTGGTCCTTGTCGCCGAAGTGCATTTCGATCGGGACCTTGGGCGTCAGCTCGATGTAGTTCGGCACGCCGCCACCATAGTAGCCCGAGGCGGCGCTGAGGCCCGCGAGCTTGCTGGCGGCGATCCAGCTGACGCGGCCACCGAAGCAGTAGCCGGTAATGCCGACCTCGCCGGCTGCGGACGCGGCCTTGATGGCGGCTTCGACGTCGGTCATGGCGGTGTCCATGGAGAACTTCTTCATCAGCTCGCCGACCAGCGGAAAGTGATCGGCGCCGTAGTTCTCGCTCTCAAAGCCGTACTCGGCGCGGTCGAACATGGCTGGCGCGATGGTGAGGTAGCCGTGGCGGGCCCAGCGATCGGCGACGCTGCGAACCCAGTTGCTGAGACCCCAGACCTCCTGGATCAGCACCACGCCGCCGCGCGGCTTGCCTTCCGGCGCCGCGCGATAGGCATTGAGGACAAAGCCATCGGACGCGGTGAGTTTGATGCGTTCGCCCATGGGGGCCTCCCGTCAGGATTGTTGATCGATGCGAGCACAGTAGCGGTGGGGTCGCCAGCCGGGCGAGCCCGGATAGCGAGATCGTTACGTCAGAACCGGTGTGACCGGTCCCGGCGCGTTCGGATGCAACAGACCCGCAGCGCGAAGGTCCGACCATAGCGCATCGGGGATCGCCTTGCGGTAGCCGGCGAGGTTGTCGTTGAATTCGGCGACGTTGGAGAAGCCGGGAATGATTGAGGTGATCGCCTTATGCCCGAGCGGGAAGTTGAGCGCCGCGCGGATCAGCGTAGTGCCGTGCTGCTTGCACAGTTCCTCGATGCGGCGGGTCCTCTCGATCATCTCGGAGCTGGCCTGGGCGTAGTCATAGACGGCGTTGGGGATCGGGCCGGTGGCAAGAATGCCGCTGTTGAGCGGGGCACCGTCGACGATCGCCACGCCCTCGCGCTCGACCCGCGGCAACAGCGTGTCGATCACCTGCTGGTCGAGCAGGGTGTAACGGTTGGCGAGGAGGAAGATGTCGAAACGGGCATGGTTCATCAACTCGTCGATGATCTGCCACTCGTTGACGCCTGCCCCAATGGCCTTCACCGCACCCGAGGTCCGCAGCTCTTCGAGCGCACGGATGCCGCCGCCTTCCAGCGCCTGCGCCATGCTCTCGGCATGGCGCTCGCGCTGGCTGAAGGCACCGATATCGTGGAGGAACAGGATGTCGATGCTCTCGAGCCCCAGCCGTTGCAGCGAGTTGTCGTAGCTCCGCATCACCCCATCATAGCTGAAATCGAACTTCGGCCGGAACGGCATGGCGCGGGCATCGCCCGTCCGTTCCATCGCGAACGCGCGGTCCGGCACCAGCAGCCGGCCGACCTTGGTCGAGAGCACGTAGCTGTCTCTCGGCTTATCGCGCAGGAAATCGCCAATCCGGCGCTCCGACAGCCCGGCGCCGTAGAACGGGGCCGTGTCAAAATAGCGAATGCCGGCATCCCAGGCGGCCTGCAACACTTCGCGGGCGCCGGCGTCGCTGGGCGCGCGCTTCAGATCGCCCAGTGGCGCCCCGCCAAAGCCGATGCGGCTGATGTCGAGACCGGTGTCCCCAACCGGACGGGACGGGATCAGCGAGCCGCCCACAGCAGCCCCCGGTGCAGAATGGTCTTGATCTCGGGCTTGTCGAGTTCGGCCGGCTTGTGGCCGAGCGCAGTATAGAAGACCCGGCCGTGGCCATAGGCTGACTTATAGACCACCGGCATCTCGGCGCCCTTCTTCCAGAAGGCGTGTTCGCCCGAAAAGGTGGTGGTGGCAAGCACCTCAACGGTCGGGTCGACATGCATGTAGTACTGCTCCGAGGTGTGCTCGAAGCTCCTGATGCCAGCCATGATCGGATCGTCGGTCGGCTTCGGATCAACCCGGTAGCTGATGATATCGCCCGGGTGGGTGGCAAAGGTGCAGCCACCGAGGAAACGCATCCGCGCGTTGCCGGGGAAGCTGGTGGCCAGCGCGTGGTGGAAACCGGCAAGACCGGTGCCGGCCTCGATGGCGGCGCAGAAGCGGATGGAGTTCTCGCGGTCGAGTTCGCCGCCGGTGATCTGTGGCACGATCAGGTCATAGGAGCCGACGTCCGCGCCGCCCAGCGCCGTGTAGTCGCCAGTGACAGTGACCGCAAAGCCCTCCCCCTCGAGGATTTCGCGCACGATATGCGCGCCCTTTTCGGGCTCGTGCAACTCGAGCCCACCCCATACGACCAATGCTGTCTTCATCGTTCTCATCCCTCGTCGCAACCGGCCGTGGACCTGAACAAAAGCAGCGGGTTAAGGCAAGCGGGAATTGGTATGGTAGTGCCGTGTTCCCCGTCGAACGGCGCATTGTGCAGGGCGCGCTTTCCCGCCGAGTATCCCCGCAACAACAAGAGGGGGACACGCATGCCAACGACAGACTTTTCCTACCTGAGCGCCGCTGAGATGGCGCGACGGATCCGCCAGCGCGAGGTTTCGCCGGTCGAGGTGATGGAGGCGACGATCCAGCGGATCGAGGCGCGCAACCCGAGCCTCAATGCGCTGATCTATCTCGGCTTCGACGATGCGCGGCGCGCCGCGAAGGCCGCGGAAGCGGCGGTGATGCAGGGAGATCCGTTGCCGCCGCTGCATGGTGTGCCGGCAGCGATCAAGGACCTGTTCGACTTCAAGCCGGGCTGGCCGACGACGTTCGGCGGGGTGCGGGCACTGAAGGACAATATCGCGCAGTTCCATTGCCCCTTCGCCGAGCGGATCGAGAAAGGCGGCGCCATCCTCGTGGGCAAGACCAATGCGCCTGTGATGGGCTTGCGCGGCGTCACCGACAACTACCTGTTCGGGCCGACCAACAACCCCTTCGATACGACGCGCAATCCGGGCGGCTCGTCTGGCGGCAGCGCGGCGATCGTCGCCGACGGGCTGGTGTCGATCGCCGAGGGCACCGACGCCGGCGGATCGATCCGCATTCCCGCGGCCTGGTGCGGGGTCTACGGCTACAAGCCGGCCTTCGGGCGCGTGCCGGTGGTGATGCGGCCCAACGCCTTTGCCGGCGACCTGCCCTATGTGTTCGAGGGCCCGATCACCCGCACAGTCGAGGACGCGGCGCTGGCGATGAGTGTGCTCGGCGGCTACGACCCACGCGATCCGCTGAGCCTCGACGAGACGGTCGACTATCTCGGCGCCCTCAAGCAGTCGATCAAAGGGTTCCGGATCGGCTACAGCCCGAACCTCGACGTGTTCCCGGTCGACCCGCGGGTGGCGGAGACGGTGAAGCGGGCAGTCGGCGCGTTCAGTGAAGCCGGCGCTCACGTGGAGGAGATCAAGCTCGGGATCCGCTACTCGCAGCGCGAGCTGAGCGATCTGTGGCTGCGGCTTATGATGCCGCTCAATATGGGGACGATCGAGGCAGTGAAGGCCGGCGGGCTAGACCTCCTGGCCGACCATCGCGGCGACTTCCCGCCGGAATACCTGCACTGGATCGAAAGCTATGGACAGACAATGACCGCGGCCGACCTGCGCCGTGACCAGACCATGCGCTCGGAGATCTACGACGCCTTCCAGGCGGCGTTCGCGACCTATGACCTGGTGATCACCCCGACGGTGGCGGCGCTGCCGGTGAAGAACGAAGTGGGCGGCAACACGCATGGGCCGCGCGAGGTCAATGGCGAGGCGGTCGACCAGGGGATCGGCTGGTGCCTCACCTACCCGCTCAACTTCACCGGGCATCCGGCCGCTTCGATCCCTGCGGGACTGGTGGATGGGCTGCCCGTGGGCATGCAGATCATCGGGCGGCGGTATGCCGATGCGGACGTGCTGGCAGCCAGCGCGACGTTCGAGCGGCTGCGGCCGTGGGCAGAGAGCTATCGGATCTGTGCGGAGCGGGCGATTTAGGGGGCGGCGTGCACAGCTAGACCAGAGCGTGGGGCCACCCCCACCCCTGATCCCTCCCCACAAGGGGGAGGAAGACGCTGGAACTGAGACGGTGCAGCTATCGCCTCCCTCCCCCTTGTGGGGAGGGCAGCAAAGCTTGCGAGCGAAGCGAACCAGCGTCGCTGGGTGGGGGTGGCACCACGCTCGATGGTGGCGTTCAGCTCACCGCCGCAAAGCGCTCGTCAAAGGCGTAGCCGGCGCCGCGGACGGTGCGGATGGGGTCGGCGTCGCGGTGGCGGTTGATCGCCTTGCGCAGCCGCCCGACATGCACGTCGACAGTGCGCTCGTCGACATAGACGTCATTGCCCCAGACGCCGTCGAGCAGCTGTTCGCGCGAATAGACGCGGCCAGGGTGGCGCATCAGGTACTCGAGCAGGCGGTATTCGGTGGGGCCGAGATGCACTTCGCGGCCGCCGCGACGGACGCGATGACTGGTGCGATCGAGCTCGAGGTCGCCGGCCTTCAGCACCGCGGTGACGAGCTGCGGGCTCGAGCGGCGGAGCAACGCGTTGATGCGGGCCAGGAGTTCGGGGATCGAGAACGGCTTCACGACGTAATCGTCGGCGCCAGTGGCGAGGCCGCGGACGCGTTCTTCTTCCTCGCCGCGCGCGGTGATCATGATGATCGGCGTGCGCGCGGTTTCCTCGCGCGAGCGCCAGCGGCGGCAGAGTTCGATGCCCGAAAGACCTGGCAACATCCAGTCGAGCAGGATCAGATCCGGGACGCCGTCGCGGATGCGCTCGACCGCCTCGTCCCCCGAGGCGGCGGTGGCAACCCGGAAACCCTCGGCCTCGAGGTTGTAGCGCAGCAGGACGGCCAGATCGGCTTCGTCTTCGACGATCAGGATGGTAGCGGACATCGGATCACCCCTAGAGGGCTCTCGGACCCTGCGGCTCGAAAGCTCTGGAAATCAAGGCACTTCGCCGCTCAGGGAACGGCGAGGTGATTTAGCGCGGCTGGCGCTGCTGTTCTTCGGCGCCGAGGTGGCGGCCGGTTTCGAGGTAGTAGGCGGCTTCGGCGATGTTGGTGGCGTGATCGCCGACCCGCTCGAGGCTCTTGGTGCAGAACAGCAGGTGCGTGCACTGCGTGATGTTGCGCGGGTCTTCCATCATGTAGGTGAGCAGCTCGCGGAACAGCGAGTTGTACATCGCGTCGACCTCGTCGTCGCGGCTGCAGACCTCGACGGCCGCGGCGGAGTCGCGGTTGAGGTAGGCATCGATGGCGCTCTTCAGCTGGCGCGCCACCAGTTCCTTCATGTGCTTGACGCCGTTGTAGAATTTCGGCGCGAGCCCGAGCGACTCGATCTGCATGGCGCGCTTGGCCAACTGCTTGGCCATATCGCCGGTGCGCTCGAGATCGTTGGCGACCTGGATCGAGGTCACCACCATGCGGAGGTCCGCGGCCATCGGCTGGCGGCGCGCAATGATCGACACCGCCGCATCGTTGATGCGCTGCTGCATCTCATCGATCTTCTTGTCGAACAGGCGCACGTCCTGGGCCTGCTTGTGATCGAGCTTGAGCAAGGCGACGGCCGACTCGGTGATGGCCTGTTCGACCATGCCACCCATCTCGGAAATGGCCTTGTTGAGGTTGGTGAGTTCGTCCTCGTAGGAGGAAACGATGTGCTCGTTGAGCGATGCCATATTATCGATCCTCTTGGACGTCAGCCGATACGGCCGGTGATGTAGTCCTGCGTCTGCTTGTTCTTGGGATTGGTGAAGATGTCCTCGGTCTTGCCTTCCTCGATCAGCTTGCCGAGGTGGAAGAACGCGGTCTTCTGGCTGACGCGGGCAGCCTGCTGCATGGAGTGGGTAACGATGACGATGGTGAAGTTCTCACGCAGTTCGTCGATCAGTTCCTCGATCACCGCGGTGGCGATCGGATCGAGCGCCGAACACGGCTCGTCCATCAGCAGCACTTCGGGCTTGGTGGCAATGGCGCGGGCGATGCAGAGGCGCTGCTGCTGACCACCGGAAAGCCCGGTGCCCGGCTCCTGCAGGCGGTCCTTCACCTCGTTCCAGAGGCCGGCGCGGCGCAGCGAGGAGTGCACGATCTCGTCGAGATCGGCCTTGCTGCGGGCGAGGCCGTGGATCTTGGGGCCGTAGGCGACGTTCTCGTAGATCGACTTGGGGAACGGATTGGGCTTCTGGAACACCATGCCGACGCGGGCACGCAGTTCCACCACATCGATCGCCGGATCATAGATATCGTCGTGGTCGAGAGTGATCTTGCCGGTGACGCGGCAGCCGTCGATGGTGTCGTTCATGCGGTTCAGCGAGCGCAGGAACGTCGACTTGCCGCAGCCGGAGGGGCCGATCAGCGAGGTGACGTTGAACTGCTCGATCTTCAGATCGACGTCGAACAGGGCCTGCTTCTCACCGTAGAAGACGCCGACCTTCTCACCCTGCATCTTGGGCGGGGCGTTGGGGCGCGAGACGGGAGCGGCAATGGTCGCAGCGGATTCGAGAGACATGTCGGTCATCCAGGTCAGGGGTTACCAGCGGCGCTCGAAGCGGCGGCGGAGGAGAATGGCGGCGAGGTTCATCAGGGCAAGGAAGATCAGCAGCACGATGATGGCGCCCGAGGTGCGCTCGACAAAGGCGCGCTCGGCCTCGTTGGCCCACATGTAGATCTGCACGGGAAGCGCCGTGGCCGGATCGAGCGGCGTGGTCGGGCGGTCGGCGACGAAGGCCACCATGCCGATCAGCAGCAGCGGCGCAGTTTCACCAAGCGCACGGGCCAGGCCGATAATGGTGCCGGTGAGAATCCCCGGCGTGGCCAGCGGCAGCACGTGATCGAACACCATCTGCATCTTGGAGGCACCGATGCCCAAAGCCGCGGAGCGGATCGAGGGCGGCACGGCACGCAACGCAGCACGGGTGGCAATGATGATGGTGGGCAGCGTCATCAGGGTGAGAACGAGGCCACCGACGATCGGAGCCGAGCGCGGCATGCCAAAGAAGTTGATGAACACCGCCAACCCGAGGAGGCCGAAGACGATCGAGGGCACAGCGGCCAGATTGTTGATGTTCACCTCGATGAAGTCGGTGAAGCGGTTCTTCTTGGCAAACTCCTCGAGATAGATCGAGGCGGCGACGCCGATCGGCAGGGCGCAGAGCAGCACGATCACCATCATGTAGAGCGAGCCCACAAGCGCCACGCCGAGACCGGCAGTCTCGGGACGGCTGGAGGCGCCGAAGGTCAGGAGGCCCCAGTTGAACGGCGTCGAGATGGCGCCTTCCTGCTTCAGCTGATCGAGCCAGGCGACCTGCTGGTCGTTGACCTTGCGCTTGTCCTCGGGGACCGTGAGATCGATCTGGCCCTTGTTGGCGCTGTCGATATCGGCGGCGGCGAGCAAGGTGACGTTGCGCGTCGTGCCAATGACCGAGGGATCGTTGACGACAATCTCACGCAGCGTCGAGCGCGAGCCATCCGAGACGAACTTGGCAATATCGCGCATCGCCGCCTTGTCGTCGGTGGAGACGCCGAGCGCCTTGGCTACGGCGTTGCGGGCGACGATCGGATAGTTGGCAGAGACGAGGACGCGCGGGTTGGTGGCGCGCTCGTTATCCTTGTCGATGATCGAGGCCGAGAACTCGACCGGCACCGTAATGGCGGTCTGGACGAACGCCGTGTAGCCCTTCGAAACGATCGAGACGAGCAGGACGGCGAGGAAGCCGAGGCCGATGACGATGGCGACGACACCGTAGAGGCGGAACCGGCGCTCGGCGGCGTGACGGCGCTTGAGGCCGAAATCACGCTTGGCCGGAGCGGCAGTGGCCACGCCTGCGTGGGGCAAGGCTGCGTCGGTCATTCGTACTGCTCCCGATACTTGCGCACGATGTAGAGCGCGTAGACGTTCATGCCGAGCGTCAGCGTGAAGAGGGTGAGGCCGAGGGCGAAGGCAACCAGGGTTTGCGGCGAGTTGAACTCGAGATCGCCGGTGAGCTGGTTGACGATCTTGACCGTGATGGTGGTCATCGCCTCGAACGGGTTGAAGTTGATGCGGGCGGCCACACCGGCAGCGAGCACCACGATCATGGTTTCGCCGATGGCGCGCGAGGCCGTGAGCAGCAGCGCGCCGACGATGCCGGGGAGTGCGGCGGGGAGGATCACCTTGCGGATGGTCTCGGACCGGGTGGCGCCGAGTGCCAGCGAGCCGTCACGCATGGCGCGGGGCACCGCGGTGATCACGTCATCGGAGAGCGAGGAGACCACCGGGATCAGCATCACGCCCATGACGATACCGGCGGTGAACACCGACTGCGCCTGGATGAAGGAGAAGCCACCGGCCAGCGCTGCCGAGAGATCGCGGAAGAACGGCCCGAGCGTCACCACGGCGAAGATACCGTAGACGATGGTGGGGATGCCGGCGAGCAGTTCGAGCAGCGGCTTGACCGTCGAGCGCACCCGGTTCGAAGCGTACTCACCCATGTAGACGGCAGCCATCAGGCCGACCGGCACGGCGAACAGCATCGACACCAGGGCGATGTAGAGCGTGCCCATGAGCAGCGGGATGAGGCCGAACTGGCCCTCGCTGCCGCTGGAGCCGGCCGCGGCGAAGCGCGGGTCCCACACGGTGCCGAAGAAGAAGGTGAGCGGGTTGACCTCAGAGAAGAAGTGGATGGTCTCGCCCAGCATCGACAGGATGATGCCGACCGTGGTGAGGATGGCGACGGTGGACGCCGCGATCAGCGACCACAGCACGACGCGCTCAACCTGGTTGCGGGCCCTGAGGCGCAGCCGGATGCGGGAATAGGCAAAGGCGGCGCCGGCGAGCGACAGCAGCAGCGTCAGGCCCTGGCCGATCAGCTTGTGCACCCCGGCATCGGCATTCACGCTGGCGGCAAGCGGCACCATGTAGTCCTCACCGCTTTCGGCGAGGGTAATGCCGGCCGACTTCGCCATGTCGCGCAGCGCGCCATAGGAGGCCGGAACGTTGGCGCCGGACAGGTCGAGCTGGGTCAGCGCGTTCGAAGCGTTGCGGACGATGCCGATGGAGAGGCTGGCCGCAGCCGGGTCGGCAATGTGGGCCGTGACCTCCGAGCGGACGCGACTGTCGAGCAGACCGGCCGAAACCGAGCTGAAGACGAGAAAGACGAGGAGCGCCGGAACGGTGGCGAAGATGAAGCTGAGCCAGCCGTGATAGGTCGGCAGGGAGTGCGGGACTTCCTTGGCCCGATCGGTGCCGTCGCGCTGCACCCGGGCGCGCTGAGCGGCGAAGAAGTAGGCCAAGGCACCAATGGCCAGAACGATTGCAACTACCCAGCCTGCTGACATGACGCCTCACTTGCCCCAGTTAGACCGTCCGAAGACGGCAGACCCGCTATTCGCGGGCAGACCCGCTGTTCGCGAGAGAGGGCGCGGACCCGAAGGTCCGCGCCGATAGTCTTATCAGAGAGCCGTACCGGCTTCGAACTTGGCGCGGATCTCTTCGCGCTCGGCATCCGGAGCCGCGACGAGGCCGTACTGAGCGAGCGGCGAGTCCGGCCCGATCATGTCGTCCGAGATGAAGAAGTCGACATACTCCTTGAGGCCCGGGATGACGCCGATGTGGGCCTTCTTCACGTAGAAGAACAGCGGACGGGAAACCGGGTACTCACCCGACGAGATGGTCTCGGTCGAGGGGACGATGCCGCCGACGGTCGCGACCTTCAGCTTGTCGGCATTGTTCTCGTAGAAGGCGAGGCCGAAGACGCCGACGCCGGTCTTGTTGCTGTCGATGCGGGCCAGGGTCTCGGTGTAGTCGCCATCGATGTCGACGGCCTTGCCGTCCTTACGGATGGCGATGCAGGCCTTGGCGACGGCGTCATCAGCCACGCCAGCGGCCTTCAGGGCGTCCTTGTCGCAACCGGCGTCGAGGAGCTTGGTCTCGAACACTTCGCGGGTGCCGTGCTTTTCGCCCGGGATGTAGGCAGCGATATCCCACTCGGGGAACGCGGCGTTCACTTCCGACCACTTGGTGTAGGGGTTGTCGACGAGCTTGCCATCGACCACGACCTGGGCGGCGAGCGCCTTGTAGATGTCGGCGGGCTGGATGGCGAAATCCGGGCCGGCAATGTCGGTGGCGAAGACGATGCCGTCGTAGCCGATCTTGACTTCCTCGACGTCGGCGACGCCGTTGGTCTTGCAGGTCTCGAGCTCTTCGGCCTTGATCGGACGCGACGAGTTCGCGATGTCGATCTTGTCTTCGCCGACGCCTTCACAGAACTGCTTGATGCCGGCGCCCGAACCACCGGACTCGACGACCGGGGTCTTGAAGTCGGGGAAAGCCTCGCCGAACGACTCGGCGACGATCTTGGCGTAGGGGAGAACGGTGGACGAACCGGCGACCTGGACCTGGTCGCGCGCCGCGGCCGCACCAAGGCCAGCGGCAAGCGCGATAACCGCGGCGCTCGCAAAAACTGCAATCTTCATGATGTGTTCCCTTTCGGAAGGATCGGCCCTTGAGAGGCCAGTCGACGGTTCCGGTTCCTCCGGCCGCCCTGTCTGCAAGGCGGAACCTAGGGGCGTTGTCACAAGGTTTTATGACACTGGGATTGCAATTCTGTGACAGTCTAAATTGTTGATCTAGAAGCACTATTCGCCATGCGTGCGGCTTCCGCCTGTGGAAACCGCGGCGACTGTCATTTTCTGAGCAGCACGTCGACGCGGGTCCCCTGCCCCGGCTGGCTCTTGATCGAGAGCACGCCATGATGACGGGTGACGATGTGCTTGACGATGGCAAGGCCGAGGCCGGTGCCCTTCTTTTTGCGGCTGGTATCGGCGTCGACGCGGTAGAACCGTTCGGTAAGACGCGGCACGTGTTCGGCGGCGACGCCGACGCCGTGATCGACCACCGAGACGACGGCATCGAAGCCGCGGCGGCCGGCGTCGGGCGACAGCGTGATGTCGATGGTGTCGCCATCGGCACCATACTTGATGGCGTTGTCGATCAGGTTCTCGAACACCTCGTAGAGCTCGTCGCGATCGCCGCTGACGGTGACCGGCTCGTCCGGCGCCTGCACCCTGAGCTTGGTGTCGGTATCCTCGGCCAGCTTGTGCAGGCCCTCGGCCACTTCGCGCAGCAGCGCGCCCAGCTCGACCGGAGCAGTAGGCCGCATGTGCTGGCGCATCTCGATGCGGCTCAGCGACAGGAGGTCCTCGATCAGCTTGGCCATGCGACCGGCCTGGCCGCGCATCAGGCCAAGGAAGCGCTCGCGCGCCTCCTTGTCGTTGGCGGCGGGGCCGAGCAGCGTATCGATGAAACCGACCAGCGAGGTCAGCGGGGTGCGGAGCTCATGGCTGGCATTGGCGATGAAATCGGTACGCAGCATCTCGAGGCGCTTCTCCTCGGTCTGGCTCTGCAGCGTGATGACCAGCACACCATCGTTGAGCGGATCGCCGACAGCGAGCGGCGCCACCGTCGCCTTGTACCAGGTCTCGGTGGGCACGGTCTGGTGCAGTTCGATGGTCTGCGAGGCGCCGAGGCGTGCGGCCTCGATGGCGGCCAGCAGCTGCGGGAACCGCATGGTGAAAGCGATCGGGCTGCCGGCGACGACGCCGGGGAAATGGCGCGCGGCGTGGCCATTGAGATGCACGATGACGCTGCGCCGATCGATGACGATCGAGGGATCGGGCAGCGCGTCGGCGAAATGCCGGACGGCGTCAGCAAAGGCGAGCTCGGTGGTGCTGGACCCCGGCGCGGCGCCGGAGGTGGACTCGCTGGTTTCGGGCACGATCGCGGCGATGCCGACGATGATGGCGTAGGCGAGGATATCGAGCCAGGGATCGATCAGGTTGAGTCCGGCCAGGGTCATGAACACCAGCCCCATGGCCAGCAGCATCAGCAGCCGGCCGTAGAGCCGGGTCCTGACCGTATCGAGCCATGTGGTGCCCGCCACCGAACGCTGCGCTTGTTCCGCCATCGAACCGTCCTAGAGCGCTTTCAGGAAAAGTTGCAGACTTTTCCGGTTCGAAAGCGCGACCAAATCAAGACCAGGAGCATTCAGCGGTTCAACGAACGGCGAATGCCCTGCGCGCCGCGGTCGATTCACCCCGGCTTGCCAGATCGGGGTGTTCATAGCACGGTTGTGACACCGTCATGACAGGCCACGGAGTTCGTTCATGTCCGACGCATTGGAGGGCTTCGACCTCGAAGACCCGGTGCTGCCCCGCTCGATCAAGAAGAAGGCGCTCGAGTCCGGGGGCTTTCCCTATGACGAGAAGTTGGATTCGGACGTCTACGAGGCCGAGATGCTGCAGGTGCAGCGGCAGCTGGCGCTGCTGCAGCATGATCAGGCCAAGACCGGCAAGCGCATCGTCATCGTGTTCGAGGGGCGCGACGCGGCCGGCAAGGGCGGCTCGATCGCCACCTACCTCGAGAACCTGAACCCGCGCTACAACACGGCTGTGGCTCTCTCCAAGCCAAACGACCGGGAACGCACACAGTGGTATTTCCAGCGCTATGTCGACTGGATGCCGGCGGGCGGCGAGCAGGTGCTGTTCGATCGCTCCTGGTACAACCGGGCGGGCGTCGAACCGGTGATGGGGTTCTGCACCCCCGAGGAGACCGAGAGGTTCCTCGACGAGGTCCCCGACTTCGAGAAGATGCTGGTGCGCGATGGCATCCACCTGTTCAAGTTCTGGCTCACTATCGGGCGCGAAATGCAGCTCAAGCGTTTCCACGACCGTCGGCACGACCCGCTGAAGGTGTGGAAGCTCTCGCCCATCGACCTCGAGGCGCTGAAGCGCTTCGACGACTACAGCAAGGCGCGCAACCGCATGCTGGAAGCGAGCCACACCGAGCATGCGCCGTGGCGGATCGTCTTCAACAACGACAAGAAGCGTGGGCGGCTGGGGATCATCCGCTCGGTGCTGCACGCGCTCGACTACGAGGGCAAGGACAACAAGCTGATCGGTGAAGTCGATGGCAAGATCGTCGTCGCGCCGCAGGCGTTCATAAAGTCCCACAGCGAGATGTAGCGGGTGGATTGACCAGACGGTCAAAAACCCGTCAACTGCCTGTTAACGATCCGCGCGAGGGGGCCTCGGGCGGATCGAACAGCAGGGGCGAAGGCTTTGGGGGCCGGCACGTCCCACAGGGGTCAGTATGGTGGGCCACGAGGCCGGCGCGAGCCAAGAGGCAAGCGTCATTCCGCCAGTGCTGGTGTTCAATGCCGAGGGGCGCTCGCCTTTCGTGCTGGCCTGCGATCACGCCTCGAACCGCTTTCCCGACCGCTTTGGCGACCTTGGCCTGACGCCGCACCAGCGACTGATGCATGTCGCCTGGGACCCCGGCGCGATGGCGGTGGCCCTGGAACTCAGCGATCTGCTCGACGCACCGCTCATCGCTTCGACGGTCAGCCGGCTGGTGATCGACTGCAACCGCGACCATGACGCGCCGGACCTGATCCCGGTGGTCTCGGAGCGGACCGACATTCCGGGCAACCGGGGGATCGGCGATAACGAGCGGGCGGAACGGATCGGTGCCTACCATACGCCGTTCCACCAGGCGCTGCAGGATGTGCTCGATCGACGCAAGACGGCCGGCATCGAGACGGTGCTGGTGACGGTGCATTCGTTCACGCCGGTCTACAAGGATGTGCCACGCCCCTGGCCGATCGGGCTGATCCACGGGCGGGACGAGCGCTTCACTGCGGCGCTGCGCGATGCGCTGGCCGCCGACGAGGGGAGCCTCGACATCGGCTGGAACCAGCCCTACTCGGCGCTCAACGGCGTCACCTACACACTCGAACATCACGGCGACGGGCGGGCGCTCGAATCGTCGATGATCGAAATCCGGCACAACGAAATCCTTGAACCAGAAGGGGTGAGCCTGTGGGCCGCCCGGCTGGCCCGCAGCCTCACTGCCGCGCTTGGGTCGCGCGGCGGAGCAGCGGCTACATCGCCGACCGACCAGAACAAGTCAGTTCACAGGAGGGTTTGATGGCTGACATTCCGTCTAGTGCCACGGGCACGCAGGCGGGTGGTGTGAAATACGCCACCCGCGACAAGAGCTACTTCGAGAAACGCGGCCTGCAGCGCTATGCCGGCATCTGGTCGCTGTGGGCGCTGGGCGTCGGCGCGGTGATCTCGGGCCACTTTTCGGGCTGGAACTTCGGCTTTGCCACCGGCGGCTGGGGCGGCATGCTGGTCGCCGGCATCATCATCGCCATCATGTATCTGGGCCTGACTTTCTCGATCGCCGAGATGAGCCCGGCGCTGCCGCATACCGGCGCCGCCTACTCGTTCGCGCGCAGCTCGATGGGGCCGTGGGGCGGGTTCGTCACCGGGCTGTTCGAGAATGTCGAGTACGTGCTGACGCCGGCCGTGATCTGTACGTTCATATCGGCCTATTTCGGCTCGATAACCGGGCTCGATACCTCGCTCTACCCGGTGTTATGGATCGTGTTCTACGCGATCTTCCTCGCCCTCAACATTTTTGGGGTGGCGTTGAGCTACAAGGTGACGCTGGCGGTGACGCTGATCTCACTGGCGGGCCTCGCGTTCTTCTACATCAGCGCTTTCGGCCATATCGATTTCTCGCGCTGGGCGCTGAACATCGCGCCGGACGGTTCGGAGCTGCCGGAAGGCGGTGGCGAGTGGTTCCCCAAGGGCTTTGGCGGCGTGCTCGCCACCCTGCCCTTCGCGGTGTGGCTGTTCCTTGCCATCGAGCAGGTGCCGCTGGCGGCCGAGGAATCGGTCGATCCGAAGCGCGACATGCCGCGCGGCATCATGCTGGGCTTTGCCACCCTGGCGCTGTCGGCCTTCCTCGTGGTCCTGCTCAACCCCTCGATCGCCGGGGTCGGCTCGTTTGCACTAGGCTCGTCGCTGGAGCCGGCGCTCGACGGTATCCGCGCCATGTTCCCGGATGTCGGCTGGGCCGCCTCAGCCTTCGGCGTCGTGGCGCTGATCGGGCTTGTCGCCTCGTTCCACACCATCCTCTATGCGCAGGGCCGACAGGTCTATTCGCTGAGCCGCGCCGGCTACTTCCCGTCGGCCCTGTCGGAGACCCATGCCAAGTACAAGACCCCGCACCTCGCGATGATCGCCGGCGCGGCGCTTGGCCTCGGCGTGATGCTGGTGATCTGGTTCGCCAATGGCGGCGGCGGTAGCGGAGAGACGCAGCTGGGTGATGACATCATCGGCTCGGTGTTGCTCAACATGGCGGTGTTCGGGGCAATGCTGAGCTACATCGCGCAGGCGCTGAGCTTCATCATCCTTCGCCGTAAACTGCCCAATATCGAGCGGCCGTTCCGGAGCCCGGTGGGTGTTCCCGGCGCGGTGCTGACCATCATCATCGCGGCGGTGACGCTGGGCTACCAGATCCAGGACCCGAACTTCTTCAAGGGGGTGATCTGGGTGATCGTCTGGTGCGCAGTCGGCATCGTCTATTTCGGCCTCGTCGGGCGCCACAAGCTCATCCTCTCGCCCGAGGAAGAGTTCGCGCTCGAGCACGCCAAGAAGTAGCGACACCTCGGGGGCCGCGCGTAATCGCGGCCCCTTCGCAACGATAACAAGTCCACCTGAGCGCTTTCAGGAAAAGTTGCAGACTCTTCCGGTTCGAAAGCGCGACCAAAAACGCTGAGTTTCAGGGAGTACGACATGGCCGCCTATACGCTCGATCAACTGAAGGCCGACGTGAAAGCCGGCGATATCGACACCGTGCTGGTGGCGTTTCCGGACATGCAGGGCCGGCTGATCGGCAAGCGCTTTCAGGCCGAGTTCTTCCTCGACGGGGCCATCGACGAGACGCATGGCTGCGACTACCTGCTCGCCAACGATATCGATATGGAGCCGGTGCCCGGCTACGAGGCAGCGAACTGGGCCAAGGGCTATGGCGATTTCGTCATGAAGCCTGACCTCGCGACGCTGATGAAGGCGGCCTGGCTCGAGGGCACGGCGATCATCCTGGCCGACCTCGTCGACCACCACCATCACGAGCCGATCCCGCACAGTCCGCGCGCCATCCTCAAGGCACAGCTGAAGCGACTGGAGAAGCTCGGGCTGACGGCGAACTTCGCCTCGGAGCTGGAATTCTACCTGTTCGACGAGACGTTCCGTTCAGCCTGGGACAAGGGCTACAGGAACCTCACCACTGCCGGTTACTACATCCAGGATTACCACATCTTCCAAACCACCAAGGAGGAAGGAGTGCTGCGCGACATGCGCCGGCAGTTGCAGGCCTCCGGTATCCCGGTGGAGAACTCGAAGGGCGAATGGGGCCCGGGGCAGGAAGAGCTCAACGTGCGCTATGCCGATGCGCTGACCATGGCCGACCGGCACGTGGTGATGAAGAACGCGATGAAGGAAATCGCACACAACCACGGCAAGGCAATCACCTTCATGGCGAAGTGGGATTTCGGGCTGGCCGGCTCCTCGAGCCACATCCACATGAGCCTCGCCAAAGCCGGCAAGAACGCCTTCATTGATAGCAAGGACAAGCTCGGCATGTCCGACCTGATGAAGCATTTCATGCAGGGGCTGCTGACCTATGCCGGTGACATCACCTATTTCCTTGCGCCGTTCATCAACTCCTACAAGCGCTTCCAGGCCGGCACCTTCGCACCGACCAAGGCGATCTGGTCATCCGACAATCGCACCGCGGGCTTCCGGCTCTGCGGAGAGAACACCAAAGGGGTACGCGTCGAGTGCCGGATCGGCGGGGCGGATCTCAACCCCTATCTCGCCTATGCAGCGCTGATCGCGGCGGGCCTCAAAGGGGTGGAGGACAAGCTCGCACTGGAGCCAGCGTTCACCGGCGACGCTTATGTCGGCGAAAAACTGCGCGAAGTGCACAAGACGCTGCGCGACGCGGTGGCCGCGATGCAGAATTCGAGCATGCTGCGCGAGGCGTTCGGCGAGCCGGTGATCGGCCATTACGTGCATACCGGCAACTGGGAGCAGTTCGAGTATGACCGGCGGGTCACCGATTGGGAGTTGAAGCGCGGCTTCGAGCGCAGCTAGGAGCTTTCGGTATCTTGCTACTTTTTCTCCTATTCATTAAGTAGGAACGGGAGGTAACGAATGGCAAAGTACGATCCGCTCTATGAACACCTGCTGTTTTCCGGGCGCGACAGGGTGACCATGTCCTTCTCAGAGATCGAGCAAGTTCTCGGCAAGCCTCTGCCGGCATCGGCGCACAAGCACAACGAGTGGTGGGCAAACAATCCATCCGGCCACACCCAGGCCAAGGCATGGCACATGGCGAGTTACAGGACCGAGGGGGTGGAAACCGGCCGCGGCTCGATCACCTTCGTACTCGATCTGCCCAATGGCGGTGGGTTGATGGAACCCAAGCAGGCGGTCTATTCGGCAGCAGGCATGAAGGCACCGCAGGAAGTGGCGCCTGAACGTGGCAAACGGCTGCACCCGTCCTTTGGCAGCCTCAGGGGCACAACGATTGTAGCGCCTGGATACGACCTGACTACGCCGACGGCTACGTTACTCGATCAGTCAGATGCTGCTGCTTGATACCTGTGCGGCGATCTGGGTCACCGAGAACGAGTACCTTTCCGACGCCGCGGTGGCGGCGATGGACGCCGCCTTTTCTGATGCCGTCCCGGTATACGTGTCACCCATCACGGCATGGGAGCGCGGCTTGCTGTCCGCACATGGAAAGTTGGCGTCACCGATCCAACCGCTTACCTGGTTCGAACGGCTGGTGAGAGATTCCAAGTTGGCCATAGCCCCCCTCTCCCCTGCGATACTTATCGATTCCTCATTCCTTCCCGCCCCGGTGCATCGCGATCCCGCCGACCGGATCATCATTGCCACCGCGCGGGCGCTTGACTTGACGATCGTGACGCGCGACCGACTCATCCTCGATTATGCGGCCCGTGGACACGTGCGGGCACTGGCCTGCTAATGGCTTGGAGATGAAGCAACAATGACCGACAGGGTCCAGATCGTCTCGCCGGTTGACGGGCGGGTATATGCCGAGCGGAAGGTCGCAACCGGCGCCGAGATCGACACGGCGGTGGCCAAGACACGGCGGGCGCGCGAAGTGTGGGCCGAGGTGACGGTCAAGGAGCGGGTGAAATTCCTCGAGCATTTCCTCGATGCGCTGCTGGCCAAGAACGACGAGATCGTACCGGAACTGGCCTGGCAGATGGGCCGGCCGGTGCGTTATGGCGGCGAAAAGCGCGGCGTCGAGGAACGCTCACGCCACATGATCGGCATTGCCGAGGAGAGCCTCAAGCCTTCGATGCGGCCGGACAAGCCCGGCTTCGAGCGCTGGATCGCCCGCGAACCGCTGGGCACGGTGATGGTGATCGCGCCGTGGAACTACCCGTACCTCACGGCGATCAACACCATCGTGCCGGCGCTGATGGCGGGCAACGCGGTAATCCTGAAGCACGCCTCGCAGACGCTGCTGGTGGGCGAGCGCTTCGCCGAGGCGTTCCAGGCGGCCGGGATGCCGGATGGGCTGTTCCAGAACCTGGTGCTGAACCACGCCGATACCGAAAAGCTGATCGGTTCGGGCAAGATCGATCACATCAACTTCACCGGTTCGGTGGAGGGCGGGCGACGGATCGAGCGGGCGGCGGCCGGAACCTTTGCGACGCTGGGGCTGGAGCTCGGTGGCAAGGACCCGGCCTATGTGCGCGAGGACGCGAACCTCAGCCACGCCGTAGAAAATCTGGTCGACGGCTCGTTCTTCAACTCGGGGCAGAGCTGCTGCGGGGTGGAGCGGATTTACGTGCATGCCGCGGTCTACGACCGCTTCGTCACCGACTTCGTCGAGAACGCCAGGGGCTGGACACTGGGCAACCCGCTGGACGCCGACACGATGGTCGGGCCAATGGCGACGCCGCGCTTTGCCGACCTGGTGCGCGGGCAGACGCTCGAAGCGCTGCGCAAGGGCGCCAAGGCGCATCTCAACACCAGGCACGACCTCGACGAGGAGAGCTCGCCTTACCTCGCACCGGAGGTGCTGACCAACGTCAACCACCAGATGGCCGTGATGCGCGAGGAAAGCTTCGGGCCGGTGGTCGGCATCATGAAGGTGCGCGACGACGCCGAGGCGATCGAACTGATGAACGACAGCCCGTACGGGCTGACGGCCTCGATCTGGACCGAGGACCTCGGGGCAGCGGCCAAGATCGGTTCGAAGGTCGAGACCGGTACGGTGTTCGCCAACCGCTGCGACTATCTCGATCCGGCGCTGGTGTGGACCGGGGTCAGGGAAACCGGCAAGGGCGGCGCGCTAAGCGAGATCGGCTATGCCAACCTGACGCAGCCGAAAAGCTATCACCTGAGGAAGGTGTGAGGCGCTAACTCACGGCCATCACCGGGGTCATTCCCGCGAAAGCGGGAAACTCCTTTTGGGATGGCGACGTCGATAAACAGAGGTTCCCGCTTTCGCGGGAATGACCCGGTGAGGAACTGGGATATCGGGAGACCGGGAACATGACGATCAAGGCGAACTGGAATTATCCCACTGCCGTGAAGTTCGGCGCCGGCCGCATTGCGGAACTGCCGGAGGCGCTGAGGACTGCCGGGATCGCCAAGCCGCTGCTGGTCACCGATGCGGGCCTGGTAAACCTGCCGGTGACGCAGAACACCCTGAAGCTGCTCCGCGATGCGGGGTTCGAGGTCGGGGTGTTCGCCGACGTGAAGCCCAATCCGATCTCGGCCAACGTCAACGCCGGCATCGAGGTGTTGCGCCAGGGCGGACATGACGGGGTGATCGCGTTCGGCGGCGGCTCTGGGCTCGATACCGGCAAGGTGATTGCCTTCATGGCCGGGCAGACCCGGCCGATGTGGGATTTCGAGGATATCGGCGACTGGTGGACCCGCGCCGACCCCAAGGGAATTTTCCCGATCGTCGCCGTGCCGACCACCGCCGGCACCGGCTCGGAAGTCGGCCGCGCCGGGGTGATCACCGACGAGACGACGCACACCAAGAAGGTGATCTTCCACCCACTGATGATGCCGAAGATCGTCATTGCCGACCCGGAACTGACGGTCGGAATGCCGACTTTCATCACCGTGGGAACCGGGTTCGATGCGCTGGCACATTGCCTCGAGGCCTACTGCGCCAAAGGCTACCACCCGCTCGCCGACGGCATCGCTGTGGAAGGGGTGCGGCTGGCGCTCGAGAACCTGCCCAAGGTGGTGGAGAACCCCGGCGATATCGAAGCACGCGGCCACCTGATGAGCGCGGCGGCGATGGGCGCGGCGGCATTCCAGAAGGGGCTCGGCGCCATCCACTCGCTGAGCCACCCGGTCGGGGCGCTCTATGACACGCATCACGGCATGACCAACGCGGTGTTCATGCCCTACGTGTTGGTCGCCAACCGCGATGCGATCGAAGCCAAGATCGCCCGACTCGCCGCCTATTGCGGCCTGTCGCCGAACTTCGACGCGTTCCTGCGCGCCATCAACGGGCTGCGCGCCAAGCTCAATGTCCCGAATACCTTGAAGGATTTCAAGGTCACGGGAGAGAAGCGTGAGCTGATCGCCGAGATGGCGATTGTCGATCCGACAGCGGGCGGTAACCCGGTAGAGCTGACGAAAAAGCTGGCGCTGGAGATCTTTGATCGGGCGATGGACGGGCGACTGTAGGGCGCGTTGGTCCCGCGGCACCGGCCGCCATTGCAGGGCAGCTAAGCAGACAGGCCAGCGCCCCCGCCCCTCATCCGGCGCTACGCGCCACCTTCTCCCCGACGGGGAGAAGAATACGGAGAGTGCCGGTGACCACCGCTATTCCTCTCCCCGTCGGGGAGAGGGTGGATCGGCCGTCAGGCCGAGACGGGTGAGGGGTTTGGGCACAATGCCGGTGCCCGTGGCTCCTTACGCTGCTGGATGAGCGCCTACCGCACCCGCTGCACCGTCGCCTTCGCCCCGTTCTCAAGCAGCGATTTCAGGTGGTTGGTGACGGTGTCGCGGAATACCGCCACCTCAGGCAGGTCGGAGCCGAACACCTCGGTCACGGCGAGCAGGCCATTCGCCAGCTTTGCCGGGTCGCGCCCTGCCCCGTCGGCGATCGTGCGCAGCCGTGCCGCCAGCGGGTCCTTCACATCGATCGGCTGGCCGGCCTCGTCGATGCCGGTGACGTAGCGCATCCAGGCAGCGACGCCGAGGGCGAGGCGGGGGAATGGCTGTGCCGCCTTGAGGCGGTCGCGGATGGTGCCGAGCAGGCGCTGCGGCAGTTTCTGCGTGCCGTCCATGGCGATCTGCCAGGTGCGGTGCTTGAGCGCCGGGTTGGCGAAGCGGGCCAGGAGCTGATCCCGATAGGCTTCCAGCGTCGCCCGCGACATCGGCAGGGTCGGCATCGCTTCTTCGGTCATCAGCCCATGAATCAGCCGATGGATCCCGGCATCGGCAATGGCTTCGTTGACGTATTGATAACCCGAGAGATAGCCGAGATAGGCCATGGTCGAGTGGCTGCCATTGAGCATTCGGAGTTTCATCAGCTCGAACGGCTCGACATCTTCCACCAGTTCGGCGCCGACGGTCTCGAAGGGCGGGCGACCGGCGGGAAAATCGTCTTCGATCACCCACTGAGTGAACGGCTCGGTCATGATCGGCCAGGCGTCATCGAGTCCGGTGAGTTCGGCGACGATGGCACGGTCGGCATCGGTGGTGGCCGGCACGATCCGGTCGATCATGGTGGAGGGAAAGCTCACACCCCCGACATAGCTGGTGAAGCTCTGCCCCAGACCGCGCAGCTCGGCGAAGCGGCGCACGATGCGGCCGGCGGTCTTGCCGTTGGACGGCAGGTTATCGCAACTCATCACCGTGAAGGGAGCAAGCCCGCGCTGCTGGCGAAGCGCAAGCGCGGCGACGATGATGCCGGGAGCACTGATCGGCGTTTCCGGGTGGGCGAGATCATGGACGATGTCGGGGTGCTTTTCGTCGAGCGCGCCGGTCGAGGGGTCGTGGCAATAGCCCTTTTCGGTGACGGTGAGCGAGACGATGCGGATCGCCGGATCGGCCATGGTCTCGATCAACTGGGCGCGCTGCGTGTTGGCATCGAGCACATCGAGGATAGAACCGATGATGCGCGGTCTGGTGCCCGACGCGTCGCGGACGGCGAGGGTATAGAGGAAATCCTGTGGCGCCAGCGCTTCGCGGGTATCCGGGCGACGGAGCGAGGCGCCGATGATGCCCCAGCTCGGGTGCTTTGCCAGCAGGCTGTCGACATAGGCCGCCATATGGGCGCGGTGGAAGGCGCCGATGCCGAGATGGACGATGCCGGGCGTGATGGCAGACCTGTCGTAGTCCATCGCGGCTATGCCCCGCGCGCGAATGCTGTCTGAGTTGATTTCGGACATGGACAGGCGTGGCATGCGGCGGTTCCTTCCCTTGGATAGTCTGCATCTCCCTCCACCAGCTTCGCTGGTCCCCCTCCCCCGCCACGCGGGGGAGGATCAAGAGGTGCGTGCATCAATACCGGAGCATGTCGGGGACTGCCATACCAGGCGGTTGCGTGACGAAAATATCCCCGGCATAAGCATTGGGCAGTTGAGGGGAAGACGGCGTGACCAAGCGGTTCGTGAGTATCGGCGAAGCCATGATCGAAATGTCTGGCGGCGAAGGCGGGATGTATCGCCTCGGCTATGCCGGCGACACGCTGAATACGGCCTGGTACGCCAGGGCGCTGCTGCCGGAGGGCTGGGATGTCGACTATGTGACGGCGCTCGGCGACGACATGTACTCGGGCGAAATGCGGGCTTTCATCGGCAAAGCCGGGATCGGCACCGAGCGGATCCAGACCATCGCCAACCGCCGGCCCGGGCTCTACATGATCCACCAGGAAAAGGGCGACCGGCACTTTACCTACTGGCGCGGGCAATCGGCGGCCAAGCTCCTCGCCGATGACGTCGAGGCACTGGAGGCCGCGGTGGTCGGCGCCGATACGGTGTATTTCTCCGGCATCTCGATGGCGATCCTCGCGCCGCGAGCCCGCGGCAAGCTGATGCGCACCATCGTCAAGGCGCGCGATGCCGGCGCGACGGTGGTGTTCGACACCAACCTGAGGCCGGCGCTATGGACCAGTCCGAAGATCATGGCCTCGACGCTGACCGCCGCCGCGGCGATCGCCGATATCGTCCTGCCGACCCACACCGACGAGGCGCCGCTGTTCGGTGACACCTCGCCCGAGGCGACAGCTGAACGCTACCTGAAGCTCGGCGCACAGGAGGTGGTGGCCAAGGATGGCTCGAAGCCCGCCTTCGTCGCCACGGCCGACGGGGTGGCACAGTACGTACCGGCGCCCAAGGCCGACAAGGTCGTGGATGCGACCGGCGCCGGAGACTCGTTCAACGGCGGCTATCTCAGCGGCCGGGCCCGTGGCCTGTCGCCGGTCGAGGCGGCGGAACGGGCGCACCGGGTGGCCGGCGTGGTGATCGGCCACAAGGGGGCACTGGTCGATCCGGCACTGGTGCAAGGAGTCTGAGGCTGCTCTCCATCCCTCACTCTGCTGCGGACATCGACCGCCTATTGGGCGCTTAGGACCAGGGTCGCCTCGAAGCCGTCGGTCCAGCCGGTGGCCGGGGAGCTGAGGGTCAGCCTACCGCCGGTCTGCTTCATGATCGTATCGACGACGGCAAGACCCAGGCCCGAGCCGCTGGCGCGCGTGGCGCCGCGGGTGAAAGGTTCGCTGAGGCGAGCAACCACATCGGTCGCCAGCACCGGGCCGTGATTGCGGACCCGCACCAATGGACCCGGTCCGGATTCAACCACCACGTCGCCTTCTGCAGCCCCGTGCAGCAACGCATTGGTGATCAGGTTGCGAACCGCGATGGCGAAGGCATCCGGGTTGATCCGGTAGTTCAGATCGGCATCGGCATGCGCCTCGAACCTGACGCGGGCCGCGGTAGTGGACTGCGCCTGGAAGTCGCGAACCACCAGTGCGAGCACCGGCGCCAGGTCAACCGCGTTCTCGCTGCGGGCGAAGCCGGCCTCGAGCCTCGAGAGCTGCAGCAGCCGCTCGGCGAGTTCGGACAGGCTGCGCAGCGCGTACTCGATTTCCTTGAGGCGTGGCGCCGAGGCATGATCGCCAAGCTCTCGGGCGAGCCGCTGGGTTTGCGCCAGCGCTCCGGCGATCGGGGTGCGCAACTCGTGCGCGCTGCTGGCTGCGAAAGTTCGCTCGGCGTCCATCGCCGCACGCAGCCGCTCCAGCAAACCTTCAATTTCCCGGACGATCGGCGCCAGCTCCGCCGGCTGATCGTCGTCGTGCAACGGCGCGAGGTTGGCGCCGTTACGCAAGGCAACGTCACGGCTGAGCCGCTCGACCGGCTTCAGCGCGATGCGGACCGCCAGCCAGATGCCGAGCGCCACCAGCGGCAGCAGCGCAGCCAGGGGCCAGAGCAGGCCAGCGACTGCGCCCCACAACGCCTCGTTGCGGGCGTCGGTGGTTTCGAGCACCACGATGCCGAAGCCGCTGCGCCGATCGGTGGATTTGTAGGCCCGACGGCCATCAACCGAGAAGAAGCCGTCGGTCACCGGCAGCGCCGGCAGCACTGTCGGCGCGTCCTCGGCGCGAACCCGCACGGTCCCGGCAGCGTCGTAGACGATATAAGTGAACGCCTCCGGGCTTGGCACGATGGCACCCGGCGGCGCCGGTCGCTGCTTGCGCCCGGGTCCGCGATTACCATCGTCGAACTCCATGCGCGGAATGGGGTCGCGGCGCCGGCCGCTGTCATCGCCGACCTCCTGATTGGCCAGCGGCAACAAGCGGAAGGCACTCTGGCGCAGGGTCTCGTCGAAGGCCTGCTCCAGCTCGCTGCGCAGCACCAGGCTGGAGATCGCGGCGCCACCCAGCCAGAACACCAGCATGGCCGCACATAGCCAGATCGCCAGCTGCAGCGCTATCGACCGCCGCCTCATGTCTCGATCCTGTAACCCATGCCGCGCACCGTGGTGATGACCTGCTGGCCGAGCTTCTTGCGTAGCCGGCTCACATAAACCTCCACGGCGTTGCCTTCGATCTCGGCGCCGAACGGGTAGAGCGAGTCCTCGATCTCGGATTTGGTCACGATGCCACCGCGTCGGCCGAGCAGCCGTTCCAGCACCGCCCATTCGCGCGAGGTGAGGCTGACCGCCTTGCCATCGATGCTAACCGACTTGGTCGCCAGGTTGACGCTGGCTGCTCCCACCGTCAGTTGCGGCGCGGCAATGCCGGCATAGCGCCGCGCCACCGCCGATACACGGGCGCTCATCTCGTTGAGGTCGAAGGGTTTCACGAGGTAGTCGTCCGCCCCGGCGTTCAGCCCGTCGATGCGGATGGCGATCTGATCCTGCGCCGTGGTGATGATCACCGGCACGGGGTTGCCGTCCCGGCGCAACTGCCGGAGCAGATCGAGCCCGCGCCCGTCGGGCAAGTTGAGATCGAGCAGGATCAGGCCGTAGGCAACCGTGCTCAGCGCAGCCCGCGCATCGTCCAGCCGCTGCATCCAGTCGACACCGTGCCCATCGGCGCTGACCTGGTCGCGCATGGCTTGGCCGAGCACATAGTCGTCCTCAATCAGCAGAATACGCACGCCACAGCCTCGTTTCCCGATCCTTCTAGCCCAGCAACCTGTCGCCAGGCTTACGAGAAATCTGTGCCGGCGCAAGGTCGCCGACAGCTTGGCGTGGTTGCTTTCACCTCAGTCGCGGCACCCCTGCCGCAACGGACCCGGCACTCACCGGCCGGTCAGCCAGAGGAAGACCATCATGAAGAAATCGAGCCATTTCCTTGTTGTCGCCACCCTCGCCGGCGTCATCGGCGCCACGGCGCTGGTGCCGGCTGTGTTCGCCCAGCCCGCGCCCACCGACGTGGCCGGCCCTGCCCAGCCGGGGGACAAAGGCGGCATGCGCCCCGATGGCAAGCACGGCGGCGGGCGCGGCGGGTTTGCCGGCCTGATCTGCAGCACCGATGGCGCAACGCAACTGCAGACGCGTCTCGACGCGCTGGCGACCCGGCTGACGCTGACCGCCACGCAGCAGCCGCTGTTCGACGCCTATCGTACCGCGGCCCTCGCGGCCCAGACCACGTTCGCGGACGCCTGCGCGACGGTGCAGCCGGCCGCCACCACCGCGGCAAGCAAGCCGGATGTGCTGACGGCCATGCAGAACCGGCTGACCACCCAGAAGGCCGAAGTGGCGGCCATGGACACGGTCCTGCCCAGCTTCGAGGCGTTCTTCAATAGTCTCACCGACGCGCAGAAGGCCATGCTGACGCCGGCCGGAGAGCACGGTCGCGGCGGCGACGACCATGGCCGCGACGATCGCGGACGTCAGGGCCGCGGCGACGATCGTGGCCACGGCGACAGGCGCGGCGATCGCTCCGCAATCAACCCGGTTGGGATCGAGCCCTCGGCTAGCACCGCAGGCTGATCCGACAACCACGCCGGCGGTCGGGTCTCCTTCACTGATCGCCGGCAAACGCCTGGAGTGGCGGCGTCGGCTTGAAGCGCAGGCTGAGGACCAGCGGCACCAGCAGGGCGTAGAGCGCGACCACCGAGAGCCAGATGGCGCCGGGCCAGTGGTCGCGGAAAACGAAGTAGAGGCTGGAGAACAGCAGCGGCGCGGCGATCGATGCTAGGCTGACAGCCGAGGCGAGGACGCCCTGGAACTGGCCCTGCTGACTTTCGTCGACCTGGCGGGTCGCCAGCGACTGCAGGGCCGGCGCGCCGATGCCGCCCAGCGCGAAGACGGGCATGATGACGAAGATCAGCCAGCTCTCAGTGGCAAAGGCCATGACGACGAGCGCGACAGAGGCCCCGGCGATGCCGGTGAGGATGGCGCCGCGCTCACCGAGCAGCTTTACCGCCGGGCCAGGCAGGAAGGCTTGCGCCAGGGTCTGGCAGACGCCAAAGGCACCGAGCGACAGGCCGATCCACAGGCCGTTCCACTGGAAGGTGTCGCCGCCCCACAGGGCCCAGCAGGTGCCGTAGACCTCGCCGGTAGCGGCGAAGGCAAAGAAGATGAAGATCATCGGCCTGAGGCTTTTGATCGAGAAAGCCCAGCGCAGCGAGCGGAGCGGGTTGAGCGCCGCGAGATCGAGCTTTTCGCGCGTTGGAGGGCGCGATTCCGGCAGCACCATTGCGGCAAGCAGCAGGTTGCCGGCGTTGAGCCCGGCCGCGGCGATGAAAGGCAGGCGCAGCCAGTAGTCTCCCAGCGCGCCGCCGAGCACCGGGCCGATGATGAAGCCGATGCCGAACATGGCATTGAGCAGGCCGAAGCGACGGGCCCGCGTTGCCTCCGGCGAGATGTCGGTGACGTAGGCGGTGGCGACAGAGACATTGGCGCTGGTGAGGCCGGCAATGGCGCGACCGAGCAGCAGCAGCCAGATGCTGGGTGCGAAGGCGAGGAAGAGGTAGTTGATGGCGGCGCCGCCGAGCGAGATCAGCAGCACCGGCCGGCGGCCGAGCCGATCGCTGAGCGCGCCGAGGATCGGGGCGAAGACGAACTGCATGACGGCGTAGAGCGCGGTCATGATGCCGATATAGGCGGCGACGTTTTCGGCGCCGGTCACCTCGGACAGCAGCGAGGGGAGGATGGGAAAGATGAGGCCGATGCCGACGGCATCGAGGACAATGGCGGTGTAGATGACGGTGAGTGATCTGTTCATAGCACGCTCGATCCACGCGACAGCCGGCGAGCGCCTGATGGCGCCGACAGCTTCGCGATCAAGCCCGCCGAGGCGGGCGACAAGGGTTCTGGAGACGCTGACCAGATCCTGCGCGGAGCAGGAACTGGCGTGTGCTTGACCACCTGGACGACTATTCGTCCACCTGTTTACTCCGCCACTGAGCGGATCAAGGGAGGCGGTCGCTTTGCGCGACGCTTGGGAAATACGCCCGGCGCGGTGGCGAGGCAAGCGGCGATTTCGGGACAGCGCGCATGCGACGACGACATGGCCGGCGCCAGGCGGCATCGACTATGGCGACGACGGTCCGGCGTGCGGTCCTAGGCTCGCAGGATCTTCTGCATCGCCTTGCCCTTGGCGAGTTCGTCGATGAGTTTGTCGAGATAGCGGATCTCGCGCATCACCGGCTCCTCGATGGCCTCGACGCGAACGCCGCAGACGACGCCGGTGATCAGCGTGCGTGCCGGGTTGAGCTGCGGCGCGGAGGTGAAGAAGCTCTCGAGGGTTGCGCCCCTCGCCATCTCGGCCTCCAGCGATTGCTGGGAGTGGCCGGTGAGCCAGCGCAGGATCTCATCCACCTCAGCCTTGCTCCGTCCTTTGTTCTCCGCCTTGGCGATGTAGAGCGGATAGACCTTGGCGATGTTGTACGAGTAGACGCGCTGGTTCATGGTTTCTCGGACCTATGTCGCCGAATGATCGGCCAAGTGCCGGGTCGGGCGCCCGATCTCACTTTACCAGATGATTGGGGACGAGTTCCGCCTTCATCCAGTGCTCCTCGTCCTGCACGTGTCCGGCACGCACATATTTGCCCATGCGAACGGGCATCTCTGGTTCCGGGAAGGCGCCAGCCACCCGGACGACGAAGCCCTCCTGCCTCGTGCGATCGAGTGCTGCAGCCAGATCCTCGAACAAGCCCGGTCGGTACGGCCCGCGATAGAGGGTCGGCACCGACACGACACCCAGTTGCTCGAACCGCGCCAGCGTTGCATCCCACGACTGGACTTCGTCACCCACGATCCACCCAAATCCGAGGAAATACGATGGCAGCTCGGCATAGCCGATGGCATGCCGGGCGTAGAGATTCTCCCCGACGATGCGTTCACCATCGTCCAGCTGCGGGCTGATCCCGGCGGCGAAGGCCTTCAGCCAATCGCGCGACGGGTGGTAGCGGCTGTCGGGACTGCGGGCATGCGAACCGCCGTGATGAATGGTGGTGTTCTCGCCATCCATCTTCTCGGTGACGACGAGTTCGCCGACCATCAACCCGTCCAGGCTCGCCATGACCTTGTCGTCGCTGGTCGCCCCAGGCGAGATCGGCAGATGGTAGGTCCGTCCGTACTTTTTCATGAGCTGAGGTTGGGCAGAAGCGCTAGCGGGCTTCGACGATCAGGCGGATGCCGAGCACGCCGATGAAGGCGGCAGCAGCGCGATCGACCCAGAGCTTGGCGCTGAGGTAGATGGCGCGTGGCTTTGCCGCCGAGAAGGCGATGGCAACGATGCTGTACCACAGCGTTTCCTGCAGGAAGATCAGCGGCGGCAGCGCCCAGTAGAGCCAGGGCTCGGGATTGGCGGGCAGGAGCGCCGCAAACACCGCGCCGAACACCGCGACGATCTTGGGGTTGGAGAGCTGAGTGAGCAGTCCGAAGGTAAAGGCCTTGCGCGGATTGGCAGCCGGAGCGGCCCCGGCGTCGACCGTGATGGGGTCGGCGGCATGGCTCCAGATCTTCCAGGCGAGATAGACCAGGTAGAGCCCGCCGGCGACCTTGAGCGCGGTGAACAACAGTCCACCATCCTGCATCAAGGTGCGAAGGCCCACCACGGCAAGCGCCCCGTAAAGCATGGCCCCTACCCCCATGCCGAGCGCTGCTGCAAGACCTTCCGCGCGGGACTGGGCAACGGCCGTGCGCACCACGAAAACGAAGCTCGGGCCGGGACTGATGGCACCAAGCAGCAGGGCGCCAAGTATGGCGAAGAGGGGCAGAAAATGGTCCATGGCAGCCTCCGGATCAACCGAGGCTAGCGCTCCGCGGCTGGCGGTGGAAGCGATATCGCAGCGCCGATGGTCGACAGGACACCGCTCTCACCCGAACCCCGACGTCCGGGTGAGAGCGGTATGCGAGGAGCCGCTGGCCCTTACATCTTTTCTTCCTTGATCGGCGTGCGGCTGACGATCTCGTGGTCGCAGGCGTCGTAGGTGATGTAGTAGGCGACGAACTCGTGCTCGTAGTTCTTCTTCTTGGCGGAGAACAGGTAGATGCCTTCCTCGGCTTCCTTTTCGAGCTTCTCGATATTCTTGTAGTTGCGCTTCTTGAGGAAGCGGATCGCCTGCTTGACGCTCTGGCAATCGTAGTCGTCGTCGTAGTGCTCCTCGAAGCTCGGTTTCGACTGCAGCCCGCCGGCCATGGCGGGCTGGAAGGAAACGGCGACGAGCGAGAGGGCGACAGCGGCGAAAGCCGGGCGGGCGTAACGGTTGAGACGTGCGAACACTTTGTCCACTCCATGAAAGCAGGCTCGGTTGCCTGCGGGGTGAGGAGAGGACTAGTGCGAGCCGGCTGAACCGATACGGACCCGGTGGTTCAGTGAGCATTCATAAGTCGTATTATGACTTTGGGAGATCAGAACATGCCGTCGCCGGAGTTGATGTACTCGATCTCCTCAGGGGTGGAGACGCGGCCGAGGGCGGCGTTGCGGCGCGGGTAGCGGCCGAAACGGGCGATGCAATCGCGATGCATGATCTCGTACTTGAGGGTGTCTTCATCGCCGAGCGCGGTGAACAGGCGTATGGCCTCGTCATGCACCGCCAGATCCTCGGAGTGCATGTAGGGCATGTAGAAGAAGGTGCGCCGCCGCGGCTCCAACCGCAGGTCGTCACCCGACGCGACCGCTTGCTGGGCAAGCCGCAGCGCCATGGCGTCGGACGCGAAGGCTTCGGGGCGCTTGCGATGCAGTTGGCGGCAGAACTGATCGAGCACGATGATCTCGGCCAGGCGCCCCGACGGTGTGGCACGCCACCAGGCGGCGTCGCCGCGGGCGACGGCGGCATAGGTTTCGCCGAAGCGCTCGGCGAGCAGCGCATCGAACTCGGGCTTGCCGCCGAACCAATCCGGCTCGCCGTGCTCGACGAACCAGAAGTTCAGGATGTCATCGGGGGAGGTCATGGCAGTGGTCCGTCTTGTGGAGGTGGTCGGGCGAGCGCCCTTCACTGTTCATTGTCCATGGGCCGAGCATGATGTCACCGGCCGCACGGCGCTGGGTTATGTGGGGCGACACCGAGGAAGATTCTATGCGGCTCGTGAAGCTCGATACGCCCGATGGCACTATCTACATCAACCCCGAGCATGTGGTCGCGGTGGTCAAGGGCCTGCGCGACACCAAGGTCGACACCGTGTCGGGCGTGCATGTGGTGAAGGATTCTCCCGAAGTGGTGGCGCGGCTGCTCGGCATGGAAGAGATCGAACTCGATGTGACGCCGCGAATGATCAACCGGGGTTGATCACTGCCCGAGCAGCGCGGGGCGCTTGCTGGCGTTGCGGGCGCGGCGGTCCATGGCCCAGCCGACCTTCAGGCCACGGGTCTTGTCGCTGCCCATGATATCCCTAAACCGTAACGATCGCCTTGATGACGCCGGTACGGTCGTGCGCCCAGATCGGCATATCCTCAGGCACCCGGTCCATGGTGGTGGCATGGGTGGCGAGCTTGTCGGTCGGGACCTTGCCCCCTCGGATCGAATCCATGACGTGCTCGAAATCGGCGCGAATGGCGTTGCGTGAGGCGCGGATGGTGAGCTCCCGGCGGTGCACCTCCGAATCGGGGAACACCAGGTCGCCCTTGATCACGCCGACCAGCGTGTAGCTGCCACCATTGCGGGTGTGGAGCAGCGAGGCGTTCATCGCCTTGATCGAGCCGGTGGAGTCGAACACCGCATCGAAGCCGGTCGACTTGATCCCGGTGAATTCACTGCCCTCGAGATCGGCCGGCGCGAAGGTGCGAAAGCCGAGCGCCCTGGTCGCGGCGATCTTGTCGGGAGCCGCATCGATGACGGTGACATCGGCGCCGGCGATCTTGGCAAAGAACGCCACGCCGAGTCCGATCGGACCGGAGCCGACGACGAGGGTGCGCGAGCCAGGCTTCAGCTCGGCGGTGCGGCGGATGGCATGCGCGCCAATGGCGAGGAACTCGACCATGGCGGCATCGCGGAGGCTGAGCCCGTCGGCCTTGTAGAGGTTACCCGCGGGCATGACGATTTCCTCGGCCATGCCGCCGGGCGCATGCACGCCGATGACCTTGAGGGTCTCGCAGCAGTTGGCGCGCCCCTCGCGGCAGGCCGGGCAATGGCCGCAGTTGAGGTAGGGGTTGATCACCACTGGATCGCCGGCGACGAAATCAGCACCGTTCGGGTCGATGACGACGCCGCTCAGCTCGTGGCCGATGACGCGCGGATATTCGAAGTAGGGAAAGTTGCCTTCGAAGATGTGATAGTCGGTGCCGCAGATGCCGATATGGCGGATAGCGACGCGGACCCAGCCCGGCTTCAGTTCCGGGCGCTCGATGTCGATCAGCGCCAGTTGTTCGGGCGCGGTGCAGGATATGGCTCGCATAGGGTCTCCTCTTGCACCGGATCATAGCGGGGTGTGGCTTCACCACAAGCACCCGGCAGGCTACAAACCCCCGCGTCTTTAGTGGGGTATTTCAGCGTGAATTTTGCGAGCGATAACTGGGCCGGGGCGACGCCCGAGGTGATGGCAGCGCTGGCGCGGCACAATGACGGCTACTCGCCGGCCTATGGCGGGGATCCGCTGAGCCTCAGCGTCAAGGAGCGCTTCTCGAAACTGTTCGAGCGCGAGGTCGAGGTGTGGTTCACGGCGACCGGGACGGCCTCGAACTCGCTGGGACTGGCGGCGCTGAGCCGGCCGGGCGGTGTGGTGTTCTGCGGCGAGGACGCGCATGTGCACACCGACGAGAGCGGAGCCACCGAATTCCAGTCTGGCGGCATGAAGCTGGTGCCGGTGCAGAGCCCACTCGGGCTGATCGATGCCGGGGCTTTGGCGACGGCGCTCGGCAAGCACTCGCCCGGTGGACGCAGCGTACCGGTGGCGCTGAGCCTCACCAATGCGACGGAATGGGGCACCGTCTACTCGGTGGCTCAGGTGGCCGAGCTGGCGGCGACCGCGCGCTCCGGCGGGTTAACGGTGCACATGGATGGAGCGCGGTTCGGCAATGCCGTGGCGGCGCTCGGGGTGACGCCGGCCGAGCTGACCTGGAAGGCAGGGGTGGATTTTCTGTCATTCGGCGCGACCAAGAACGGCTGCTGGGCGGCGGAGGCGATCGTGGTGTTCACCCCGGGTCTGCTGGGAGATTTCGAGCCGCGGCGGCAGCGGGCCGGTCACACGTTCTCCAAGGCGCGGTTCGTGGCAGCGCAGTTCGAGGGCTATCTCGAAGACGGCAACTGGCTGCGCCGGGCCGGGCATGCGAACGCCATGTCGGACCAGCTGCGCGCCGGGATCCGGGCGAGCGGCACTGCGCGGCTCGGCTGGGAGAACACGGCAAACGAGGTGTTTGCGGTGATTTCGCGGGCAGCGCTGGCACGGGTGCGGGCGGCCGGCGGCGCGGCGCATGAGTGGCCGGCGAACGGGCTCGCTGCGGATGAGACGCTGGTGCGGCTGGTGACGAGCTGGGCGACGACCGAGGCGGATGTCGCGAGGTTTCTGATGGCGCTATAGGCGCGAAAAACCGAAGCAGACGACCCCCTCCCATCCTCCCCCATAAAGGGGGAGGTGCCGCATCGAGTGTGAGGTACGATCGAGCGACAGCCTCGACTTCACCTCCCCTTTTAGGGGGAGGCCGGGAGGGGGCCGTCTGCTTCAGTCAGCCGACGATGACCTTCACCAGATTGCCGGCCGGGTCCCGCGTTTCGATCCCCGCGTTGCTCTCGGTGTACCCGGCGCTGATCGCCGTCAGTCGCGCCTTCACTGCGTCGAGCGTCGCCAGATCCGGCACCGCGACTTGGAAACACCGCAGCCCTGCGGCCCCCTTCGGCGCCTGGGCGGCGTTGGGGCCGGACCAGATGTTGAAGGCGATGGTATGCGGCGGGTAGTCGAGGCCGAGGTCGCCCATGCCGAAGCGGCGCATGATGAACAGGCCGCCAAAACCAAGGCCGTCGCGGTAATAGCGCATCGCCTGCTCGAGGTCGTTGACGTGCAGGTGGATGTGGCCGATGCGGGTGCCCTCGGGCATCAGCGCCGGGACGGCGTTGACGTCGTCGAGCTCGGCGAGCAGATCATCGACGTCGATCGCCTCGCGGCCGGAATGCGGCGAGCCGTCGACGGTCTTGACGTAGAAGCCGTCTTCGCCATCGCCGATGGTGCCGCGCCAGGGGGTCTCGAAGGTGATCTCGATGCCGTTATTATCGTAGTCCCACAGGTAGATCGCCTCGGAGACGAGGTGATCGGTGGGCGAAATGCGGACACGCCGCATCAGGGCGCGCACCACCATTTCAGCCAGGGCCTTGCGGCTCGGGACGTGGACGGCAACGTGGTAGAGGCCGAGCGAGCGATCCGGAAACGGGCTCGTCGCCCCGAGCTCGAGGATGATCAGCTCGCGGCCGCCGGCGCCCAGGTGCAGCGCCTCGGCGTCCTCGGAGATCAGTTCGAGGCCGACGACATCGCGCCACACAGCCAGCGCCTTGTCGCGGTCGCTGACGCCGATACGGACGGCGCCCAGATGAGTGGTGAGCGGCAGCGTGGGAGCAGAGCGGACCGCGGCCTGGGATTCGACGGTGATCATGATAGGTCTCGCAACGGGGTTAGCTTGACCCTGATATGGCGGAGACCGGCGAGCAAGCCAATGTCGCTGCGGAGGCAGACAGTCGATACGTTTCTGCGTGAATGAAGCGGGTTCGGCGGACATTCGCTATGGCTGAGGGATTGACCGCCCCCTCCACCATGCTTCGCATGGTCCCCAACGGTGAGCGCCTCTGGCGCTCATCCGTGCCCCCGACCCCGCGGGGGGAGGATAAGACGCGACCACCACCCCCATCCCCGTTTGGGGATGGATGGTGGGGAGGGAGTGGTGGCCGCACTGCTGCCGGTGGCGCCGAGGTCAGGTGGCGACGGTGCGGCGGCGGTACTCGCTGGCGGCGTAGACGAGCAGCGCGGCGACGATCAAGCCTCCAACCAGCTGCGACCAATCCACGCCGGCCAGAAAGCGCGGGATCATGACCGAGGCGTCGAACGAGGCGTCGCTGAAGAAGGTCTTTTCGAACTGCATGTCATCGGTACCGAACTTCAGCCGCTCGCTCAGATAGTTCAGGAAGTAACCGGCCCGCGGCCCCGTGTCGTTGAAGACCAGGTTCTCGGCCAGCCCGATCAGCCCCGGGATGAGGAAGGCGAGCGGAATCGACCAGCGGCGGAACACGGTCGAGAGCGCGCCGACCCAGGCAAAGAACGGGGCGTACCAGAGGAGCGCCGTCACCAGGCCCACCAGTGTGAAACCGGCGATGTTGAAGGCCGAGGAGATGAACTCGAAGACGCCGGGCACACCGAGGCGTGGCAGGATCATCGCAGTGATCATGGTGACCACGTAGAGCAGGACGCCGGTCAACAGATAGGCGGCGAAGATCAGGGCCGGCAGGATGGTCATGCCCGCCAGCGACTTCGAAGCCAGCACCTTGAAATCGGTGAGTGGCATCGACTTCCAGAACAGCATGGCGTTGTTCCGCCGATCGGCGCTGAAGGCGTCGGCATAGTAGAAGAACAGCGCCACCAGCAGATACATGCACCAGAGCGCGGCAACGCCGAGGAAGCCGAACTCGAAGAACTTCAACGCCGAGGGGACGCCGATCTCCTGATGCATCTGGAAACGGTTGGAGGCGATGCCGAACACCAGCACCAGCGTCATGATGCCGAGGATCACGCCGGGGGCGTAGAGGAACGCACCCCGATGCTCGAGATACTCGCGCTTGATAAGGGCAACGAGAGACTTCATTTGGCGGGACCGCGCTGCATAAGGGCGACGAACAGGTCGCTGAGAGTGGGAGTGGTGACGTCGCCGAACTCGGCGAGCCGATCGCGATCGACGCCGTCGAAGACCATGGCGGTCTGCCCGAAGCGGGTTTCGCTGTAGATCGGGCCGAACGCCGTAGCGGCGGCGACCTGATCGGGGCGGACCAGCACCTGGCTGAACTTGGAACTGACCGTTTCCATCTGCATGTGGAGGATCAGTTCGCCATCGCGGATGAACATGATGTCACTGAGCATGAACTCGATCTCATCCACCTGATGGGTGGTGATCAGCAGCGTGCGCTCCTCGGTCATATAGTCCTCGAGCAGGCGCCGGTAGAAGCGCTTGCGATAGGTGATATCGAGGCCGAGCGTCGGCTCATCCAGCACCAGCAGCTTGGCGTCGATCGCCATCACCACCGCGAGGTGAAGCTGAGCGATCATGCCCTTACTGAGGTTCTTGATCCGGGCTTCCATCTTGACATCGGTGCCCTCGAGAAAGCCGCGAGCCTTCGCCTGATCGAAGTTGGGGTGGATGTTGGTGAGCAGCGCGAACAGTTCGCGCACCCGCAAAAACCGCGGCAGGCTGGCGACATCGGAGATGAAGGCGACGTTCTTCATCAGCGAGGCGCGCTTCTGGTACGGATCCTCGCCGAGGACACGCACGGTGCCCTCGTAGGAGGTGAGGCCGAGCAGCGCGTTCAGCGTGGTGGTTTTGCCGGCACCATTGTGGCCGACAAGGCCGTAGATGCGGCCGGCGGGGATGTCGAAATCGAGCCCGTGGAGGATTTCGGTGCGACCGAAATGCTTCTTGAGGCCACGCGCCGAGACGATCGGAGCAGCTGTGGTTTGAGCCAGATCATTCATCTTTACCGCCTTGCTTCAACAACTGTGTGGGATCGAGATCGAGGGCGGCGAGGCGCGCCATGACGCGCGGCCACTCCTCGGTCAGGAATTTCTGGCGCTCGTGGGCGAGCAACCGCTGGTGGCCGCCTTCGGCCACGAACATGCCCATGCCGCGGCGTGACTCGACGACACCGATATCGACGAGCGACTGGTAGGCACGGGTGACGGTCAATGGGTTGACCGAGAGGTCGGCAGAGATCTGGCGCACGGAAGGAAGCGCCTCACCCTCTTTCGTGGTTTTGCTCAGGATCATGTCGGCAATCCTTTCGCCAATCTGTACGAAGATCGGCTGGCTGTCGTTGAACTGGCTCATGCGTGATGCCTTGGTAGTGTGCTAGTTATGTAGCACACCAAATCGGAGGCGCAAGCGGAATCTTCAAGGGGTATGTTTGGCAGCATCATTCGGTTCTTGGCATTGTCGAACGAGGGCGCGTAGATTCGACTGCGCGCCGGCAAAAAAGCGTTGTGCCGCAAGCAGTTTTGGAGGGACGGGGTGCGCGTACTGGTCACGGGCAGCGCTGGATTTGTCGGCTATCACCTGAGCCGACGGCTGCTCGCCGAAGGGCACGACGTGATCGGGCTCGACGCGCTGACCCCCTATTACGATGTGCGACTCAAGGCGCAGCGGCACGCCATGCTGGAGGCCGACGGACGGTTTCGCGCCGTGGTCGGGCGGCTGGAGGATAAGGCTGCGATCGATGCGGCATTCTCGGACGCGCCGGAGATTGTGGTGCATCTCGCGGCGCAGGCAGGGGTGCGCTACAGCCTCGAGGCGCCGCTGAGCTACAGCGACAGCAACGTGACGGGTACGCTCGCCATCCTCGAGGCGGCGCGGCGAACGCCGCCCAGGCACCTGCTGATCGCCTCATCGAGCTCGGTCTACGGCATGACCGGCAAGCCTTCGGCGGAACTGGACCCGACCGATTGGCCGGTTTCGCTCTATGCGGCGACCAAGAAGGCGACCGAGGCGATGAGCCATTCCTACGCGCACCTGTTCGACACGCCGATCACCTGCCTGCGGTTTTTCACCGTCTACGGCCCGTGGGGCCGGCCGGATATGGCGCTGTTCAAGTTCGCCGAGGCGATCGCGGCCGGCGAGCCGATCAGCATCTATGGCGAGGGGCGGATGCGGCGGGACTTCACCTATGTCAACGATGTGGTGACGGCGATCGGCCGGCTGATCAGCGTTACACCGGCAAAGGGGCAACCGGTGTCGGCCATGGACTCGCTGTCGCCGGTGGCACCGTGGCGGACAGTGAACATCGCCGGCGGACGGCCGGTCGAACTGATGCGGTTCGTCACGGCGATCGAGACGACTATGGGACGTGAGGCAACAAAGCAGCTGCTGCCGATGCAGCCGGGCGACGTCACCGAGACGGCGGCGGAAGTCGGACTGCTGCGGACGCTGGTGGGTGAGGTACCCCAGACGTCGGTGGAGGATGGCGTACGGGCCTTTGTGGAGTGGTTCAGGCAGTGGCGGACCTGACTGGTCCGATCTTTCCGCGACCTCCGGCCGTCATCCCGGCGAACGCCGGGCCCCAGTGCACCAGCGTTTTCAAGGACGCCCATCTCGCCGACCTGGCCATGATGGACCGGTGCGGTCGGTGCTGAACCAACCGCAGAGCAGTGGGTCCCGGCGTTCGCCGGGATGACGCCGGTGGGTGGCGTAAATGTTGGTGGTCGTTTTGGCGCGATGCAGTTCTGTCGACCGAACGGAAAATCGCTTGGGTGCTAACGACTCGGGGTGCCTGACATGTTAGGGACAAGTATTCGTTTCTGATCGGCATTCGCCGACCGCCCTACTCTTCCGGATTCCCAAATTGACGGCCACAGCTTCGGCACCGGCGACTTCGATCGCCAGCAAGACCACGCTCTCGATCATCATCGCAGTGTCGGTCTGCCACCTGATCAACGACACCATGCAATCGCTGCTGTCGGCGATCTATCCAATCCTCAAGGAGAGCTATGGGCTCGACTATGTGCAGATCGGGCTCTTGACGCTGACCTTCCAGTGCACGGCGTCGCTGCTGCAGCCGGCGATCGGCATGTATACCGACAAGCGCCCCCTGCCCTTCTCGTTGCCGGTAGGCATGGCATCCAGCCTCGTCGGGTTGCTGATCCTCGGCTTTGCGCAGAGCTACTGGCTGTTGCTCGTCGGTTCGGCGTTTGTCGGCCTCGGTTCGGCGATCTTCCATCCGGAGAGCTCACGCGTGGCGCGGCTGGCTTCGGGGGGCCGGCACGGCCTTGCGCAGTCGCTGTTCCAGGTTGGCGGCAATGTCGGCTCGGCGATCGGGCCGCTGCTGGCGGCGTTCATCGTCTTGCCGCGCGGGCAATCGAGCGTTGCCTGGTTCGCGGCGGGCTCGCTGGTCGGCATCTTTATCCTGACCCGGGTCGGCATGTGGTACGCGGCGCATCGCAAGGCCAATGCCGGCAAGGCGCCGGTGAGTACGGCGCTGTTGTTCGACAGGCGTACCACGGCCATCGCGCTCACTGTGCTGACCGTGCTGACGCTGACCAAGAACGCCTATATGGCGGGGCTTTCGAGCTACTACACGTTCTTCCTGATCGACAAATTCCAGGTCGGGGTGCAGGACGCGCAGCTGTTGCTGTTCGTCTATCTCGGCGCTTCGGCCGTCGGGGTGTTCCTCGGCGGACCGATCGGCGACCGCTTCGGCGCCAAGTTCGTGATCTGGTTCTCGATCCTCGGGGTACTGCCGTTCACGCTCGCACTGCCCTATGCCGACCTCACCTGGACGGTGATCCTCACCGTGCTGATCGGGCTGATCTTCTCGTCGGCATTCTCGGCCATCGTGGTGTTCGCGCAGGAACTGCTGCCGGGCCGGGTGGGGATGATCGCCGGGATCTTCTTCGGCTTCGCTTTCGGCGCCGGCGGCATCGCTGCCGCGGCGCTCGGGGCCTTGGCCGACGTCGCCGGCATCCAGTACGTGTTCTGGCTCTGCTCGTTCATGCCGCTGGCCGGGCTGCTGACGGTGTTCCTGCCGGAGATGCAGCACAAGGTGCGGTAAGGCCGCTGTCAACTCTGTCGATCGTCGCTACGCTTCGATCGCGCATCGCAAGAGCGATGCGGACCCCTCATCCGGCGCTGCGCGCCACCTTCTCCCACAAGGGGAGAAGGCAACGGACTGCGAGCTCCGGGGTGATCGCCTTCTCCCCTTGTGGGAGAAGGTGCCCGAAGGGCGGATGAGGGGTCGCGGCGTGTTGCGCCGCGCTACTAGATCTGCAGCAGCGCCACCGGCTTTTGCAGCTTGAACACCGTACCCGTAGCGCTCAGCGTGCCGTCTGCCGCCACATTGAACACCACGAGGTCTTCGCTTTCCTGGTTGGCGACGATCAGGTGCTTATCCAGCAGCAGGAAGAAGCGGGGCCAGTTGCCACCGCAATCGATGTTCTGCTTCAGGCTGATCCTGCCGTCAGCCGCAATGGCGAAGGCGGTGATCGAGTTGTGGCCGCGGTTGCTGACATAGAGCACGGTGCCGGCCGCATTGACCTGGATATGGGCGCCGGTCGACTCACCCTTGAAGTCGGCGGGCAGCGCCGAAAGGGTGTTGAGCTCTCTGAGCTTGCCGCCGGCTTCGCGGGCCAGCGCCGTGACGGTTTCGGCATACTCAGTGAACAGGTAGGCGAATTTGCCGTTGGGGTGGAAGGCCAGGTGACGCGGGCCGGCGCCCTTCGGGGTCGAGAACGCCGTCTCAGGGCCGCCGACGAAGTTGCCGGCCTCGTAGCGGACGCTGCGCACTTCGTCGTGACCTAGGTCGACGGTGTAAAGCCGGTCGGCCTCGGGGGACCACTGGGTCCAGTGGGCATGGCCCTTATCGTGCGCATGATCGCTGCGCAACACGGTCGGGTCGGCTTTGAGCGCCCCAGTCGCAGCATCGATCGAAAACACCGGGGTCGAGTCGTCGCCGTAGTTGGCGACGGCGAGCTTGGTGCCCTTGGGGCTGATGCGCAGATAGCAGGGGTATTTCGCGCCGGTCGACTGGTAGCCGAGCGGCGTCGCGGTGCTGTTGTCGACGGCGAGGGTGAAGGCACCGGCCTTCTCGGCCATCTCATCGGTGACGTAGACGGTGCGGCTCGCGGGCGCGAAGGCGATCCACGAGACGTCGGGGGTGCCGGGGAAGCTGCGTACCAACTCGAGTTTGCCGTTAGCGGTATCGAAGCTCAACAGCTTCAGGCCTTCGCCATTCGGGCCGGTATAGGAGCCGGACAGCAGGTTGAGCTTGGACATACGCAGTTCCTCCTCGGTAAGTCGGGCGGAAGTGTTAGGCGATGCACGGGATTATGGCTAGGTGCTGACTGAGGAGATCGGCCGGGCACGAGCGCTTGGCGTCGGATGCGTCAGCGCGCCCGATCCCATCCGTCGCGCATCAGCCTGAAGCCCTTCTCGTAGACTTCCGCCTCACTCCCGAACAGCGGGCGCCAGATCTTGGTGGCGGCGGCGAGATCGGGCAGAGCGGAACCAAACGCCTCGATGGTCATCCAGCCGTCGTAGCCGGATTGCTTGAGCGCATTGAACACCGACTGGAAGTCGATGTGGCCGGCGCCGGGGACGCCGCGGTTATTCTCCGAAATGTGGACGTGGTTGATCTGGTTGATCGTCGCCGGGATCACCGCGGTGATCGAATCCTCTTCGATGTTGAAGTGGAAGGTGTCGTAGAGATAGCCGTAATTCGGCTCGTCGACGGCCTTGACCAACTCGGCAGCCTGGGCGGCCGAGTTGAGGAAGTAGCACTCGAAGCGGTTGAGCGGCTCGACCGAAAGCGCAACGCCCTGCCTGGCTGCATATTGCGCGGCCTGCTTGTGGATGTCGCGGACCCGGGCCTTTTCGTCAGGGGTGGCGCCACGACCGGTGAATTCGCCGAGCGGCTGGTGGAACGGGCCGGCGGCGAGGGTCCCGCCGAGCGCGGCGGTGCAATCGGTAAGCCATTGCAGATGGGCCAGAGCGCCGGCGCGTTCGGCGAGGTCGGGCGAGACGGCTGATTTGCCGCCGCCCGGCATGACGCCGATGCCTGTGGCGCCCAGCCCGATTTCGCGGAGGCGACGGCCGAGCTTTTCGTAGTGATCTGGCGTGCCCTCGAACATCGGGACCTCGACGCCGTCATAGCCCACGGCCTTGAGGCGCTCGATGACCGGCCAATGGTCGTCAGTGACGTGGGTGGTCCAGAGGAGGAGGTTGAAACCGAGTTTCATGATGTTCTCTCACAGTCGCGGGGAGAAAGGCCCCCTCACCCGGCCCTGCGGGCCGACCTCTCCCCCCAAGGGAGAGGTGGTTCAGTGGCACGGACGGTGCCCAATCATCACCTCTCCCTTGGGGGAGAGGTCGCCGCGCAGCGGTGGGTGAGGGGGCCTTCTGCGCCAGCTTACAAATTCACCCAGCTGCCGGACTTGCCCGAACTGATGATCGCATCGCAGAGCTTGTTCGTCGCCAGCGCATCCCGGAACGTCGGCGCCGCAGGCTTACCCGTCTTCAGGCCCTCGAGGAAATCGGCGGCAGTGTGGGTGAAGCTGTGTTCGAAGCCGATCACCAGGCCGGGAACCCACCATTTGCCCAGATACGGGTGATCGCCGTCGGTGACGAGGATATTGGTCCAGCCGCGCAGCCGCCCTTCGGTGGAGTGGTCGAACCACTGCACGCGGTTCATGTCGTGCAGGTCCCAGCTCAGCGAGCCCTTCTCGCCGTTGATCTCGAGCGTGTAGGCCGCCTTGTGGCCGCGGGCATAGCGGGTGGATTCGAAGGTGCCGAGCGCGCCATTGGCGAAACGGGTGAGCACCGCGGCGGCGTCATCGATGCCGACGGTCTGCTTCTTGCCGGTGTCGGCGTGGGTGCGCTCCTTGACGAAGGTTTCGGTCATCGCGGTGAGCGAGGCGATGTCGCCGTTGATCCACAGCGCGCTGTCGAGGCAGTGGGCAAGCAGGTCGCCGGTGACGCCGGAGCCGGCGGCATCGACATCGAGCCGCCAGGTGCCCTGCCCGCCCTGCGGCACGTCAGGCGAAATGGTCCAATCCTGCAGGAACTTGGCGCGGTAGTGGAAGATGCGGCCGAGCTTGCCCTCGTCGACCAGGTGCTTGATCAGGGTAACGGCGGGAACGCGGCGGTAGTTGTACCAGACGAGGTTGGGGACGCCCGCTTTCTCCACCGCATCGACCATCGGCTGACCCTCGGCAGCAGTGCGGGCAAGCGGCTTTTCGGTGAGCACCATCTTGCCGGCCTGAGCGGCTGCGATGGCGATCTCGGCATGCAGGTCGTTGGGGACGCAAATATCGATGGCGTCGATGTCCTTGCGCGCGATCAGGGCGCGCCAGTCGTGCTCGATGCTCTCATAGCCCCACTGCTCGGCAAAGCGGCGCACCTTGCTGTCGTTGCGCGCCGCAACCGCCTTCAGCACCGGATGGTAGCCGGTATCGAAGAAGTGGCTGACGGAGGCCCAGGCATGCGAGTGGCAGCGGGCCATGAAGCCGTAACCGACCATGCCGATATTGAGTTGTTTGGTCATTGCAGTGTTCCTTTGGTGGGGCAAGGCCCCCTCACCCGACGCTTCGCGCCGACCTCTCCCCCAAGGGAGAGGTGAGCTGTGGCACAATCTGGCCCACTCGCACCTCTCCCTTGGGGGACGCAGTAGTGCCCCGAGGGGAGAGGTCGGATTGTGCAGCAATCCGGGTGAGAGGGCCTTGTTTCATCGCCTTATTCCCGCCAGCCGTGGGCGTCGCGCACCTTGAGCATGGCGGCGAGGATCTTGTTCCAGGTGGCTTGCTGCTCCATCACGGCGTTGGGGAACATGCAGCCATCCCAGCAGATGTGGCGCATCTTCCTGGTCAGTTCGCCCTTGTCGTCGCGCAGCCAGTAGCCGGCATGTTTCACCACATCGAGCCGGCCATTGGGGTCGTCGATCTGGCAGTGGCGACCAGTCTTTTCATGGTCGCCGGAACCGAACGTGGTGCCATCGTTCTGGGCGACGTGGAAATCCAGCGTCCAGGGACGGAGCGCGTCGGCCACCTGGTGATAGGCGGCATCGAGCGCCGCCTTGTCGCTCCACTCGAAATCCCTAGGCAGGATGCGGTCCTTTTCGGCATTGGCGCCGAGCACGAACAGCATCGAGTGCGCCATGTCGGCCTGGTAGCCGACGACGCCGGGCATGTTGACCAGTTCGAGCAGCTTCACGTTTTCGCGCCACGAATGCATGCCGCCCCAGCAGATCTCGCCTTCGGCGACGATGTACTCGCCATAGTGCTGGGCGATGCGGCCGGCTTCGCGGAAAGTGTCGGCGATCTTTCTGGTATTGCCGACGGGGTCGGCATCCCAGGCTTCGACGCCGGTAGAGCTGTCGACGCGCACGCCGCCGGTGGGGCGGATGCCAAGTTCGCGCATCTGCTGGCCGATGCGGCAGGCCTTTTCGACCTGGGTGAGGAAGCGCTTGACCTCGTCGGCATCGCCCATGGCCGAACCGCCGCCCGCTCCTCCCCATATTGGGGCTACGAAGCTGCCGACCTTGAGGCCGAAGCTCGCGATGTGATCGGCTGTGCGCTTCACATCGTCCTTGGATGAATCGATGGAGATATGCGGATCGGCCAGCCACAGATCGACGCCATCGAATTTCTGGCCATCGACCTCGGCATTGGCCGTGAGCTGCAGCAGCGTATCGAGGGGAATAATCGGTTCGGCGCCGGGTGCGCCCTTGCCGACCACGCCGGGCCAGGTGGCGTTGTGCAGTTTCGGGTAGTTGTTGGATGCCATGGTCCCCCTCCCCTGGGGATTATCGATACTCAAATTCGGGCGGGTGTGGCCCTTCTCCCCTCAGGGGAGAAGGTGGCGCGAAGCGCCGGATGAGGGGTGGAGCCGCGCCGCATGTTGGGTGAAACAGCAGGAGCTGAGAGAGCATACCCCTCACCCAGCTGCGCCAGGCGCTGGTGGCGCCAAGCTACGCTACCCTCTCCCCTGAGGGGCGAGGGGACCGTTCCACTGGCTCCAGCGACGCACTCCATCTCAAGCCGCCTGTTGCCGGAGGTTCAGGCCGGTCTTGGCGTCGAACAGCATCACCTTGTCCGGGTTCCAGCTGAAGCGCACGGCCTCTTCGACCTTCACTTCGACGCGGGCCGGAACGGCGGCGCGCATCAGGTTGTCTCCGACACGCAGGGTGACGATCTTTTCGATGCCATGGTTCTCGACGTCATGAATGCGGGCTTCGTTCGGAGCCCCGGCGGCGACCTCGACATCTTCGGGACGGATGCCAAAGGTGACCGGCCCCTCGATTGCGGCGCTACGCTTGATCGGCATCTCAAATGCCTGTGCCACGTTTGCCACGTCGCCGGCGAGGCTGCCGGGCAGCAGGTTGATGGCAGGCGAGCCGACAAAGCTCGCAACGAACGTGTCGCGCGGGTTGGTGTAGACGTCGCGCGGCGTACCGACCTGGACGATCTTGCCCTTGTTGAGCACGGCAATCCGGTCGCCCATGGTCATCGCCTCGACCTGGTCGTGGGTGACGAAGATGAAGGTGGCGCCGAGTCGCATCTGCAGGTCCTTGAGCTCGGAACGCAACGACTCGCGCAGCTTGGCATCGAGCGCCGAAAGCGGCTCATCCATCAGGAAGACCTGCGGCTCGCGCACGATGGCGCGGCCGATCGAGACGCGCTGCATCTCGCCGCCACTCAGCCGGTCGGTCTTCCGATCGAGCAGGTGGGTGATGCGCAGGGTCTTCGACGCATAGTCGATGCGCTTTTCGATATCGGCTTCGCTCAGCTTGCGGATGCGCGAACGCAGCGGGAAGGCGAGGTTGTCGCGCACCGTGAGGCGCGGATAGAGCGAGTATTGCTGCAGCACCAGCGCCACGTCGCGCTCCGCCGGACCCCAGTCATTGACGTTGACCTGGTTGATGTGGATGGCGCCCTCGGTGGGCTTTTCGAGCCCGGCGATCATCCGAAGCGTCGTGGTTTTGCCGGCACCGGTAGGGCCGAGCAGGACGAAGAACTCGCCATCGGCGACGTCAAGGTCGAGCTTGTCGACCGCCGTATGGGGTCCGAAGGACTTGCTGATATTCTCGAGACGGATACGGGCCATGTCAGTTGCCTAACCGGATGCCGAGCGAGGCGCCCGAGCGGGTATCGAAGAAGTGCGCCTGGGCGGGATCGATGCGAGCGAACACGGTGGCGCCGGGTTTGTCGACATAGCCGGAGGTGGTGCGGGCCCTGAGGGTCTTTTCGCCGAACTTCAGGTCGACGATGTCGAAGCCGCCGAACGGCTGGATGATATGAGCCTCGGCCGGCCGGTAGCCCGGCTGGTCACTGTGGCTGACGATCACCCCTTCGGGGCGAACGCCGAGCGACAGATCGGCTGCCGCCTGCTTCTGCTCCAGCATCCCCAGCAACTCGCGCGGCAGATCGAAGCTTGCGTCATCGAGCGCGATACGGGCATTGCCGTCGGCTTCGCTGATCGTGGTGGCGGCAATGTTCATCACCGGCGAGCCGATGAACTGGGCGACAAACAGGTTGGCCGGATAGAGGTAGACCTCCGTGGGGGTGCCGACCTGCTGCAGCACGCCATCATTCATCACCACGATGCGGTCAGCCAGCGACATGGCCTCAACCTGGTCGTGGGTGACGTAGATCGAGGTGGAGCCGTTCTCGAAATGCAGGCGCTTGAGTTCGATCCGCATGGTCTCGCGCAGCTTGGCATCGAGCGAACCGATCGGCTCGTCGAGCAGTAGTGCCTTGGGGCGGCGCACCAGGGCGCGGCCGATGGCGACACGTTGCATGTCACCGCCGGACAGTGCCGACGGACGGGCGTTGAGCAGGTGCAGGATGCCGAGCGACTTGCCAACCGAACGCACGGTCTTGTCGACGACATCCTTGGCGGTACCGACGGCGCGGAGCGGAAAGGCGAGATTCTCGTAGACGGTGAAATGCGGGTAGAGCGCATAGTTCTGAAACACGAAGGCGATGTCGCGATCGGCGGCGCGAAGACCCTGGATCGGCTTGCCGTCGAGGAGGATATCGCCGCTATCGATTTCCTCGAGGCCGGCGATGGCGCGTAGCGTCGTGGTCTTGCCGCAGCCGGAGGGGCCGAGGAAGACGACGAACTCCTTGTCTTTCACGGTGAGATTCACGTCCTTGATGACGTGGACAAGGCCGAAATGCTTGTCGATGTGCCTCAGCTCGATCTCAGCCATGGGTACCCCCATGCAGAGAGGCGGAGGCTGACACTTGGCCGGTTTCGTCCTCGTCGATCACCTTCTTTTCCGGCGCCGGGATGTGGACGGCGACGTTGAAGCCGATCAGCCCGATCAGCATGATGGTGACCGAGTACTGGTGCAGCACCTCGATCCATGGCTGGCAGAGGAAGATGATGCCGAGGATCATCAGGGTCATCGAGCCGGGCTCGAGGAACTTCTGGTTGAAGACGCGCAGGTTCATTTGCGGATCGCTCCGAAGCTCATGCCGCGCAGCAGGTGGTTGCGCAGGAGGAAGGTGAAGATGGCGACCGGCAGGAGGAACAGGAACGTACCGGCGGCGATCACCGTCCAGTCCGGCAGGCCCGAGCCGATCTGGCTCGGGATGAACGGCGGCGCGGTCTGGGCGCGGCGATTGGTGAGGATCAGCGCGAAGGCGTACTCGTTCCAGGCGGTGATGAAGCAGAACACCGCGGTTGCGGCGATACCGGTGGCAGCTTCGGGCAAGACGATCTTGAAGAAGGCCTGCAGCCGGGTATAGCCGTCGACCAGCGCCGCTTCCTCGTATTCCCGTGGGATCTCGTCGATAAAGCCCTTCATCAGCCACACCGCGAACGACACGTTGAAGGCGGTGTAGAGGATGATGAGCCCCAGATGCGTGTCGGTAAGGCCGGCCGCCCGGTACATCAGGAACATCGGGATGGCGACAACGATGGGCGGCAGCATGCGGGTCGACAGAATGAAGAACAACAGGTCCGCCTCGCCCTTCACCTTGAAGCGGGAAAACCCATAGGCGGTGATGGTGCCCATCGACACCGCCAGCACGGTCGAGGTGATGGCGATGATCAGCGAGTTCATGAAGCGGTCGGGATAACCCGAGAGCTGCACCTCCCCCTTGCCGGTGCGCGAAATGCGTTCGCCGCCGTCAAAGATCATCTGCTCCCACCACGGGGCATTCTCGCGATCGACCTGCTCGTTGGGCTTGAGCTGCACCCGCTTGGTGAAAAGCTTCACGAACGGCGAGACTTCGGGCTCGAACAGGATGGTCGGCGGTGCCGTGGTCGCGAGGTTGCGCGGTTTGAAGGCGGTCGAGCCGATCCAGTAGATCGGGGTCAAAAAGATGATGGTGAGGACGATGACGGCGGCGATGGCGACACGGTTGCCGAGCTTCTGGCCGCGGGATGAAACGACGGCCATTTAGCGGGCCCTTCCGATGTAGCTGGATTGGGCGGCTCCTTCGCCTCCCTCCCCCTTGAGGGGAGGGATTGAGGGAGGGGGTGGTGCGGTGATCACCGATGGCCCCCCGCCCCCCACCCCTCCCCTCAAGGGGGAGGGGAGCGCAACGGCGCTGTTGGACGAGCGAAGAGCCATCATCACCGTTCCTTCGCCTTGTTCAGGTACTTGACGTAGACGTTGGTGATGCAGAGCACCATGATCAGCACGATGTAGGCGAGCGCACATGACTTGCCGGTCTGCCACTCCTGGAACGCCATTTTGTAGAGCCGGATCGACACCACTTCGGTGGTCGGCTGGCCCGACATCACGAAGGCCAGGTCGAAGGTCTTGAAGGCCTCCATGGTGCGGAAAATGATGGCGATCAGCAGGATCGGCGCGACCAGCGGCAGCGTGATGCGGAAGAAGGTGTAGAGCCGGCTGGCGCGGTCGATCGAAGCGGCCTCGTAGAGGTGCTTGGGCACCGCCGAGAGGCCGGCCAGCGACAGCAGCATGACGAAGGGCGACCACATCCAGATATCGGTGAGCGCCACGGCGTAGAGCGCAAAATCGGGGTTGGCCAGCCACTCGAACTGGCCGATGCCGAGCGCATAGTTGATGATGCCGAAATTGGGGTCGTAGAGCAGCTTCCAGAACAACCCGACCACCGCCATGGACAGCATCATCGGCAAGAGCAGCAGCGTCGTTACCAGGCCCTTCAGCGGGAACGACCGGTTGAGCAGCAGCGCCATGCCGAAGCCGACGATCACCTGCCCGGCGACCGAGACGATGACGTAGTGCGCAGTGATGGTGAAGTTGCGCCAGATGAACGGATCCGACAACAGATCCATGTAGTTCTTGAGGCCAATGAAGTTGGCCGGATCCTTGGTCGAGGCGCGGAAATCGGTGAACGAGAAGCCGAGCGAGTAGATCAGCGGGAAGACGTTGAAGACAATGAGGAACAGCACCGTCGGGATGACGAAGACGTTCCGGATGGTGATGTCGCTCCAGCCACGCGCGGCGGCGCGCGATTGCGGATCGAGGCTGGTGATCATGGTGTTCAAGGCGATATTCCCCTGACGCCGCCGCAAGGCGGCACGCTCCAAACTTCACGTCGCGGGGTTAGGCCCCGGCTTGTTGGGAAGGTCCCCGGAGAGTCGAAGCTCCCCGGGGATGTCGCGTTCTTACGAGCCGCGGCCGTACTTGGCGAAGGTCGCCTTCCAGTCGGCGGCCAGCGCGTCGAGGGTCTCCTGCGAGGTCCCTTCCCCGCCGACGACGGCCGGGTAGATGCGCTGGTTGAGCTGGGTCAGCAGTTCCGCATATTCCGGCACCGCCCAGAAGTCCTTCACCTTGAACATGGTCTGGTAGAAGGCCTCGTTATACGGGGTCGCCTTGCGGAAGCCCTCCGACTCCAGCACCTTGGCCGAGCAGGTGTAGCCACCGAGGTCAGCCCATTTCTGCTGCACGTCGTCCTGGATGAACCACTTGAGGAACTTGAACGCCTCGTCCTTGTTCTGGCTGTAGTTGACGATCGAGATGCCCTGCCCGCCGAGCGCGGCGAACTGGTCGCCATCCGGACCCGCCGGGTTGGCAAAGAAGCCGGTGACCTTGGCGTTCGGGTTGGTGGCTTCGTTGATCAGCGCCGGGAAGAAGGCAAAGTAGTTCATGCTCATCGCCGCGAGATTTTCGGTGATGGCCTGGTTGTTCTCGACGAAGAAGGTCTTGGCCCAGCCCGGCGGGGTGAAGCTGTAGAGCTTCTTGTAGGCGTCGAGGGCAGCAACGGCCTTGGGGCTGTTGATGATGCCGTCGACCTTGTAGGTCGCCATGTCGCCCAGTTCGCCACCGTAGGAGAACAGCGCGTTCTCGAAGCCCATGGCCATCGCGTCATAGGAGTTGTCGGTATAGATGGCGACGCCGTAGCGCTTCTGGTCTGGACGATGGAAGAACTCGGCGATGTCCATCAGTTGCTGCCAGGTGGCCGGCGGCGCCAGGTCGTAGCCGTACTTAGCCTTGAAGTTGGCCATCTCGGTCGGATCCTCGAACCAGTCCTTGCGATAGGACCAGCCGACGGCATCGCCTTCGGCGGGGATCGACCAGTACTTGCCGGACGAGCCGGGGTACTCGGCATAGAACTTCATGGTCGCCGGAGCCATTTTGTCGAGGACGCCGTTCTCCTTCACGAAGTCGGTGAGATCGACATAGTGCCCGGCTTCGGACGCGGCGCCGAGCCACTGGCTGTCGCCGACGATCATGTCGTAAGCGGAACCCTGGGCGTTGAACTCGGTGAAGGCCTTGGTCTGGAAATCCGACCACGGCGTGGTCTCCACCGTGACCTTCACGCCGGTCTCGGCTTCGTACTGATTGACCAGTTCCTGCAGGTAGTTGGCCGGATCCCATTCGGCCCAGAAGATCGTCAGTTCCTGCGCCAGCACAGATGTACTGGACGCAAGCATCAGGCCCAAACCGGCCAGCATGCCCTTGGTAGCAGTGCGCATTATGGTCCTCCCTCTAGCGCTTCCGACGGCCGGCAGATGCGGCACCGACCGAAGCCCCTCCTCCTTGCCGGGGGCCTTCACAGCAGCGAACCGGCCAGAGGCTCTCCCAAGCCTCACGTGACCGGCCGTTCTCTCGCGACGTGTGGGCTTGCCCCCGCATCGCCGGACCAGCAGCGGAACCTCTCCCAAGGCGTCGCGCGCTCACCGGCTATGGCGCTCCTCCAGCGCCCGTCGCACTTGAACTGGTTGCGCCTCCTCAAGCCCAGCCGGTTCAAGTTCTTCGTCTGTCGCGGGATCGAACCGGAAAAGTCTCCAACTTTTCCTGATCCGCTTTTCGATGATCCTCCCCGATCAACGTGCGTCAGTTCTACAATTTCAACGTTTTGCCGGCCTCGTCAAGCTAACATGCTAGCATTTTTGTAAGTCGTGCCCCGCACGCGGAAAATAGTTTCCCACACCGGATCAGGCAGCTGCCTCCGCCACCGCCGCGCGGACTAACGCGGCGGCCGCCCAGGTCGCGACTTCGGCAGTCTCTTCGAACTCAAGCCCCCACAAGTCTTTGAGAACAATAAGAACTTCGAGACCGTAGACCAAGGACAGCGCCTTGGCGAGTCGCTGGAACTTGGCCTCCGGCAGTTTATTCTTGAGTGGCGCTATCGCCATTTGCAGCAGCTCGACGCGATGGCCGCGCTTGAATGGCGGCTCGGCCCCCAGCGTGCCGGCCCGCCGCTGCGCCCACTGTTCCAGCGACAGCTTGAGCGCCGCCTTGAAGGTCGCCTCGAACTCGGCGACACGCGGCATGGTCAGCGCCAGCAGGTCGAGCACGCGGGTTTCGGGATCGTCACTGGCGCTCTGCCAGTTGAGGATCGGACCGAGCCCCTCATCGACCACGGCGTGCACCAGCGCGGCCTGGCTCGGGAAGTAGCGATAGGCCGTGGCGCGCGATACCGCGGCGGCTTCGGCGACATCGCTGACCGAGGGGGTCTGCCCCTGCTGCATCAGCACGATGGCGGTTTCGAGCATGAGTTTGCGGGTCCGCGCCCGGGCGCCTTTCGGCTCCGAAACCTGCTGCTCATCGGGTTGTGAGACGTCCATATCGAAATGATACGCACATCTCAAAATGCTTTGCAATGGCGACGGCGCTCTGCCATGACAGGGTGGCGAGAACACTGGCGGGGCCACCCGAAACGGTGTCGGGAGGGGTGCGATGAAGCGCATCTACGTGGTCGGCACAGCCGATACCAAGGGCGAGGAACTGGCATTCCTCGCTGAGAAGATCCGTGCACTCGGCGCCGATCCGCTGGTGGTCGACGTGGGCATCCGTGCACCCACCATCCCCCCAGAGGTCGGGGCGTCGGAGGTGGCGAAGTTCGGCGCCCCAGGACTGCTCGAAGGCAACGACCGTGGCGTCGCCGTGGCCGGCATGGCGGCGGCGTTCGCGCAATTCGTCATAACACGTGATGACATCGCCGGGATGGTCGGAATCGGTGGCGGCGGCGGCACCTCGATCGTCACCGCCGGGATGCGGAAACTGCCGATCGGACTGCCCAAAGTGATGGTCTCCACCCTCGCTTCGGGTGATGTCGGGCCCTATGTCGGGGTCAGCGATATCGTGATGATGCCGTCGGTGACCGACCTCGCCGGGCTCAACCGGATATCACGTGTTATCCTCTCGAATGCCGCGCTGGCCGTGGTGGCGATGAGCGCCAACCCCACAATGGTGGAACCGGCGACCAAGCTTGCCGTGGGACTGACCATGTTCGGGGTCACCACGCCGGCGGTGACGCAGATCGTCGAACTCCTCACCGGAGCCGTCGAGCCGCTGGTTTTCCACGCCACCGGCACCGGCGGCAAGACCATGGAAATGCTGGTCGATTCCGGGCTGGTGGGGGCGCTGATCGATGTCACCACGACCGAGGTGTGCGACTACCTGCTCGGCGGCGTGCTGCCAGCCGGACCGGAGCGGTTCGATTGCCTGGCGCGACGGCCGGTGCCCTATGTCGGCTCGGTCGGAGCCTGCGACATGGTCAACTTCTGGGCGCCGGAAACGGTGCCGCCGCACTATGCCGGGCGCCTGTTCTACTCGCACAACGCCAACGTGACCCTGATGCGGACGACGGCCGACGAGTGCCGGGCGATCGGCGAGTGGATCGGCGGCAAGCTCAACGCCTCCGTCGGGCCGGTGCGCTTCCTGTTGCCGCTGCGTGGCGTGTCGGCGCTCGATATCGAGGGCGGAGCGTTCCGTGATGCCGAGGCCGATGCCGAGCTGTTCGATGCCATCGAGCGGACGGTGCAATGGGGGGCCGAGCGGCAACTGATCCGGCTCGACTGTCACATCAACGATCCCAGCTTTGCCGAGGCGGCAGTGCGCGCCTTTCACGAAATCACCACGCAATAACCACTTGGGAGACAGCATGGCTGCCATCGCGCGCGCCGAAATCCTCAGGAAATTCCACGATATGGTGGCCCGTGGGCAACCGATCGTCGGCGGTGGAGCCGGCACCGGCATTTCGGCCAAGGCCGAGGAAGCCGGCGGCATCGACCTGATCATCATCTACAATTCAGGCCGCTACCGGATGGCCGGGCGCGGCTCGGCGGCGGGGCTGCTCGCCTATGGCAACGCCAACGAGATCGTCAAGGACATGGCGCGCGAGGTGCTGCCGGTGGTGAAGCGCACCCCGGTGCTGGCCGGGGTGAACGGCACCGACCCGTTCGTGCTGATGCCGCAGTTCCTCGCCGAGCTCAAAGCCATGGGCTTTTCCGGCGTGCAGAACTTTCCGACCATCGGGCTGTTCGACGGAGTGATGCGGGTCAGCTTCGAGGAAACCGGGATGGGCTACGGGCTCGAGGTCGACATGATTGCCGAAGCGCACAAGCTCGATCTGTTGACCACGCCCTACGTGTTCAACCCCGACGAAGCGGTGGCGATGACCAAGGCCGGGGCCGATATCATCGTTGCGCATATGGGGGTCACCACCGGCGGCGCCATCGGCGCCACGGCAGCCAAATCGCTGGAGCAGTGTGCGACTGAGATCGAGGCGATCGCCGCGGCAGCGCGCCGGACGCGGGATGACGTGATCGTCCTCTGCCATGGCGGGCCGATCTCGATGCCTGACGATGCCAGGTTCATCCTCGACCGGGTGAAGGGCTGCCACGGATTCTACGGCGCCAGTTCGATGGAGCGGCTGCCGGTCGAGGTGGCAATCAAGGCGCAGGTCGAGGGGTTCAAGGGGTTGAAGAGCGGCAGTCGGCAGTAGGCCGTCGGCAGTCGCGTGCCGACCGAAAGCCTGCTGCTCGACTGCCTATTGGCTACTGCCGACTGCCGACTGCCGAGGAGGAGCAAAACAATGACCGAGAACAATTTCGTCTATCCACGCGATGTCAGCGCGTTCGGGTTCGATTGGGGCAAGCTGGCGTTGACGGTGGCGCCGGAGGTGAATGGGGCGAAGCGGTTTTCGGGCGGGGTGGTGGACCTGCCGCCCGGCCAGGGACACAGCCGGCACAATCATCCCGGCGCCGAGGAGATCATTTTCGTGATCTCCGGCGAGGGCGAACAGATGGTGGAGACGCCAGAGGGCGTGCCGGTGGTGCAGCAGGTTGGTCCTGGCTGCACGGTGTTCGTGCCTGAAGACCGATTCCACTCGACGCTCAATACCGGGAGCGCGCCGATGCAGCTGTTCGTCGTCTATTCGCCGGCCGGCCCGGAGCTCGGATTGCGGGAACTGCCGGATTTTCGGCTCATCCCGAAAGCAGAGTGAGCTTACGTTTCCACTTCCAAGTAACAACGCCACGCTTTACCCTGAGACAGGGCGCGGTGACTCCGCCTAGGAAGCGGAAATGGAACATGTTTTGTCGCGCCGCCTGGCGGCGGTGTTGTGTGCGGACGTAGCGGGATACAGCGCCCTTATCGGCGCTGACGAATCCGGCACCGTCGCTGCGCTGAAGGGACACCAGACCGCCGTGCTCCAGCTGCTGCAGCGGCATGGCGGGCGGGTGGTCGACCTCGCGGGTGACGGCATCGTCGCGGAATTTTCCAGCACCGTATCGGCGGTCGAGGCCGCAGTGGCCATGCAGGCGCTGATGGCCGAGCGCAATGCCGAGGTGCCGGTGGGCAAGCGGCTGATCTTCCGCGTCGGGGTCAACCAGGGCGATGTGGTGCACGATGATTCCCACATCTATGGCGACGGCATCAATGTGGCCGCGCGGCTGCAGCAGATTGCCGAGCCGGGCGGTGTCTATGTTTCGAGCAAGGTGTTCGAGGAAGTCCGCGACCGGATGAAGACCGGGTTCCGCGACCTGGGCGAACGCGAACTGAAGAACATCGCGCGGCCGGTGCGGGTGTTCGAGGTGGTGACCGGCGTCGGCCGAAGTACCAGATCACCGGAGTTCGGTCCGGTGACGCCGCGGCGGCCGACGGTCGCCGTGCTGCCGTTCGACAATATGGGCGGCGACAGCGAGCAGGAGTATTTCGCCGACGGGGTGGTGGAAGACATCATCACCGCCTTGAGCCGGTTCCGCGATTTCGCGGTGGTCGCCCGCAATTCGAGCTTCGTCTACAAGGGCCGCGCCGTCGACGTGCGGCAGGTGGGGCGCGAATTGGGGGTGCGCTACGTGCTCGAGGGCAGCGTGCGCAAAGCCCGCGACCGACTGCGGATCACCGCGCAGCTGGTTGATGCAACGACCGGCGCGCACCTGTGGGCCGACAAGTTCGACGGCAAGCTCGACGACGTGTTCGAGTTCCAGGACCAGATCACCCTGAAGGTCGCCTCGGTGGCGGAGCCGACGATCCGGTGGGCCGAGATCGAGCGCTCGCGGCGCGAACGGCCGGACAGCGTCGAAGCCTATGATCTTTATCTTCGCGCCCTGCCGATGCACCTGTCGCAGACACGCGATGCCAATGCCGATGCAATCGCGCTGCTGCTCCGGGCCATCGAGCTCGAGCCGAACAACCCGACTTTCCTCGTCTATGCCGGCAATGCCATGCTGCACCGCTCGACCATGGGCTGGCCGGCGATCGGCGACGACGATACGGCGCGTGGCATCGAGCTGGTGGAGCGGGCGCTGGCCAATGCACGCGACGACGCGGTGGCGCTGTCGCTCAGCTCGATGATGCTGATCCATAACCTGCGCGATTACGATCGGGGGCTGCTGCTGACGCAGCGGGCGGTGCAGGCCAACCCCAACAACCTGACGGTGATGATCTTTGCCGGGATCACCCACCTGCATATCGGCAATGTCGATGATGCGGTCGCCTTCAGCGAGCATGCGATCCGGCTCAGCCCCAGCCTCGACGGGGCGCACTGGCCGCTGACAGCGATCTCGCATGCGCAGATGATCAAGGGGAATTACGAGGAAGCGCTGGTCTGGGCCAAGCGCTCGGTCTCGGCCAATCCGAGCTTCGTGTGTACCTACTGGATGCTGGTGGCCGCCAATGCGCATCTGGGGCGGATGGATGAAGCCAAGCGCCACCTCGCGACGCTGAAGCGGCTGTCACCTGGCGTCACCATCGCCCAGGTCTGGGCGGCGCAACCGCAGAAGGATGCGTCGCGGACGCAAGCGATCCTCGACGGGCTGCGGCTGGCGGGCGTCGCCGAGGCCTGACTTACCCCATACGGTCACAATAGGTTCATATGGAACGGGCACCCCTCCCCGCGAGCTATCCATGGGTGCACCGATGAACGACCACGAAGCCAAGACTGCGGAATCCAAGACCCCTGCCGAACTCGAGCGGATCAAGCAGGCGATCGCCGACGATTTCGATGAAGAGCTGGAAATGCAGATGGAGGACGACCGGCTCGACGAGCTGGTCGCCGAGGGCATGTCCGGGCCGGCCGACGATACGATCGACCGGAAGGTCTACTTCCGCGAGCTGTTCCGGCTGCAGCACGAGCTGGTGAAGCTGCAGGACTGGGTGGCCTACAAGAAGCTCAAGATGGTGGTGCTGTTCGAAGGACGCGACTCCGCCGGCAAGGGCGGCGCCATCAAGCGGGTGACGCAGCGGCTCAACCCGCGGGTGGCGCGGGTGGTGGCGCTGCCGGCGCCGACCGAGCGCGAGCGGCACCAATGGTATTTCCAGCGCTACGTGCCGCATCTGCCAACGGCGGGCGAAATGGTGCTGTTCGACCGCTCCTGGTACAATCGGGCCGGGGTCGAGCGGGTGATGGGGTTCTGCACCCCCGATGAGCTCGAGGAGTTCTTCCGCACCGTGCCGGAGTTCGAGCGCATGCTGGTCCGCTCGGGCATCATCCTCGTCAAATACTGGTTCTCGATCACCGACGAAGAGCAGGAGTTCCGCTTCAAGATGCGCCTGCATGATCCGCTGAAGCAGTGGAAGCTCTCGCCCATGGACCTCGAAAGCCGGGTACACTGGGAAGAATACACCAAGGCCAAGGAAGAGATGTTCGATCGCACCCACACCGAGGAAGCGCCGTGGTGGGTGGTGCAGGCCGTGGACAAGAAGCGGGCGCGGCTCAACTGCATCGCGCACCTCTTGAGCCAGGTGAACTACGAGGACGTGCCCAAGCAGGACGTGCAACTGCCGGACCGCGTGCGCCATGCGGACTATGTGCGGCACGCGGTGAAACCGGAGCTTTATGTGCCGGAGGTGTATTGAGGGGAAAGTCACTCCAGCTACCGATTGCTTGACGCACCTGTTGGTGTCAGTGTGAGTAACTGCTTGGAGGCAAAGACCGTGCCTATCCTGTTTCTGCCCGACGACACTGAGAGTTGGCTTCCAGGGTACTGCTCGGAAGATTTGCCCCAGTTCTTCCTCACGCCCGATCGAAAGATTTTGAAGCAGCAGTTTCTTGGCAGGGTGACCTACCATTTACCGGAAACCTACAAGGCGGTCACTTTTCGTGATCTCGGCGCTGTCTTCCAGGCGGCCTATGGACGACCGTTGCCTGAGGAGCCAGCCGCCTAACCAATGTGGTGCATCGATGCTTTCGCCTAAGAGAGCCAACCCACGCCCGCCCTAACTATGGACGTTATGCTGCGGCTTGAGATGCCTTCGCTCCGCCGAGGGGATGCCTGTACGGGCGGTGCAGGTGCTGGTCTCCTTAGCCACTGCCGGGTGGTCGCCAACCCCTCACCCGTCTCGCGCTTCGCGCGATCCACCCTCTCCCCGACGGGGAGAGGAATAGGAGGTGATCGCCGAGCTCACGTAATTCTTCTCCCCGTCGTGGCGAAGGTGGCGCATAGCGACGGATGAGGGGAAAGCCACGATGGCCGCGGGATCATGCGGCTACGCTCCTAGACCGACCAGCCCTAACCCAGTGTGCGAAAGCGAGATCTTCGTTTTGGGATCAGCATCGCAAATGGCGGTTTCGCTTTCGCGGGGATGACCCCGATGGGTAGCGCGACTCCTGCGAAGACGATGTCGAATCCTCCAACTCCCTGTCGACCATCCCTCGTGACAACCACAGGAGATGGTCATGGACTGGACGCGGATGGGAGTGGACTGGAGCAGCGCGGACTCGATGGAGCGGCTGGCGGCAAAGCGGGCCTGGCTGCTTGGGATCGGGACCGAGATCGAAAGCAGCGATGACGAGTTACGGTATCTGGCTGCCTTGAAGCGGGCCGAGGTGAGGCGTATGCCTCTGCCTTCTGTTTTTGCGAAGGTTTTCCAATGGCTCAGGGTAACAACCCAATCGATCCGGTCAAACTCGACAAGCTCGCGGAAGTCGCGATCAAGGTGGGGCTGCAGCTCCAGCCCGGGCAGGACCTGGTCCTGACGGCGCCGATGGCGGCGCTGCCGCTGGTCCGCAAGATCGCCGAGCATGCCTACAAGGCCGGCGCCGGCATCGTGCAGCCGATCTTTTCGGATGAGGAGATCACCCTCAATCGCTATCGCTACGCCGCTGACGCGAGCTTCGACAAGGCGCCCGGCTGGCTGTTCGAAGGCATGGCCAAGGCATTTGACGGCAACGCGGCCCGGCTCGCCATTTCGGGCGACAACCCGATGATGCTGGCGGGCGAGGACCCGGCCAAGGTGGCGCGCGCCAACCGCGCGACCTCGATGGCCTATAAGCCGGCGCTGGAAAAGATCACCGGCTTCGACATCAACTGGAACATCGTCTCCTACCCCAATGCGGCCTGGGCCAGGCTGGTGTTCCCCGACGATCCGGAAGAAGTGGCGGTCAGGAAACTCGCCGACGCGATCTTTGCGGCGAGCCGCGTCGACGTCGAGGATCCGATCGGCGCCTGGAAGGCCCACAACGCCAAGCTCAAGGAGCGCTGGACCTGGCTCAACGGCCAGCAGTTCGCTTCGCTGCACTATGTCGGGCCGGGCACCGACCTCACCATCGGGCTCGCCGACGAACACCGCTGGAAGGGCGGCGCTTCGGAGGCCAAGAACGGCATCACCTGCAACCCGAACATTCCGACCGAAGAAGTGTTCACCACGCCGCATAGCCAGCGCGTCGAAGGCTATGTGCGCTCGACCAAGCCGCTGAGCCACAACGGCACGCTGATTGCCGATATCGAGGTGAAGTTCGAAGCCGGCCGGATCGTCGAGGCCAAGGCATCGAAGGGCGAAGCCGTGCTGCAGAAGGTGCTCGACACCGACGAAGGCTCGCGCCGGCTGGGCGAAGTGGCGCTGGTGCCGCATTCGTCGCCGATCTCGAAGAGCGGCGTGCTGTTCTACAACACGCTGTTCGATGAAAATGCCGCCAGCCACATCGCGCTCGGCCAGTGCTACGCCGATTGCTTCATCAACGGCACCAAGATGAGCCCTGATGAGATCGCCAAGCGCGGCGGCAACAAGAGCCTGATCCACATCGACTGGATGATCGGTTCGGACAAGATCGACATCGATGGCCTCAAGGCGGACGGCTCGAAGGTGCCGGTGATGCGCAAGGGCGAGTGGGCCTGATCGCTGGGGGGATACGCTGAGCCCGCGCGGCTTCTGCGTGCGTTCCCGTTCAGCGAACCTTAACCAACGGCACAGTTGTCATCGCGGCGGCGAGTAATCGCCGCCGTTCTGTGCATTGCGATTAATGTTTTGGCGCGTTTCGGCTGCATAGCATCCTGATGAGGCTGAGGATCGCATGCGCAACACAGGCAACGTGTCGAGGGGGACACCGCCGGCTGAGGCTGCAGCAGAGACGCTGCGGCTGATCGGCAGCGCCACCGGCATTTCGGTGTGGACCTGGCACGCGATGACGGACCGCGTCTACCACTCCGCGACGACCATTCGCGGCGAACAGCTCGATCAGGGCGTACCGCTGGGGCAGATGCTGCTCCGGCTCCATGCGGCTGACCGCGGCAAGGTGAAACGGCGGCTGCACGCGGCAGTGCGCAGCGGCAAATCCGGCTCGTTCCGCTTCCGCGGCCTGCCGCTGGCCGACACGGGGCGTGAGTACAGCGCAGCGCACTTTCCGCTCGGGCCGAACGAAGTGCAGGTGATCGTCCAGGACGTGACGCGCACGACGCTGGCCGAGCGGGCACTGCGCGAGAGCGAGGATCACTACCGCACCGCTGTCGACCTCAACCCGGAGGTGATGTGGCTGGCGGACCCCCAAGGCAACATCATCGAGTTCGGGCCGCGCTGGCTCGAGATGGTCGAGCTGAACGCTCAGGAGACACTGGGCCAGGGCTGGGCCAGCGTGGTGCATCCGGACGACCTCGGCCCTACCATCGCCGACTGGACGCGGTCGCTCGCAAGCGGCGAACCGCTCGACATCACCTATCGCATTCGACTGAAGAGCGGCGACTATCGCTGGATGCGGGCGCGAGCGGCGGCCCGCCGCGACAAGCTCGGCGGGATCGTCCGCTGGTACGGCACGCTCGAGGACATTCACGACCGGCGCGTCGCAGAAGCGGCGCTGCGCGAAAGCGAGGCCTTCGCTCGCTCGATCCTCGAGGCAAGCACCATGGCCATCGAGGTGCTGGACAGCGCGGGCCGGCTGATCTTCATGAATGGACCCGGCATCCGGATCATGGAGGTGGAGAGCTTCGAGGCGATCCGGGGGCTGCCGTTCGAGCAGTTCTGGCCGGAGGATCAGCGCCCGACGATCCGCGCCGCGGTGGCGGCCGCACAGCAGGGCGAAACGGCGCGCCACACGCTGTTCGGCCCGACGGCCAAGGGCAAGGCGCGCTGGTGGGATATCAGCGTGTCGCCGATCCTCGGCGCCGACGGCACGGTGGCGCGGTTGCTGGCGCTGTCGCGCGATGTGACCGAGGCCAAACAGAACGAGGCCGAGGTGGTGGCCGGCGCCAAGCGGCTCGAATATCTGGCGCGGCACGACACGCTGACCGGCCTGCCCAACCGGATGCACTTTCAGGAGGGCATGGACGTGGCCCTGCTGGGGTTGAATGCCACGCGAACACTGGCGGTACTTTCCATCGACCTCGACGATTTCAAGCTGGTGAACGACACGCTGGGGCATCTGGCCGGTGACCTGCTGCTGCGTGAAGTGGCGGGGCGCCTCAATCGCTGTGCCAGCAAGCGCGACCTGGTGGCGCGTCTCGGCGGAGACGAGTTCGCGTTGCTGATGCCGGCCGAGCGTCCTGAGGATGCCGCGAGCAAGGCGCAGGCGATCCTCGCCGCACTGGCCATCCCCTTCGAAATCGACGGCGAGACGGTGAGCATCGGCGCCAGCATCGGCATTGCCATCGCGCCGCGCGACGGCCTCACCACCGAGAGCCTGTTACAATACGCCGATGTGGCGCTGTACCGGGTAAAGAGCGACAAGGGCCGCGATTTCCGCTTCTTCGAGCCGGCCATGGACCAGGCGCTGCGCGAGCGGCGCGAAATGAAGCGCGACCTGTCGCTGGCGCTGGGCCGCGGCGAGTTGTCGGTGGTGTACCAGCCGCAGATCGATATCGGCAGCAACCGGCTGGTCGGCTTTGAGGCGCTGTTGCGCTGGGAGAGCAGCGCGCATGGCTCGGTATCGCCGATGGTGTTTATCCCATTGGCCGAGGAGAGCGGGCTGATCGACACGATCGGGGCGTTCGTGCTGCGCGAGAGCTGCGCGGAGGCAGCCAACTGGCCGGAGGCGCTGTCCCTGGCAGTGAACCTGTCACCGGCGCAGTTCCGTAACCGCGCCGTGGTGCGCACCGTAGCCGATGCGCTGGCAGAGACCGGGTTCAAGCCGGCGCGGCTGGAGCTCGAGATCACCGAGTCGGTGCTGTTCGACGAGAGTGCCGAGGCCCTCGCCGCACTCGAGGAACTGCACCGGATGGGCATCCGCGTGGCGCTCGACGATTTCGGCACCGGCTACTCATCGCTGAGCTATCTGAGGCGCTTCGCCTTCGACAAGATCAAGATCGACCGCTCGTTCGTCGCCGATCTGCCGGGGGCCGAGGACTCGGCGGCGATCGTCCGGGCGATCATCGGGCTCGGCCGCTCGCTGAAGACGCGGGTGACGGCTGAGGGCGTCGAGAGCTGGGAACAGCTGCTGATGCTGCGGGCCGAGGGCTGCAACGAGGCGCAGGGCTACCTGTTCAGCCGGCCCGTGCCGCGGGCGGAAGCGCGGACCCTGGCGAAAACCAGCCTGCCGGCGCCGCCGGTAGCAAGCGAACGCCGGCAACGCCAAGGCTGACACATACCAATACTTAACCGGGCAGCGGCTAGCGTTCGCCAAACACCCTTTCTGCCCGGTCATACACCCCAATGTTCGACAAGCAGTTGATCGCCACGCCGTCGGAATCGCTCGCCGAGGTGGAGCCGACTCCTGCCCTGACCGACGCCGAACGCGCCCTGCAGCTGTACGAGGCGCACGAGGGCTACGCCCAGTGGAAGGTAATCTTTCCCGGCACGGTGGTGATGTCGGAGCGGGCAGCCGAGATTTACGGCCTGGCGCCAGAGGGTCCGGTGCCGCTGCAGGAAATGGTGAAGCTTTACCTCGCCGAGGATCGCGGCAAGCTGCTGACGCTGATTGCGCAGGCCTTGCAGGATCGGCGCGGCTTCCGCTGCCGGCTGCGGGTCGAGCGGCGCGACGGCGGGCTCAGGATGATCGAGTCGATCGCCGATCTCAGGGTGCGCGACGGGCGGGTGATCGAGCTGTTCGGCATGAGCCGCGACGTGACTGCCGAGATGGAACGCGAGTTGCAGGTGCAGGGCCGGCTGAAGCTGGTGCAGGACCTGGTGGGCGACATGCCGGCGCCGATCGCGGTGCTGGATGAAAAGCTGCGGGTGCTCGACTGCTCGCTCTACTGGCTGAAGGCGCACCGCTTCGTCGAGCGGCGCGAGGTGATCGGCAAGACCATCGCGCAACTGTTCCCCGAGACGTCGGCCGAGCAGATCGCCGAGTATGAGGCGGCGCTGAAGGGGCAGACGGTAAAGACGCGGCGAAGCTTCGCCAGCCCGACCAGTGGGGCAGTGACACAGTTCGCGACGGTGCTGACGCCGTGGTACGTCGCCGACCGCAAGGTCGGGGGCATAACGGTGGTGGTCGGGTGGTCGGAGATCGCCACGACCAAACGGGCGGCACCAGTGGCGGCGCCGGTCGAGGATTTCGACGGCTCGCTGCTCGATATGCTGAAGAACGTCAGCTAGCCCGCCGGCTTGCGCCGCGTTCGGTTTTCCTCGATTGAAGCGGCATGAAACTGCCGCCGCTTCCGATCGATGAGGCCCTGCCCCGGCTGATGGTGGCGCTCGCTGCCGGCCCCTATGCGGTGCTGGTGGCACCGCCCGGCGCCGGCAAGACGACGCGCGTGCCGCTGGCACTGCTCGAGGCGCCGTGGCGCGGCGACGGCAAGATCGTGATGCTGGAGCCCCGGCGTTTGGCGGCGCGGGCGGCAGCCCGGCGGATGGCGCAATCGCTCGGCGACGAGGTCGGCGGCGTAGTCGGCTACCGGGTACGGCTCGATGCCAAGGTGTCGAAGCGGACCCGGATCGAGGTGGTGACCGAGGGTGTGTTCACCCGGATGATCCTCGACGATCCCGAACTCACCGGCATTGCGGCGGTGCTGTTCGACGAGTTTCATGAGCGCAGTCTCGATGCCGATCTGGGGCTGGCGCTGGCGCTCGATGCCTCTGCGCTGCGCAATGACCTGCGCGTGCTGGTGATGTCCGCGACGATCGACGGGGCGCGGGTGGCGGAGCTGCTCGATGGCGCACCAGTGGTGGTGTCGGAAGGGCGAGCGTTTCCAGTGGAAACGCTCTGGCGCGACCGCGACGCGCTGCAGCGGATCGAGGACCAGGTGGCGGGCGTGGTGCTGGAGGCGCTGCGCGATCAGCCGGGTTCGGCGCTGGTGTTCCTGCCGGGACAGGCGGAAATCGGCCGGGTGGCCGAGCGGCTGACGGGGCGGGTGCCCGGTGACGTCGATATTGCGCCGCTTTACGGGCAACTGACGCCGGAGGAGCAGGACCGCGCGGTGCAGCCGGCTCACCCGGGGCGGCGCAAGGTGGTGCTGGCGACCTCGATCGCCGAGACCTCGCTGACCATCGAAGGCGTGCGAGTCGTCGTCGACAGCGGGTTGCGGCGCGCGCCAGCCTATGAACCGGCGACCGGGCTGTCGGTGCTGGAAACCCGAAAGGTGTCGAGGGCCTCCGCCGACCAGCGGCGCGGCCGCGCCGGCCGTGTCGAGCGGGGTGTGTGTTATCGGCTATGGGGCGAGGGTCAGCATGCGGCGCTCTCGGCGTTCGACGCGCCGGAGATGCTGGAGGCGGACCTTTCCGGACTGGCGCTCGATCTCGCCGGCTGGGGGGTGAACGACCCTGGACAGCTGAGGTTTCTCGACCCACCGCCGAGGCCGGCGTGGAATGAAGCGGTCGCGTTGCTGCGGGGGCTCGAAGCGCTCGATCCATCGGGGCGGATCACCGACGAGGGCAAGGCGCTGGCACGGCTGCCGCTGCATCCGCGGCTGGGGCACATGATCCACCGCGCGGCAGCCGAGGACGACGCGCTGACCGCGGCGCAACTGGCGGTGCTGCTGGGCGAGCGCGGACTGGGGGGCGACGGTACCAACCTGACGCACCGGTTGGAGCGGTTCAGGCGCGAGCGCGGCAAGCGGGCGGACGAGGCGCACCAACTGGCCCGGCGCTGGGCGCAGATGGTGGGCAATTCTGGTTCGGGCGGTGAGGTCGGGCGGCATCTGGCGCGGGCCTATCCCGACCGGGTGGCGCAGCAGGCCGGGGCACGCGGCCGGTTCCGGCTGGCCAACGGACGGCAGGCGAGCCTCGAGGAAACCGATGCGCTGGCGAACGCGCCCTACCTGGTGGTGACCGATATCACCGGCGCTGCGGCGACCGGACGAATCCGGGCGGCGGCGGCGATCGAACGGGCAACGATCGAGGAATTGTTCGCCGGCGAGATCGTTGCTGAAGTGGCGATGGCATTCGATCGCGGCGCGCGCAGCGTGCGGGCTCGGCGGGTGCGGCGGTTGGGGGCACTGCGGCTCGACGAGGCGCCAGTGGCGATTGCCGACCCGCAGAAGGCAGCCGAGGCGCTGGCCGAGGGCATCGCAGCGCTTGGGGTCGGCCTGCTGCCCTGGAGCAAGGAACAACAGGCGCTGCGGGAGCGGGCGAGCTACCTGCGCGCGACCTTGGGCGAGGATTGGCCGGACCTGTCGGATGCAGGGCTGGCGGCCGACATGGGCTGGTTGGTGCCTGTTATCACCGGGAAGACGGCGCTGGGCGAAATCGGTGCCGATGACCTCGGCGGGGCGCTCGAGGGCTTGCTGCCCTGGGCACGGCGGCAGGAGATCGAGCGGTTGCTGCCCAGCCATTTCGACGCGCCCTCTGGCTCGCACCTGCCGATTGATTATGGGGCCGAGAACGGCCCGGCGCTGGAAGTGCGGGTGCAGGAGCTGTTCGGGCTCGACCGGCATCCGAGCGTCGCCGGCGGCAAGGTGCCGCTGCTGCTGGTGCTGCTGAGCCCGGCGCACCGGCCGATCCAGACGACGCGCGACCTGCCGGGGTTCTGGCGCGGCAGCTGGAAGGATGTGGCCAAGGAGCTCAAGGGCCGCTATCCGCGGCACTACTGGCCGGAGAACCCGCTGGAAGCAGCGGCGACAGCACGGGCGAAGCCGCGGGGGACGTGAGCAATCACTGCCTAGACCGGCCCTGCCGCCTTGAGCACCGCCAAAAACTCCGCCCCATAGCGCTTCAACTTGCTTTCCCCGATGCCATTGATCGTGCCCAGCTCCGCCATGGTCTGTGGGCGTTCCAGCGCCATGGCGCGGAGCGTCGTGTCGTGGAACACCACATAGGGCGGCACGCCCTGGGATTTGGCGATACTGGCGCGTTCCGAGCGGAGCGCCTCGAACAGCGATTGCGCGGCCGGCGGCAGCTGGACAGCGTTCTGCAGGGCGCGGCGGGTCTCGGTGGCTTTGCGCGGGCGGTCGCGGCGCAGGGTAATCTTGCGCTCACCGCGGAAGACTTCGCGCGAGCCTTCGCCGAGATGCAGCGCGCCGAACGAGTGATCGACGGTGATCAGCCCCATCGCCGTAAGCTGGCGGATCACCGATTGCCAGGAGCGCTGGTCCATGTCCTTGCCCTGCCCGAACACCGGCTGGTCCTGGTGGCTGAACTGGGTGACCTTATCGGTAACCTTGCCGAGCAGCACATCGACGATATGCCCGGCGCCGAAGCGCTGGCCGGTACGGTAGACGCAGGCCAATGCCTTGATGGCGGCGTCGGAGCCATCCCAGGTTTCGACCGGCGACATGCAGGTGTCGCAGTTGTTGCAGCCGCCGGGGTGCGGCTCGCCGAAATGCGCGAGAATGGCCTTGCGGCGGCATTCCGGGGTTTCGCAGACGGCGAGCAATGCTGTGAGTTTCAGCCGCTCGACCCGCTTCACCTCATCGGGAGCGTTGCCCTCATCGATCATGCGGCGGCGCTGCGCCACGTCGGCCATGCCGTAACACATCCAAGCCTCGGCCGGCAGGCCGTCGCGACCGGCGCGGCCGGTCTCCTGATAGTAGGCCTCGATCGACGATGGCAGATCCATATGGGCGACGTAGCGCACGTCGGGCTTGTCGATGCCCATGCCGAAGGCGACGGTGGCGACGAGACAGATCGACTCTTCCTTGAGGAAGGCATCCTGGTTGGCAGCGCGATCGCGGGCGTTCATCCCGGCGTGGTAGGGCAGCGCGCGGATCCCCTGCTTGTTCAGCCACTCGGCAGTCGAGTCGACCTTGGCGCGGCTGAGGCAATAGACGATGCCGGAATTGCCGGTATGGCGAGCGAGGAAGCTCTTGAGCTGCGCGCGGGCGTTGTCGCGCTCGACGATCGAGTAGCTGATATTGGGGCGGTCGAAACTGGTGGTGAAGATGCGCGCATCGGTGAGGCCCAGCCGCTCGATAATATCGTCGCGGGTGGTCGGGTCGGCGGTGGCGGTGAGCGCGATGCGCGGCACGCCGGGATAGTCGGCGGCGATCGAAGCTAGCTCGCGATATTCGGGGCGGAAATCGTGGCCCCACTGGCTGACGCAATGCGCCTCGTCGATGGCGATGAGCGAGATATCGACGCCCTGCATCATCGACTTGAAGCCGGGCAACACCAGCCGCTCGGGCGCGACATAGAGCAGGTCGAGCTTGCCGGATTTGAGATCGCGAAAGGTGCGGGAAGACTCCTCGGACGAAACCGAGGAGTTGAGCGTCGCGGCGTTGACGCCGGCCTGCTTCAGCGCCTCGACCTGATCGCGCATCAACGCGATGAGCGGCGAGACGACGATGCCGACGCCCTTCCGCGCCAGCGCCGGAACCTGGAAGCACATCGACTTGCCGGCACCAGTCGGGAACAGCACCACCGCGTCGCCGCCACCGGTGACGTGGCGGACAACATCCTCCTGCTGGCCGCGAAAACTCTGGTGACCGAAGACGGTGCGCAGGATTTCAGCGGGGTCGCGAGGCGGGGTGTCGAAGAGCGACTCAAGCATGGAGCGATAGAGTCGGATCGGGGGGTGCGGGGTCAAGGGTTTGTTAAGCAGCGGGCGTGGCCCCACCCCACCCAGCTTCGCTAGGTGGCTTAGCCGCCAAGCTGCGCTGCCCTCCCCATCGAGGGGAGGGAGACGGCAGAACCGAGACGCCGCAGTATGCGTCTCCCTCCCCCTTGTGGGGAGGGATCAAGGGTGGGGTGGCCACACGCTCCGGCTTACTTCGCGTCGATGAACGCCAGCGCGGTTTCGACCAGCCTGGGCGAGTTCATCATGGTGTAATGGGTGACGCCGGGGAGGATGGCGAGGCGGTTCTGGTTCATGCCGGAGCCGTCCCACAACGCGTCCTGCAGCCCGCCGCCGAGCAGCTCGAAGAACTTCGCCACATGGCTGGTGCGGACGGCATCCCAGTCGCCATAGACCAGTTGGGTCGGAACCTTCAGGTTCGGGACATCGGCCGAGAAGTCATAGTCCTGGCCCATATACTGCATCTGGTCGAGCAGCTTGGGGAAATTCACCTCGGGGTCGGGGTTCACCGCGGCAAATCCCTGGTAGAGCGGCGAGGGCTTCAGCATTTCAAACTGGCTGGAGTTCAGCCCACGCATCCCCTGCTGGTTGTAATCGTGCCAGCCGGAGAAGGCGTAGGGTGCCGAGGCGATGACCAGCTTGTCGACCAGCTCGGGATGGGCCAGCGCCAGGCGCAGGCCGATGGTGCCGCCCATCGAGTAGCCGACGACGTCGACCTTCTCGAGCCCGAGCGACTTGATGACCTCGGCAACGTCGGCGGCCATATTGTCGAAGGTCATCGGACGGTCGAGCGGGCCCGTGTGGCCATGGCCCTGGGCTTCGACGGCGATCACCTGATGGGTGGCGGCAAGACCGGAGAGCACCGGGCCGAAGGCCTCGATGGTCATCAGGCCGCCATGCAGCAGGACGAGCGGGGCGCCTTCGCCATAGGTGGCGTACCAGACCTTGCCGCCAGTGACGGGGACATAGCCGGAGTTGGTTGCGGTGGGCATGGGAGCAGTTCCTTCTTGAGCGACAGAGGGGAGAACCGGCAGGGCGGAAGCAAAGCCGGAGAGAATGGCGATGGCAAGGATGGTACGGCGTAGCATTGGAAGTCTCCGTGGGGTTGATGTGCGCCAGGTATGGCTCCGCCGATGCCCGCGATGGCGGGTTGGCGAATTGACGGAAAAACGATGACTGAGGGTTTGACCGCCCCCTCAACCAGCTTCACTGGTCCTCCTCCCCCGCCACGCGGGGGAGGATCACCGAGGGGCCGGTGGCAACTTCTAGGTAGTCAGCATTTCGATAGCCTTCTGGACGCGCCTCAGCCTGGTCTCGGGCGCCTTGGCGCCTTCGATGGCAGTGACGTGGGCCTTCTTGTGGCTGGGGGCCAGTTTGTTCCAGGCGGCGAGCGCGACAGGGTCGGCGTCGAGGGCAGCCTGCAGGTCGCCGGGCGCTTCGACGAGGCGGGGCTGGTCGTCGAGGACGAGTTCGACCTCGTGCGTCTCGTTGCCTTTGACGCCGGTGATGCCGCGAATCTCGGCGCTGACGCCGACCAGCAACCGGTCGCCCATGGTCGCCACCTTGCTGCGCCAGGTGTGGCCGGCGAGGCTGACGACCACCAGCGGGTTCTTGCCGCCATTGAGTGCGTCACGCACCTCCGAGGGCACGATGATGCCGGTATTGTTGCCGGACTGCAGGATGCTGGTCACGAACTTCATCTGCTTGCTCCAGTCTTGAGGTGCGCGGTGAGCTTGTCGAAGCTCTCGAGCACACCTGCGCGGAAGCCGCGGCTGACAACGGCGTCCTTGTTGGCGGCGGTGTCGAAATAGGCGTCGAGGGTCAGCCGGGTCCGGCCGCCACCGATGTCGGTGAGGGTGATGACCCGGAGGAAGCTCGGCGGCGGGTTGCTGCCGAAGGCTTCTGCCTCGAGCTGGCGGTTGCGGTAGACGATCCGCTCGGGCGGCGTCACCTCGACGAACTCGCTGTCGGCCGGATAGTCCTTGCCGTCTGGACCCCGCATCACGTGATACCAGCGACCGCCGGGGCGGAGGTCGAGCTCCACCACCGGGTTGGTGAAACCCTTCGGACCCCACCACTGGCTCAGGTGGTATGGATCGGCGAACATCATCCAGACGAGGTCGCGCGGGGCATCGAACTCGCGTTCGATTTCGAGGCGGCGATCGCTGGGGATGGTGGTGAGGTCGGAGAGCATGGTTCAGGCTTCTTGCATGAGTTCGGCGAGCAGTTGGTCCATGACCGCGAAGCCGTGGCGCATACCCTTCTCCATCCCGGAGGCGACCATGCCGTCGCGATCGCCGATATTGTCGTAGCGCGAGACTGACTTGTAGTGCGTGACGGCGCCGTCTTCGGCGAAGGTGTGGGTCTCGACCACTAGCTTGCCGATGAACATGTTTTCCATGCCGAAGGTCCAGACGAACTTCTCCGGCTCGCTGACCTCGCGGTACTCGCCGATGAAGATGTAGACGTTGCCGTCCTTGTCGTGAGACTCGATGCGCCACTTGCCGCCGGGGCGGACATCGAGCGCAGTGATGATGGCCTTCTGGCCTTCGACGCCCCACCAGCGGGCGACATGCTCCCGCTCTGTCATCACTTTCCAGACCAGGGCGCGCGGGGCAGCGAAAGTGCGGGTGGCGATGACGATAGGCTCGTTCGTCGGGGCTTCGATCTTCAGGTCGTCGAGTGCCATTTTCAACTCCTTGAGTTTCAGCAGGTAGGCGTCGAGGCGATCGAGGCTTTCGGCCCAATAACGCCAGTAGAGTACGAACCAGTGTTCCGTTCCGGCGGCCTGCCGTTTGTGCAAGGCTTCGCCGTCGCGCTGCCGGCGGTAGTCCGAGAGCGCTATGACCTTGGGTCGCTGCATTCTTGTTTCGGCCTCGCGGCCCCGGGCTAGTTCCGGGAGCCGCCGGGGTCGCCTTTCTGCAGTTCGGCCAGGTAATCGCCGAGGCGATCGAGGCTCTCATCCCAGAAGCGGCGGTAGTTCTCGACCCAGTCCGCGACCTCGGCCATCGGGGCGGCCTCGAGCCGGCAGGGGCGCCACTGGGCTTCCTTGCCGCGGGAGATCAATCCCGCCTTCTCCAGCACCTTGAGGTGCTTGGACACGGCGGCCATCGACATGTCGTAGGGCTCGGCCAGTTCGCTGACCGTCGCCTCGCCGAGCGACAGCCGGGCGAGGATGCCGCGGCGGGTCGGGTCGGCGAGGGCGGATAGGGTGGTGGACAGGTGGTCGGTCATTTCGGTCTCTTGGCGTCAGGCGGCGGCGCGCGCGGTGTCGGCGCCGGAGAAGAAATCGATAAGTACGGGAGCGACAAGTTCTGCCGCCGCATCGTGGCTCTGGCCGGGCAACGAGGCGAAACGGGCGCCCGGGATGGTTTCGCGGGCAAGGCGCACCGGCTCCTTCAACTGCTTGAAGGTCTTGTCGCCACTCATGACGATGGTGGGGACGCGGATCGAGCGGGCGGCCGCGGTGGGAAAGCCATAGCCCTCCATCACCGCCGTGTCGTGCGGCAGGCTCAGGGCGTTGTGCAGCATGGCCTTCCAGTGCGGGTTGAGCCGCATGATCGGCATCATGATTGAGGGCATGCCGATCATTCTGACCATGAAATACTTGGCGAGATCGGCGCGGCGATCCTCGGCGACGAGGCGCTCGACTTCGGCCTGGTAGCCCCTCGGCATAGGCTTGCCGCCGGGGACGTCGGTGAACGGCGCCTCGAAGATGGCGAGACGATCGACCGGCAGGCCGCGGGCGGTGGCGAACAGCGCCAGCGCGCCGCCCGACGAGGTGCCATAGAGGCTCGCCGAACCGCCGGCGATTTCGATCAGCCGGGCGAGATCCTCATACTCGCGGTCGGGCGAGTAATCGGTCGACAGGTCGCTGTCGCCGCGGCTGCGCCGATCATAGTTGTAGACGGTGAAATGCGGAGCCAGCAGCGGCGCGAGCTTCGGCATCGGGCCCATGTTGCGGCCGCACCAGGCGCCATCGATCAGGATGACGGCCGGGCCGGAGCCGCGCACGTCGTAGGCGATCTTCGTGCCGTCGCGAGAGGTGAAGGTGTTCATGACGCTTACTCCTGCTGGAGCGCCGCGGTGGCGCCGAGGGTGAAAAGATAGAGATCGAGCTTGTCGCTGCCGTCGCTGACGGTGGAGGCGAAACCCTGCCTGACGGCCTGGTCGCGCGCGGCGAGCGAGGTGAAGCGGACGGTAATGTGCACGCTGGTGAGGCGACCCGCTTCGGTGAGGGTCATCTCGGTGACCATCTCGGCCGGCGGCAGCGCATCACCGAAGCGGTAGCCTTCGGGTGCGTCGCGCCAGATCAGGCGGTCGACCGGGGAAATCTCGAGATAGGCGCTGGTGTAGCCATACTCGTTGCCCGAGGCGAAGCGCATCACCTGGCGCCAGGCGCCGCCGACGCGCAGGTCGACTTCGCTCACCGGATTGGTGGCGCCCTTCGGGCCCCAGAAATGCACGAGGTGGCGCGGCTCGGTGTAGCAGCGCCAGACCAGGGCGCGCGGCGCCTCGAAGCTGCGGGCGATGAGGATAACCGGGTCATTGGCCGGCGTGGTGACGGCGGAGGTCTTGGTCGGCGCGGTGCCGGTGAGTTCGACGCAGTCCATTTCTCAACCCTTCAGTTGATAACTTATTGGTTGAATACTCCTCGCAAGAAGGGTTGTCAACCGATCGGTTAAAGAAACTGTCAGGGCTGCTGGGCTAGCGCGTATCAGGGGCGCCGGACCCTAGACCTGCTCAGGCGGGGAGAAGTGCGGCGGAGAGCAGTTTGATCGAGCGGAGCCGGTTATCCGGGTCGGTCGGCCCCATCTGCACCGCATCGGGGAAGCGCAGTTCGAGTTCGAGCCTGCCGTCAGTTGGGGCGGCAAGCGGCAGCGAGACCTGCTGCGGTTTGGGCTGATCGAGGGTGACGGTGTCGAGTAGCGCACCGTTGGCGACGATCTCGACGCTTTGCGGCATGACGTTACCGCCTTTTTCGATGGCAACCATGGCCAGTTGCAGCGTCAGCGCGGTGGCAGGCTCGGCATAGACGAAGCGGAGGCGGGCGCTGGTGCCGACGGCGTGATTGCCGTCACCGGTCGGGCCTTCGAGGCCGCAGACCCGGATCAGCTTGGCGGCGTCTTTGTCCTCGGGAGTAAAGTGGACTGTGGCGCCCAGTGTGTAGCTGCCAGTGACCGGCTGGTTGAGACAGGTGGTGGTCTTGTCGATGTAGTAGGCGCGGTAGTCGGCCGGCACGTCGGGATGCAGCATCAGCCAGACCACGCCGAGTTCGAGCAGCGCGACAAGGCCGACCAGCAGGTAGGCGCCAAGGCGGAGCGGACTAGACAAGGCTCAGGTACCCCGTCAGCCAGCCGATGGTAGTGAAATAACCGCCGGCGAGCAGCACCAGCAATGCCACGGCGAACAGCCAGCGGCGGCTCGCCAGCAGTTCCGTCAGCATCAGCGGCATCGGCGCCAGCGCGGCGGTGAAGCGGAGCACCGAGGCCATGCCGGCGAACAGCGGCACGGTGAGGCAGATCAGCGAATAGACCGCCATGCCGTAGCGTTTCCTCACCAGCAGGACGATCGACAGCGCGTAGCCGACCAGCACCGCGACAGCGAGCTGCTGCGACGGGGTCGGCACCCAGCCTTCTCGCGGAAAGCTGGTCAGGGCATTCCAGACGAAAACCGGCGGCAGGCCTGACGGCCGCGCCCAGGCGCGCTGCACGTGGCTGAAAGCCAGGGCGTCGCCGATGTGGAAATGGAGATACGCCATGTAGGCGAACAGCCCGAGCGGCGCGATGAACAGCGCGAGCAACTGCTCGGGGCGCTTCAGCACGGCCGGGATGAAGTCCCGCCAGCTGCCACCATTGGCCCGGTGCGCCTGCCAGATCTCGACAAGGATGGCGAAGACGATGAACACCCCGACAATGCGGGTGGCCGAGAGCAGCGCAGCCAACAGGCCGGCGACGAGGAACTGTTTCCGCTGCAGTGCCGCGAAGACGCACAGCGTCAGGAACAGGAACAGCACCTCGGTATAGAAAGTGGTGAGCCAGATCGAGAACGGGCCGGCCAGCAGAAAGACCGAGAACAGGGTGTAGGCGCGGAGGTCCTTGCCGAGCAGCGGCCAGGCGACGCGGGCCGAAGCAATGCAGACAAGGATCGAGAGGCCGGTGGCGGCGACGATAGTCTCCACCCCGGTCACGGTGCGGACAATGGCGACGAGGATCGGGTAGAGCGGGAAGAACGCCCAGTTGCCGGCATTGATCATCGTCGGCACCGGGAACGGATCGTAGCCGGTCTGCGACAGTTTCACGTACCACGAGCAATCCCACCGGCACATGCCCTGAGCGAAACCGGCGATCGAAGCATCCGGCACGGTGGCGGCGAACGCCAGATAGCGGATCGCCAGCCCGACGATGGCGCAAACCAGCGGGATGAGGACCAGGACGAGGCCAAGCGGCAGGGTTCGGGTAGGACGCAGCGCGACGGCGTCGCTCATTCAAAGGATTCCGGGTGCGGAAACGGCCAGAACTCGTAACGCATTGCGGCGAAATCATATCCATTCCGCCGGTGCATAGCTCCCATGCGACAACTTTCAGCGCTCAACGGCGTTGCGGAATTCGTGTTTGGTGTCCCGATCCCTCCATAGCGATAGTGCATGTTTTCTGTTCCTCACCATCGGCTCGATCGGCGAGCCTTTCTCCGAGCCGCTGCTGCAACGGCGGCACTCCTCACCACCACTTCCCTCACCCGCGTCGCCTTCGCTCAGGAGAGCCAGGCGGAGGCGTTTGACTACGACGTGCTGACCGAGCGCATGCGCGCGCGGGCGGCCGAGCCGTTCAACGCCGCGGTGCCGGAGTTGCCGAAACTGTTTGCGGGCCTCGATTACGACGGCTACCGCAAGATTCAGTTCGACGGACAGCACGCTCGTTGGATCGACAACAATTCGGGCTTCCAGGTGCACGCCTTCCCGATGGGCTGGCTGTTCAAGGAGCCGGTGGGCGTGTTCGAGGTGGTCGAGGGCGAGGCGACGCCGTTCGGCTTCTCGAACGCCGATTTCATGTTCTACGACAAGGCGATGGGCGAGGAGGCCGCGGCCGAGGCGTTCCCCGGGATCGCCGGCGTGCGCATCAACTATCCGGTGAACGTGGCCGACAAGATGGACGAGCTGGTCTCGTTCCTCGGCTCGAGCTACTTCCGGGCGCTTGGCCGCAACAACATCTATGGGCTCAGCGCCCGCGGCCTCGCCGTCAACTCATGGCAGTCGGGGCCGGAAGAGTTCCCGCGCTTTTCGGCGTTCTGGCTGGAGCGTCCGAGCGAGGGGAAGCCGCTCGTCGCCTATGCGAGCCTCGAGGGCCCGAGCGTCACCGGCGCCTACCGCTTCGAGATCACCCCGGCGAGCGACGCAGCGCAGGAGACGGTGATCGACATCACCGCGCGGCTGTTCTTCCGCGCCGATATCGGCGAGATCGGTATTGCTCCGCTCACTTCGATGTTCCTGTTCGCCGAAACGAACCGTTCGAGCTTCGACGATTACCGGCCGCAGGTACATGACAGCAACGGGCTGATCGTCGAGCGCGATGGCGGCGAGGTGTTCTGGCGGCCGCTCAACAACACCCCTGGTATCGGCAACTCCTACCTGTGGGAGAACAACCCGCGGGCCTTCGGGCTGTATCAGCGCGACCGCAGCTTCGAGACCTATCAGGATGCTGGCGCGCATTACGAGCGCCGTCCCTCGGCGCGGGTCGAGCCGGTGGGCGATTGGGGTCAGGGCAGCGTCCGGCTGATCGAGGCGCCGTCGCGGCTCGAGGCGGAAGACAATATCGTGGCGTTCTGGATTCCATCCGAGCCGATCAAGGCGGGTGACGCGAGGGAATTCCACTATCGGCTGATCTGGGGCGACCTGTTGCCCAAGGACGAGGCGCCGCTGGCTCATGTGGTCGAGACCCGGGCCGGCCAGGGTGGCGTGTCGGGCGTCGCCAATGACGCAAAGCTCCGAAAGTTCGTCATCGACTTCGCCGGCGGCGAACTGACCGCGATGCCGACCGAGGCCAAGCTCGACGTAGTCGCTACGGCAAGCGCCGGCGAGATCGTTTCGACGGCGCTGTCGAAGGTCGATGCCAACGGCGTGTGGCGGCTGGCGCTCGACGTACTGATCGAAGGCAGCGAGCCGGTGGAGCTCAAGGCCAACATCGTCAGCAGCGGCCGGACCATCAGCGAGACCTGGCTTTATCAGTGGAGGGCACTGGCATGAAGCACGACCGTTCCGAGGACTTTTCGGGCGCGCTTCCCGATGCGCCGATGGCGATGCCCAAGCAGGTGCTGGAGCGGCGGCGAAGCTCGCTGTTGCTGACGCTGCGCGCCGCATTCGCCGCAGCGTTGCCGCGGTTCTGACGGCAGGGATCCTCACCCATGCCGTCCGCAGGGCCCCGATAGATGGCGAAAGCCCACCTTACCCGAGCCTTGGCTCTGGGCGCGGCAGCGCTGCTGAGCCTCGGCGGCGGCTGGCTGTACATGCGCTTCATCGGCAATGACGGCACCAGTCCGCTCGACGTGCTGCGCACCACGCTGTTTACGCTGGTGGGGTTCTGGCTGGTATGGGGCGGCGTTGCCGGGGTGCTCGGCATCCTCGCGCCGCCCAAGCGGGCCAGGCAGGGCGCCGGGCGGCCGCGCGGCATGACGGCGATCCTGATGCCGGTCTACAACGAAGATGCAGCGGCGAGCTTCTCGCGCGTGGCAGCGATGAACCGGAGCATCGTGAGCCTCGGGCTCGCCGACCGGTTCCATTTCGCCATCCTGTCGGACACCAATCGCGACGAGGTCGCAGCCGAAGAGATCGTCTGGTTCGAGCAGCTCCTGGCCGAACCGATGGCCGAGGGCCGGGTGTTCTATCGCCGGCGGGAACGGAACATCGGCAAGAAGGCCGGCAACATCGAAGATTTCATCTCGCGCTCGGGCGCCGCTTACGACTATGCGCTGATCCTCGATGCGGACAGCCTGATGGACGGCGTGACCATCGCCGCGATGGCGAGGCGAATGGATGAAGATCCACGGCTCGGGCTGCTGCAGACGGTGCCCGAGGTGATCCATGCGCACAGCCTGTTCGGCCGGGTGATGCAGTTCTCGGCCGCGTATCTCTCACCCTACTTCGCCCGCGGCACGGCGCTGATGCAGGGCGAGGAAGGTCCCTATTGGGGGCACAACGCCATCGTCAGGGTGCCGGCCTTTGCGGCGAGCTGCGGGCTGCCGGTGCTGTCGGGCAAGCCACCACATGGCGGACACATCCTCAGCCATGACTATGTCGAGGCGGCACTGCTGTCGCGGGCCGGCTGGAAGGTCGAGGTCGATCCGTACCTGGGCGGCTCCTACGAAGAAGGCCCTGAGAACCTGATCGAATACGCCAAGCGCGACCGGCGCTGGTGCCAGGGCAATCTGCAGCACCGCCGGGTGCTGGGGGCGCCGGACCTGAAGGTGTGGAGCCGCTTCACGTTCGTCCAGGGCATCATGGCCTATGCCGCCTCGCCGCTGTGGCTGACGTTGCTGGCAGCCAGCATTCTCGCCGCGGCATTGCCGAGCAAATACTGGTGGCGCGACAACGAGACCGGCATCTGGGTGCTGGCAGTGGCGGTCGGCGTGGCGCTGCTGCTGCCAAAGTTCCTGATTCTCGTGCGCTCGACGCTGGGCGGTCGCAACAAAGGGTTCGGCGGAACGATCCGGGCCGGTTTGTCGGTGATAGCGGAGATCATCATCTCGACCCTGCTTGCGCCGATCATGCTGTGCTTTCAGAGCAAGGCGGTGATCGAGATCCTGTTGGGGCTCGACGGCGGCTGGCCGGCCACCAATCGTGACGAGGGCCGGGTGAGCTTTGCCACGGCGTTTGCCGCGAGCTGGTGGGTGACGGTGGCGGGCGCCGCGGTGCTGGCGATCTCGACGGCCTTTGCCAGCGACCTGGTGCCGTGGCTGTTGCCGGTGGCGCTGCCGGCGATCGGCGCGCCGCTGCTGATCGCGGCGACCTCGCATGGCATTTCGAACGGTCGCAAGCCGATCCTCTTCACCACCACGAGCGAGATTGCGCCGGCGCCGATCATTATCGAGCAGCAGCGCATTTTCCTGAGCTGGACGCAGCAGGGCCCTGCCCTCGCCGAGCCGGCCGTTGCCGGAACAACCACTGCCCATGCCTGAGACCCTTGCCACGCTGAAGCGCGTTCCGCTGCTGGAGCGCCTCAAGGTCTTTGCCGGTTTCGCCACGGCAGACGCCAGCACGGCCGCACCGCGAGCGGGGCGCGATGCACGGCTCGATATGTTACGCGGGCTGGCGCTGGTGATGATCTTCATCAACCACGTGCCGGGGACGTTCTACGAGAACCTGACCAGCCGCAATTTCGGCTTCTCTGACGCGGCCGAGGCCTTCGTGTTCATGTCCGGCCTCGCCGCCGGACTCGCCTATTCGGGCCGCTTCGTCAGCGGGCCGCTGTGGCCGGCGATCGCCAAGGTGTGGGCGCGGGCACGGCAGCTCTATTTCGTCCACCTCTCGATCACCATGATCGCGCTCGCCATCTTTGCCGGCGCCGCCTGGTGGTTCGGGCTCGACGAGGTGCTGGAAAAGAACAACATCGCCCCGATCTTCGGCTTTCCGCTGCAGACAATGATCGGTCTGCCGTTGCTGACGCACCAGCTGGGCTATCTCAACATCCTGCCGCTCTACATGACGCTGCTGCTGGTAACGCCGCTGGTGATCATCGTGGGGTTGCGCTGGCCGGTGCAGACGCTGCTCGGCTCGATCCTCCTCTGGGCGCTGGCCGGGCAGTTCCGCCTCAACCTGCCCAACTTTCCGACCCAGGGCGGCTGGTTCTTCAATCCGTTCTCCTGGCAGATCCTGTTCGTCATCGGGCTGCTCTCCGGCATGGCGATGAAGCAGGGGCGCCGGTTCGTGCCGAAGAGCCCGGTGCTGTTCGGGCTTGCCGCGGCGTTCCTGCTGTTCGTGCTGTTGTGGGTGAAGATCCCGCCGCTCGGCGATGTCGGCCGGCAGGGGCTGGGCTTCCTCAGCAAGCTCGGGGTGCCGTTCTATGTCACCTGGTTCGACAAGACCTATCTCGCCCTGCCCCGGCTGCTGCATGCGCTGGCGCTGTTCTACGTCGTCGCCTCGCTGGGCGTGATGTACCGGATCGCCGAATCGCGGCTGGCAACGCCGTTGCGGCTGATGGGCCGACAGGGGCTCGCGGTGTTCGCCACGGGGACGGTGCTGAGCCTGTTGCTGCAGGCCATCAAGACCGGCGTCGAGGGCGGTCTGCTGCTCGATACGCTGCTGCTCGGTAGCGGGTTGCTGCTGCTGGTGGGGCTCGCCTATGTGCTGACCCGCACACAGGAAATGACGCGCGCTGCCACCCGTCCGGCGGGCTGACACAACTCTCACATTTCAGAGAGCAACCACAGCTGATGCAACCTTGCGCCTTGCTGCGAGGTTCTGCGCGGGACTAGCCTGCTGATCGAGGGGAGGGGACTGCCTGTACTCGAGCGCGGGAGCGTTTTGGTGACCCGACGGCGACCACTCTATAGCCGGTCACAAAGGCCGCGGACCACGGCGGGTTCCGCTTGGGTGGCGCGCGACGGGGTCAGCCCGGTCTATCTCGACAGTCCGCAGGAACCTACAGAGCCAACATTACGAACGCGTGTCAGTACCTGGTGGAGCCGGCTCTACCAGCGACATCAGGGTCCGGTGCTGGTCGGCGCCGGGGCGTTGGTGACACTGCTGCTGATCGGCGCCTACGACCTCGTCACTCCGGATCCGCAGCGGATCAGCGACTGGCAGTTCATGACAGCGGTCAACAAGGTGGTGGACGAACGGCCGCGCGGGCCGTCGATCGAGTCGGTGGCCTATGCCACGGTGATCAAGTCGGTGGTGCGGGTCGACGGGTACGAGGACCCGACCGACGACCCATCGGCAACCAAGCCCGAGGCCGAGGCAGAGGCGGAAATCCCCGCCGAGGGCAAGGTGGAAGAGGATTTCCATGAACGCTTCACCGCGGTCGGCACCGGCGTGGTGATCGACGATCAGGGCACTATTCTCACCAACCTGCATGTCGCGGGCGCTGCCAAAAGGCTCAGGGTCACATTCTGGGACGGCAGCGAGTCCGAGGCGATGATCATCGGCGCCCGGCCGGAAAGCGACCTGGCGATCATCCGGCCGCTGAAACTGCCGGACGAGCTCGAACCGGCAACGCTGGCGACCAGCGCCGGGCTCAATCCCGGTGACGAGGTGGTGGCGGTCGGCTTCCCGTTCGGCATCGGGCCCTCCGCTTCTGCCGGCGTTGTCTCAGGGCTGGGGCGCGCCCTGGCCGAGGACGGCCAGCCGAAGCTGCAGAACCTCATTCAGTTCGACGCGGCGGCCAACCCGGGCAATTCGGGCGGGCCGCTGGTCAATGGCGACGGTGAGGTGGTGGGGATCGTCACGGCCATCCTCAACCCATCCGGCCTCAGAACCTTTGCCGGCATCGGCTTTGCCGTGCCGATCGAAAACGCCGCCTCGGCGGCAGGAGAAAACCCGCTCTAGTTCACGCTAACCCCCGACGGAGAAAATGGACGACACCAAGAAAGACTCCGGCACCGCCGCCGCTTCGCTGATGGAGCAGGTGCTGTACGAGGTGAAGAAAGTCGTGGTCGGGCAGGACCATTTCCTCGAACGGGTGCTGGTGGCTCTTCTGGCCAAAGGGCACCTGCTGGTCGAAGGCGTGCCGGGGCTGGCCAAGACCCTGACCGTCAACACGCTGGCCGATGTCATCCAGGGGCAGTTCAAGCGGGTGCAGTTCACCCCCGACCTGGTGCCGTCGGATCTGGTGGGGACCCGCATCTACAACCAGAAGACCGGTGACTTCTCGACGACGCTCGGGCCGGTCTTCTGTAACCTGCTGCTGGCCGATGAAATCAACCGTGCGCCCGCCAAGGTGCAGAGCGCCCTGCTCGAGGTGATGCAGGAGCGGCAGGTCACCATCGCCGGCGAGACGCACAAGGTGCCGAACCCGTTCGTGGTGATGGCGACGCAAAACCCGATCGAAACCGAGGGTACCTATCCGCTGCCCGAGGCGCAGGTCGACCGGTTCATGATGAAGGTCCTCGTCGGCTATCCGAGCGAAGAGGAGGAATTCGTCATCGTCTCGCGCGTCACCGGCCTCATGCAGGCGGTGACGCGTGTGGCGACCACCGAGCAGCTGGTGGCGCTGCAGGCCAAGTGCCACAGCCTGTTCGTCGACCCCTCGCTGATCCAGTTCGCGGTCAAGGTGGTAAGCGCAACGCGCAATCCCGCGACCGCCGGCCTCGGCGATATGCAGCGGTTCCTTACCTATGGCGCGAGCCCGCGTGCCTCGATCAACATGATCGAGGCCGGCCGGGCGCTGGCGTTCCTGCGTGGCCGCGAGTACGTGCTGCCTGAGGATGTGCTCGACGTCATCCCGGACGTGCTGCGACACAGGATCGTCCTCTCCTACGAGGCGATCTCGGAGTCGATCACCCCGGATCAGATCATCGGTCAGGTGCTCAAGGCCATTCCCGCCCCCGAGAAACCCCTGGAGGCGCATGTCCGCATCGCCGCAGCAGGCTGAAAAGCTCCTCGGTCGTCTCGAGTGGACGGTGATCCGCAAACTCGACGGGTTGCTGCAGGGCGACTATCGCACGCTGTTCCGTGGCTTCGGGCTCGATTTCGCCGACCTGCGCGAATACCAGACCTATGACGACGTCCGGCACATCGACTGGAACGTCACGGCGCGCACCCAGGTGCCGCATGTCCGGATCTACAACGAGGACCGCGACGTCACCGCCTGGTTCCTGCTCGACCTCAGTCCGTCGGTGGATTTCGGCTCGGACCAGGTGACCAAGCGGCAGATGCTGACCGAGTTCGCCGCGGTGCTGACCCGGCTGTTGACCCGGCAGGGCAACAAGGTCGGGGCGATCCTGTTCAACGGGCAATCGGACTATGTGATCCCGCCACATACCGGGCGGCGGCACGTGCTGCACCTGATCGACAAGGTACTGGCCAATCCGCGGCTGCTGCGCTCGCCCGAGACCGACCTCAACGCCTTTATCGGCCGGGCGATGTCGGTGATGCGGCGGCGCTCGATCTGTTTTGTCGTCTCCGATTTCATTTCGCAACCGGGCTGGGAGCGTGGCCTGTTCCGGCTGAGCCAGCGGCACGAAGCAGTGTCGGTGCGGCTGCTCGATCCGCTCGACATGGCGCTGCCCGATGTCGGCATGCTGCTGTTCCAGGATGCGGAGACCGGCGAGCAGCTGTTCGTCGACACGGTCGACAAGGGCTTCCGGCGGCGCTTCGTCGCGGCGGCGGCAGCCAACGAGGAAGCCCAGATGGAAGCCTTTGGGGCGGCAGGGCTCGACGTGCTGGAACTTTCGACTTCGGACGACCTGGTGGATGCGGTGCTGCGCTTTGCCAATATGCGCAAGGCGCAATCGCGACTGGGCGGTGGCGGCAACCTGCCAGAGATGGTGGGTGCGTAGAGTAGGACGGGTGACGACATGACCTTCATCTGGATGGACATGCTCTGGCTGCTGGTGCTGGTGCCGCTGTTGATCGGCGCCTACATCTGGCTGCTGCGGCGCCGGAAGAAGGCGGCGATGCGCTATGCCAACCTCGCTATCGTCAAACAGGCGTTGGGCAAGGGCGTGGGTTGGCGCCGGCACGTGCCCCCTCTGCTGCTGCTCATGGCCATCACGGTGCTGATCGTCGCGGTGGCGCGACCGGCGGCAGTGGTCGAACTCGCCTCGTCGCGGGCGACGGTGATCCTGTCGATGGATGTGTCGGGCTCGATGCGAGCCCGCGACGTGGAGCCATCGCGCATTGTCGCGGCGCAGGAGGCGGCCAAGGAATTCATCCGCAAACAGCCGGCTGACGTGCAGGTCGGCATCGTCGCCTTCGCCTCGGCGGCGGTGCTGGTGCAGGCGCCGACCATTGACCGCGAGGCGCTGTACCAGGCGATCAACAGCTTCGATCTGAGGCGCGGCACTGCGGTGGGTTCCGGCGTGCTGGTGGCGCTCGCCACCATCTTCCCCGACCAGAGCTTCGACCTCGACGGCAGCGGCAACCAGCGCGATCAGTTGGGGCTGCCGAGCTTCGGCGGCGAGCGTTTCGGCGCCACTGGCGGCGCCGATGGACTACTGGCCGGAACGGCGACCGAGCCGCCAGCCAAACACATACCGGTCGAGCCCGGCTCATACGACAGCGCAGTAGTGATCCTGCTCACCGACGGCGCTACCACCACGGGCCCGGATCCGGTCGCAGCCGGACGACTGGCGGGCGACTATGGGGTGAAGGTGTTCACCGTGGGGTTCGGTTCGGCCTCGGGCGATGTGGTGGATTTCGGCGGGCGCTCGATGCGCGCACAGCTCGATGCGACGACATTGCAGGCGATCGCCGACGCCACCGAGGGCGAGTATTACGAGGCGACCAGCGCTGCAGACCTCGCCGGGGTGTACGACTCGCTGTCCACGAGGCTGATCAGCGAAAAGAAGCTGACCGAGATTGCCTTCCTGTTCGCGGGCGTCGGTGCGTTGCTGGCGATGGCCGCCGCAGGTCTGTCGATGTTGTGGTTCGGGCGGATCGCTTAGGCAGGCAACCTCCATAGTTTCGGTGATTGCATCCCTCCCCCTTGAGGGGAGGGAATGAGGGAGGGGGGGTGCGGTGATCACCGATGGACCCCCACCCCCGGCCCCTCCCCTCAAAGGGGGAGGGGAGCCGTGGCTCCGAGCAAACACACGCCCATCACCCCCTGGCGACATTGTGGCGCTTGCACGTC
>Ga0209902_100235_pt1 | contig 86785 bp, 66 predicted proteins | sample FECB27metaG_FD_188304 | JGI IMG/M metagenome (GOLD analysis project Ga0209902, IMG submission 188304) | Cyanobacterial communities from the Joint Genome Institute, California, USA - FECB-27 (SPAdes) (version 2) | ecosystem: Environmental > Aquatic > Thermal springs > Hot (42-90C) > Microbial mats... | reverse complement strand
GCTCGTCTACATCCCCAGGCACAGGCACAGGCACAGGTTCTGGCTCTGGCTCGTCTACATCCCCAGGCACAGGCACAGGCACAGGTTCTGGCTCTGGCTCGTCTACATCCCCAGGCACAGGCACAGGTGCATCACCGACACCGACACGTTCACCTAGGTGATAAAACAAAGCTTGGGTAAAACTCAAGTAAGCGATGCTCCAGAGGAGCCACCCTTTGGGCGATTGGGCTTTAGCCCAGTGCGATCCGCGCAATCGCCCTTCAATAACTGATACAAAAGCCCCTTGTGCCTTACGCCTTGGGGCTTTGTCATTGGCGTTAGTAAGAGAGCGGTTTTTTGTAGGGTGGGCATTGCTCATTAATCTCTCAAAAGTCAATCACATAGCCTTTTATGGGCAATGCCCACCTTACGATTGGGGCTTTGCCATGAGTCGTTAATTTAAGCTATTATCACAGGAATATTCTCTCAATTTCTATGCAAGAATCGGGCTATATCCTGGCATTGGATTTGGGTACAACAGGCAACCGTGCCTTTGTGTTTAACGCAGACGGCAAGATTGTTGCTCAGGCATATAAAGAACTGACACAATACTATCCTCAGCCTGGATGGGTAGAGCATGACCCTATGGAAATCTGGCAGGCGACTTGCTGGGTGATGCAAACTGCAATTCAAAATGCCCAAATTGCCCCAGGTGAAATTGTTGCGATCGGGCTAACTGTGCAGCGCGAAACTTGCTTGATTTGGGATAAAACCACTGGGCAACCCCTCCATCGGGCGATTGTATGGCAAGATCGCCGCACTGCTCCTCTTTGCCATCAGTTGCAACAAGAATATGCTCAGGAGATTTACGATCGCACTGGGCTGATCATCGATGCCTACTTTTCAGCTACAAAGTTGTCATGCCTCTTAGAACATTTTGCAGGCGTTGACCTCAAAAACCTCTTAGCTGGGACAATTGATACTTGGGTGCTGTGGAATCTAACGGGTGGGAAAGTTCATGCTACCGACCACAGCAACGCCAGCCGTACAATGCTGATGAATCTCGCAACTTGTGAGTGGGATGAGGCACTGTTAAATCTGTTTAAGATTCCTGCTCATATCCTGCCGCATATTCAGCCCAGTTTGGGAACATTTGGAGTGACTGATGCGAGCTTATTGGGGGTTGAGATTCCCATCACCGCCATTTTAGGAGACCAACAGGCTGCTTTATTTGGACATGGCTGCAATGAGCCAGGTTTAATGAAATGTACCTACGGCACAGGAAGCTTTTTGGTCGCTCACACTGGTTCTGAAATCGTGCGTTCCCAGCATCAACTCTTAAGTACCCTGGCATGGACTCAAGCAAATAGCGATGGTACTTTAGATGTGGGATATGCATTAGAAGGCAGCATCTTTACTAGTGGAGCGTGCATCCAGTGGTTGCGTGATGGCATCAAGCTGATTGCAACTGCTGCCGAAACTGAGGCGATCGCAAATCGAGTTGCAGATAATGGTGGGGTTTACTTTGTGCCTGCATTTAGTGGACTGGGCGCACCTCATTGGGATATGACTGCTAGGGGAGCGTTTTTCGGCATTACCGCAATGGCACAACGCGAGCATTTGGTACGCGCCGTACTCGAGGCAGTGGCTTACCAGGTTCAAGAAGTCGTGCAGGCAATTAATGCATCCAACAGTATTTCCATTGAACGGCTTAGCGTGGACGGTGGTGCTTGCGAGAACAACTTCCTCATGCAGTTCCAAGCAGATGTATTGGGAATTCCAGTTGAACGTCCTGTGATGCGCGAGATGACTGTGCAAGGTATCGCATTTGCCGCAGGGCTTGCGGCAGGATTTTGGGATAGCTATGCGGCACTAGTGCGCCAACGACAAATTGACCGCGTATTTGAGCCTGGTGTGGGAAGAAATCGCGCTTTGGAATTCGCTACTTGGCAAAAGGCAGTAGAACGCGCTAAGCGCTGGGCTGATTAACAGTTATCAGTTAACAGTTATCAGTGAGTCACTGCGGCTGGTACTGTTCACTGCTTTCACCTGCTAGTCCAGTCTTTCGGACTGCAAATTTCTCACCACTTTATTTTCTTGTTTGTTTAACTCCCCAGGCTGGATTCGAACCAGCGACCAATCGATTAACAGTCGATCGCTCTACCACTGAGCTACTGAGGAACGCTCCGATTTCTTATAGTAAGGCTAAGACTAGGATATGGCAAGTACTTTTGGAAAAAATTTTGCAATTTTTTTTTGGGAGAGGCGAAACACTAGTATTTGCAAGCCTTTGCGGTTCACACTTCCTCTCAAGGTTCACGAGGAAACTGCAAACAAAGTTTTCAACGCTGTCACAGAAACGTTCTACTGAGGACTTCACTACTTAAAAGTCAGCACTATTTAATTCAGCACTATTTACCCATCCGCAATTCAGCTAAACGCTGACGTGCCTTAGCGTCGATAGAATTAGCTAAAAACCTTGTGTTGGACTGTTTTCCTGGTTTATATTTTTGCCGCGCCCGACAAACGCTTGCTTGTACCTCATAACACAGTTGGTGCGCTGACATCCATTCAGCCCCGTAACCCTGTACCATCAACTGCTGCGGTCGGTCTGAGGTGGCAACAATCATGCGAGAAATAAGAGATTGGGCGATTGTTGAGCGTAAAGATGCACAGACTTTTTCAATGTAAGTGTCTGCTGTTTGCCCGAACTCTGTAAAATGAACTGATAAAAGCTCAGTAATCATTTCTTTGTTGCTACAGGTATTTTGATATTGGGCATCGAACACAATTTGAGTGTCATAACCCGCAAACGCACTGTAGCTGGTTAAAGCTTCAATCAGTTCGTAACGTGCTGCCTCTAGTCCGGCAGTATCACGGGTTTTTTTCAAGCAAGACCAAGCGCCGATGATGTTGTAGCCGTCCACAAGCAAAACGGCTTGAGGTGAGAAACGGGACATGATGTTGAATCACAATTTTCTAAAGTTAACAAAATTCATTCATAAGATTTATAGTAATTCAATCATTCCTTGTAACACTATGTTACAAAAAAAAAGGCATATAAGGGCTGTAGGCAAGAAGCCAAAAACAACAAGCCGATCAAAAAGTCACCTGCAGGAGGGTTACCTTCCTGCAGGTGACTGGCGTTCAAAAGTCAAAAGAATTTTTTTAACTTTTAACTTTTAACTTTTAACTTTTAACTTTTAACTTTTGACTTTTCTTGACTTACACCCCTAAGTTTGGTGAACTTTCGTCGTGCAATTCCATCAGGCGTCGTTTGAGGCGCTGCGGTTCACCCCGATCCACTAAAGAACCCCTTTCTAGTAGTAAAGCACCGTCACAGTAATTCAACTCGTCTAAGCGATGGGTTACCCAGAGGGCTGTAATACCCCGACTTTTGACTAGGCGGCGGACAGCAGCTACTAATTCCAATTGGCTATCTGGATCGAGTAAAGCAGTCGGTTCATCTAACAATAAGACTTCACAGCGACGGGCTAAAGCGCCAGCGATCGCAACTCGCTGTTTCTGTCCACCACTCAAAGCGTAGATCGGACGTTTTTGCAGTGATAGTAAATTTACCGCCCCTAGCGCCTCCTCAACGCGATCTCTGACAGCAGCTGGTGGCAGTTTTTCCTCCACCAGCCCAAAAGCCACATCAGCACCAACTGTTGGCATCACCAGTTGATGGTCAGGATTTTGGAAGACAAAGCCCACAGGATGCAAAAGTCCAATTTCACCAGACTGGGGAGTTAATAGCCTCGCCAGCAGTCTGAGTAACGTGGATTTGCCTGAGCCGTTTGTACCCAAGAGCATCCAAAATTCACCTCTGGGGACTTCTAGAGAGCAAGACTTTATAACATTCTCTCCCGACGACCAGCTAAAGTTTAAATCCTTGACCTCAATGCCTAGTTCCGCCATGAGTACACTACCAGATGGTTACTCAGCACCTATAGCGAAGAAACCAGGTGGTCTGCCAGTTCCAGCGGCTGAACCATCTTTCTGAGTCAGCTGCACCCCAGAAATTTCACTGGCGCGTACGGCAACTTTTTTCTCTGTCTTGCCTTCGCTCTCTAATTCCACAATATCAGGGTTGCCAGAGCGGATCGCTGTCAAAATGCGCTGATAAATCTCCTGGGCTTCCTCAGCTGACTTACGTTCTATGGATATAGGGAAAGCTGTGTTTCTTAGGGTTAAGTCGATGGTAAACATTTAGCCTTAATCAAATTTAACTGTAGAACTCATTTTAATGTTAGCTCGCAAGTCTAAGTTGGAAGTAGCAGAGGCAGTGCGTTGCTCCCGCCAGCACCTGTTTAAAGTAGCGTCGCAACAAGTGCCCATAGATAGACAAGCAGGCAACCCGGATTAGTTCCCTAAAAACGTACATTTAGACGTATTTATATATATTTAGTTAAAGAAATTAAAAATACACTGGAAAAATTACAGAATCTTACCTAGAATATATTAGAGTCGGTAAATAATTGTAAACTGGATTGACAACCCAGTTAACTTTCTGTTTTAAGCAGGCAGTCAAATGTCAGTCTTAGAATAGAGAAACCGAAAACCTGTAATTATAAAAGTTTGGAGATTTGTTGTAATGACCATCGCAGTTGGACGCGCCCCTAGTAGCAGAGGGTGGTTTGACGTATTAGACGACTGGTTAAAGCGTGACCGTTTCGTGTTCGTAGGTTGGTCAGGAATATTACTATTCCCCTGCGCCTTTCTAGCACTAGGCGGTTGGTTGACCGGTACGACGTTTGTGACAAGCTGGTATACGCACGGCTTAGCCTCATCGTATCTGGAAGGCTGTAACTTCCTAACAGTAGCTGTATCTACACCAGCAGACAGCATGGGACACTCACTGTTGCTGTTGTGGGGACCAGAAGCACAAGGGGACTTGACCCGTTGGTTCCAATTAGGCGGGTTGTGGCCATTCGTGGCGCTGCACGGAGCCTTTGGTCTGATTGGCTTCATGCTGCGGCAATTTGAAATCGCACGTTTGGTAGGGATTCGTCCTTACAACGCCATAGCATTTTCTGCACCAATTGCGGTATTCGTCAGCGTCTTCTTGATGTACCCCTTGGGACAGTCTTCCTGGTTCTTCGCCCCCAGCTTTGGAGTGGCAGCAATTTTCCGCTTCCTGTTGTTCTTACAAGGGTTCCACAACTGGACACTCAACCCCTTCCACATGATGGGCGTTGCGGGTGTACTCGGTGGAGCGCTGCTGTGTGCCATCCACGGTGCAACAGTAGAAAACACCTTGTTTGAAGACGGCGATGCAGCGAACACCTTCCGCGCCTTCAACCCCACCCAAGCCGAAGAAACCTACTCAATGGTGACGGCAAACCGTTTCTGGTCACAGATCTTCGGGATTGCCTTCTCCAACAAGCGCTGGTTGCACTTCTTCATGTTGTTTGTGCCAGTCACAGGCTTGTGGATGAGCGCGGTTGGCATTGTCGGTTTGGCACTCAACCTGCGGGCATATGACTTCGTGTCGCAAGAATTACGTGCGGCAGAAGACCCAGAGTTTGAAACCTTCTATACCAAGAACATTTTGCTCAACGAAGGCATCCGTGCTTGGATGGCTCCTCAAGATCAGCCTCACGAAAAATTTGTATTCCCCGAGGAAGTTCTGCCTCGCGGTAACGCTTTGTAATAGTCTTCCTATTCCTAGCGTTTCATAGCTAAGTTTTCCCCGCCGAATGGCGGGGTTTTTTGTTATTTGTTCTTGTACTAATGACAAATCATGAATATGTGTTATATTGAGTAAAGGTGAATAACCCAGAGCTAAAAACTCTGCCTTTTTGAGACTAAGACCGTTTAGGCAACAAGGAGGTGATGCCCATGATAGAAAGTAGTAAACCCATGGGTCATCAGGTTGCAGTTAGCCGGCTGTGCGCCGGGGCTGTTCTCTAGAAGCTAGCCTTAGTCTTTTAGTAAGACTAAGTTAGACTAAGTGGCTAGGCAAGCTCGGAGTTCCTTCCGGCAGTCTGGTTGCAACCTGAAGACCCGCTAGACCGCTCTTACTTAGATCAACTGATCTGAGTAAGAGCGGATAGTTTTATGTAGGGAACGTCTTCTTAAGAAGAACAGGGAAAAAAGCTATTACAATAGACAAGATTGCACAAATATTATTTTGTTTCGCGCAAAGGCGAGGCAGCGCTGCAGGAGGGTTTCGCGACCTAGGCGACTGCCGTCGCAAAGACGCAAAGAAGAATACTAAGAAAAAGACTTTTGTAAGAAGTTTAATCAAAAGAAATAGCTTGTGTTTGGTTGAACCGATATAAATATTTCGTCTCTATCTTGCTGGAACATTTATTGAGCAAGTAACGTCAATTAAGATTGTCGGTCTAGGATTGTTGACTTTATACAAAATACAACAGTTACACTCAAAAATTTTGTAACAAAGACGTAGCTAGTACCACGTATGTAGCCATTACCTACAAAACGCGAGTACGGCGTCTGTGTGATCGGTTAAACAACCTTAAACAATTGAAGGAGTAAATTCCGCGTCCTATTTGCAAACTAGGGTCTTTTAAAAATTGTCAGGAGGAAGAGGAAATAGCAGCACTCAGCCTCTATATTCCAGAATGAAGAGGGCATAATGTCAGTGACTACCAGTCCTTTTTCAGTTCAAGATCCTACAAAAGAACAAAGAAATTCAGTTTTTGGGATTTCATGATATGGCGCAGCTACTTACTGAGGCAGAAATTCAAGAAAGGGTAAGCCATCTGCCAGATTGGACACGACAGGGGTCAACGTTGCAGTATAACCGCAAGTTTAAAGACTTTGTCCAGGCTATAGAATTTGTGAACAAGCTTGTTCAGCCTGCTGAGTCAGCAGGACATCATCCAGATATCGAGATTTCTTACAACAAAGTCAAAATTTTACTCACAACGCATGATGCTGGTGGGTTAACGCAGAAAGACTTTGATTTGGCAGAGGTGATTTCCCAAATCAATTAACTGATTTGCTTGCATTGCTATTTGCTTCAAATATTGCATATTTTGTTCATAGCTTTGTAAGTGGGAAAAAGCGCTTGCAGAGGAGGTTTTTGGCTTATTGTCATCTAGAAATTTATTTCCAGACACTGAGATGAGATGTGTGACAGTTTATAAGGCGATCGCTTCCATCTTGTCATCCAGTTTTTCCGACTTATAATTACGAGTAAATACAACTATGTTTTTGCATAAGTGAATTCCATGGTTTCTTTACCTAAACTTAATTGGTTCTTAGCTTAGCGGAAACTAAAATAGTGTTGAGGGCTAATATGCCTAATCCACAAGTATCAATAAAAACTCGCAAATTCGAGAATATTTCGAGAGTAATTGCAGCAAAAAAGTTATCTATAGAAGGTGTGAGGAGAACAGGAAAGATGTCTAATCTCTTGTGGAAATGCTTGATGGTCAGTCCAGCGCTTTTAGGAGCAACATTGTTGGTTCCCACAACAGCGATGGCTGGTCAAAACAACAGCAACAATCAAGTTGTGAAAACAGAAGTTTCACAAATCAACAATAATCAAGAAGCTTCTTCATCAGTATCAGTATCAACATCAACAACTTCAAATACAACTGAAGTTACCCCCAAGCCAGAAACATTGGCTCAAGCACAACAAACTGATGTCAATGTTTTGCAGCAAGTTAGCAGCTACAGCGACGAGGGGAAAACTTCTCAGTCCCAAGTGACATCAGTTTCCCAGTTCTCCGACGTGCAGCCAACAGACTGGGCTTTCCAAGCATTGCAGTCCTTAGTTGAACGCTATGGTTGTATTGCTGGTTATCCCAATGGTACATACCGTGGTAACCGTGCTTTGACCCGTTATGAATTTGCTGCGGGTTTAAATGCATGTTTAGACCGGGTCAATGAACTGATTGCTACAGCAACAACTGACTTGGTCAGGAAAGAAGACTTGGCTACGTTGCAGCGTTTGCAAGAAGAATTTTCTGCAGAACTAGCTACCCTGCGCGGTCGTGTAGATACATTGGAAGCACGGACAGCAGAATTGGAAGCTAACCAGTTCTCAACAACGACCAAACTCGTTGGTGAAGCAATCTTCGCCCTCACTGATGCTTTTGGCGAGACAGTAGGCGAAAACAACAATACTGTCTTCCAAAACAGGGTACGTTTAGACTTGCAAACAAGTTTCACAGGTAGAGACGTTCTGCATACCCGTTTGGCTACTGGTAACGCCAGAAGATTGAACACAGGTGGTAATATAGACGCCAACGGAAACGGAACTATAGATACCTCAGAGCTAAGTGGTGAAGGCTTTCAAACCTTTAACCTTACCGGGGATGCGAGCAACAGTAACGATATTGTCCTAGATTGGCTGGCTTACTACGTCCCTGTAGGACCTGCGCAACTTTACGTTGCAGCTACTGGTGGTGTTCACAGCGATTATGCTGCTACCAACAACCCCTACTTTGAAGACTATGACGGCGGTAATGGTGCTTTGACCACCTTCGCTTCGGAAAACCCCATCTATCGTATTGGTGGTGGCGCAGGTGCAGCACTCAACATCCCCTTTGGTAGGGGTGGTGGTATCCTCAAACCAAGTTCCTTAACCATAGGTTACTTGGGTTCTGAAGCGAATACTCCTAATGGAGGTTCAGGTATCTTCGAGGGTAACTACGCAGCTTTAGGACAGTTGAACTTTAATCTTGGTCAGCGGTTTGCATTAGCAGCCACCTACGTCCACGGATATCACGGTGCAGGTAGTGCTTTATTTGATGCCGGCGGATTCCAAGGCGCAAACGTCCCTGTAGTAGGTACTGCACAAGCCAACGCTCTCAGCGCCACCAACGCATCTTCTAGTAACTCCTACGGTTTGTCAGCAGCGTTGAGACCGAGTGACAAATTCTCTATTAGTGGCTTCGTTTCCTATCACGACATCAACGGCTTTGGTGCCAATGATAATTATGAAGCTTGGAGCTACGGAGCTGGAATCGCCTTACCTGACTTTGGAAAGCGCGGTAACGTCTTAGGTATTTTTGCAGGTGCACAACCCTATGCCCGTGGTCGAGTAGGAGGCGCTAATGATATACCTTACAGTATCGAAGGCTTCTACAAGTACCAGGTGAGCAATAACGTCTCCATCACTCCTGGTGTTATTTACCTGACATCTCCTGGTCAGAACAACAACAACGATGATGCGATTATTGGAACTCTAAGAACAACCTTCACCTTCTAGAGGGTTGACAATTCCTAGAACATTTTGTAAAGAAATGAATTGCTCCCCGCCTTACAGCGGGGCTTTTTATATTTTTGGGGGCTATACAGCAATACGGTTCAGATAAGACCAGAACCCTTATCAGGAACACAATGTAGAGACGCGCCACCTCTCGTCTCTACACACCTGATTTTGACACATCAACCTTAACTGAACCGTATTGGGCTATACAGGGCTTTCCTGTAATACCGATTCAAAAAATGTTTGCGACAGATACCCCACCCGCCAAAAGAGCGCACCCTCCCCATGAATCGGGGAGGGTTAGGGATGCGTATCTTACCATGTGTTGCATTCTTTTTTCACGCTTGGTATAAGGTGGGCATTGCTCACCAATATCTCAAATGTCCAGAAAGCTGTTAGGAGCAATGCCCAACGCCAGATGCGTGGCTGCCGGGAAACCCTTTCGCCAGTCGCCTGCGGAGGGAAACCCTCCTGCAGCGCTGGCTCACCAACGCACTGGCTCCCCTACGATTTGTGGTCTAAATGAAATACAAAACCTAACCCCCCAGCCCCCTTCCCTATGAGGGAAGGGGGAAAAGCCCCTCTCCTTGTAGGAGAGGGGTTGGGGAGAGGTCACAATGTACTGCACCCAAATGAAAACCGCTATAACGGATAGGCTTTGTACATAAGTCTTAATTTTCCTAATTTAAATTTAAAAAACCAAAACAACAAACCCCACCGAAGAACCGGAGTATACTAGTAAAGAGGACAAGAAAAGTAAAAAATAAAAAATTATTTTGACTTTTAACTTTCTCTGTATCTCCTCTGTTTTAAACCCATCACCTCTTCTAAAAGCTGCTGTGGAACTATCGTGTAAATCAGAATACGGAATTCTTGCTTTATTAGAGCTAGCAATTCATTACCAAAGCGGGGAACCCCTGCAAATTCGACAGATTGCTGCACAACAAAATATACCAGACCGCTATCTAGAACAGCTGTTGGCGACTTTAAGGCGTGGAGGTCTAGTCAAAAGCCAGCGCGGGTCAAAGGGCGGTTATCTGTTGGCGCGAGAACCCTGGAAAATCACTCTTTTCGAGGTTTTGAGTTGTTTAGAAGGGTTAGATGTGCGCCCATGTGAAGAAGATGCCAACCCTAAAACTCTAGACAGTGCTGTTGTAGAAGATATTTGGCAAGAGGCAAGGCTTGCGGCAAACACAGTTTTGCAAAAATACACGCTTGCGGAGCTGTGTGAAAAACGAGATTCTCGACGACAGTTGGACATAATGTACTACATTTAGTCAATAGTCAATAGTCAATGAGAAAAGAAGGTTGTTAATTTTTATGATTGACTGTTGACTAATGACTCATAACTAATAACTAATGACTAGGAACTAAGGTATGCGAATAGCTCGTGATATTACAGAACTTGTTGGCCGTACTCCTTTGGTGCAACTCAACCGTATCCCTCAAGCGGAAGGTTGTGTCGCACAGATTGTAGTGAAGCTGGAAAGCATGAACCCAGCGGCTTCAGTAAAAGACCGAATTGGCGTGAGCATGATCAACACCGCAGAGGCAGAAGGGTTGATTGCTCCTGGGAAAACGATATTAGTGGAACCCACCTCTGGAAATACCGGAATTGCCCTGGCAATGGTAGCAGCGGCAAAAGGCTATCGATTAATTTTGACAATGCCTGAGACAATGAGCGGTGAACGAAGGGCAATGCTGCGGGCGTATGGAGCCGAATTAGAACTCACACCAGGAATTGAAGGTATGAGTGGGGCAATTCGGCGGGCGCAGGAAATCGTTGATAACACGCAGGATGCTTATATGTTACAGCAGTTCCGTAACCCAGCTAACGCAAAAATACACCGGGAAACGACAGCAGAGGAAATCTGGGAGGATACTGACGGACAGGTGGATATGATTGTTGCTGGGGTCGGAACCGGTGGTACGATTACAGGTGTTGCCGAAGTGATCAAAGCACGCAAACCGAGTTTTAAGGCGATCGCAGTAGAACCAACAAATAGCCCAGTTATAGCTGGAGGAAAACCCGGACCCCACAAAATTCAGGGAATCGGTGCAGGGTTCATTCCCCAAGTGCTAAATGTAAATATGATAGATGAAGTGATTTCTGTTACCGATGAAGAGGCGATCGCCTACGGTCGGCGTTTGGCAAGAGAAGAAGGGCTACTCTCTGGCATTTCCAGTGGAGCTGCTTTGTGTGCTGCCATTCGTGTCGCTCAACGCAAAGAAAACGAAGGGCGCTTGATAGTAATGATTCAGCCGAGTTTTGGAGAAAGGTACTTAAGTACACCGTTGTTCCAAGATTTGGAGCCAAGGGTAGCAGTTAGCATCAGCTAACGATAAATTGGAAGAATGGCAGATAAGACGAACCACTACGAAACACTCAAAGTCAATCCCAACGCCAGCCAAGCGGAGATTAAGCAAGCTTATCGTCGCTTGGTCAAGATGTTTCATCCCGACAGCAATCAGGACACATCAGATCCTGATCAGATTATCCGCATTAATGCAGCATATGAGGTCTTGGGCGATGTTCAAAATCGCCAAAATTACGACCAAAGATTGCGTCAGCGCTCTCAAAAGACGACCAGCAATAGGCAACAGCGAGCTGCTGCAGCTCAACAGCAATACCAGGCGACCCGAAAAACAGGAAGGGATGCGGATGAACAAATTGAGGAATGGCTGCACCTGGTTTATCAACCAGTGAGTCGCCTGCTGTTTAGCATTCTCACTTCCCTAAAGGAGCAAATTGAGAAACTAGCAGCTGACCCCTTTGATGATGTCCTCCTAGAAGAATTTCAGGATTACCTAAACGCCTGTCGAGACGACCTGAAGCAGGCGCAAATTACTTTTCGTTCTCTACCAAATCCCCCTAGTTTAGCAAGAGCAGCAGCTCACCTCTACTATTGCCTGAATCAAGTTGGCGATGGGTTAGATCAGTTGGAATATTTCCCTCTCAACTACGACGAGAGTTACTTGCACGCTGGGCAAGAAATGTTCCGCACTGCTAGTCATTTATATCGTGAGGCACAAGAATCTGTGGGTGCGTATGTGTAGTGGTGATTAAAACAGTCAACACTCAACACTCACCTAAATAACACGGGAGCGTGGTAGCCCCGCATTTTTAAATCGGGGCCAAAGGAGAACACGTCGCATCTAATGCACGTGCTGTTATAATTACTAACAGTGGCAATGAGATACATACACCCATTAAGTGAAGGTGCGCAAATGCTTACGCCACGTTGTTTTTGTCCAAAATCCACGGTTGAAAGTACTGGGAAAAACTTGATTGGACAAGAAATCAGGAAAGTTTTCATGTAGGGGTTGATGCCCCAAGGACGGAGCCGTTCTGCTTGGAGGCATGAAAGCGTTGACCTAAACCGCAAGACAAGTAGGCAAGTCTGAAAGCCCGTGCCCTGATGAGCCAGTCCTGAAGGAGGGTTTCCCGACCTAGGGAACTGGCGTTGCCCGGTAGAGCGGTTCTCCTTATAGCTAGAAAAATATAGCCAGATAGTCATCTTGTGCAAACAAGTTCGGACGAAAAGCTATATCCAACTTCTAGCGTGAATCCACGCAATTCCCGCAGCGTGGTGTTGGCTCAACAGAATTAGTTTATGCTGGAAGCAGTGAAAAGTTAAGAAATTTCAAGTTTTGCTCCCAGCTTACTCATGCAATGTATTGTAAATCGCCGCGCTCAGTTTTCAGCAAGTCATCGCTATTGGTTGCCAGAACTGAGCGAAGCAGAAAATATTGAGAAATTTGATGCTTGCTCAAGATTTCCCGGACACGGGCATAACTATGTCTTATTCGTCTCCTTAATTGGGGAATTAGATGAATATGGCATGGTTCTCAACTTGTCCGATGTGAAACACGTTATTAAGCGAGAAGTGACCAGCCAACTGGACTTTTCCTATCTCAACGATGTGTGGTCAGAATTTCAACAAACTCTACCCACCACTGAGAGCATTGCACGGGTGATTTGGCAACGGCTTGCACCCCATTTACCTTTAGTCCGCATACAGCTTTTTGAACATCCTCAACTTTGGGCTGATTATTTAGGAAACGGCATGGAAGCATACCTCACTGTCAGCACTCATTTTAGCGCCGCCCATCGGCTAGCTCATCCTCGCCTCAGCAGCGAAGAAAACTTCGAGATTTACGGTAAGTGCGCTCGTCCCAACGGTCACGGACACAATTATCATCTGGAAGTGACTGTAAAAGGTGAAATTGACCCACGCACTGGGATGATTATTGATTTAGGCGCTTTCAATAAAGTTATAGAAGATTACGTTGTAGAACCATTCGACCACACCTTCCTTAACAAAGACGTCCCGCATTTTGCCGAAGTCGTTCCCACTGCTGAGAATATTGCACTTCACATCAGTCATTTACTGCGATCGCCCATCCAGGAATTGGGAGCCAAGCTTTACAAAGTCAAATTAATCGAAAGCCCTAATAACTCCTGCGAAATTTATTGTACTGAGTCAGATCCTAACTCAGTTAATGCTGCACAAAATGAACCTGTGTTAGTACGCGTGTAGCTGGTTTAAAGCTAATAGCGATTGATATTCGCTTATAAGCATTTGAAAGGGGCGCTCTAGTTTTACTAGTCGCCCCTTTTCAAGCTTGTTACCCTAAACGTTCCTTGGGTGTACGACTAGAGATGAGAGCGATTGCAAGGGAAAGCAGTGCCCTCGTGCCCAATCGCGATTCGGGGCAGAAAACGTCGCGTGAACTGGCGTGCTGATGAGCTTAACAGTTAATGCTGTGTCATGAAAAAGGTAAATCTAATTCTCTTGGGCAGTGAATCCAAGGGTATTTGTTTTCAACAATATGCTAATTTTTTATAAAAATAATAAATAAATCTCAAGGCTAGCAAAAAATTACTCATTGCGATGAATTAGTCAAATAATATAGATTTTTGGAAATTTTATAGCATTTATTAATTCGGTTCTCATACTCCTAAAGTTTAATGTCTGCATATTATACCGAGTTGCTTTCTCTATTGACAGGATTGTAGAAAGAAATCGAAAATATTTTTCATGAAAATAGAAAGATTAAGGAAACTTTTGCCTGCCTTGGGAGATTATTGTTTTCACAAGGTTGACTTAAATTAACATAGTCTTACCTTAGAGAGATAGCATCAAAAAGTTTTTAAATATAATAGTATTAATAGCTTTAATAATTATGCCAACACTGACTCAGTTCACAAATTTCACCAAATTTTTCTATTGAACTTGTACAGATAACCGTAAATTTGGGTGAAATCAAGCCATCATAAGTGTTAATTTTGGGCTTGGTAATACCCGGTTTATGAGGATTTTAGTGTGACAGAAAAAGCTCTAAAGGTATGCCTGACAATGATTATAGCGAATAACACCTATTCAATGAAAACGCAAAGTAAATTTGCTTATGTGAAAAAATAAGTAGGTGGAATTTCCTAATTCTTTTTTTAGAGTTTTTTGGAAACTAAATATTATTGTTTAACATCGAGTTTAAAGTTCCTTAATATTTACTTTACTTTGAGGATAAACAATAAGAAGAGCGTGTGCTAACACAATACTAAAGTCACCGAAAAAAGCTAAGGAGTAGAGGTTATGCAATTACAGCATCATTCAAATGAACCGCTGGTTAGCGTGATTATTCCCACTTATCATCGCCCTGATTATCTCAAAGAAGCTATAAAAAGTGCTGTTAACCAGACATACAAAAATATCGAGATTATTGTGTCTGATGATGCTAGCCCCGAGAATCCTCAAAAAATTATTGAATCTTTTCAAGATCCACGAATCCGGTTTCGACGCAATTCCAAGAATTTAGGAATTTCCTTGAATGTTATCGGAGCATTTCAAGAGGCAAAAGGTAAATATGTTGCTAGCTTGAACGACGATGATGTTTGGAACGACGACTTATTAGAAAAGCTTGTTCCACAGCTTGAAGCCAATCCAAATTTAGTCGTAGCTTTCAGCGACCACTACATTATGGATCCCGATGGCAAGATTAATCATGCAGCCACTGAGGAAAATACACAGCGCTGGAAACGAGATCAACTGAAAGAGGGAATTTATCAACCTTTTTATGAAATTGGGATAGTTCATCAAGCTGTCCCTTCTGCTGTGGCTACTGTTATCCGCAAGGATGCCATTGAATGGGATGATTTTCAGCCTCAAATGGGACCTTTTTGGGATCTGTACCTAACGTACTTGGCTTGTCGCAATGGCGGAGGAGCGTATTATTCTCCAGAAAGATTAGCTAGATACCGTGTGCATTCACAGTCGGAATCAATGATTAGTGGTGGTGTAAGCAGCCAGGCAAACATCCGGGCTGGCAAAGCTGGTATTTTTTGCTTCCGTAAGTTTATGGAAGATCAGCGGCTGCAAGAATTTAAGGACTATTTCCAAGAGAAATGGTTACAAGCACATACAACTCTAGCCATAGGCTTGCTGCGATCTGAACAAGTCAAAGAAGCGCGACCATATCTACTGCATGTTCTCAGACAAAAGTTCAACTTCAAAACAGTAGCAGCATTTGTACTCTCGTTGATTCCTCAACCATTGGCACGAAAATTGCTTGCTAGTAGTTAAGCAGTTAAAAATATCGACGCTGTGCTGAACGTCGCAAAGAGCGATAGATCACCCATGCCAAAAGTCCAAGGCTGAGATATAGCAATAAGCGACTAAGTGTAAATGATATGACATCAGGGTATAAAAGCTGAGACGGATTGAGGAAGCTCAGGCTTTTGGCTAAAAGAAACAGTCCAAAAAGAGCATTTCCAGCTAACATCAGGGTTAACAGCACCAAAGCTTGTTCTCGGAAACGTTGCTGAGGTGTACGACTAGAGATGAGAGCGATCGCGCCTTTGCCTTGCAACTTTCGCACGAACTGTTCTAGTCGCCAAAACATCCATACCAGAAACGGAAACAAACCGTAACTGAGCAAACGTAGTGGTATTGGATAGCGACCACTTATTGATAAAACATTTACTAAGGCATGACAAATCACAGCAAGAAGCCAAGCCCTAGGAACATGCTGCTGACATCGATGTAAATAGATGTTTGAGCCGATAGATATTCCTAGGGCATATCCCCAAGGGGCAGAAAACATGGCGTGAACTGGCGTGCTGATAATTCGCTCAAGAATTGATCCTGTGCCATGAAAAAGGTAAATCCAATTTTCTTCGGCAGTGAATCCAAGAGCAACAGCTATGGTAAAGAGGAAAATAGAAGTGGGGCGAAATCGGTATCGGCGTTGGAGATAGTAAGTCGGGAGCAAGACTGCTAGCAGCTTGCAGCCTTCTTCTATTGGACCGACTTCTATAAGTTGCCGCAGCATCACACCTGCAAAGAGACGCTGGATTCTCTGCCAGTCAACAACATGATTGGCTACTCTTTCAAAAACCAATTCTAAGTTAAGAGCAACAAAACCAGATACTGCTCCCAAGATAAAGAAAAACAGCAGCCGCTTCAACAATGGAACAGATGCAAGGCGGTTATAGTAGTAAACCAGAAGCAGCAGCGGTGGTATAGTTGCCCACAACAATTCCATGTAGAGACGTAGTATGCTTTTTTGACATCCTCACCGCCCTATAAGGGACGGTGATTCCCAAGACTCACGACTTGGGTTTCTGTTTCATAGCAACTGCCTCCACCCTTAAGGGACTTGGTCTTATGTTCGCTCCACAGACTGTAACGGTGTGTCCCACCGCCTCAAGTTCAGAAATCCAAAAAAGGAATTCTTATGCCTGCTTGTTGATTCAAGGGATATTCACCATTGCCCCATCCTCTTATCCCGATCTACCAATTTTTCTTCGCCGTTGCAGTATTGCAAACTTTGGTGTTAGGCTTTATGTCTCCATTGTTCGGGTGGGTCAGTGACCTCTTTGATTGTATCAGTAAAGCCGTCCTAAAAAGACGGGGTTTTAGACCCAAAAATTTCGATAATGTAATGAAACTGGATGTTACGTCTCTAAGCTTGAGCTATAACCGTGCGGTGGCGGGGGCTGTTAGGAGTGATGGTGGGAGCCTTAAACCCTGCCTCAATGATTGCTTGCTCAATATCTAAACTGAAATATTCATCTAAGTACGGTTCAGTACTTTTGAGCAGCGTCAAAATGTAAGGCGGTCTTTTCTTAATGACTTCAGATTGGGGATTCATGTCCATAATTGCCAAATGCCCACCCGGACGCAGTAAACGCCGCGCCTCACCAAAAATCTGTCGAGTCGCCGCTTGGGGAAGTTCATGGCACATCAGGAAAATGGAGATTAAATCAAACGAGGCATCTGGTAGCCCAGTGGATTCAGCTACAGCATGAATCCAGTTGATATTAGCATGGTGCTGCTCACTACGGTATTGAGCGACGGCTAAGAAGTAGGGAGATAAATCTAAGCCCGTAATTTTGGCGTGGGGATAAACTTTTTGTAAGGCAAAGGTACTCAAACCCACACTGCACCCCAAGTCTAGGATGTCTTGCGGGTCGTTGGAAATTTGCTTTTTCAGGATGTCGTGGTAACTCTGGCGTAGTTTGCCATCGCCGGAAAGGGACGGCTCCAAAGGAGCATCGCCCTGTGCGCCAGCATCAGGCCATATGGTAGCGTGAACAGTGTGTGCAGCAACTTCCACTTCTAGGGCGGCTTCCCAGCAGAGGTTACCTTTTTCGTAAGCGTGGAATGGGCGCAAGTAGTAGTCTGGGTAGGTGAACTGGAGGTTTTGTACTTTAGCCAAGTCAGTTTGCCAATCACGCGCTTGTAGCGTTTGCACTTCTTCGAGCCAATTTACCCCTAATTTCTGGGCGCGTTTAATCATCATTTGCCTCGCTTGATGCTTGGCTAGGTTAGCTAAAGGCTTGATTGCCAGTACCCCATTTACGAAGCGCGAAGCTAATCCCGGAGTATTTTTTACAGCCGTGTTCATCAGTAAAGTTGCTCAAACAATTTATCTACCTTTGGGAGCAGGAAAAAGCCTGCCGATATGAATCATAATCCACCACGTGAGCCGTGCTTTGTTTTAGGCTACAAGAATTTTATATTTTTTGATATGAACACCGCAGTACTTTAAGAAGAATGCACAATATCCCCACAGATGAAAACTGCGCTTGTTTAACAACGGAAAAATTTTTTGTTCTTCATCTGTGTTCATCTGTGGTTTTAAATATTTTTCTGTGACTTTTGCAAGAAGTCTAGAAAAAAAAGGGAGTTGCTTATCAAAAAGCAAACAAACCCAGTTTCTTGGAGAAACTGAGTTTGTTTTTGTTGAGATTTATAATTATAGCATGAGGGATGGGGTATTTGCTCCTAATTCCCAGTTTTCGGCTTGAGTGCGAGCAACATATCGACTTGGGTCGTCGTTTTGTCGGGGCTAGTAGCAGTGATACCCAAGCCGCGAATAGAATTCATGATCGCACTTGTTTCAGGAGTCATCGGCTGTTGTTGTGCGGTGGCGAGACGATTTAACAGAGGTAAAGTTTTGTCCATATCTAGGTAAAAATATCCACCGTTGGGTCTTTGCAAACTGTTAGTAACGGTTTTGAAGCTGTCGCTACCATCTAAGGACTGACCTTTACGGTCTGCGAGTGTTTCAGCGATGGGACCACCTATAGTGACAAATACAGAACCATTATCCAGCCAACCGTGTGCTAATAAAGCTCCTTGTTGAGGAATAAGCCATTCAGTGACTTCTTTCCCGCCGATATTTCTTTTGGCGACATTCACTGATTGTGCTTTGACGAGGTTATCGAGTTTGTCGAGGGTGGATTCAGCGGTTTTGCGATCGCTTGTATGAAAAACCAAAGCTCCCCCAAAACCAACCTGCGCCAACACGCCTTGATTTGATGGAATAGCTGCAAAACCGAATTCTCCATCCATCCACCCGAAAATCTCTTTATCCAGGTCAATATTAACTAATTTGAGTTGCGATCGCGCTTGTTCAACTGTGAGCTTCAACTCAGGAGCATCTTTTGATTGTGCCACAAGCCCTGACCACCAATTGGTGATTCCGTTTCCGCTTAAAAGAGCGATCGTATCAGCAGGAAATTGAGACACCACCTTAGCAGAACTATTTTGATACTGGTATGTGACCAATTGCGGATCTAACTTAGCAACGGCTTTCATCCGCACACCCGCATTATCAATTCCTACAGCCGCTACCATAGATTTCATCTGCTTCAACTGCTTCAGGGTTTCTGGCGGTATTGGGGTTGAGCGAGGATTGGCGGCGATTAATTGCTGTACCATGTTGCCATAATTAGGCACATAAATTTGTGCCAAGGTGTTATCTACATTGACACCGCTTGTCAGCATGCTGTTTGCACCTTCTTTACTGGCAAAAGAAGGTTCTCCTTTATAAGTGTCAATCGCATGTTCTACAGCTTGCTTGGACGGAGCAATGACAATATGGGTGTTATTCAAAACCGCAGTATAACTAGGTTCACTTTTACCAGTTGTTTCTATAATCTTTTCGCCTTTGTAGTCACTTTCCTGTACCTTGACATCTTTTTGTGCCTTCAATTTGTTCGCAAAATTCAAGGCGCTAAGTTTATCCTTAATCCCCACCACCATTAGAACCTTAGGTTCCTGTGACGCTTGCGGAGCATTCTGTGCAGCGGGTTTCACTGGATTTGGGGGTAGCATGGCAATCATCACACCACCTACCCAAGGTTTTAGATCTTTTTCATAAGAAATGTTGTTATCAGTTGACAGGCTTTTATTTAGGTTTTCCAAACCTTGTCCAACTATCTTTTGTGCTTCCGGAGTGCCAAACTGCTGCAATTTTGCCCAAACTTTTGGGTCAGTAGAAATGTAAGTTGCGAGTATTGCCTCATCTGGCACAACTTTAGCAGCACCCAAAGCGCTGGACATATCTCCAGAAGGTCCACCCTTAAAATACATATAAGCTGCTATTCCTCCTGCCACTACTATGGCAGTACCAACAGCAGGAATTAAAAATTTTGATTTACTCTCCGGCATTGTAAATATCCTCTTTTCCTCAACAAGTTGTCCTAGAGGTGAGTAAAAACGTCCGAAGTGGAGTTTTTGGATCTAGGACTCATCTCCACTAATTTTTCGGGATTTACTGATAAAATTAGTATTTCTATCTATTACGTTCTGGCTATGACAGCGCTCCTAGTATGACTTCAAAGGGGTTAAGAGCAAATCCGTAAACAATTTGTTTTTTCTGTGAAGAATATATTCCTTTCGACAGTTGCAAGTTATTCTAACTTATATAAAATTTCAGGATCTAATTAAAAAATGTTAAATGCTTAAGACGTAAAGCACTCTATGTCAAAAGACACTCTATGTCAAAAGACAACAGTGTACAAAATATTTCAGGGTGTATCGTGGGTTGATCTGGGAAGTACAGCCGATGAAGCTGTTTTTCCTCATAACATCAACTCAGAAGTTTCAGGGTTACCAAGATTCAGTAAACATCAATGTCGCAGTATTATTTTGATACAGAGAATAATCGGTATAAATCTTTTGAATTACCAGGGGCAAAACCGCACTACAATCCTGACCGTCCTGGACAGGTAGAGCATATTTTTCTAGACCTCCGCCTGGACATAAATAACAGCAGATACCACGGCAGTTGTAGTATAACACTCACACCAATCTGCAACGGTGTTTCCTTTTTGAATTTGGATGCTGTTAACTTAGACATTCAATCGGTGCAGGTGGATGGGAAAGCGCAAAACTTTGACTACGACGGACAACAGTTGTCTATCCACCTCTCACCACCCACACAGGTGGACAAGCGGATTGTTATTGCTATTGCTTACTCAGTAGACAAACCACAACGCGGTATTTATTTTATCCAACCAGACAAACACTACCCTAATAAACCCTCCCAAGTCTGGACACAGGGAGAAGACGAAGATTCTCGCTTCTGGTTCCCTTGCTTTGACTACCCAGGACAACTTTCGACTTCTGAAATTCGCATCCGAGTCCCTAAACCCCTAATCGCGATTTCCAACGGCGAACTGATTGCGACAGAAGAACAAGGTGATGACAAAATCTACCACTGGTCACAGCAGCAAGTTCATCCCACCTACTTGATGACTTTAGCAGTAGGCAAGTTTGCCGAAATTCGCGATGAGTGGAACGGTATACCTGTCACATACTACGTTGAAAAAGGTCGCGAGGAAGATGCCAAACGCTCTATGGGCAAAACTCCCCGGATGATAGAGTTTTTGAGCGAAAAATATGGCTATCGATACCCTTACCCCAAATACGCGCAAGTCTGTGTTGACGACTTCATTTTTGGCGGAATGGAAAATACTTCTGCTACACTGTTAACTGATAGATGTTTGCTGGATGAAAAAGCTGCATTAGATAACCGCAACACAGAAAGCTTAGTCGTCCATGAACTGGCGCACCAGTGGTTTGGTGATTTGGTGGTGATTAAGCACTGGTCTCATGCTTGGATTAAGGAGGGAATGGCTTCTTACTCGGAAGTCATGTGGACAGAACATGAATATGGTCTCCAAGAAGCAGCATACTATCGTTTACTGCAAGCTCGTAGTTATCAGGCTGAAGATAGCGATCGCTACCGTCGTCCAATGGTCACGCACGTTTACCGCGAAGCCATTGAACTTTATGACCACCACATTTATGAGAAAGGGTCTTGTGTTTATCACATGATTCGGGCGCAATTGGGAGAAGAATTGTTCTGGAAGGCAATTCAGACATTTGTACTGGATAATGCCCACAAAACTGTGGAAACAGTAGATTTGCTGCGGGCGATTGAAAAAGCAACTGGGCGCAATCTCTTGTTCCTCTTCGATCAGTACGTTTATCGTGGCGGTCATCCAGATTTTAAAGTCGCTTACTCTTGGGATGCAGATTCAAATCTGGCTAAGATTACAGTGACTCAAAGCCACGCAAATGCTGAAAGTCATAATAGCAGTGATTTATTTGATTTAAAAATTCCTATTGGTTTTGGGTACGTCCAAAATTCAGAAACCGCAGCTAGGAACTCAGAACCCAGCAAAAATTCAACACTCAGCACTCACAACTCAGTACTCAAGACTTTCACTGTGCGGGTGAATCAACGCGAACAAAGCTTTTACTTCCCTCTTGAGGAAAAACCCCAATTTCTTAGCTTTGATGTAGGGGATCATTTCCTAAAAACGGTGTCTTTAGAGTACCCAGTACCAGAGTTGAAAGCCCAGTTGGAATTTGACCCCAACCCCATCTCCCGCATTTATGCAGCGGAAGCTTTGGCGAAAAAAGGGAGTTTGGAGGCTTTAAAAGCGCTGTCTGCTGCACTCAAAAATGATTCCTTTTGGGGTGTACGCGTTGAGGTGGCGAAACAACTGGCGCAAATCAAGCTGGATCAAGTCTTTGATGAGTTAGTTGCTGGATTAAAAGATCAGAGTTCTTATGTGCGGCGTGCTGTGGTGGAAGCACTCGCAAAAATCAAAACTCATGAAAGCTATAAGGCGTTGAAAGAACTGCTGGAGGTGGGCGATCGCAGCTACTATGTGGAAGCCGCAGCGTCTCGCGCTGTGGGAGCGATCGCTGCTGCGACAACATTCGAGAAACCAAAGGAAGAAAAGGTTATTAAGCTGCTGAAATCTGTCTTGGAAGACAAGGCGGGTTGGAATGAGGTCGTGCGGATTGGTGCGATCGCAGGTTTAGCCGAACTCAAAACTTCAGAAGCTGCTTTAAATCTCCTAACAGAATACACAAAGCAGGGTGTACCGCAACCTTTGCGTTTAGGAGCAATTCGCGCTCTCGGGAAGATTTCTGTTGGTCAAAGTAGTGTGAATGTGGAACGGATTTTAGAGCGATTAACAGAAATTTCTAAGGATACGTTCTTTTTAACTCAATTGGCGGTAGTCACAGCCCTCGGACAAATGCAAACCCCCAAAGCAATTGGGATTTTGCAAGCCGTGGCTGACCAAACACCTGATGGACGCGTACGCCGCTATGCTGAGGAAGAGATTTCCAAGGTGCAAAACAACATCGGCTCCGAAAGTGCTATTCGTCAGTTACGTTCTGAACTTGACCAACTCAGACAACAAAACCAAGAACTCAGAAGCCGCTTAGAAAACTTGGAAGCCAGAGCCAAGTAGCCAGAAACACAATATGTGAAAGCAGATTGCACGCGTTAGGGAACATTGCTGTGCCTTTACGCGTCTTTCCCTATTTGGGCGTAGACTGTGAAGTTTACGTCCTCTTTTATATTTTTTATATTTTAATTTCTTAAAATATTGTAAAGTTTCTTTATAAACAAAAGTATAAAAAAACCGTTATATCATAAAACGTTTACTTATAAGATAAAAATTATACCTTAAACTATAAAATTTTTGTAAAGATTAGAATTACTGAGTGAAAATCGGCTCCAGAAATACTACGATTTGATAAGTGTAATTAAGCTTATGTGTAAAAATCGCACAAAAGCTGTGTGCCTTTTTGATAGGTGGAAATCCTTCTCCGTATTTGTACGAAAGTTGTCAGAGTCGGAAAAATGTGTCAAAAATGTGTAAACCCATGCTGACGATTTTTCACCCGTTCATTCTTCGGAATATTTCTATCGGAGGAATGCATACACTCATAAAAATCTTTAATCTGTAGGAGGGCATTTCTAAAGTTTTTTTGAGTGTTTTTGAAAATTGGAATACATTTAAACTTTTGCACGCAAATTGTGCAGGGTGATTGCCATGCGTAAACCTGTTGTCACGATTTTTTACCAGTTCAATCCTTGGAACGCCACAATCGGAGGTATACAAACACTCATCAACACTTTTATCAAGTACGCTCCAAGCGAGTTTCAGGTAAGACTCGTAGGAACAGGAGTCGATCCAAAAAAGCCTGTTGGTGAATGGCAACAAGCAGAATTTGCAGGCAGAGAAATTAGTTTTCTACCTTTATTTACATTGCAAAATGACAATGTTAGAAACTTAATACCAACAACACTCAAATATACTGCTGCTCTTTTAGGGCGTGACTTTGCCTCTGACTTCATGCACTTTCACAGAATAGAGCCAACAATAGCCGCCATAAATTGGCAGGGAGAAAAAACTTTATTTATTCACAATGATATACGGACGCAAATGCAAGCTGCGGGTAATAAGAAAGCGATTCTTTGGCGAAGATTTCCCGCTGCATATTTTGCTCTGGAAGGTTTGTTAGTTCGCCAGTTTAGCCAAATTCTTTCTTGTAATACGGATGCAGCACAGTTATATAAGGAGCGTTATCCTAGCTTGCAAGACCGTGTTGCATACATCAAAAATTCTTTCGACAACGAAATTTTTTATCCGTTAACAGAAGATGAACGAATAGTAAAAAGAAAGGAATTGGCAGCTCGGCTAGGTGTGGATGAGGAAACACGTTTTGTTTTATTTGCTGGTCGGCTCCATCCTCAAAAAGACCCGATTCTTTTGGTACGTGCATTTGCTGCTCTTACCGTTTCTAATGTGCACTTACTGATAGCGGGTGATGGCGAGTTAGGGGCAGAAATTTGTGCAGAAACTGCTAAATTGGGGATTTCTCATCGGGTAACAATGCTTGGAGCCCTTACCCAAGAGAAGCTTGCACAGATCCATCGTGTCTGCAATGCTTTTGTTCTAAGCTCTGCATATGAAGGTCTACCTTTGGTAGTTCTTGAGGCGCTGGGGAGCGGAACTCCTGTAGTCACAACTGAATGTGGTGAGACCCCAAAATTACTGAGTGCAGACAGTGGCGTTGTTTGTTCCGAACGAACGCCCGCGTGCATAGCAGATGCCTTACGCAAAGTGCTGCTGCATCCAGCAGATTATCCCACTCAGTCTTGCGTGCGGACTGCAAAACCTTATGCAGCTAGTACAGTCGTTCAACAAGTTTACAACGAAATGTGGAATCGCTGGGAACAGCGAGCTAGCACAGTCGCTGTTCGCGTGTGAGCGTTGCTGACGCTCAAAGTAGATACAAAAAACATAGTTCTTGGGGGAGAGGCAATCATGCTTTTTTAAAAAAAAATGAAAATTGAAACAAAGACACGGAGCTTTTTTGTGTTCCCACCTGCTGTGTTCTTATTTCAATCTCTGTCAATTTATACAAGCGTGTCCATAGCAAAACCAGCACAACGAAACTCGTATGAAAATTGCTGTCATTGGTGCAAAAGGTCTACCGCCCAAACAAGGTGGCATCGAACATTACTGTGCAGAAGTTTATCCTCGCATAGTCGAACAGGGACATTCTGTTGATTTATATGCCCGCTCCTCTTACACTGACTGTTCCTGGCAGGATCGTTATGACTATCAAGGCGTCCAAGTGATCTCATTACCAGGTTTGCCTTTGAAAGGAGTGGATGCTTTTACTACCTCGGCAATAGGAGCAATTGCAGCCTCTGCTACAAAATACGATATCATTCATTTCCACGCTCTTGGTCCATCTTTATTTACTTGTTTACCAAGACTTGTCAACACTGCAAAGATTGTCGTCACCTGTCAGGGGTTAGATTGGCAACGTGCCAAGTGGGGCAGTTTTTCAACTCGCGTGATTCAATTAGGGGAGAAGGCAGCAGTCCGTTTCGCCCACGAGTTAATGGTCGTATCAGATGCGCTCTCTACCTACTTTTGGCAAACTTATGGTAGGGATACGGTTTACATTCCCAATGCTCCAGCAGGCTATGGTAAGTCAGACCCGAATTTTGGTTACGGGACTCAACTAGGTCTTGAGCAGAAGCGCTATATTCTGTTTTTGGGCAGATTGGTACCAGAAAAGCGTCCCGACTTGCTGGTTGACGCCTTTAGTGCTTTGAACCCACCTGGATGGAAACTCGTTCTGGCTGGCGGTGTGAGTGATACGAAATCATTCACCTCAGAACTATTAGAAAAGGTGGCAAATAATCCAAATATTATCTTTGCAGGCGAACTTCGCGGACAACGCCTTTGGGAAATTGTCCGGGGAGCAGGGTTGTTTGTCCTTCCTTCTGATGTAGAGGGGCTCCCTCTAGCAATGTTAGAGGCGATGCAGGAAGGTATACCAGTCGTGGCAAGTGATATTCCTCCTCACAAGCAATTGATTAGTGGAGGTCGGGGCAAGCTGTTTGAAGCTGGAAACCTCAACTCTTGTATTAGTACGCTCGACTGGGCAATTCATCACCCCCAAGAACTAAGAGTTATGGCTGTGAATGCACAAAGGCATATACAGCTGAACTATAGCTGGGATCACATCACCTCTGAAACCCTGAAACTCTATACAAAACTTCTAAACTCCCCAGAGCCAGTACATATCTCCGAACAACGCCAAACTGGACTTGCTGAGGTTGTGGGCAAAAAATAGGTTGCAGTGTTCTTTGTCATAAGTCATTCAATTTAAACGAATGACTTATGACTGATCAAACAAAGAGGGTATATGTGATGGAAAAAGGAATATCAAGTGTCATAGCAGTGCTGAGGCGGCGAAGTCTTCCCGCGATCGCTGCATTTGTTGCTGTCATTGGTGGGGCGAGCGCCTACCTTGCAGTTACCCCTAGTAAGTATGCAGCATCTGCGCGAGTGATGCTGGACGACAAAAGGGTGAGTGTTTCAGAATTAGGTCGTGACCTTACCCAAGTGTCTTCAAATGCACCAGGAATTAGTCCCTTGGCTGACCAAGCAGAACTCGTCAAGTCACAACGTGTTCTGGAACGAGCCATTGCGATTGCTTTTCCCGAAATTAAAGGTAATTTATCTCTCTCTCCCGTAACAACGGGGGAACTCAGTCATAATTTAAAAGTCACAATTGTCCCAGCAACCAACATTCTTGAACTGAGCTATCAATCTGAATACCCTAAGTTAGCAGCCAGATTGCTCAATGCCGTTGCTCAGGCGATGGTTGAAGATAATATTAAAGCCATTAGTTCTGAGGCTACAAAGGTCAAGGCATTTTTGGAGAAAAAACAGGTCCCCGAAGCTGAAAAACAGCTGCTAGAGGCTGAAGAGAAAGAAAACAAATACAGAAAATCAAGCGGAATTGTCTCCTTTGAAGAGCAAACAAAAAGCTTGGTGCAGAGTATAGCTACAGTGGAAGACCAAGAGCGTACTCTGTCGGCTCAACTTCAAGAGATAAAAGCGCGGGACGCATCCTTGCGCCAAATTACTGACTCAGGAACCCTCAACAAAGCCTATTCATCTGTTCGCAGTGGACAAGATGAGGAAATCAAGAAGTTGCGAGCCAAATTATCAGAATTGGAGAATAAGATCATCGAAGCTCGTTTGCGCTTTACAGAAGAGCATCCAACTGTGACGAACTTAGTTGGAGAACGGGACGCCTTACGCGCCATCTACTCAGAACAAGTTGCTCGTGTGTCACCTCAGGATCAAACTGTTTCCGCAAACAATTTCGCAGGTGATCAGCTTAGTCAAGAACTGAACTCCAAATTTATCCTCAATAGGATCGAAGAGTCTGCAGTAAATGATAGGCTGAAACTTTTGCAGACTAGGAAAACCGACCTCCAAAAGCGTCTTGCACAACTACCCATTAACCAGCAAACGCTCATGCTACTGACCCGTAAACGGGAAGAAGCTGCAGTGTCTCTGAAGTTCCTACAAAGCAAACTTGAGGAAGCACGTCTTACAGAAGCACAAAAAGTCAGCAACATTCGCGTGATCGAAAACGCTGTACCAGCATCATCACCATCTGATCCGAAACCGAATGTTATATTAGCACTTGCTTCCGTGTTTGGAACAATGCTAGCCGTTGGCGTTGTGTTGCTCCTGGAAATAATGGATAATACACTACGCGATGCTTCTGAGGCAGAGGAACTGCTGCAGCTACCCTTGCTGGGAGTCTTGCCACGTCTAAGCGCTAAGACACTGGTTCTTGAGCCAGCCAATAAATTTCTAGATAATATTGGTTTGGTTGAGCCTTACCGCACACTCTTCAAAACCTTGGAGTTCCGCAGTTCTGAACAATTGCGGCTAATTGTTGTTAGCAGCCCTATTTCTGGGGAGGGTAAGTCTGTAGTTGCATCACACCTTGCCGCTGTTGCAGCGATGCTGTCTTGGCGGACATTGATTATTGATGCAGATTTGCGAAGACCAGTACAGCACACGCTGTTCAACCTAACTGGCAAACCAGGGATTACCGATGTCCTTGAAGGAAATGTATCCTTAGTGGATGCCGTCCAGCCGACAGATATTGAAAACCTGGATGTGTTGACTTGTGGCGAACTGTACGGACGCCCCTCGCAACTGCTAGAATCAATCGCAATGAAGTCTTTGGTGGCAGAAGCTGCTGAAAACTATGATTTAGTCATAATAGATACAGCACCTCTATGTGCTTGTGCTGATGCTTCAACATTAGCTCGGCAAAGCGACGGAGTTATGCTGGTAACTCGTCCTGGCTTCACCGAGAAGGAAGTTCTCTCAAGAACTGTATCCGAATTAACACAAAATCGCATACCTATCCTGGGAGTCGTGGTGAATGGAATGACAAATCAGACAGAAAAGTATTTCCGATATCCTGTTGATGGTTACCAGCCTCGACTACCCAAATCTCAGAAGCGGTTGATTGGTGTCGCAGATGATACTAAAAATTCTGCGAACGGTTCGAGGCAGAGGTAACAATGTTAACCAAACAACGCTCAACTCGTTCTTCTCGTCTGGGACTTTTGATTGGGTTAGCAGGTGTGGGGGTTGGTGTAGCGACAGGGTTTTTTGTAGGTATCAACCCCTTGTACCTGGTGTTACCTTTAGGTGCAATACCATTTCTTTTTTACTTCTTTAGCAACTTTGAGCAAGCGGTCATAGGTCTATTGATCCTGCGTAGTGCTCTAGATCCTTTTTCTGACCAGCAGCTTCCAGCTCTATTCGCCATCGGGCTAGACGCTTTAACTTTGCTATATGTGATAGTGATGTTACTAACGCGTCGGACTGTCCATACTGATGGGTTTTGGTGGTTCTTGACTAGTTGGGTAGCGTTTCAGGGCTTGTGGTTAATACTTATGGCACTGGGAGGTCTGGGGTTAGATGCTTCATATTTATCTTCTAGCATCCGTGAGTGGGTACGTCTTTTTTCGTGGCTGATGGTCTACTTGCTGGTGATGCAACTCAAGGATCGATTTTCCCCCGACAAGATGATTTCTTGGCTGTTCCTCGCGCTTGTTATACCCCTTACAGTAGGGTTGACACAGATTGGAACACATAGAATCAACGGAACTCTTGGGCACTCTAATACCTTTGCCACCTTTCTGTTGCTGTTCCTTGGTCTGACCTGGTGGAAGTTAGGTCATTCAAGGCCACGCTTGCCTTGGGTTCTCTTGCTAGGCGTAGTCGCCTTTTTCTACGTGGGTACCAAAGCTCTGTTTAGCTTGATAATGCTTGCCGTATTTGTCCTGGTTCTCATTGCCCCTAGGTTGAACTTGGTCAACCTGATCGGCGGGATACTCCTTATTGCGTTAGTCATAGGTTTGTTCATGAGTACCGAGTTTGGACAAGAACGTCTTGCATCGATTGCTAACACACCGCTACTTAATCCCAATATCGATATATCGCGTGCAATTCTGCTGTCATACGGAGACCAAAATAGTTTTAACTGGCGGCTTTCCCACTGGAATTTACTTATAAAGGCTTGGCAGCAGTTTCCAATTTTCGGTTACGGTCTAGCGAGTGCACAACCAATTGGCAATGGGTTTCTTGCCCACAGTGATTACGTCCGCGCTTTAGTAGAAGGAGGAATCGTCGGTCTGGTAGCTTTTCTAGCCTTTATCGTTGCTCAGTTTGTACGTCTTGTTCTGTTAATCAGATCAGCACCTCGAGGCAGTAGACAACGCAGTCTGTGTCTGACGCTGTTGGCGATTCTTCTGTCGATATCGGTGGGGATGATTACCGAAAACATTTGGAGCCATACTACTTTATTTTTCTACTGGTGGTCCTTATTTGGGATTGCTGGTTGGAAGTGGAACGAGCTTGAGCTTTCGCAATCTCCTACATCCACGAAAACTCGTTGGCAACCTCTTTCATAAGCAGGCGATCGCCTGCTTATCAATTTGTAAATCAATTTGTAAAAGGATAGCGATAAGAAGGAAAACTTAATGCAGAATTCTTCAACTTCTACTAAAAGGCTAAATCTCATACAGGTTTTTCGAGGAGTGGCATCAGTCCTTGTATTATTAGCTCATGGAGACCTTATATTTAATCAGAATCTCAATCAAGATTTTTTGTTTAAAATCTTCACTTTTGGTGGTTCCGGCGTAGATTTCTTCTTTGTCTTAAGTGGATTTATTATCTTTTATGTTCATAAGTCTGATATTGGTCACAGAAGTAAGCTGAAATCATTTTTATTCAAACGATTTACACGAATATACCCAATCTATTGGGTTATCCTGACACTCAAAATGTCTGCTTCTTTCTTCTTTTCTTACGACTTAGATGCTAATCAGCGAAATTGGCTTGAAATTATAAAAGCTTTTTTACTGTTTCCTCAAGACCGAGAAATTCTCTCAAGTAGCTTTCTTGGCGTCAGTTGGACATTAAGTTTTGAAATTTTCTTTTACCTTCTTTTTAGCTTACTAATAGCGTTTAAGCCTAAATTTTCTTTTCCAATAATTATAGCTTGGCTAGTAGGAACATTTGGACATTTTATTGGGATCTTTAAAATTCCTCAAGAAAGTCTTTTGCTACAATTCATTTTCAATCCGAGTAATCTTGAGTTTGCTCTAGGTTGCTTAGCAGCATATCTTCTATCTAGATACAAAATTGGTTATGGAATGGCTTTCATTTCCATAGGAGCTTTTTTATATACTTTGTCGGCAATAGATTACTACTACAACCTGACAGAGTTGTCGCATGTCATTACCTTTGGTATACCTTCAACGTTGCTTGTGATCGGATCTGTCTCTCTAGAAACAAGTAAAAAAGTTAATGTTCCAAGTCTCCTCATATACATAGGTAATGCATCATATTCTATCTATTTAATGCACGGCTTTGTCATAAATAATATTACAAAAATTGTCTTTCAAATCTACCCAGATATTACCGACAATCTTTTCATACTAAATATTTTCGGACTTATTGTTTCAGCTATAGCACTTATGTTTGGATGTGCTATTTATTCTTTTATTGAAAAACCATTGGTTTTAGCTATGAAACCTAAGTTAGCAACAACTTAGTGACTTAACAAAATATATTAAGCTGTCTCGCGTTTTCAGCAGGCAGCCTATTTGCTTTACTTCCTTGTCAAAGCTTTACAGCCATAAAAGACAAAACAATGACCCAGCAACCCATTGACTTCACCAATGAAACCCAACTAAACGCGCAAGGTAAACAACCCTACCGGGTTGTTCTGGTTCATCCCAGTGCTGGGGTCAATTGGAGTGGTGGCTCAGAAATTTTTGCTATAGAACTAGCCAAGCGACTAGGCGCTTATTTTGAGGTCGAACTGTTGAGTGGATCTCCCTGCGGCACTTTCTGCCATGCTGCTGGCGGTATCCCTCGAGTTTATGCCTATCGTGCGGTACGTCATCCCCTGATTGCTCCGCTAGTGCATCGCTTTGCGACTCATCCTGAAATCCTCATCGAACACCTGACTAGTTTTATACCCTGTGCCCTTCGCTGCCTAACTCACCCAGCTGATCTCATCTTTCCTTGTAATGATTACGGTGGGTTAGCTATGGCTGCTTTTGTAAGGGCTTTAATTGGTACTCCTATCCTTTTTACTGAGCATGTTGGGTTAATGGGGGGTGGACGTTCTTTAACACGCAACCTTCGTTTTCGACCTGACCGACTGGTGGTTTTTTCTGAAACAGTAGCCACTTTTGTTCGCACTCAGCGACCGAAGCAATCTGTGAGTGTTATTCCTAACGGTGTAGATCTTGAGCGATTTACTCCTAATGGTACTTGCATCGATCTTGATTTACCCAAACCAATAGTAATATGTGTGGCCTCTCTCAAATGTCATAGTCACAAGCGTGTTGAACTAGCTATGCAAGCAATGACGCGTCTACCTCAGGCAAGTCTTCTGTTGTGCGGCGATGGACCTGACCGTGCTTACTTTCAGGCTCTCGGTGAGCAGTTACTCGGTTCGGAACGCTTCGCCATTTGCACATTTCCCTATGACAGAATGCCTGAAATCTATCGAAGTGCAGATGTCTTTACGCTTCCTTCTATGGATGAGCCCTTTGGGCTTGCTTATGTAGAAGCGATGGCAAGTGGTTTACCTGTCGTCGCTACTGATGATGAGATGCGTCGTTACATCGTTGGTGATGGCGGCATATTGTGTGATGTTACCAACCCTGAGATTTATGCTGCTTCAATTGCAGAACTGCTTAGTGGTGGAGAGTGGAAAATGCGATCGCGACGGAACGCCTCGCGTTTTAGCTGGGAGCAAGTAACGTTGCGTTATCGGGATATGATTTTAGAAACGATTGCACAGTCCAAAAAAGCTCTATTAAACCACCCTGACCAAGCTAGTCAATTTTAGGGTTCTAAATATGCCAAAAGTTTCTGTCATTATTCCTTCCTACAACGCTATGGCTTACCTGCCAGAAACTCTAGATAGTGTTTTGAGGCAGACTTTCACAGACTTGGAAGTGTTAATTATTAATGATGGCAGTTCGGATCATATTGTGCAATGGGCTGCCAATATAGTAGATCCGCGAGTCAAACTGATTTCACAAGAAAACCAACGTTTAGCTGCGGCACGCAACACAGGTATTACCCACGCGAAAGGAGAGTACATAGCATTTCTGGATGCTGATGACCTTTGGGAGCTAACCAAACTGGAAAAACAAGTCAGTTGTTTGGATGATAATCCTACAGTTGGCTTAGTACACACTTGGACGCTTTTAATTGATCGTGAAGGCAAGAAGACAGGCAAAGTACTTATGACTCAATTAGAGGGTGATGCATGGCAGCAGATTGTTCAGAAAAATACAATAGTTGTTTCTTCTGTTATGGTTCGCGCCAGTTGTTTGGAAACTGTTGGGGGATTTGATCGGGATTTACACTATTGTGAAGATTATGATATGTGGATTCGTTTTGCATCTCGTTACGCGTTTGCAGTAGTTAGAGAACCCTTAACAAATTATCGTCTGCATCCTGGCACTTTGTCCACTCATTGCGAAGAAGTTCTCAAACATTTTCGTATTCTTATCGAAAAAGCATTTCAGTCTGCTCCAACAGAATTACTTTATTTAAGAAATCGAGGCTATGGAAACCAAAATCTCTACTTAGCCTGGAGATCTGTAAACAACAGGGATTTTAAGGCGGCGATTCATTATCGTCAGCAAGCGCTTGCTCATTATCCGCAATTACGTTACTCCTGGGACTGTATTCGCTTGAGCTTTGCTTTAGCCCTGGTGCAGTGGTTCAAACCGGATGGCTACAGCAAAGTGCGATCGCTCATCTACACCCTGCGTCGTCGAGTTTTGACATTTCGTCACTTGTCATAAATCAAAAATTTAAATTTATGCACATTATTGTTTTAGCTTGGGAGCCGACTTCTTTGCGCGGTGGGCAGGAGACAGTTCTGTTTGATGTTTGCCGTGGTCTAGCTCAACGGGGATACACGATTAGTCTTCTCTATACCAAAGAAGGTGATTTATTGGAGCGTTATCAAGAGTTTTGTAAACACACAATAAAGGTTCATAGATTTATCATTTCTCTCCCAGGACATATCTTCAATTTTTTAGCTGATATTCGTAATATTAGTGGTAAAATCTTAACATTTGAAAACAGTATTGTCCTTTGTAATCAAGTGACAGATACTCCTTTTGGCTATGCTTTAGCTTTATCCCAGAATATACCGTTAGTTTGTTATCTTCATTACCCTCCCATACGCCCAAGCTGGATAGCTGAAAGTAAGGGAATAAAGCGATTGAAATATTTTCTCTTGGAACCAATTCATAAATTACAGTGGACTACTGCCCTCAAGAAAGTCAAGCGTTTTATTGCAGTTTCCATTCAAATGAAGTTGGATTGGGTTAACACTGGATACAAAGAGGGTTTAGAAGAGATAATTGATGTTGTATACAATGGCATTGACCTGGAAGTATACAAACCTGCAAACGATTTGTCAAGAATTAGAAAGGAATGGAATATTCCTACCAATATCAACGTGATATCCTATGTAGGCAGGATAGATAAACAAAAGGGATTAGAAACACTGATTAAAGCCTTTGCTTTATTGCTAAAAACTGGTGTTCATACTAAGCTGTTGATTGCTGGTAAGCCAGTAGCCCAAGGCGAGGAATACAAAAAATATTTAGAACAGCTAGCAACTGACTTGGGCATAGAAAATCATGTAGACTTTCTTGGTCATATAACTAATACTACTAGTCTTTATCAAGTCAGCGATGTAACAGTCCTACCCAGTCTATGGTCTGAGCCTTTCGGGCGGGTAATTGTTGAATCGATGGCTTGTGGGACTCCTGTAGTAGCTAGCCGAATTGGAGGAATTCCTGAAAGTTTGACAGGAGAGTTTCAAAATGGGCTGTTTGAGCCGGGTAATGAGCGAGATTTGTCAGATACTCTTAATCGAATTGTGTATTGGAGAGCCAAAGAGCCTAAGTTGGGTGAGAGATGCCGCGAACACGTAGTATCTAAATTCAGTTTAGACAAAATGGTTGATGGTGTTGAAAAGGTACTAGAACACCGATTCATCAAATTATTCGCGTAATCGTTTTTTGAACAGCTTAATCACAAAATATTTCTCTGATAATTTGATTATTTATGATAAAAAATGATTTTCTTAAATAAGTGACAACAACATAGTTTATTCCGAAATTTCTTATTAACTTACTTTTCACAAATACCAGTGTGTCTAATTGATATAAAATATAGGTAAGTAGATGAACACTAAAGAACTCACCATTAAGGCAGGTCAGACAGAGAGCCAATACTGGAAAGACCTATGGAGATACAGAGAGTTATTCTACTTTCTGGCATGGCGCGATATTTTGGTACGCTACAAGCAAACGGCTATTGGGATGGCATGGGCATTAATTCGCCCCTTTCTGACAATGGTAGTGTTCACCGTTGTGTTTAGAGATGTGGCGGGGCTACCCTCAGAGGGTGATGCGCCTTACCCCATTATGGTTTTTGCCGGTCTGCTACCCTGGCAGTTTTTCTCTGGTGCGCTGACCGAATGCAGCAACAGTTTAGTTAACAACGCTAACCTGCTTTCTAAGGTCTACTTTCCCCGGTTGATTGTGCCAACTTCTGCCGTAATTGTCAGCTTTGTGGACTTCATGATTTCTGGCATGATAATGCTTGGGTTGATGGCTTACTACAACTTTGTACCCGATTGGCGCATCCTCACACTGCCGGTGTTTATTGTAGTTGCCTTTGCAGCGGCAATAGGGGCGGGATTGTGGCTAGCGGCTTTGACTGTGGAATATAGAGACTTCCGCTACATCGTGACATTTATAGTGCAGTTTGGTCTGTACATTTCTCCTGTAGGTTTTAGCAGCAGTAAAATACCGCAACAGTGGCGCTTGCTGTATTCACTCAACCCAATGGTAGGGGTCATCGACGGTTTCCGCTGGGCAATTTTGGGCGGAGAGTCGGGGATATATTTACCTGGATTTGCACTGTCTCTAGTTGTAGTGGTTCTACTACTCGCGAGCGGTATTTGGTACTTCCGCAAGATGGAACGCACTTTTGCTGATGTCATTTAGGTATTTGGTGGAGGTAGAGAGTAAGACAGAAGGTTCAGTTAAACATGATTAGTGTCATCACATGAATTAATAACTCAGAATAATTCATTTAAGCCTGCATCAAGGTTGTCATTAACCAACATTTTCCTAACAATATACTTCCACTACTTGGCTCTAAGTTAATGATATTGTTAACTTACGAACATTAGATTTCATGAAATACTAGGTAGTTCATGGGTGATGTGAAGAACTGAAATGATTAAAACGACAAATGGAAACATAATGAAAAGGTGGAAAGTATATGAAAGTAGTAAGCAGAGTAACATTTCCTAAGACAGCAGAAACTTCTGAAGTCTACATGAAGTTGGATGCTGGCACATTTATAGATTTTCAGGCAAGCAACAGCCAAATTATTTTGTCTGAAGGTAGTAGCATATCTTTGAACACTTACTTCAACTCAATCTACGAAATTTTCTATACAAAATATACAACTCTTAGCTCACTTTACTATTTGCTTAAGCTTGAGGGTGATTTTGAAGTTTCTGCTTATCGGGAAAGATATGAGGCAAGTACAAAAGAACTTATTTTAAGTAAGAAACTTCAGCAATGCCAACTCTCAGATAATGTGAAAATTTTATTACCAGAACTCAAGCAAACCCAAGAAGCTGGTCGCATTTATCTGGAAATAACTTGCCTGAGTGAACAAGGTTTGTTTACAGAAGGGTTAGTTGTCACTGAACAAGAAAAGCATCGAGATGTGTCATTAGGCATCATCACTTGTACATACAAAAAAGAAGCTTATGTAAAAAATACAGTCAATGCTATTTTACAAGACAGTTTTTTGCATGGTAAAAACTTTAAAATTTTTGTAGTTGACAATGGTAAAACTCTAAACAAGAGTGATTTTGAAGACTCTAGGGTTCAACTGATCTCTAATCGAAATGTAGGTGGAAGCGGCGGTTTTACTAAAGGACTGATTGAGGCGTTGCAGGAAGGCGTTTATACGCACTTCTTGTTTATGGATGACGATATAGAGTTAGACAGTGAAGCTATTTACAGGCTTTTTTCTTTATATGAGTATGCGAAGCAGGATTTTGCGGTAGCTGGCAGTATGCTTGATTTACACAAAAAACACATTTTGTATGAAGCAGGAGCATTATACAATAAATACTTTGACGATAAAGGAAACCTTCAATATCATCCATTCCTATTCACTGGTTTAAAGCATAATGTTGATCTACGAAATCCCACATCATTGAACTTACTTTTGATGGAAGACAATATAGATTATGGAGGATTTTGGTTTTTCTGTTGTTCTCAAGAAGTTGTTAAAACTATTGGATTACCACTTCCCTTTTTTATCAAGATAGATGACATGGAGTTTGGTCTAAGAATTAACGAACATCTTGAGAATGGAATAGTGGCTTTTCCATCTTTAGCTGTGTGGCATGATCCATTTTATGCTAAAAACCCTGGTTGGGATGTTTACTACGAATATCGTAACCAACTTATAAATCATGCAATTCATAATTTGTTTACATATTTCGAGACAATAAAAACCTTAACCAAAAATATCATTGATTGCTTATTAATATTTGATTATAATTCAGCAAAAATGATTGTCAAAGGTTTTGAAGATTATATGCAAGGTCCTAGTTTCATGAGAAGTCATGATCCTGAGCTTCTGCATTCCTCGATTTGTGAATACAGTAAAATTCATAAAAGCGAGAATATACTAACTAATTCTATCTCAAATAGTGATGGTTATCAAATTACTAAAGCAGGGACATTACAAAAAGTGGTTAGTTTGTTAACGCTTAATGGTCATTTCCTCCCGAAATTTCTAATAAGCGATGAGACAGCAATCATTCGATATGGCTCCAAAGAACGAGACTCCCTTTGTAAGGGTTTTGCTAAAAAAAGAGTTATCTTCATCAAGAAAAACCATCTTGTATCTTCTCAAAATGAACTGGATAATAAAGCTGGTATTAATATTTTAATCGCCTGGATTAAATCTATTATTAAAAGTAGTTTGAAATGGTCATATGTCAGTGCAGAGTGGAAAAAAGCTGCCAAGGATTTGACCTCTCTTCAATTTTGGCAGAATTACCTTGAACCTCAAAATAAAACGGAGTCTCAACATCCAAATTACGTCAAGCCAGGAGAAGCTGCATGAAAGTAGATTGGCTGATTGTAAGAGCTGAATATTCAGTCTATGTACTGGTTCAAGGGATTGCAAAAGAACTGGTACAACGAGTGCTCAGCGGTATTTGGTACTTCCGCAAGAGGGAACGTACTTTTTCTGACGTGATTTAGGCGTGTAGTGGAGGTAGGAGTTAGGCAGATGTCCGATTCTATAATTCGGGTTGAAAACTTAAGTAAGAAGTACTTCATAGCACATCAGGAACAAGCTGCTAGTTACAAGACATTTCGTGGGGCAATGACAAATGCCGCAAAATCCCTTGTTGCTGCACTTAACCCCCGTGCCAAGAAAGAAGCAGAGGTAACCAAGGAGGAGTTCTGGGCACTGAAGGATGTATCATTTGAGATTAAACAGGGCGATTGCGTTGGTTTTATCGGGCGCAATGGGGCAGGGAAATCAACACTGCTGAAAATTCTCAGTAGAATCACAGAACCAACAAGAGGTTCTATCACGATTAAGGGGCGAGTTGCCAGTTTATTGGAAGTAGGAACGGGTTTTCATCCAGAGTTGACGGGACGGGAAAATATATTTCTCAACGGCGCAATTTTGGGGATGAGCAAGGCGGAGATTCAACGCAAGTTTGATGAAATCGTAGCATTTGCAGAAATTGAAAAGTTTTTAGATACGCCTGTTAAGCGGTATTCCTCAGGAATGTATGTGCGGCTTGCTTTTGCAGTTGCTGCTCATCTAGAGCCAGAAATCCTCATTGTAGATGAGGTTTTGGCAGTAGGAGATGCCCAGTTTCAGAAAAAGTGTTTGGGGAAGATGGGGGACGTGACAACAAAGGAAGGACGGACGGTATTGTTTGTTAGCCATAATATGGCAGCGATGCGCTCTTTGTGTTCTACAGGAGTACTTCTGAACTCTGGGAAAGTTGTGTTAACTGGCGAGATCGATATGGTAGCAGATGAATATTTAAAAATGTGGATTGACCATAAATCAAGACAATCAAAAAAGTATGGTACTCGGTTTATTGAAGTTAGTATACAAGACGAAAATGGCGAAAATTTAGAAATACTAGACTTGGATAAAAAAGCGTATCTAAATTTTCAAATATATGTTGAAGACAATAGAGACTTGAATCTTGGTTTTACTGTTTACAAACATGATATTCCTATTTTATCCTCATCAGCCTTGGATAGTTTGGAAGAGCTACCTAAAGGATTGAGTGAACTAAAGATTGAACTGCCTATTAACTTATTGACTACTGGTGAGTACCGAGTTGAAGGAGCTATGTGGAATCACACTCAGGTGTATGACCAAGATGATTACCTGACTTCCTTCAAAATGTATAGAAATAGCGCGTTAGAAGTTCGAGGTACAACGTACAGGGGAATCCTGGCATTTTCAGGAAGTTGGACATCAAAAGTTCAAGCGCACACAAATTCATAATTCCGCAGCAATCACTACTATCATACTTTGTATCTATGAGCGAATTAATCACCATTAAAGACATTGCTGAAAAGCCTAAAGCCATTGCTACAAAATTGCTAACAATTGCAAAAAATTGTTTAAAGTTCACGTATCGCTACCTTGTGCCTACGGAATCAGCGGTCTATAAGCAAAGTATAGAGGCTGATATCGGCGAACACAAACACCTTTTAAAGGGAAGGGTTTTGAATGCGGGAGCTGGGTGGCGAGACTTATCTCATTTGGTAGATGGGGAGTTGGTGAATCAGGATCTTTATTATCCTGGTGACACCAGAAACAATATACAAATATATTCACCTCTGCATAAAATTCCAGTCGAGGATAATTTATTTGACGTTATTATCTGTATTGGGGTTATAGAGCATGTTGAAAATCCAGAAGAAGTGCTTCCAGAATTTTACAGAGTTCTCAAACATGGTGGTCATCTCATTTTAGATATTCCATTTCTCCAACCCGAACATAAGTGTCCAACTGATTTTCAGCGTTATACCAAGGATGGTATTACAAGGCTTGTGGAACATAATGGTTTTTCAGTTTTATCAGTAAAAGGTCGCTTTACAGTGTATCACACCCTTTATTGGGTAGTTTGGATTTGGTTGCATCATAAAAGCAACCTGATATACATGGTGATGCGTATGATTTTGCTACGTCCTTTACTCTTAGCTTCAAAATACTCGAAAACTTACTCTGATAGATTGGCTTCATGTTTTCAAATTCTTGCTGTTAAGAGTTAAGTCATAACTATTTTTAACTAATATCAATATTCAATAACGAAGATAATCAAAAAATATTGAGGAAAAAATGGCAATGATAAAAGACAAAGTCTTGATTTTCAATAATTATCTTCTAAATCTTACTGATGGAGGTCCAAGCGGATTCTTGGCTCAGAATATACTAGGACATAACTCTAAGTACTATGAGCTAAATTCTACGACTATTCGTACTTCCTTTAAAAGAAGGTTACTTAATAAATTAAACAGCCATTTCAAAAAGAAACCATATGAAATTGAGGCGGCTGGTCTCAATCGAACTTATACATTTAAGGATTGGTGTATAAATGCCCAGCAAATATTTAAGAGCATTCAAGCTCTTAAATATAAATTTATTTACTTCCATGACGTTTGGCAACTCAAATCCTGTCTACCTTTAATTCATCCTTCACAAATAATTCTATTACAATCCCACTGCCCTGAGTTACCTTCGGAGGAAATAGCCTCTTTACAACCAAAATTTACACAGGAAGATGTTGAATGGTGCAAAGAAGCAGAACGAGATGCTTTTAATCGAGCAAATATCCTAATTTTTCCAAACTACGATTCAACTAAGATTTATGCTTCACTCATTTCTCCTAAGTCTATCATCTATTACTTAACCTCGGGAGCAAAAGAAGTTAAAGATTTAAAAAACTATCCACTGAACCAAAACATACAACTTTTATATGTTGGTAGAAGAAATAGAATTAAAGGGTTTGACATCATTAGAGAGTCATTCCAGAAAGCTTATGCTCAAAGGAAAGATATAAATTTGATTGTGCTGGGAAACGGTGAAAAGATAGAGGAAGATGGTATATTTGACATAGGGTTTAGTCATTCACCACATGATTGGATATATAACTGTGACTACGTTATAAATTGTAACCGTCAGAGCTACTTTGATTTAAGTGTTTTAGAAACTTTGTCTATAGGAACTCCTTTGCTCATTTCAACCAACTTTGGTCATAGAGAATTGGCTGAAGAAAAATCAAAAGGAATTATCGATATTGGAGAACCTACAGTACAAAATCTAACGAATGCTTTGCTTTCTCAATCAATTGTCAAAAAGCAATTTAACCAACAAGCAATTGAGGAAAATAAGCTCCTTTTCAAAAGGAAATATTCTGATTCACTTTATCGAGTAAATCTTGAAAAGTTATTGTACAAAATTATTTCTTCTAGTTGATTAACTTTAGACATAGTAACTATCCCTTACAAATGAAGATAGCTATTGTTAGCAAGTCTGATAGAAATGGTGGAGGCGCAAGTAGAGTTGCTGAGGATCTCGCTACTTGGTTAAATGATGCAGGGTACCCAACCGATCATTTTGTTGCCTTTAACTGCAAAGAACCTCTTTCATTCCAGCAAAGTCTTTATGCAGGAGGTCGTAGATTCAAGCTCTGTAAAGGGATTCATGAAACTACTAACGAATACGGTTTTCGTGAGCTGTTGCCTGTTGAATACTGGTTGAACCTGAGCAGAGTTCTTGATAATTACGATATTGTCCATTTTCACGATCTATATACTTCCATATCTCCGGTCACTCTAGCTCTAACTTCTCGACGCAAACCTACTTTTTTCACAGTACATGACTGTTCCGCATTTACTGGTGGCTGTCTGTACCCAATGGGATGTGAAAAGTTTACTACTCATTGTCACCAGTGTCCTCAATTACCTGCGGGTAAACATAAAGATAAAATTCCGGATCGTACAAGAGAAGTTCAGGCAATTAAAAGATGGGTTTCTAGGCACTTCAATATTCGCTACATATTTCCTAGTCACTGGATGGTTCAACAAGCTCAACAAGCTCTCAAGTTTAAAATTTCACCTACAGTTATTCCAAATGCTATTGATTTAAAACCTTTTCCTTCTGTCACAAAGACACAAATAAAAATTAATTTAAATATTTCAGAAAGTCGTAAAGTAATTGTTATATCAGCACACGTACTCGATGATCTTCGTAAGGGTGTGAAGTATGCAGTGACAGCGCTTCAAAGTGTGCGCGATTTGTCTCCATTTGTTCTAATTGTAGGATTTTGCAACGATGAGTTGAAGCAGGCATTAGAGGGACTTGAGTTTAGAGAAATGGGTTATATTTCAGACCCTAGCTTCTTGGCTAAAGTTTACTCTGCAGCAGATATTATGCTTTTTTGTTCTCTTGCTGATAACTTACCACTCACTGTTCTTGAAGCAATGGCTGGATCTACTCCAGTCGTTGGTTTTTCTACGGGGGGCGTGCCAGAGATGATACAGACTGGACACAATGGTATCCTAGTTGAGCCTACTAATCAGCAAGCACTCAATCAAGCCCTCCGCCAAGCATTACTGTCCGTCAATTTAGAAGCAATGGGCCAGCAGGCAAGAAAGGATATTGAAAATAACTTTTCAAAGGCTGCATTTGTTGAGAGGCATCTGCAACTCTACCAAGATTTTAAGCATTCATTGCCGAAAATATGCATACAGTCTCTTGTAGAGGCTGAACCTGTAATAAACAAATAGGTCAAGCATTGCGTTACAAAAAACACATTTGAGGAATGATATGGTTTTCACTCCAACTCTCACACTTTCAACCACTACCTCAATCGCTGCAGAAAATAACCGTCTTTGCCTGATCTCTGGCTCAGCCAATCTCCCACTATCTCAAGAAGTTGCTCAATATCTTGGCATTGAACCGACTCCTACAGTCTGTAAGCGGTTTGCTGATGGAGAAATTTATGTTCAAATTCTAGAATCAATCCGAGGTTGCGACGTTTATCTGATTCAACCCACATCTCGTCCAGTCAACGATCACCTCATGGAATTGATGATCATGATTGATGCGTGTCGTCGCGCTTCGGCAAGGCAAATCACAGCAGTGTTGCCCTACTCTGGCTATGCCAGAGCAGATCGCAAGACAGCTGGACGGGAATCGATTACAGCTAAACTAGTAGCAAACTTAATTACCAAAGCGGGTGCCGATCGCGTTCTAGCAATGGATCTGCACTCATCTCAAGTTCAAGGCTTCTTCGATGTTCCACTGGATCATGTCTACGGCTCTCCCATCCTGCTAGATTATCTGCAAAGTAAGCAACTTTCTGATATCGTTGTCGTTTCCCCTGATGTAGGCGGAGTAGCGCGGGCACGAGCATTCGCTAAGAAACTCAACGATGCACCGCTTGCCATTGTCGATAAGCGTCGTCAGGCACACAATGTTGCTGAAGTCATGAATGTCATTGGTGACGTACAAGATAAAACGGCTGTTCTTGTCGATGACATGATCGACACGGCAGGAACCATTACCGAAGCGGCAAAAGTGCTTCGTAAGGAAGGTGCACGCCAAGTTTATGCTTGTGCAACCCATGCAGTCTTTTCACCACCAGCGATTGAACGTCTATCAAGCGGTTACCTTGAAGAAGTCATCGTTACAAATACCATTCCCATTGTGGACGAGAACCGCTTTCCACAATTGACAGTATTGTCTGTTGCTAATCTCATCGGTGAGACAATCTTCCGCATTCATAAAGAGAGTTCTGTAAGCAGTATGTTTCATAACTAAATCAAAAATTTCTATACAGACACTCAGTTACCTGAGTAAAAGAGTCAATCAACAAATAAGTTAAGCCTTGTACTTTTCGTTGAATACCTAAGAACATCAGTGGAATTGTGATGAAAAAGATAGTTTATTCATTTGACGTGTTTGATACATCCATTGTTCGGATTTGGGCTAAACCAACCGACCTCTTCTGGGAATTAGGCTATCAACTGCACAAAGACAATCTCATTCAAATTTCGCCAGAATCTTGGTCTCAACTGAGAATGGAGGCGGAAAGAATTATAAGAGAGACTGGACCAGTTTATGAAGTCACACTAGAAGAAATATATGCACAGCTTGCTCGTTCCTTAAACTGGTCAAATGATGAAACTGAAAAGGCAAAACAGAAGGAACTAGAAATTGAGTTATTGAGTTTACGTCCAGTACCAGCAACCCAAAAGAAAATTCAATCGCTCTATCAAGAAAACCAACGAATCATCTATATTTCAGATATGTATCTACCTGAAGAGGCGATTCGGAATTTATTGAAAGAGAACAAGGTCTGGACACCTGGCAGTACTTTGTACGTTTCATCAGAGGTAAGGATCAATAAAGGAACTGGCAAATTATTTCAACACTGTTTAGCACAAGAATCACTTCAACCATCTCAGTTGTATCATGTCGGTGATAATCTACATGCAGATGTAGAAGTTCCCAAAAAACTTGGTATTCCATGTGAATCTTTTACTCAAGCCCACCTTAATCGCTACGAAGGACAAATAGCCGATACCACTCAGCTTCCCTTAAAGTTTAGATCCTTGCTTGCTGGAGCTAGCAGACTGACACGTTTGCAATCTCAAGAAACAACTCACCATAAACAAGTTATTTGGGATACAACAGCAAGTGTCATTGCTCCAATGTTGTTCGGTTTTGTTTACTGGTGTTTAGTAGAAGCGCAAAAAAGAGGGATTCAAAGACTCTACTTTGTTGCCAGAGATGGGCAGATATTGCAAAAAATTGCTCAAGTGATGTCCCAGAATTGGGGATTTACAATCGATTGCCGCTACTTCTACGGTTCTCGTCAAGCATGGCACCTACCCGCTATTCAAGAGATTGGCGAAGTTGAACTTGATTGGATATTGTCTCTAATTAAGGTTGATACTCAGTTTGTATCCATTCGTTCCATTTGTACCCGGGTTAAGATATCACCAGATCAAATTAAAGATGTCCTAAGCCGCTATGGTTTTCCAGCAGAGAAATGGGATGTTAATCTTAAGCAGCACGAACGTGACTTACTGAGGCAAATTGTTAGCGAAAAGGAAGTGAGTGAACTTATCATCTCAACTGCTGCTGGCTATCGTGAGAAAGTGATTGGCTACTTCCGTCAGGAAGGGTTAGGTGATGGAGTTCCCTTTGGGTTTGTTGATATTGGTTGGAGTGGACGCACACAACGCTCTTTTAGTAAATTGCTGAACATTGCTGGTTTCTATCCAGAATCTGGCGTTTGTGGTTTTTACTTTGCCCTTGAGACTCGGGTTAAGTCATTTCAAAATGATCGTTTACTGGCTTATTTCTATGATGTAGACACAATGTCTGGCGATCGCGATCGTTATCTTATGTGTGGGTACAGATGCCTTTATGAGCTTTTCCTTGCAGCAGATCACGGTAGTACTTTAAGCTACGAGCGATCTGGCGAGCAGTATATTCCCGTGCTTCGTTCCCTAAAAAACGAAGAAGCAATTAATTGGGGATTATATGTTCTGCAAAGCGCTGCCGTTGAATTTGCAAAGCAAATCACGACCAATTTAAGTGAGCAAGAATGTACAACTGAACTTTTCCTAAAAGCATCTGAAATTTTGGCAAAAGAATTTGTCCTAAATCCTTCCCCTCAAGAAGCCCAAGTGTTTGGCTCCTTTGTCATGTCTGGAGATATCACTGAAAATGCCTTCTATGAACTAGCACCTATCTACAATTTAGCTGACTGGTGGAGACTACTCCTTTCTGGTAAACATCCACATGTAGATGTCTGGTTTCATGCTTCAGTCGCCAGAAGTCACCCTATTATCAGAAAATTCTTTAAATTGAAAAACAACACGAAAAATAGCACGATTCTTAAAATCAGGAAAACCTTGGGCAAATTTAGACGTGCTCTTATATCGAAAGTCGTGAAAACCGCCTAGTGTCGCCTTGTTCTGTTGTCTTCGTTCAGTGAGTTAAAACCTGAGGAAAGAAAACAATCTTCACTTTAGTGTGAAAGTTCCAAACCTCTATTTAGCCTTAAAAAGGGAGAAATCACATGAAATTTGACTGGCTAATCATAGGCGCTGGATACTCTGCCTGTGTCATAGCTGAACGAGTTGCAACTCAACTAGCACAACGAGTACTAATTGTAGAAAAACGAGATCACATCGGTGGTAATGCCTACGATTACTACAATGAGCATGGCATCCTAGTACATAAATACGGACCCCACATTTTTCACACCAAATCCAAAAAAGTTTGGGATTATCTGTCTCAATTTACTGAGTGGAGACATTACTTTCACCATGTCCTTGGAGTCATAGATGGCAAGAAAGTTCCCATACCTTTTAATCTCAATTCTCTCTACGCTCTTTTTCCGCCAAAATATGCAGAGAAGCTGGAGAGTTTACTTTTAGAGAACTTTGGTTTTGGAGTCAAAGTACCCATTTTGAAACTACGTGAGAGTGCAAGTGGTGACCTCACTTTTCTCGCTGATTATATTTATGAAAAGGTTTTCCTCAACTACACAATTAAGCAGTGGGAACTGAAACCAGAGGAATTGGATCGGGGAGTCACAGGACGTGTTCCAGTTTACATTAGTCGGGATAACCGTTACTTCCAAGACTCCTACCAAGCTATGCCCAAGCTTGGCTACACTGAGATGTTCCGCAAAATGCTGGCTCACCCCAATATTAAGGTGCTACTCAATACAGATTACCGCGAAATTATCAACGACGTTAAGTTTAACCGACTACTCTGCACAGGTCCAATTGATACTTTCTTCGATTATATGTATGGGGAACTGCCTTATCGTAGCATCAACTTTCAGTTCGAGACTTTAGACCAAGAGCAGTATCAAGAAGTCGGTACAGTCAATTACCCCAACGAGTACGATATCACCCGCATCACCGAGCAGAAGTATTTGTCGGGGCAAACTTTACCAAAAACGACTTTAGTGATGGAATATCCTCAAGCTTATGTACCAGGGAAAAACGACCCCTACTATCCAATTCCTCGTGAAGAGAACCGTGAACGCCTAGAGCTTTACCTCAAAGAAGTCGAGAAACTCAACGGTTCAGTACTGTTTGCAGGACGACTTGGAGATTACAAGTACTATGACATGGATCAAGCAGTAGTTCGGGCGCTTGGTGTATTTGAGAAAGACATAGCAGGTAAGTAAATTGACCGCTGGCTTGATAACACTACATCTGAACGGATTGCAACGCAATAACAGAAAACAACCAGAAAAGGGAGGAGACAGATGAAAGTATTAAGCCGAGTACAATTGCCGAAAACAGCAGAAACTTTTGAGTTATATATCAAATTAGATCAATCATTTTCTCTAGAGTCTCTAACTAAGAATAGACAGATTAGTTTGCACCAAGGTAGTACTCTATCTTTCAACACTTACTTCAACTCAATTTATGAACAATTCTATACAAAATACACAACTGTTAGCTCACTGTACTACTTACTAAAGCTTGAAGGCGATTTTGAAGTTTCTGCATACCGAGAGACCTATCAGGAGAGTGCTAAACAACTTATTTATAAGGAAAAAATGTATCAATGTCAAACATCAGATTACATAAAAGTCTTATTGCCAGTTCTTAATCAAAACCAACAAGCTGGTCGTATTTATCTGGAAATAACTTGCCTGAGTGAACAAGGTTTGTTTACAGAAGGGTTAGTTGTCACTGCACAAGAAAAACTTAGGGATGTTTCATTAGGTATTATCATTTGTACATATAAAAAAGAAGCTTATGTCAAAAAGACAGTTAATACTATTTTAAAGGACAATTTTTTACAAAATAATAAGTTTAAAATATTTGTAGTTGACAATGGCAAAACTCTAAATAAAAGTGATTTTGAAGACTCTAGGGTTCAACTCATCTCTAATCGAAATGTAGGTGGAAGTGGGGGTTTTACTAAAGGACTGATTGAGGCATTGCACGAAGGCGTTCATACCCATTTCTTGTTTATGGATGACGATGTAGAGTTAGACAGTGAAACTATCTTCAGGCTTTTTCCTTTATATGAGTATGCGAAGCAGGATTTCGCCGTAGCTGGCAGTATGCTGGATTTATACAAAAAACACATTTTGTATGAAGCAGGTTCATTATACAACAAATACTTTGATGATGAAGGAAACCTTCAACATCGTCCATTCACACTCACTGGTCTAAAGCAAAATCTTGATCTACGAAACCCTACCTCACTGAACTTACTGTTGTTAGAAGAAAATATAGATTATGGAGGATTTTGGTTTTTTTCTTATTCTAAAGAAGTTGTGCAAAGTATTGGATTACCGCTACCTTTGTTTATTAAAACAGACGACCTAGAGTTTGGTTTAAGAATCAACGAGAATCTTAAGAATGGGATAGTGGCTTTTCCATCTTTAGCTGTGTGGCATGAACCATTTTATGCTAAAAAGCCTGTTTGGGATCTTTACTACGAATATCGTAATCGGCTCATAGTTCATGCAATTCATAGTTCCCTGGAATATTTGGATACAATTAAACTCTTGACACGAACTTTAATTTATCACTTATTAATATTTGATTATAATTCTGCACAAATGATTCTCAAAGGTTTTGAAGATTATATGCAAGGTCCCAGTTTCATTAGAAGTCATGACCCGGAGATTTTGCATTCTTGGATTTTTGAATTTAGTAAAAGTCATAAAAGCCAGACTATACTGGCTAATTCTAGCTTGAATAGTGAAGGATCTCAAATTACTAAAGCAAAAAAATTACAAAACCTGGTAAGTTTGTTGACACTTAATGGTCATTTCCTGCCGAAATTTTTCATTAGGGATGAGACAGCAGTCATTCGATTTAGCTCAAAAGAAAGAGACCCCTTGTCTAACCCCTTTTGTAAAGGATTTGCTAAGAAAAAAATTATTTTTACTATGGAAAACAATCCTCAAATATATCAAAATGAGCTAGATAATCAAGCTGGTATTAATATTTTATTTGCCTGGGTTAAATCTGCGCTCAGAAGTCGTTTGAGATGGTCAGACGTCCGTGCAGAGTGGAAAAAAGCTGCCAACGATTTGACTTCTATTCAATTTTGGCAGGATTACCTTCAACCTCATAGTGACACCAAGTCTCAACAGCCAAATTATGCCAAGCCAGGAGAAGCTGCATGAAAGTAGATTGGCTGATTGTAGGCGCTGGATATTCTGGCTGTGTACTAGAACGCCGATTCAGTAATCAGAGTGTTGAACCGTTAACCTAAGCATGGAAGTCACCCCCCATGCAAGGCGTAGGAACCGGACATGAAAGTTTGCCCTTCATCCGGCTCCTCTCCAAGTTGACCGCAAGTCAAAGGGTACTAAGCTGAGTTGAAAGATTACCTATACCACCGTGTATCTGGTCGTGACAGTGTAGGTGGATGGCAACTAAGTTTTCCAGTCGATTGTCCGCTTCATTTCACCTGTAAAAACTGCGGTGCCTCATTACAAGTTAACGGGTTTAGAATCAACGTTGTTGACGGAAAAATCGCTAGAACTGTAAAATGGTATACAAAATCAAGATTTTTCATAGGGCATTAAAAGGAGGCTGGCAGATTTTTCAATCGTTGTGACCCAACCCTGGGATTTCCATTCTTGTGATGGATTTCTATTAGGTCGTCTGGATGGAAGCTTAGTCCACATTCGGCGCATTTTCCTTTTTGTCTCTTAACGGTTATAGTTACCTTTTTGGAGATTCCAGGATATTCGCCTTTAGGCAGGGGTGTTGACCAGTATTGAGTCGGTTTTCTGACCCAGATTCCGCACCTAATATTATCACTTAGGCAAATAGTAAAAAATAAAACTAATAAACAGTGGGGTGCGCTGGAACCGTTCGGGTGGGATGGACTGAGCTCAACCCTACGGGCGATCGCACCTCTTTATCATTCTCTCTTGTTGTAGTAGATACATACTGATTTTGACTTCAGTTGCCTACTGCTTATACTGTGTGACACCACTGGGTGCGGAATATGGGTTACAATAGTATAAAAATGAGTAATAGTAAATCGTTTGCTACGGTGGCATATTACGAGGCAACATTCTCCACGCACAATCCGTACGTAGAAACTCGTGTTCACCAGTGCTTTCATATCCACCGTTCTTAGTCCTTTGCCCCCAGCAGGAGGAATGAAGGGTTGAAGAATATCCCACTGTGGATTTGTGCATTTGTCAGACTGCTGGGGAACTATAACCTTAGCTAATTATGAATGGTGAAACATAGGGGTTTGATATGCCGAAAATTTCTGTCATTATCCCAGCCTACAATGCTGTGGCTTACCTCCCAGAAGCTGTGGAGAGCGTTCTGAAGCAGACATTTACAGATTTTGAAGTACTGATTGTTGATGATGGGAGTTCTGATGGAACTTTAGAGTGGGTTTCTCAAATCAAAGACTCGCGAGTTCGACTGATTTCGCAACAAAACCAAGGTTCATCTGGAGCACGAAACACAGGGATTACTGCGGCTCTTGGAGAATATATCGCACTTTTGGATGCTGATGATATTTGGGAGCCAACCAAACTCCAAAAGCAAGTCCGTTACCTGGAAGAAAATCCATCAGTAGGTTTAGTAGATACGTGGACAGTTTTAATTAACCAGCAAGGTAAGTCCACAGGGAAAGTTGTTGTTTCCTATGCAGACAAAAACGACGTATGGAAGCAACTTGTCCAGTTTAAACCGATATGTCCTTGTGACAGTACACCCTTGATTCGTCGCTCTTGTTTTGAAACGGTAGGGTTATTTAACCAAGAATTACCGTTTCTTGAAGATTTAGATATGTGGATTCGCCTTGCTTCCCAATATCGCTTTGCAGTTATCAAAGAACCCTTGGTTCGCTATCGCCAACATCCTGGTAGCAAGTCCACAAATTGTCAAGGAACTTTGGAAGCTTTTCGGACAATTATCGAGAACGCTTTTGAGTCTGTACCCGCAGAATTACTGCCTTTAAGAGAGAAAGGATATGGTCGTATTAATCTCTACTTAGCTTGGAGAGCTATTAACAATAAAGATTACGACCAAGCGTTTCATTTTAATCATCAAGCTATTGCTCATCGTCCGCTACTTATTTTTTCTTGGGACTTCATCCGCCAAAGCGTAGCTTTAACACTCTTAAAAACATTCGGTGCTCAAACCTATGACAGAGTGAAAACACTTACCCAAGTCCTGCGGCGACGTACATCATCGGCTAATGGACAATGGGAAATAGGTAATAGTTAGTAGATAGTAGGTAGTGGGTAGTGGGTAGTGGGTAAAAACAATTAACAAATGTAGAGACGCGCTGAATGAAAGCGTCTCTACAAGCAACAACTAACAACCAACAACTAACATTTAGAACTATGCCCAAAGTTACTGTTATTATTCCGGCATATAATGCCATGAAATATCTCCCAGAAACTCTGGAGAGTGTTCAGAAGCAGACACTTACAGATTTTGAAGTATTAATTATTAATGATGGCAGTTCCGATGGAATTGTTGAATGGGCTTCTCAAATCACAGACCCGCGAGTCAGACTGATTTCACAAGAAAATCAAGGCACAGCTGCGGCACGAAACACGGGTATTGTTGAGTCTAAAGGCGAATACATTGCCTTTTTAGATGCTGATGATATTTGGGAACCAACTAAGTTAGAAAAACAAGCACAATGCTTAGATAATAATCCCTTGGTGGGTCTAGTAGATACATGGACTGCTTTTATACAGGAAAATGGCAAGCTTACAGGCTTAATCATGAAGCATGATAAAGAAGGTGATGTCTACAAGGAAGTTGTGGAATCATGTGACAGTTCTGTTTGCTGTGGAAGTTCACCCATGATTCGTCGTTCTTGTTTCGACACCTTGGGCTTATTTGACCGAGAGAGCTACATTGAAGATGTGGATATGTGGATACGTATTGCGACTCGCTATCACTATGGCGTGGTCAAAGAACCTTTGGTGAGATATCGTATGCACCCAAACAACAAATCAAAAGATTGCCAATCCATGTTCAGAGGTTTTCGCCAGTTAATTGAGAAAACCTATCGTTCTTTGCCCACAGACATTCTCTATCTGCGACCCCGAAGCTATGGTCGATTGTATATCTTTTTAGCTTGGAGATCTATAGATACACAAGATTACAAACAAGCTTTTCATTTTAGTCGTCAAGCAGCTGCACTTTACCCACAACTCCTTTTCAGTCCACGGTTTATCCGCTTGAGTGTAGCGATCGCGGTGCTTTGGTTGCTCGGACCTAATGGATACGACAGAATACGGTCTTTTAATCGTAACCTACGCCGACGCTTGTTCGCTCGTGCTACATGATTCATAAACAACTCAGAATTCAGGATTCCGAATCCTGAATTCTTCTGTAGGGAGATTCTGAATTCGGAATTTTATGCAAAAGTAAAACTCATTCATTTTTGGAGTAGCCGTGGGATTGCGTAGTAAAGTCATCAAGGGCGGAGCCTTGATGGTCATACGTCAAGCTTTGGGTATCTTACTCAGCTTAATTGGTGTATTATTCATCACTAGAGTCATTGGACCGACCGAGTACGGACTTTATGGAGTCGCTTATGGCATTGTCAGCTTCCTCGGCGGTTTGGGTATATGGGGCTTGGATGTCTATTTACTACGTAAAACATCCAACCCAGACCAACAGGATTATGACCAAGCCTTTACCCTGTTGCTATGTATTAGCGGCGTCTTTGCACTCAGTCTTGTACTGGGGCAACACATTATCGCCCAGATGCTTAAGCTTCCAGAAGTAGCACCGCTTATAGCAGTCATGGGTTTAACATTACCTCTTTCTCTGTTAAATCTGCCCCTGACAATTAAACTAGACCGTGACTTAAATTTTCAGCGTGTAGCCTTCATTGAGTTAATCAGCCAAATTAGTTACTATGTGGTAGCGCTACCCCTTGCAAATCGAGGGGCTGGTGCTTGGGCACCTGTCGGTGGTTTGTGGCTGCAGCAAATAACTATGGTTGTATTGACTGTCTATAGTACCAGTCTTCGCCCGCGCTTGTGCTGGAAGCCTAGTTTAATTCGGGAAATGCTGGGGTATGGTCTGAGCTTATCCTTTGCAGGTTGGCTTTGGCAATTGCGATCGCTAGTCAATCCAGTGATTGTCGGACGTTTCGCTGGGGCTGAAGCTGTTGGATTTGTGGCTTTAGCCATTCGCCTTGTAGAAATGCTTGCCTTTGCTAAGGCTGTCACCTGGCGTTTGGCTATGGCGGCGCTAGCTAAGTTAGAAAATGACAAAACTCGCCTACGCAAGAGTGTTGAGGAAGGAATGCGTCTACAAGCGCTAGCCGTTGGTTTACCGATGGCAGGGTTTGCAATAGCAGCTCCTGTGGTATTACCGCTCGTTTTTGGTAAAGATTGGACTCCAGCGCTGCAAATCTTTCCGTTGATTGCAATTGGCTATCTTGCCAATTCCATGTTCAATCTGCATTCGTCAGTCCTCTATCTGTGTGGTAAAAATCTTGAGGTGACTTGGTTTCATGCGGCACACATAGCGCTTTTTGCCGGAGGTGCCTTTTTGCTGGTACCGTACTTGGGGATGATGGGCTATGGCTGGGCTGAGATAGCTGCATTAGCTAGTTATATAGTTCTCCATATATACACAGCTAAAGAAATAGGTAGTCCAAATTACACAGTAGCTCTTGGTTGGTTTACCATATCAATTGCTGTTCTAATTTTAAGTACAGTCAACGAAGTCGTCCGTTACTCATCTTTTGTGTTGCTACTGCTTCCACTGCTTTCAACGAAAGAGAGAAACAGCCTCATTGGCTATTTTCAAATTTTGAAATCTTAAAGGCTGTATATAAAGTCAAAGTTAATGTTGAATGAATATAGGAGTCATTGAGCCTTTCAAAGACGGATTTTTAGAAGTCATCCCTGAAGGTGAGGGGAGCGACTACTGGCAAATTGCCGCAATCCACATTAGTGGAGAAGTCTTTTGTCCAAGCCCCCGTATTTATCCATCCCAAGAAGTGGCGATCGCCAAAGCACGACGAATTTTTGATTGGATATGCAATCATGAAATCGAAAGTCGTGGCTGGGAATGCTATTGCGAGGAATTAAAGATGACCTTGTGGCGTCAGCCGAAATCACATCCCAGTCATCCATTACCGACAGCGTTTTGAAGATTATGTCTGATTTAGAAGAAACGCCGCCGTACACCTGGAATCCACTCAGTAGATTTTGCGATCTTGCATCAGACTATGCAAAATATCGACCAAGTTACCCAGCAGCAGCAATTGATTTCATCTTAGAGGGATTGGAAACACAGTTCCCAATAGTAGCAGACGTGGGCGCTGGGACAGGAATTTCCTCGCGGCTTCTTGCTGAACGCGGAGTACGTGTCTTAGCAATTGAACCCAACACCGACATGAGACAAGCGGCTGAACCCAATCCTCTAGTGGAGTTTCGCGAAGCAACAGCCGAAGCTACAGGTTTAAGCGATGCTTCCGTTGACTTAATAACTTGCTTCCAGTCTTTCCACTGGTTCAACCCGGAACCAACTCTTCTCGAATTTCACCGCATTTTGAAACCGTCGGGAAGACTGGCTGCAGTTTGGAATGAGTGGGATAAAAATGACGAATTTACAGCTAATTATATTGACTTGGTACTGGAAGCGGCAAATTTGCCTTCCAATGAGTTTGTCCTAAGTCGGCAATAACCTAGACAATGCTCTACACTCATCGTCATAACTGGTCTATGAGTGATGTATGTACAAGCCAAGCGAATTTGCAAAAAAAATTGGAGTCTCAGTCAAAACGCTACAACGCTGGGACGTGTCAGGCAGGCTGCCAGCTAAAAGAACGCTTTCTGATCATCGTTATTACACCGAAGATGATTTATTAATTGCCAAAGGATTGAAGCCCTTAGAAACCAATAGAAAAGTCGTAGTTTATTGTCGCGTCTCGTCAAACGCACAAAAGCCTGAACTAAAAAATCAAGTTACTGCGATGGAAGCATTCTGTTTGGGAAGAGGATTAGCAGTAAATGAATGGGTTTCGGAAATAGGAGGCGGACTAAACTTTAAGCGTAAAAAGTTTTTAGTCATCATTATGTCAATGCTTAAAGGCGAAATTTCCGTTTTGGTTGTAGCGCATAAAGATAGGCTGTGCCGATTTGCTTTTGAGTTTATTCAAGAATTAGCAACGTCTGTTGGTTGTGAAATTATCGTTGCCAATCAAGAATCGTTATCTCCACAGCAAGAACTCGTGGAAGACCTGATGGCTATCATTCACTGCTTTTCCTGCCGACTGTACGGATTGAGAAATTACTCTAAAGAAATCAAAGATTGCTTCAAAGCAGCTATTGACAAACCTATACAAGAACTGACAGAATCAGACAAGAAAGAAATACAGTGTTGAGGTCGAACAATGCTTTTATCCATCAAAACTAAGTTGAAACTGACAAGCGAACAAAAAACTACAATGAGTAAGCACGCAGGTATCGCGCGGTTTACCTACAACTGGGGTTTGGCGACTTGGCAGAACTTGTACAACGATGGGTTCAAGCCAAACAAATACCTTCTAAAAAAGTTCTTTAACAACCATGTAAAACCTGAGTTTGAATGGATTAAAGAGAAAGGTATTTGTCAAAAGATTACTCAATTCGCCTTTGAGCAACTAGGTGACGCTTTTTCTAGATTCTTTTCGGGCAAAGGCGGTTATCCAAAGTTTAAGAAAAAAGGTCAACACGATTCTTTCACCGTTGACGCAGGCGGAAAACCTATTCCTGTGGGTGGTGTGCGCGTCAAGCTGCCTACTATTGGTTGGGTCAAAACTTATGAAGGATTGCCTCATGCAACGACTACCAAGGTAACAATATCTCGGATAGCTGATGACTGGTATATCGCATTCGCATATGAAGTAGAAACCGAGTCTACGCAAAAACCTGTAGATGTTGTAGGTGTGGATTTGGGAATCAAAGAACTAGCTACACTCAGTACTGGCGTTACGTTTCCAAATCCAAAAGCCTATAAAAAAAGTATCCAAAAGTTAAAACGATTGTCCAAAGCCTTGGCACGAAAAACCTGCATGCAGCAACAATCGTCATAAGTCAAAAATCAAGTTAGCGAAGCATCATAACCGCGTTTCAAACATTCGCAAAGATTCACTTCATAAAGTCACCAACTACTTATGCAAAAACCACGCTGTGATAGTAGTCGAGGATTTGAATGTTTCGGGACTGATGCAAAACCATAAGCTTGCTCAATCCATTGCTGATTGCGGATTCTACGAATTCAAGCGACAACTTGACTATAAATGCAAGAAGTTTGGAAGCAAACTAGTTTTGGCAGATAGATGGTATCCATCATCCAAAACTTGCAGTAATTGCGGTTGCAAGAAAGAATCCCTGGCTCTAAATGAACGCGTCTACGAATGTAAACATTGTGGACACGTAATGGACAGGGATTTGAATGCCGCAATCAATCTGAGCCACTGCGTTGGACGGGTTTCCCGGCTTGAAGCATGTGGCGTATCGCGTTTGGCTAAAGCGTGAATGCTTTCTGAGGGCTAACCGCTCCCATGCTCCCCATGAAGAAAGAAGTAAATGTCTAGACTTGTCTAGGTTTTATATAGCAGAAGTATCGTACTACAGTGGAATATCTAGCCAGTTATCACTTAGTTGATATAAAACACTATGTGTTTCCCTATAAACAAGATGTAGATTTAACCGGGCTCATTGGTTTAACACAGAGTCACTCGATTGTACCGCGTTCTGGATCAGTACTCCAACAACTTATCTCTGACTTGCAACAACTGCACGCACAGTTTTCTGATCAGGGTGGCATGGTTAGCTTACTCTACAGCACCGATGTCTTCCTTGCGAAACCAAAACCTTACCGTTGACAATTTCCGTGGAAGAATAAACCTGCCATGGTGTTTGTTGCACTCGTCAATTGTATGAAAATGAAACCACAGATGGACACAGATGGACACCGATGAATAACTAGTGTTTATCTCGTGTGTATTTGTGGTTCCAAATACCCTCAAAGCAGATTATTATTGCAAGAATTTTAATGCTGAATAACTGCCTGTGGCGTAAATGCTAGTATATATAATTACAAAATTTTTGGCACACTTTTTGTTATTATATTATACATTATTTTTATCGATTAACCGTAAAATCTGCAAATACTTCAAACATTGAGTGAGAAGTTGACCGGAAATTGAAGGGCGCAAGCCCCTAAATTCCATTTATGGGGATAAGCCCGCAGGCGAATTTATTCGCCGCCCCCACTCTTCTATTAATTCGCTTGCGCTAATACCACGTTTTTTTGCCTCATCCTTAATACTTGCCCAAGCTGTAGGAGTTAATAACACGGTTCTTTTCGCTTTAACTTCGTCATGTAATATCGGTATATTTCTTATTCTTTTTTGCCCTTTTTTGGTTGTCATCGTTTAGATATGCAGTGTATACTAAAAATAATATAGCAAATAACAGGAGGTGGTTAAAGAGTGTTGGTACTGGAATACAAGGCGGTACTTAAAAAGACTCAAGTTAAGGCAATAGACGAAGCTATCCGTACAAGTCAATTTGTGCGAAACAAAGTACTGAGATACTGGATGGATAACCGTGGCGTAGGTAAAAAGCAACTCTACCAGTACAACACTCAGCTAAGGGCAGAGTTTGAATTTGTCAAAAATCTGAACAGCCATGCAACTCATGCATCGGTTGAGAATGTAGAGCGTGCTATTTCACGATTTAGAGATAATTGCAAAAAGAATAAACCGGGATCGAGCGGGTATCCACAATTTAAGAAGGATGCTCGTTCTGTTGAATACAAAACATCAGGATGGAAGTTACACCCAACTAGACGCCGAATCACCTTCTTAGACAAAAAGGGTATTGGGGAACTCAAGCTATTGGGAAAATGGGATATTCACACATACCCGATAGATCTGATTAAACGAGTTCGCATTGTGCGTCGGGCTGATGGGTATTATGTTCAATTGTGCGTAAAAGCGGTAAGTGGCACGGAGCTTAGAACTAGTGATGAGGAGATTGGTTTAGACGTTGGGCTAGAACACTTTTACTCTGATTCCAACGGACATCATCAGGAGAATCCCCGTTTCCTTAGAAAAGCTGAAAAAGCTATCAAGCACGCTCAACGTCGCATTTACACAAAAGAAAAAGGGAAAAACAACAGACGCAAAGCGAGGGGGCGATATGCCCGGAAGCATTTAAGAGTAAGTCGGCAGCGGGAAGAACACGCTAAAAGAATAGCGCGTAACGTATGCAAGGCTAACGCCTATGTCGCCTATGAAGACTTGAATGTGAAGGGACTGGTAAGAAATCGTCGTCTAGCCAAGTCAATAAATGATGTGGCTTGGAGTGCTTTTCGTCGTTGGCTAGAATACTTTGCGATTAAGTTCGGGACTCAAGTTGTAGCTGTTCCACCTCACTACACATCGCAAAAATGTAGTAATTGTGGACACATCGTCAAAAAGGGACTATCAACCCGAACACACGCCTGCAAATGCGGATGTGTTCTGCAACGTGATGTGAATGCAGCCATCAATATTTTGTTTAAGGCAAAGTCTACCGGAGGGCATCCGGGAAGTAACGCTTGGGGAGTTGGAACCTCTACTCTACTTGGGGTAACTCTGGTTGAGCAAGTTGCGACGTTGAGCCAAGAATCCCCCGGCTTTTAGCCGTGGGGAGTGTCAATTTAACATTAATGGAGGTATGGGGTGACTCAGGCGCACAAGCAAAAAATTTCATCCAAGGCAAGTCAGTTTACAGAGTCGGTCATTCGTGAAATGACTAGAGTGGCATTGCAACACAATGCCGTAAATTTGGCGCAAGGGTTTCCCGATTTTCCCTGTCCCCCAGAATTGAAACAGGCTGCTTATGAAGCGATCGCAGGTGATGTTAACCAGTATGGCATTACTTGGGGCGATCGCGCTTTTCGTCACGCTCTTGCTGAAAAAGTCCGTTGGTATCTAGGCTTAGAAATTGACCCCGAACGGCACATTACTGTAACTTGTGGTTCCACCGAAGCAATGGCAGCAACAATGCTTGCTACGGTAGATCCAGGTGATGAAGTTATTGTGTTTGAGCCGTATTACGAAAACTATGGTCCCGATGCGGTGATAGCGAGTGCAACTCCGCGTTATGTATCGCTACATCCACCCGATTGGACTTTTGATGAAGCCGAACTACGGCAAGCATTCAACAACAACACCAAAGCCATCATTATTAATACTCCCCACAACCCAACTGGGAAAGTGTTCAGCCGTGAAGAATTAACCTTAATTGCCGAACTTTGCCAAAAGTGGGATGTGCTAGTTTTTACAGACGAAATCTACGAACATATTCTGTATGATGGTACTGAGCACATCGCAATGGCAACCCTCCCAGGTATGGAGGAACGCACTGTCACTATCAATAGTCTTTCCAAAACCTACAGTGTGACTGGATGGCGAGTTGGCTACATCTTGGCAAATCCAGAATTAACTGGCGCAATTCGTAGAGTTCATGATTTTCTTACCGTAGGCGCACCCGCACCTTTGCAACGAGCAGGAGTGGCGGCGATGCAACTACCAGAGAGTTACTACAAGGAACTGGCAATACTGTATCAGGAGAAGCGAGACAGTCTGCTTCAGATTTTAGATGAAGTTGGGATTCCCTATTCTATTCCCAAGGGAGCCTACTACGTACTCGCTGACATCTCCCGCTTTGGCTACAAGACGGATGTAGATTTCGTCCTCTATCTTATTAAAGAGATTGGAGTTGCAGCGGTTCCCGGTTCCAGCTTTTTCTCTCAACCAGAGAAAGCTAGCAAATTCATTCGATTCTGTTTTAGTAAGAAGCCAGAAACTTTGGCGGTGGCGGGCGATCGCCTACTAAAATTGCAATCTATCTTACAAAAAGCAACTTGAGATCTTTAACTTTGCTCTAAGTTTTTGAACAAGGGCGTACTTAAATATCGTTCACCGTAACTGGGCTGCACCATCACGATTAAACGTCCTGCATTCTCCGGACGCTTAGCAACTTGAACCGCAGCCCACAAAGCAGCACCAGTCGATATACCTGACAGAATTCCCTCTTCTCGTGCTAGCCTGCGGCTATACTCAATCGCCTGTTCATCAGTCACCTGAAGAACTTCATCAACGAGTTCTATACGCAACACGGGAGGAACAAACCCAGCTCCAATGCCTTGAATTTTGTGTTCTCCTGGTTTACCACCTGTGAGTACGGCACTGTTAGCTGGCTCAACTGCGATCGCCTGAAATTCGCTTTTGCGGGACTTGATTGCTTCAGCAACTCCAGTAATTGTGCCTCCTGTACCAACGCCAGCAACTAAGATATCAACTTGCCCATCGGTGTCTTCCCAAATTTCAGCAGCTGTTGTTTCTCGATGGCTTTTGGGATTGGCACAGTTATGAAACTGCTGAAGCATATAGGCATCTGGTGTGGTAGCAACAATTTCTTTAGCACGAGCAATAGACCCAGACATACCTTCAACTCCTGGTGTCAACTCCACCTCTGCCCCATACCCCATCAGCATTAACTGCCGTTCGGTACTCATTGTATCTGGCATTGTTAAGATTAAACGGTACCCTTTGGCTGCCGCAACCATCGCTAGAGCAATGCCCGTGTTGCCAGAAGTGGGTTCTACTAAAACTGACTTTCTCGGGCGAATTAATCCTGCTTGCTCAGCAGCTTCAATCATGCTGATACCAATTCGGTCTTTGACTGAAGCTGATGGATTTAGCCCCTCTAGTTTGACCAAAATCTGGGCAACACAGCCGTCAGATTGAGGAATACGATTAAGCTGAACTAGAGGCGTCCGACCAATCAAATCGGTGATATCACGAGCTATTCGCATCTTTCTTCTCTCCTGGGGTTGGCTGTGCAATACTGCTTTAATATACGCTATGCCTATCGAATAAGCGTACATTAACATACATTAAATTGGCTCTCAATCAAGTAAGTCTACATACTTTATTGCGAAAAAATTGACAATTGAAAAATAACGTGCCCGAAAAAGACGCCGAAAGAAAGACGCACACAAAAGTTCAAAGGTGATAAATTTTGCTTCTGTTTTGACTTTTGACTTTTGTTAACTTTAAGCTAGTACAAGAGAACTATCCAAAGGATGGAATGTCTGATTTAATTCTGTTTTGGCATCGCCGCGATTTACGCATTTCTGATAACACAGGACTCGCCGCTGCAAGAAAGCAGAGTCCAAAGGTCGTGGGCGTGTTTTGCCTTGATCCGAATATTTTAGAACGGGATGATGTTGCAGCGGTCAGAGTGACTTACATGATTGGTAGTTTACAGTCACTACAACAGCGATATGCTCAAGCAGGTAGCCAGTTGTTAATTCTCCATGCTAATCCTACTACAGCCATTCCAGAACTGGCAGCGACTCTGGGCGCAAGAGCTGTATTTTGGAATTGGGATGTGGAACCGTATTCTCAAGAACGCGATCGCGCTGTTATGGAAGCGCTACAAGAAAAAGGTATCCAGTTTCTTGAGAAGAACTGGGATCAGCTCTTACACTCACCAGAGGATATTCGTACTGGTTCCAATCAGCCCTACACCGTCTACACCCCCTTTTGGAAAAATTGGATTGGTAAACCAAAAGCATCTCCTGTAGAACTTTCGGATGGCGCGTCTCTACAAAACATGACGGGATTGACAGAAGCCGAAAAGGAAATTGCAAAAGCTTCAGGGGCGATAGAATTACCCTCACCCAAAGATTTAGGTTTCCATTGGGATGGAGAATTAGTCATTGCGCCAGGAGAGGCGGCGGCGCAAGAACGGTTAGAGGAATTTTGCGCCAGTGCAATTAATGAATACAAAGAACAGCGCAACTTCCCAGCAGTTGACGGTACATCTAGATTGAGTGCGGCTTTAAAATTTGGCGTGATTGGTGTTCGCAGCGTTTGGCAAGTAACTTTGGAGGCGCTAGAAATTAGCCGCAGTGAGGAAACAGAAACCAGCATTCGTGCATGGCAACAGGAACTGGCGTGGCGAGAATTTTATCAACACGCGATGTATCACTTCCCAGAACTAGCAGAAGGTGCTTTCCGCGACCATTTCAAAAACTTTCCTTATGACAATAACGAAGAACATTTCCAAGCTTGGTGCGAGGGGAAAACTGGTTACCCAATTGTTGATGCAGCAATGCGCCAGATGAATGAACTGGGCTGGATGCACAACCGTTGTCGGATGATTGTCGCCAATTTCCTGACCAAAGACTTGCTGATTGATCCCAGAATGGGAGAAAAATACTTTATGCAAAGATTAATTGACGGTGATTTATCTGCCAATAATGGCGGCTGGCAATGGAGTGCTTCTAGCGGTATGGACCCGAAACCCGTGCGAATTTTCAACCCTGCTAGTCAATCGCAAAAGTTTGACTTTGAGGGCGAGTACATTAGGCAATGGGTTCCGGAATTGCGGTCTATGGATACGGAATATTTGGTGACGGGGAAAATTTCACCCTTAGAACGTCATGCTGTTGGGTATCCTGACCCCATTGTGGATCACAGTATACAGCAACGACAGTTTAAAGAGCGCTATCAACGGCAAAAAGATGGATTAGGGGCGCTGCGGTGAAAATTAAACGTTGGCGATTGATGAGGTGAATAAATATTACTTCCTTGCCAGCGTGAAATTCTCGAAATTGAGAAGGCTGAGTTAAGCAACAAAACTCAGGATGGCGTTGGGATAAACTACCCTAACCTGCCTGACGGCTGAGGTTAGGGTTTTCAGCAGCCCTGAGTACATGGTCTTGCAAAGAACAAGACAATGCACCCGAACCTCCAGGCAAGTTTATAAGTTGCCCCAAAGCAGAAATATTTATCGCTCCATTCAAATCGGCATCGCCACACCAACCACAATGACCGCATTTAAAGGACTTGCCACTACGATAAGACTTACCCGACACCGGATGGATGTGCAGGCAATTGTGGCACGTCTTGCTCGTGTAAGCTGGGTTTACCAACACCAGTTTCACCCCAAACTTGATGCATTTGTAGGTCAAGAATTGCCGCAACTGGTAGAAGCTCCAGGAGTTGCTCCTGCGTCTTTCCACCTTGGTTCTAGGCAGTTCATTCGTCCGTTCGCGGATACCAGTGAGGTCTTCGAGGGCAATGACTTGGTTATTAGTTTTAGCCTTTTGTACCAACTGGTAGCTAATGGTGTGGTTGGTGTGACTTTGAAAGCGTCGCTCTTTGCCCGACAACCGTTTCAGCAATTCTCGACAGCGACGACGAGAACTGCGCGTGCCTTTCGCGGCTTTTTGTTGGAGTTTAGCTCTCAGATTACTGTAATGGTTGCGAATTTTCGTAATGTCTTTCCCGTTATGTTTGTCCCCGTGCGAGGTAACAACAATGTCTGTCCTACCCAGGTCGCAACCCAAAACCTTATCTGTAGCTTCTATCTCTGGTGGTTGCGACTCAAGCTGAATATTAATGTAATACGTACCATTCTGCCGCTTCAGCAGCGTTGCGGTTTTAGGTGTTTGCCCCTTGAGCAGAGAACGCTGGTAGTTGCCGATGGCAAGTTTAAACCGCGAGCGCCCGCCAAGTAATCTCAAGCTAACTGTCCAGTCGTGTTCCCGAAAACTGAATACCCGCTCGTCGTAAGCAGCACTGGTTGGAGCAAATTTTCTAACTGGTTTACTTTTTTGTTTAGCCGTCTTACGGTTTCCGGCAACTCGTCTGACTGCCTGGATTGCCAACTGGGAAGACAGACCAAACCTAGCTCTGACATCGTTGTAAACCAACGACTGAATTGCCTGCTCGTTAGTCAACCCTGGCTTTACAGTCCTGTTCGTATACTCACAAGCATCTGCAAACGCCTGCAACAACTCGTCAATTTTGGCGAGTTGTTCAGGTGTGACTTGGAGCTTGCAGGATACAGTCAGAATTTGCTTCATAGCCTGATTATACCTCAATGCAAGAACTATTTGTTATGTGTCCACAATTATTGGTTGCCTCCGTTCCTCCGGCAACCCGGCAACCTCGCCCACCCTGCTCCGCCCTTGGGTGGGGAGGGATAGCGCTACCGTTGAACTTTTGTGAAACCCAACCTACAGTATTGCGTTTCAGATTCCCATAAAACCGCTTGCAGAACCCATCTGTTTGGCAGGACTGATTTGAGCAGAGATTTGCATTGCTCTACCAGAGCGGAGATTTCCAATTAAACTTAGGACAATACCAATCAAAATAATACTGCCGCCCATATATTGAGCAGCTGTGGGTACTTCCCCTAAAATTAGATACGCCATCACAATTGCAGCAATAGGATTAAACGAGTTAGCCAGACTGATTTGAGCAGAAGTTGAGCCGCGCAAACCTGCAAACCAGCACAATTGCCCTGCAACGACAATCACAGCCCCGTAAAGGAGCATCCATTGCCAAAGATACGGCGAGAACGCATCTTGAAAGTGTTGTGTTCCGTAAAGCAACTGAGCGAGGAAGAAGAAGACAACCGTTCCCAAAGCCGTGCGAAAGATATTAAAAAAGCCTAAGGGGATATGCTGCAATCGTAACTTACTAATGACCGTAGCAATAGCCAAAACCACAGCGCCAGCGGCTGCCATCAACTCCCCGTTGCCAATATGCAATGAACCTCCCATCAGCGCTACAGTTTGACCAGAGCTAGGCAGAAATGATGTCACAGCAACACCAGCAAAAGACGCGATCGCACCCGCGATCGTCCAAGTATTGACCCTAACTCCCAGAAGCCAGATGCTCAAAGCTAAGGTGAGCGGTGGTTCCAGCCGACCAATCAGCACTACATTGGTCACGGTGGTGTTGTCTAGGGCACCAAAAATTAGCCCAGGACCAAGGGCACCGGAAAGGATAGCTATGACTCCCAAGCTGATCCAATCTCCACGGGTTAACTGTCTTAAGGTGCGTTGGTTCAATTCTCTGCCAAAAATTAACAACATCATCGCTAAAGCACAGAGGTTGCCGACAAATAAAACATTGCAGAGTGAAATCGGATTTCTGCCATCGACAAGGTGCTGTGATCCAATTTCTGTAATTTTGCGGGTTACGGCATTGGCAGCTGCAAAGATGAGGATGGCTGTCCACAGGTAGAAGGAACTGGAAACTCGGCTGAAAATATTTCTTTTTCTTGTTTTCATACAACTTTATGTACAACCCGTGTTGGCTTTTTCCTGCGACAGAATTGTGCTGTGTCACACCAGAATTTGCTTGCCACTAGGACTTGAGAGGGTGCTAGACTGAAGTTCCCCGGTGCAAATGTAAAGAAGATAATGAGATGCAAAGGTCCGATTCATAGCCACAAAGACTCATACAGAACACTGTTATTGTGGCGTGAGTTCAAGCAGTACAAATGAGCAGCCGCTATAGATTATCTGATAAGTTATAGAATTTTTGGTGAGTTTTTTTCAGCGATTTCTCAGATAAAATTCATATTTTGGCTTGAACTCAATTTGAGCCGTTTCTAGGTAAAATCTTAGCCTTACTTCAGTTTTATTCACTCATTTCTCAGGAAAAAATCATCTTCTTCCAGGCTGATTGAACCAAGATGAAATTGAGCCGACAAATTGAATGGAGTGAACAACAATGAAACTGAATCAATTGGTATTACTAGGCGCGACTTCCTTAATCATTACCACTGTACCTGTGTTAGGACAAGCAGCTCAAATAACAGCGTCCCGGAACCTCAGCCACACCTCAAGTGCTAGCAACAATAATATCCTTGTGGCGCAAGGTAAGTCTATGGCTGTAGTATCTGGCAAATTTCTGGCTGGAGAAAAGCCAACTACAGGTTCAGCTCGCATCGTCACCGAAAACGGACATCGCTACTTGGAACTAGATGGTGCCTTCAGTACCAGCGACCAAGGACCGGATCTGCACGTTCTTCTAGATACCACTGGCAAACCACCACAAGCATATAAAAACCAGGGTAGTTTCGTAAATGTGGGGCGCTTACAAAAGTACAACGGGACTCAACGCTACCCCATTCCCGATGCTGTTAATGTAGCAAACTTCAAATCTGTGGTCATCTGGTGTCGCATGGCAAACGCCACCTTTGGCTACGCACCACTGCAAGCTAGTAGTGGCGTTAGTGCTCGTTAGATCTGATTTATTTTTCATCATGGATAAAGTATTTGAACAAACATCTTCGGTGATGCTGCGTGCCGGACGGCCCGACGACGCACTTCCCTGTGGCACCATTCTGTATCAAGGGTTGCGTGCCATTGCGGAACAGCACGGCTTGGTACCCGACTTTCCTTCTGCGGAGTTTGGGGCGGAAATGTTGACCGAAATTTTAGCAGACCCGACAGCTTATTTGGTCGTGGCTGAGGCTGAGGACGGGCGCGTCATCGGCAGCAACTGTTTGTGGGAAGGCGACACTATCGCCGGTATCGGCCCCACTTCGGTAGACCCTGCCGCGCAAAACAGGTCCGTTGGTCGCCGCCTGATGGAACATGTTTTACAGCGGGCACACGAAAAACGGTGCGCTGGTGTGCGGCTCGTTCAAGCCGCGCATAACAGCCGCTCGCTTTCCCTGTATACCAAACTCGGCTTTGATGTGCGCGAGCCATTGGCGGAACTCCAAGGTAAACCGCTCGGCTTGACGATACCTGGTCGCACCGTTCGTCCGGCGACTGAGACCGACCTTGCTGCGTGTAATCGTCTCTGCTACCGCATTCATGGTCATGACCGGGCGGGCGAACTAAAGGGAGGTGTCGGGCGGGGCACGGCAATGCTTGTCGAGTGTGATGGGCGCGTATCGGGCTACGCCAGCGAAATTGGCTTCTTCGGCCACGCTGTCGGCGAGAACAATGAGGACTTAAAGGCGCTTATCGGGGCGGCTCCAGCGTCCGCTGAGTTTGGCTTCTATGTTCCGATGCGTAACGCCGACCTGTTCCGTTGGTGTTTGAACCATGACCTGCGTGTCACCCAGACCGCAACGTTGATGAGCCTCGGGCTGTATAACGAACCAGCAGGGGCCTTTTTACCATCCGCCCTGTATTAGATTCTTCCAAATAAAAAAACGTCCTAAATTTTCTTGTGGGATGGGTGTCCCCACCCGTCCCATATTTAGAGCGGCCAGGGTGCCCACCCCACTGTTAGCGATAATTTATTTCTTGGAATTCCCTTAGATTTACTTTCTAGCTTCACGAGCAAATGAGCACTCGTGGACAGCTTTTATCTCCCTAACCTTTGGTTCAACAAACGTGAGTGCAAATGACAAACGTTTTTTCTCATGACTGCTATTAGCATCCTTTTACAGAAGATAATCAAAATGAAGTCGGAGTGGCTTGTTCCGTCCTCTTTAGTACTCCGTTTAACTTTGGGGATGATGGGTGTTTTTGCCCTGGGAATATGGGTCGTTGTCATTTGCACAAGCTGGACAATGGAGCGCATGGTCATTGAAAATCATCAACAAACGCTCTCATTGGTAGCAACTCAAGTGACCAATATGATGGCACCCAAGAGTAAGAGTATCGCTTGGCAACATGAGCTACAAGCAACTCTAGATAATTGGTCATCGTTACCCATGTGGCTGTGGGTGAAGCAGACAAACACTGAAGTACTGGTATCCCCAAATTTGAGTTCAATGCCTGCTAGTGAAAAGGCGGTGCTGATGTCCCTTCAAGCTTCATCTATTCAAAAGAGGCGCTACAAAGTTGCTGGACAACAACTGATAGTTAAGGCTACACCAGTGCCAATGGTGAACCAACCAACAGCTATGCTATATGTCGCTGCTGACATAACCGAGATGCTATCTCGCTCCCAAGCCGCAACCAAGAATTTAGCGATCGCCCTCATCCTATTTTTTCCCGTGCTTACGTTTACGATTGCAGTTATTGTAAGGCGATCGCTTCTACCACTGTTGCAAATTAACAAGTGGGTAACCCTCAACGATACCACTCAACCAGTCCCAGTAAATCTGCAACGACTCCCCCGCGAAGTTCAACAACTGGTCATATCCTGCCATCAACTATCTACTAGCCTGTTTGTAACAAAAGTTCGACAACGGCAGTTTACAAACCAAGTTTCCCACGATCTACGCACTCCTCTAAGCATAGTCTACGGTTATCTCCAAAGCCTGTTACGCCGAGGGACTAACCTGACAATTCCGCAGCGCGAAGCCTTGGAAACGGCGACTGCAGAAACGGAACGCATTATTGAAATTCTACAAGACCTGCTTAACCAGGTACGCGCAGATGATACTGATACCAAGTTGCAGTCAAAGCAGAAAGACGCACACGAGAAAGAGATGCGCTTGCTTTGGTTTAAACTAAAAACAAGGAGAAGTTGGTTCAAAAATTCCCGTCGCCCTTAATTTTCAGTTCATGGGGATGTGTGAGTTTAGCGTGTTAGTTTCTCTGAACGAATGCAACTTTGTATCAGGCTGTTTGTCCTATCTCTTCCCCTTGCTCATCCCAAAGTTCTCTACAAGAACTTCGGTCTAAAAATAGTCAGGTCGTTATGATAACCGCACATATTCTTTTAATTGAAGATGAAATCAAACTAGCTCGGTTCATAGAGCTGGAACTGAATAGTGAGGGATATCGTATCACCGTAGCGCATGATGGCATGGCAGGACTAACCTTGGCGCGGGAGTCTTCACCAGATTTGGTCATTCTAGACTGGATGTTGCCTGGACTGACTGGCGTAGAAGTTTGTCGCCGTCTGCGAACAACCGGAAACAAAGTACCTGTGATTATGTTAACAGCGCGAGATGAGGTGCAAGATCGCGTTGCTGGGTTGGATGCTGGGGCAGATGACTATGTTGTCAAACCCTTCAGTATTGAGGAATTGCTTGCCAGAGTTCGCGCCCACCTGCGCCGCCAACAGGAAGATGACCAAGATGTGTTGCAGTTTGCAGACTTGAGCTTGAATCGCCGTACTCGTGAAGTATTCCGTGGCCAACGGGCGATCGAACTCACGGTTAAGGAGTTTGACTTGCTAGAGTACCTACTGAGTCATCCCCGCCAAGTCTACGCCCGCGACCAGATTTTAGAACACGTTTGGGGCTATGACTTTATAGGAGATTCTAACATTATCGAGGTTTATATCCGCTACCTGCGCTTGAAGCTGGAAGAGAACAACGAAAAGCGGTTGATTCAAACCGTGCGAGGCGTTGGTTACGTGTTACGCGAGTGATGTTTCAGCTCATAGACTTTTTGCACTCATTTTCGTTTAAAGATATTTGCAACCACAGATGAACAACGGACACTTGCTATCTCCCTCGCGGTGCGGCACGGCTGCGCCTGTAGCGTGCGACCTCCGCAGGAGGCACGGAGACGCTCTCGTCGCAAAGCGTCCCGTGAGGGATACGCGAACAACGGGGGGAACCACCAAGGGCGCAGTGTCTTCCAGATGCACACAGATAAATCATCTGTGTTCATCTGTGGTTTTTTTTCATAAACATTAACTGCATGCACTCTTGTTTAATAAAAACGCCGTAATTCCGCTTCCTCAACATACTAGGGAGGGGATATAAGGCGGTCAAAAACAGTACGCCCTCATTCTTGAATCTCTACATTAGTAGAAACAGAGGATGGGGGCAGTGCTGTTTTTGACAATCTCCGTTGTTTTGCCCAGTCCTCGATCTGTTGCTTTACCCACGAAGCATTACTAGTCCCTTCCTCTTTAGCAGCAATGATTTCTTCAATAACCCAACTATCAAGATATAGCGTCACCTGGGTCTTTTTAGCTCTGTAAGCACGAGAATATTCACGGGTTTTTTCAGAGTTTTTTTTCTGCCAGTTTTTCCCAGAATCAGTAATTGGCATCTTGACATACCTAGCGCGATAGGTACAGAATAGTAGAAACAAGGAGGTGATGACAAGTGGCAACGCGACGGGCAACGTTTAGACTATACCCAACCAAATTAATCAACCAAACACTGCATTACCACCGCAAACTCCACAAAGATCTGTGGAACGCGGCAGTCTATAACAGGAAAACTCAATATCAAAAGCTTGGGCATAGCGTCGATTACTACGAGCAACAGAACTCACTGCCAGCGTTCAAACAAATGTGGGTGGAGTACAAAAACGTTAATTCCCAAGCGTTACAAGCCACGGTGAAACGCGTTGATATTGCATTTCAAAGATTTTTTAGCAAACTGGGAAAGTATCCCAAGTTTAAATCAGCCCGAAAATACAAAGGATGGACTTACCCCGCAACAAGTGGCTGGAAAGCTCATACAACTGGGAAACACGGTTATCTGGAGCTAACTAAAATTGGGCAAATTCGGATGCGTGGGGAGGCAAGACTATGGGGGACACCTACTACTTGCACCATCTTCTACAAAAACGGTGAGTGGTATGCATCCATCACGGTGGAGATTGACGACGTTCTGCTTAAGAAATCTCGTTCAACTAGAGTTGCTAACGTTGTCGCTATAGACATGGGCTGCGAGAACGCAGCAACGCTGGCATGGATCTCGGAGGGCGAGACAGAGGTTAATGGGTATCACCAGTACGCTGCTCCCCAGTTTCTACGGAAGACCGAAGCAAAAATCAAAAAACTTTCTAAACAAACACGACGCAAACAAGCACCAAACTACAAAAAGAAAATTAAGGCGTCAAAGCGGTGGAAGAAAGCTTCCAGACGTGTTGGTAAGTTGCACATCTTGGCTGCTAATCAACGTCAGAACTGGATACACAAGGTCACTAGACGCATATCTCTCCGTCATGGAACGATAGTGACCGAAGCTTTGAACGTCCAAAACATGACCAAGAAAGCAAACAAGGGCAGTAAACGTAAGCGCCAAAAAGCTGGGCTAAACAAATCCATACTTGACGTTGGTATTAGTAGATTCCTGAAAACTCTTGAGTACAAGGTGAAAGAGAGTGGTGGAGTTTATGTTGAGTTACCGACCAAAACTGTTAAGCCCAGTCAAACGTGTCCAAAGTGCGGAACCCAGAAAAAGAAAGAACTTTCGGAGCGGGTTCACCAATGTAGTCACTGCGGTTACACTCAACAGCGCGACAAAGCTGCTTGTGAAGTAATGCTTTCTTGGGCATTCAATAATCTGTCGGGGTGTGGAACGCGCCTCGTAAGCGCTGATGGGCTTAGCTCTACTTCAAGCACTCGCACTCATAAAGATACGGGCAGCATGAAGCAACTATCCCGCGTGAAGCGCTCTTAAGCACTGCCCTGTGGGTGAGGTTACAGAAACCGCGCCCTCAGTTGAAAACAGGGCGGGCTAGTTCATTATTTGTACAATCTTGGAGTAAAAGCTATTGCCCCGCGATCGCGTTAAGTGAGCCAAAAGTGAGCCAAGTCCATCTAGATAACCAATTAGGGACACCTCTGCCGGAAAGAACGGCAGAACGTATCTTGGAGACACTATCTTTCTTGAGCTACCGTTCCGGTGAAATCAAAAGCTACCTACACGAAATTACTTGCGGACTTAGTCGTTTGCTACGTTTGGACTGGTCAACAGTCACCCTCTGTCAGGATGGGTTTGAGCGAGTGATGGCGAGTAGCTTAGAATTTGATGGCATGGATCAGCTTCATTCGCTACATGGCACACTGACAAATACGGTGGTGCAAACTGGGCGTACTTTGGCTGTCACAGATGCAAGCATCACTACTCAGTATGGTGAGCCACCGGATGGCTACCTGTCTTACTTAGGTGTGCCACTGCGAACGTTTCAGGGACAGGTGATTGGTACGATTTGCTCGTTCAACGTCCAGCCCTGCCAGTTTAGTAGTGACGAAATTCGCATAGCCGAAATTTTTGCTGAACGTGCTGCTACGGCGCTGTTTCATTACCAGCTCTACCAACAGCAGCAGCAATTTAATGAAACTTTGGAGGCTGAGGTAGCCAAGCGTACAGAAGCACTACGGACTGCTCAAGCGAAATTAGTTGAAAGTGAGTGTCTGGCGGCAACGGGCGAATTTGCTGCAATGATTGTGCATGAATTACGTAACCCCCTGACAACGGTCAAAATAGGGCTGAACTATTTTAAAAAAGCTGAACTGCCGGAAGTCGCCAAGATGCAATTATTGCAAGCCTTAGGTGCAACCAGTCATTTAGAATACCTGCTGGAGCAAATTTTGGTTTACGCCAAGCCTTTGGTGTTGCAACTCGCAGAACTTGAGGTAAATTCGTTTCTTACAGGAATTTTGCCATCTTTGCAGGAGTTGCCTGCGGCGAGAGAGCGTCAAATTGAGTTTAAAATTGCCCCAGTTGCACATCTGTTCTTAGGCGACAAAGTGAAGTTACACCAAGCGTTGCTACATATGGTGGAGAATGCTTGTGAGGCAAGTCCTCCAAGCAGTGTGGTGCTCCTAAGCGTAGCAGAAAGTACAACGAGTCAGATGAGTATTCAGGTTCACAATAGCGGTGAACCAATTTCACCAGAACTGTTGCCAAACTTGACAGAACCGTTCTACTCCACGAAACCCAATCGATATGGGCTGGGGCTAGCAATAGTCAAACGGATTGTGGTTGCCCATAGTGGGCAGTTGGTCATTAAGTCTGACCCGACAACAGGTACAGTGGTAAGTATTTCGCTACCTGTCCTGGAGCCACCTGAACGTTCAACAAGCGCCATTTTCTCTAATTCGGATGGCACACAAGCGACCGAGTTCTTGATGAAGTTGCCAACTACCTCCCAATTACACAGTCAGCAGCATCATCAAAGGAGCATTGATATCTTATCCGCTCTCATCGGGCGTTCCCATCTTCCTCTTGATCGCTATCTACAAGACATCGCCGCCAGTGTTAGCGAGTTGGTGTGTTCAGACTGGACGATTGTCACCCTACGTGAGAGAGACTCGGGGCGAATCGCTGCCAGTAGCCTGGAGGTGAGCGAGAGTGAGCGGGTTTACTCGTTGCATGGCACCCTGTCAGACGTTGTTGCTCAGCAGAGACGAACACTCGTGATTGCAGATGCTCGCCAACAAGGACATGGCACTCCACCAGAAGGTTACCTTTGCTACCTAGGGGTGCCTGTGCAGACTCCCCAAGGCGAGATTATCGGCACTATTTGTTCTTTCAATAAGCAACCGCGTCAGTTTACCAATGAGGAATTGCGGATTGTGGAGTTGTTTGCAGAACGGGCAGCGATCGCGATCGACAACCACCGCCTGTATCACCAGCAATGGCAATTCCAAGAAATCTTGGAAGCAGAGGTAATAAAACGCACCCAAGAACTACGAGCCGCCCAAGCTCGCCTGATTGAGAAGGAACGACTAGCAGCCGTTGGTGAGTTTGCCACGCGGATGGTGAACGAAATTCGCCAACCAGTGACTACAATAACTGATTGCTTGCATCACCTCCAGCAAATTAGCTTCTCCCAACCAGCCCAAGAGCGACTATTCTTGGCAATGGACGAGGCGCAGCGTCTAGCAAACCTGTTGAACGAAATCTCGCTCTACGCCAAGCCGCAGGTTTCCCACAGAGTTGCTGTAGAAATCAACGCTTTGGCGGCTGCAACTCTGGATACCTTGCGGGCTACAAAAGAAGCCTTGGGGCGAGAAATTATCTTGATCCCGGCATCTGTGGGAGTTATTGTTTTAGGCGATCGCGACAAGCTCAAACAAGTGCTGATCAACTTGGTGCGGAACGCTTGTGAGGCGATCGCCGTACCCGGCGGGGCTTCGCCCATCGCTCCTGGCGAAACTGTAACTTGTAGTGTTGAGTTGCATACCGATACCAGTCAGGTGTGCATCCATGTTCATAATGGTGGTGCGGCAATTCCACCCCATGTCTTGGCAAAGCTAACGCAACCTTTCTATTCCAGTAAACCAAGTGGAACTGGGCTAGGATTGGCGATCGTCAAACGAATTGTAGAGGAACACACAGGCACGTTGTCTATCCAGTCTGACCCTTTAGCAGGTACAACCGTAAGTATCTGTTTGCCGTTAGCAGATCCTTTAGGTAATTAGCCAAAATTCCGATATTTCTTACAGTGATAGAAGCAGAAAGCCCATGAGGATGTGACCTACTAAGGTTTGAATTTGGATTCCAACTTTACTTGGGGCCAACCTTCGATTTCGAGATGGACTAATTCATCAATCATTCTATTGTGCAAAAGTTTCAACTCAACGTGGACGACAAGTTAGAGTCAATTGCATATATTGAATTTATGCAAACATTGATAGGACTGGATTAGCTCTGTGTTACTTTTTGGAATGATTTTCGCTCTTTTAAACTTTGAATTTGAGATATAGAACTCCAATTTAGTTTTTGACAACACACTGAGATTGAAAAGCCTGTTTTATCAGGGTTTGATCTAAAGCTTTGTTCAAAAATTAGATACGATTCTATATCCAAATGAATCATCTGACTTTTTATTAAACGCTTATGAGCAGATTAGTAGTTTTAAGTTTGGGTCACGGAGATTTATACGCAGGTTTTCCCTTTGTAACAGTACATATTGGTGAATCAAACAACTGCTATCAAATGAAATTTACTGCAACTTTACCAGCCTCACCAGAAATTGCCGAATATTACCGCAAGCTGCAGGCAATATATTCAGTCTATTATCATCGTTTCACTCGGTTTATTAACACTTCAAAAAATGAAGATGATGATGATATTCTTGAAATTGAAGAAGCTGGTATAACAAATGTTTCCGAAGTAGATATTAACGATTTATGTCAGGGATTATCTCTTCAAATAAATGCATGGTTAAATTCAACAGAGTTTCATAAAATTTTATATCAATTAGATATACATTTGAAACCATCAGAAGAAATTCGTTTCATTATTGAAACCAATGATGATTTACTGCGGCGAATCCCCTGGCATTTGTGGAGTTTATTTGAGAATTATCCTATGGCAGAAGTTGCCTTAAGTGCTTTAGAGTATCAAAAAGTCTATAAATCGACTCGCAAAAATCAAACATCCAAAATCAGAATATTAGCGGTATTTGGTGATAGTCAAGGAATTGATATCAGCCAAGATATGGCTTTTTTAGAAAAATTATCAACTTGTGCAGAAATTAAATTTTTAGTAGAGCCAAAGCTTAACAATTTTCATGATCAGCTTTTGCAAGAAGATTGGGATATTCTCTTTTTTGCAGGTCATAGTTGTAGTAAAGAAAAAGGTTATCTTCAACTTAATCAACAAGACACAATTAGCCTTGACCAATTAAAATATGCTCTTAAGAATGCTATAAATCGTGGATTACGCTTGGCAATTTTCAACTCTTGCGATGGTTTGGGATTGGCGCAGCAGCTACAGGATTTACAAATTCCCCAAGTTATTGTCATGCGAGAGCCTGTACCAGATGTAGTCGCGCAAGAATTTTTAAAGTCTTTTTTAGCAGAGTTTTCCCGTGGACAGTCCTCATATACTGCAATGCGTTCTGCACGAAAAAGACTGCAACAACTTGAGGGAGAATACCCTTGTGCCACTTGGTTACCAGTTATTTGCACTAATCCTGCTGAATCGGCGATGGTTTGGCAAGTAGAACATACTGAAAGTGTAGATATAAGCGACGTAGTAACAACTTCTTCTACTACAGCAAAGTCTACCACTCGCCCGTTTGCAAGTCTCATACATTTCATGAGAAATGCTATAGGTAATCCGAAGGTTCAAAAGTTTACCCAGATGAAGTTTTATCAGAGGTTCTTTGCTACTAGATTTTAGATGAGTTAGGCGTGCAAAACTCGATAGAAGTTAGTTTATATAGGAAATTTAAAATATTACTAATAATCAAATTAATTGCTAAAAAACTTTAAAGTAAGAACGGATTTATAAAGTAAATCTTAGAGTGAGTTACGCGTTGCTTTAACGGACTACCAAATGTGATGCGTTACGGCAAGCTCTAACTCTCTCAAACTTCCAAATCTTTACATAGCCGTAACACATCCTACTTAATATTTACTTTATAAATGACCTCTAAATGACTTATGAATGAAGTTAGATAAATTCAAAATTAAAATTTATTTTAGTTTTATAATTGACATTTTGAATTGTAACGAATTCATGTCATCTCACTTAATTTTTGATACAAATTCACCCCACCGCTTGCGGCAGCTCCCCAAGGTATCAGGGAGGTTAGGAACGGTTATATGTTTCAAGCAAAAAGTGAATTGCTATAACGGTCAGCCGAGCAAGTGTCACAAATGATGCAAAACTAATTTCTATCAGGAGGATTATTTAACTATCGCGCTCTGTGCGTGGGGCTTATGTCATTGAACTTTGATCCTCCATTCAAAATTGAAGTCAGGCTTCCATCTACCCATCCTGAGTTATTGCATGGGCTTGATATATGGTTGCGCTTAGGTTTAATATCAGATGCCCAAGTGAGGCATATCTGTCAAGAGTTTCTAGTTTGTCATGTGGAGTTGCAACCACGGGCTGTACCTGAACCACAACAGACGTTCGCCAATATAGAACTCTTGGATGCAACGTCTTTACATCAGGACGATGCATCACTAACAGCCAAAAAACCCAATGTCCTTGCTAGGATGTTGCAGTCGCTGGGGGAAGAATTAAGCGTCCGGTGGCTGCTGTTTTTAGGAATGTTCTTAGTGGTGGTGTCCTCTGGGGTACTTGCTGCGAGTCAGTGGGAAAAGTTTCCGCCATCAGGACAGTATGGAGTTTTGCTTGCCTATACCCTAAGTTTCTGGGGTATAAGTTTTTGGGCTGGCAGACAGTCTCATTTAAGCTTAACAACTCGGGCATTGCTCATTGTCACACTGTTGTTAGTGCCAGTAAACTTTTGGGCAATGGACAGCTTCAGTCTCTGGCAAAATCCTTTGGGCTGGATAGTGGTTGCAATAGCTTCTATTGCCCTCACAGCTATTACTGTTTTACTCTGCGACAATCGGCTGTTTGCTATCAATAAGCAAGCTAGGAAATTGCCTCTACTCAATATTTTAGGACTGTCGTACTTACACTGGGGCTGGCAAATCCCAGGATTTCCCTTGATTGCTGTTTATCTGGCAACGGTAGGAACAACCATTGCTACTATTTATCACACTCGTAACCAACAAAGGCAAATTGCACCAGTTGAGGAGAGGCAAACTGAGTTGGGTATCAGTCTGCCTTCGGTTGTGATTATTTATGCTTTATTGGTGCTGCTGGTACGAGCAATGTTTATTGTCCGCGTAGATGTCCAAGAATTAGGCTTGGCTATGGGCATTTGCGGTTGGCTGGTGGCTTGGTTGGCGCAGAACCTCACCCCCAGCCCCTCTCCGCAAGCAGAGAGGGGAGCCGTTAACGGCGGAGAGGGGTCAAATAATATACATAAACCCAAATCTACCTCCTCATCCCCCTCATCCCCCTCATCTCCCTCATCTCCCTCATCTCCCTCATCTCCCTCATCTCCCCCCCCTCCTCTTCCTCTTCCCTGGGAACTCCTTGGCGGTATTTTATTGTTCCTTGGTTGGCTGGTGTCGGTTGGCGCACCCTTTCCTTGGCAAGCAACAGCTGTCAGTGGGTTGGGTTTGTGGTTTTTGGGGCGTCGCTTGCAGTTGCGTGGTACGCCAATGGATGTGGCGGCAATTTTCGTCATCGGGCTGGAGACGATTTGGTTGGGTTGGCTGTTAGTGCCTTCTCAATTGCAGCAATGGGCGATCGCCACTGGAACTCAACTGACTTATTCTCAAAATACACCGTGGGCGTTACTGAGTGTGGCGTTATTTCCCTACGTCGTTTTCATGCTGGTGTTGACGGATAGGCTTTACCACGCTGATAAGGTGCAATTAGCTAATTTTGGGGAAACATTAACGCTGGTGTTTGGAATTTCGCTTACTGTGGTGAGTTTGATAAATCCCACGTTACGTTCCTTGAATTTACTCTTGTCCACAATGACTTTAGGTTGTGTTAGCCAGCGACGGCTTCCCACCAGAATAAGTCTAGTGTACATGACTCAGATAGGTGGAGTGCTGACGCTTTGCTCAATCATTGACCGCTTAGTTCCCAATCTTAATATACAAGTCTGGGCAAGCATTGTGTTAGCTGTGGCGGTTGCAGAGTGGTTGTTTAGTTGTTTAGGCAACGGAGTTTGGCATCGCAGTGCATGGCACATGGGTTTGGGACTGGCGGTACTTAGCTACGCTCTATTATGGAAGAATGCTGAATCAGCATGGTTTGGTTTTGGTAATGGTAGTGAGCATTGGGGTTTAATTTGGTTAATAGCCCCGATGACTCTCACAGGTATTGCCATTTTGGGATGGAAAAATCGCGAACGCGCAGTAGCACGTCCCACTCTCAACGGTTGGTTGAGTGTCGCCGCTTTGGCACTTGCTCAGTCACTCACTTTACCTCTATCTGGAGGTAGATTAATAAGTTTCGCTGTCGCTAGTGCTTTGATGTTGAGCAATACGCGGTATCTCCGACACAAGCTATCTGCGTTAATTACTGTAGGTTATGGACTGGGTTTCATCGCTGCCCTGTTATGGGAAGGTGTGCCAGGTTTAGCGCGATTGTCAGTACAGGGCTGGTTTGTAGCGGGAGCAGTCTGCACTGTGGGCTTATGGCTAGTTCGTAGTTTGTTAAGCAGGAGAGAGAACGAATTAGTAGCGATTTATGCAGAAGCAAGCGATAAGTGGGCGATCGCATTATGCAGTGTTGAGTTGTTGCTGCTGAGTGTCCACTCCCTGTTTGTTTACCAAGGGCTTGTTCAACCTGGATTTTTCTACTTAATTTCCTCCGCAATAATTTTAGGAGCAATTGTTTACCGCAGTTGGCAGCAACCCACCAATTGGGGCTTTTATGGTATTGGATGGTGTCTGGAATTATTGATTGCCGAAGTTCTGGGTTTTGGCGATTGCACAGAGTGCAGCGCCCTTACGGGCGATCGCTCTATCATCAAAATTACAATTGCCAACATCGCTTTAGGGTTGATAACTCAGCTTTTAGGGGAGTGGTGGCGCTCGAAACACCGACTTCAACAACTGCCCAACCGCTGGCACATTCTGCCCCTAGTGTATGGTGTCTTTGGTGCCGTGCTGCGATCGCACAGCTTTGCCAACTGGACAGGCTTATCAACCCTTGGCGTAGCTTTCATTGCGATTGGAGTCGGGCGACGTCGTCAACAATTGAAACCCCTAGTTTATCTGGGACTCGTCGGGGTATCAATTTCGGCATATGAGATTTTACTATATCAACTCTTGCAAGTACCAGGAGGAGCATTCGGCGATGGCTTAATTGCTCTGTCTGTTCTTGGCACTGGCATTATGTATGCATATCGCATTCTCTCGCCTTGGCTAGTAGACTACTTACGCTTAACCAGTGAAGAACTGAAAGTTGTTGCTCATGTTCACTGGGCTGTGAGTAGCTGTCTATTACTTTCTGCCACTTTCACCCCGATTGCAATCAACCGCCTTGTAGGTTTGGGAACAGGGGTGTTTTTGATTCGCTATGCCATTTTTCAAGGACGCTACCATCCGCAGATCAGGATAGCAGAAACCTGGGTTTACCTCGGCTTGTTAGAAATAGCTGGGCTAAGAATTTACTGGATACATACAGCAGTAGGGCGCTTGTTTGCTGGACCATTACTTCCTTGGAGAGCGCCTATTGCCTCCGTGGTTGCCTACTTTCTCTATATCCTACCTTGGGAGCGTTGGGGCTGGTCTAAAAGACCTTGGCAAAACGCCGCATATGTTTTGCCATTAATATATTTGTGGGAAAGTCGAGCAGAAATTTACCCAGTCGGCTTACTGATCACAGCTGGATTCTATGCCTTTATTGCCAAGTTTTCGGAAAAATTCCGTTTTACCTATCTCAGCGTGGTGCTGATTGATTGGGCGCTGTTTCGTTGGTTTTCCGGCTTACATCTGACTGATCCTTTGTGGTATGTCACAGTAATTGGTTTATCACTGCTGTATGTTGCCGAATGTGACCCTGGGTTGAGACTACCAGAAATGAAAGCAAGTCGCCACTGGTTACGGTTCCTAGGCAGCGGTTTGATTTGTGGATGGGCTATTGTGTTTCATCAAGACACAGCATTTGTACCGGGAATTTTCAGCCTTATCGCCATTTTTGCAGGATTAGCTTTGCGCGTGAGGGCTTTTCTCTATGTTGGTGTAGGCACCTTTTTTATCACAAGTTTCTATCAACTGGTGATTTTCAGCTTGCGTTACCCATTTTTCAAATGGGTTGTTGGCTTGCTTGTTGGTATCGTACTGATATCTATTGCTGCGAACTTTGAAACCCGTCGCGAACAGCTCAATTCTTTACTTCGCAACACTAGCGAGGAATTGCAAGAGTGGGAATAAAACTAGAGACAGGTTTAGATTTAAGGCGGGACATTTATTTTTATGGCTCTCCCCTAAGTGCATAAGTTGATGAGAGCTGACACCTATAAAAAAGACAAGAAGATAAGCTTTTTAAGCTTAACTTCCGTTCAGTCAACAGGTATGAATTATATCACAAAATCATACTTGTGTCAACGTATAAGTCGTAGGAAAGCTATTTCCTTCACAAATCTTCACTACAAATTAGTAACAAGTACAAGCTAAAAATATGAACAATTTGAATGTGGAATCGGGTGCAATTGAAACAACAGGCAGATACCTTGTGTTGTTTCGCGAGGATGCAGTTGCTGAGGGTGTGCAGATGCTGAGTGAATCTACTGGTGTCAGAGCTGCCAGTCCAGAAGAATTTCAGCAGCAACCCAGTTCTATCCTGTTACGCACTCTAGGCGTGGCTGTTGTGAGTGCAGAACCGGAACAGTTGCGATCACTCAGAGCGGTAAGTGAAGAAGAAAGCCCAATCCTAGCCATTGAGCCAGAGAGAGTCGTTTACGCCATCAGCGACGTGTTACAACCGCTTGATTTAACAAGCAAAGCTTCAATTGATTACCTGCAAGGATATCGCGATGCGGTAAATAACCTGGTGGGTAACCTGTTCCCTGGTTCGCAAAATCGGTTACTGGAGGCTAATATCGACGAGTCAGTCACTACTTGGGGCTTACAACTCACCAAAGTGGTAAACTCTGGTGCTTCTGGTCGAGGCATCAAGGTTGCTGTTCTAGATACAGGATTTGACTTCAAACACCCTGACTTTTTAGGAAGGACAATTACTAGCAAGTCCTTTATTGAAGGTGAAGATGCACAGGATGGGCACGGTCACGGTACACACTGTGTAGGGACTTCCTGTGGTGCGCTCAAACCCCTCAAGTTGCCTCGTTACGGAATTGCCTACGAGGCCGAGATTTTTGTAGGCAAAGTCTTATCCAACGAGGGTACTGGAACAGATGCCGGGATTCTGCAAGCTATTGAGTGGGCGATCGCGTCGGGCTGTGATATTATTTCGATGTCACTTGGCTCACGGACACGACCTGGAGATTCGTACTCCCGCGTATATGAGGCTGTTGCCCAAAGGGCACTCAAGAGCGGTACTTTGATTATTGCCGCAGCTGGTAATGAGAGCCAACGCGCTCAGGGTATCGTCAATCCAGTCGCACACCCAGCTAATTGTCCATCGATCATGGCAGTTGCTGCCCTAGACTCCCAACTTCGAGTTGCCGATTTTTCCGACGGGGGAATTAATCCAGATGGCGGTCAGGTTGATATTGCTGGCCCTGGCGTGAATATCTACTCTAGTTGGCCCATGCCAACGCAGTACAGGACTATTAGTGGTACAAGCATGGCTACACCACACGTTGCTGGCATTGCTGCTCTCCATGCTCAAGTGAGTGGGCTAAAAGGACAAGAGCTTTGGAGCCGTCTGACTCAAAGCGCTCGTCGGTTACCCCTTCCTTCAGTGGATGTTGGCACTGGACTTGTTCAAGCCCCTGAATAATTCGTAATTACGAATTAGGTTGACATCTTCCCGCGCTATAGTTTCAGCTTAGCGCGGGATTGCCAACGTCTAGACCGCTCTTGAGCAAGAGAGCAGGAGAAGTTGGTCATCTCCCTTCGGAGGAATTAAAAATTAGAAAATTTTGAATTTTGAACCGCCGATTAACACAGATAAACGCAGAGAATTATCCACAATTATCGGCGTGTATTGGCGGTTACAATTTTGAATGAGCGAATAAGCGAATTGGAGCGAAGCAACGGTCATGTCCCAGGTGAATTTAGTCATTTCTGTAGACGATGAACATAAAAATCAGATTCTTGAAGTGATGGAAAATTTGCAGGCTATCGGCATGAAGGTTGAACAGTCGATGCCGCAAATTGGGGTCATTGTAGGTTCGATTGATTCGACAAAAGTAGAAGAAGTTTCTGCTGTCGAAGGTGTTGCTGCTGTTGAAACTTCCCGCAGCTTCCAAATAGCACCACCAGAATCAGATATCCAATAGAAACCGCCTTAACGATTGATTTCCGGCTGGAAATAGGTTAACTCTTAAGAGTTAAGCCTGTTTTTTATTTTGCTTGCTTGTTAATGGTTATAGTGCCCAGTGTGTGGAGATAAGATTTAACGTATATCAATCTCTGTAACAGTTTAGAGTTTCGCACTCCTGAATAGTCTAAAGATGACGCCCAGGAGAGTTCTCAGCTAATTAAAGACAGTTATCATGTCATGAGCAAAACAAGACAAGGGGACTTGCACAATCATCAGAATTGGTGAAAAATTGTACGGCGAGTAGCCATTGGGCATTCTCGCTTGCAAGAAACCGAAGAGGATATCAGTGAAAGTTTTAGTTGTCGGTAATGGAGGGCGAGAACACGCCCTAGCCTGGAAATTGTTGCAATCAAAGCAAATTGAGCAAGTTGTCTGTGCGCCGGGGAATGGGGGGACGGCAGGTATAAAAGGCTGCCAAAACCTGCCCTTAGCAGTAGATGATTTTGAAGGTATCAGCCAATTTGCTCTGCATGAGGGCATTTCTCTTATATTGGTGGGACCAGAAGTACCTTTAGCAAAAGGCATAACAGACTATCTCAACTCAAAAGGTCTGAAAGTTTTTGGTCCAACGAGAGCAGGCGCACAGATTGAGGCTAGTAAGGCTTGGGCAAAAGCCTTGATGCAGGAAGCAGGAATTCCGACGGCACAAGCTGCGGTATTTACGGAGGCTGCAGCGGCAAAATCCTACGTGAAAGCACAAGGAGCACCGATTGTTGTCAAAGCTGATGGTTTGGCAGCTGGTAAAGGTGTCATAGTTGCTGAAACGGTAGAACAGGCACAGGCGGCGATTGATGCCATGTTCGGCGGCGAATTTGGCAGTGCTGGGAAATTTGTTGTTATTGAAGAATGCTTGACTGGGGAAGAAGTTTCGGTTTTAGCGCTGACAGATGGGTTAACAATTCGCCCATTGCAGCCCGCTCAAGACCACAAGCGGATTGGTGAGGGTGATACGGGGGAAAATACTGGTGGAATGGGAGCTTATGCCCCAGCGCCTATTGCTACAAAAGAGGTGATGGCAAGAATTCAAAAGGAAGTCTTGGAAAAAGCGATCGCCGCACTTAAAGCAAAAGGCATTGACTACCGAGGTGTGCTTTACGCTGGGTTGATGATGACTCCCAAAGGTGATTTTAAGGTTTTGGAATTTAACTGTCGTTTTGGCGACCCAGAAACACAAGTCGTGCTACCACTTTTGGAAACACCCCTAGAAGAGTTAATCTTAGCTTGCGTTGAGCAGCGTTTGGCGCAAATGCCACCCATCGCTTGGAAGCAGGGGGCGGCTGTCACGGTAGTTACTGCTTCTGGTGGTTATCCGGGAGCATACGAAAAAGGAAAAGTTATTACTGGCATTGAGCAGGCAGAGGCACTAGGAACAACTGTATTCCACGCTGGAACAAACTTGAACCAAGAACAACTGCTCACAGATGGCGGTCGCGTGTTAAATGTTACCGCAGTCGGAGAAAATTTTGACCAAGCGCTTGCCCAAGCGTACGCTGGGATACAGTGTATTCACTTTGAGGGGATGTATTATCGCCGAGATATCGGTCATCGAGTCAGGTAACAGGGGGATGAGGAGGATGAGGAGGATGAGGAAGCAAATGAACAATTACTAATCTCCGTAATCTCCCCTCTCTCCCCTCTCTCCCCTCTCTCCCTCATCTCCCTCATCTCCCCTATCTCCCTCATCTCCAGCTCTTCTTTACTTGTTTGTCAAATAAGCTGTTAATTTTTAGTTGTTGGGGTATGTGTTTTGAACCCTGATAGGAATCAATGCACAACTATCTTCGCCCTAACAAGTCAAACCGTAATAGGTATTGGGTAAAGTATATATTTTCCTACTGCCTTGATTGTCAGCACCATAATAACTTTTAACCTTTTAAGATGATAGCTCTTTTAAAAACAATCAGAGAAGCAATTGTCAATTGGTGGTCGGAGTTCACTCTCCAGACCAAACTTTTAGCCGCCGCCACTTTGGTGGTTTCTCTGGTAATGAGTGGTTTGACGTTCTGGGCTGTGAATACAATTCAGCAGGATGCACGCCTAAATGATACTCGCTTTGGTCGTGACCTTGGGCTGCTGCTTGCGGCTAACGTTGCTCCACTCATTGCTGACCATAATCTTACCGAGGTAGCACAATTTTCCCAACGCTTCTACAGTAGTACGTCGAGCGTACGTTATATGCTTTATGCTGATGAAACGGGAAAAATTTATTTCGGTATTCCCTTTTGGGAACCGGAGGTAGAAACTTCACTTGCGATTGAACGGCGGATAGAATTGCCAGAGGATTACGCTGCTAATGCAGAAAAACCGATGGTGCGACAACATCGATCGCCTGATGGGGAAGTCACCGATGTGTTTGTTCCACTCACTGCAGATGGCAAATACCTGGGTGTGTTGGCAATTGGCATTAACCCCAACCCGGCGGCTGTGATCTCCACAAATTTCACCCGCGATGTCACCATTGCCGTTTTTATCTCAATTTGGGTGATGGTAATTTTGGGAGGGGTGATTAACGCTTTGACAATTACCAAGCCAATTAAAGAATTGCTCGTAGGGGTAAAACAAATTGCTGCGGGGAATTTCAAGCAGCAAATTGACTTACCACTTGGAGGCGAACTTGGGGAATTAATTCTCAATTTTAATGAAATGGCAGAGCGCTTGGAGCGCTATGAGGAACAAAATATTGAGGAACTGACGGCGGAAAAAGCCAAGCTAGAAACTCTAGTTTCCACTATTGCTGACGGAGCCGTCCTTATTGATAACAGTATGCAGGTGATTTTAGTCAACCCCACAGCACGAAGAATTTTCGGCTGGGAAGGCGCTGAGGTTGTAGGCGAAAACGTTTTGCATCATTTGCCTTCAACGGTGGAAATGGAAATCACCCGTCCTTTGTATGAAATGGCAGCCGGAGAATGCGAAAGCGCTGAATTCCGTATTCTCCTTAACCAACCTATTAAAAGAACTATCCGCATTCTTTTGACTACCGTTGTCAACCAAGTGAACCAACAACGCGAGAGTATCAAAGGTATTGCGATCACTGTACAAGATATCACGCGCGAAGTAGAACTGAACGAGGCAAAAAACCAATTTATCAGCAACGTTTCCCACGAACTACGAACTCCTTTATCTGCTATCAAATATGTGATTGAGACTTTACACGACTACGGGGAAGAGTTAAGTACTCAAGAAAGGAAGGAGTTTTTGGTCACTGTCAATCATGAAACAGATAGATTGACACGCTTAGTGAATGATGTTTTGGATTTGTCAAAGTTGGAATCTGGTCGTAGCTATAACTTCGATGGAGTAGATCTGGCGCAAGCGATCGAGCAGACAGTGCGTACTTACCAACTGAATGCTAGGGACAAAACCATTCAACTCATTCAGGAAGTTGCTCCTAGCTTACCACTGGTCGTGGGTAATTACGATTTGTTGTTGCAAGTGTTAGCTAATTTGGTTGGTAATGCCCTTAAGTTCACTAAAGCGGGTGGAAAAGTTGCCCTCCGCGCCTACCAAATCGTACCAAAGTCCAATTCTACCGACCATCATCTACCTCAGGTGCGAGTGGAAATCTCTGATACTGGAATTGGCATTGCCCCAGAAGACCAAGAAGCCATTTTTGACCGCTTCTTCCGAGTAGAAAACAGAGTTCATACCCTAGAAGGCACTGGTTTAGGGCTTTCTATTGTGAGGAATATAATGGAAAAGCATCACAGTAAAATGCATCTGGTTAGTGAAGTTGGCGTTGGCACGACTTTTTGGTTCGACTTAGTAGTATTTGATGAACAAGCATCTCATGTTAAGAAGTAACCACTTTTTGAACGTAATATTATGTCCGGTTAAATAACCGTGCGTCCATTCGTAGTGAGGGCTTTAGCCCTCTTCCACCAAAGCAAGGACTAAAGTCCTTACTACAAATAAGTGTCATTACTCAGATCTTGCACCTCTCCGTACAAACCCAGGGAATGTAAAAAGATACGCAATAAGGCTACCTGATTTTTGTGAGCTTTTATCGCTAAATTAAGGGTTTTAATTTAATACTGAGTTATTCAGTTACATCAATTTTTATTGGTGCAAGATGTGAGCCTCCCACAGGCGCGATTAACGCTCCCGCAAAATATGAAACAAGCACATTTTTATGATGTTTCTCAAAGCCTTACTGTATAACGGTTCTAAAATGTGCAAGTTAAGAGCCTCCAACTAGCGGCTTCGCAGCCAGCAAAATATGAAAGAAACACAAGCATTGAGAATTTGGAGTCGATAAATCTTACACTAAACAAGTACCCTGACAGTTAAGACCGTTTTTACAATGGTGTAAATGATGCCGGTTTGAGAGCTTGGTTCTGGGTGATATTGGCAAAAATATTGGTGAAGTAGCATTGCTTACTATCCCGGTGAGGAGATTAGATTGATTAGCCACACCCAGGCAGGGTACACTCTCCCGCCAAGGTTAACAACCACAACCACTTATGCTCCCATGAACCAACAGCAATCGTCTACCACGCCTGAAGATAGCAATTTTCCTGCCATAAATCGGAATGCGGCAGGCATTGATATTGGAGCAGATAGGCATTGGGTAAGTGTGCCGATGGGACGAGACAGCGTTCATTGTACGCAGCTTTGGTTGTTTTACTGCCCAGTTGTATGCAATGGCTGAGTGGCTCAAAGCTTGTGGGATTGAAACCGTGGCGATCGAATCGACAGG